>Ga0214917_10000089_pt1 | contig 101670 bp, 102 predicted proteins | sample LL_1208_BB_MetaG_FD_177983 | JGI IMG/M metagenome (GOLD analysis project Ga0214917, IMG submission 177983) | Freshwater microbial communities from Lake Lanier, Atlanta, Georgia, United States - LL_1208_BB | ecosystem: Environmental > Aquatic > Freshwater > Lake | place: USA: Georgia... | reverse complement strand
TCTGCGGTTGGTTTAGCAGCATCGGCAGCTAGTTGCTGTTGAGCTTTAACCAGCTGAGCGATGAAAGGTTTAGCGGCTTCGAGTCCTTGCGCAACAATCTCTTCGCTAGGAGCTACTGCACCTTGGTTCTTGATGAGGTTCCATGAACCTTCGGTAGCCTCTGCTTCCACCATCATGATTGCCACGTCTTCTTTACCGTTTTCATTCACGATACGACCAGCGACCACCATGTCGAATACTGCACGCTCAAGCTGTGAGTGCTTAGGGAACGCTACCCACTGACCATCAATGAGTGCAACACGCACACCACCGATAGGGCCTGAGAAAGGTAGACCTGCCAACTGAGTTGACATTGAAGCTGCGTTGATAGCAACTACGTCATAAAGTTCATCTGGGTGAATTGCAAAAACTGTAACAACAACCTGGATTTCGTTTCTTAGACCGTCAGGGAATGACGGGCGTAGTGGGCGGTCGATTAGACGACAGGCCAAGATTGAATCGGTTGAAGGACGGCCTTCACGTCTAAAGAAGCTACCTGGAATCTTTCCAGCTGCATACATTTTCTCTTCAACGTCGATGGTCAACGGAAAAAAGTCGAATTGATCTTTAGGGGTTTTGCTGGCTGTTGTTGCTGAGAACAACATGGTTTCGTGGTCGATATAAACAGCAGCCGCACCCTGTGCCTGCTGAGCTAGTCTTCCGGTTTCAAATCGGATTACCCGCTTACCGTGTTTGCCATTGTCGATAATTACTTCTGTTGCTTTGATTTCTGGACCTTCCATGGCCCCTCCTCTTTTTCTTCATATGAAAGTGACAAACCAAATTGGTCTAAATCACTTGAGCACGGCAGAATAACGTCCATTTATTTTGAGGGATGCCCTGGCCAACAGTAATAAAACTTGGGTAACTAGCCCCAAGATCCACCACCGATGACCAGCAAAACCTGCCGTATGGCTCTTTATAAGGATAACAGAGTGATAAAGAAAACCCTATAGGCAACTATTTCCCTAGAATTCGGGGTTGTTTGGGGTTACTCGTCGGTTTCCCTGCTCAAAAGACTTACTTGGCAGAGCTGGCAAGATGATTTGGACTACCAACCAACTGGCAATCAGTAAAACAGCACTGATCACAGAAACTAAGGTCAGAATAATGAAACTGGGGTTAGCCTCCACAAACGCAGTAACTGAAGTTCGTACCGCTTCATCGCTTGGCACCGGACCTGAAAAACTAAACAGCCTGTTTTGATAAGCGACTATCAAGATTGCGATGATGCCGCCTGCAAAAATTAGACCTGAGATTAACGGGGCAAGGAACCAAGCCCAGGAGAATCCCGCGTCCCGAAGTCGACGAATTAGTACTGCGACGCTAGGAACCACTGTAGCCAAATTGAAAATTAAACCCAGAAGTGGAATCGCAAAGAAGGAATCAATAAAACTAAGAACTAGTCCCGCAAGGAATAAGAACAGCACGAAGTACCAATACTCTGCCCGAGTTGCAACACCTTTGAAATTGGAATAGTTCTTGAAGCCAGCTTGAATTGCTCCGACGAAATCCATTTTGTTCTCCCTAATTGCCTACCTAAACCAGAATACAAAATAAAAGCCGCCTCATCACTGAGGCGGCTCTCATACTTTAACAAGGAATTAACGACGCAAACCTAGTCGTTCAATCAAATCACGGTAACGATTGATGTCAACGTTCTGAAGGTAACCCAACAGACGACGACGCTGACCCACCATCAAAAGCAGTCCACGACGTGAGTGGTGGTCGTGCTTGTGATCCTTTAGGTGCTCGGTCAGGTCTTTAATGCGCTCGGTCAATACAGCAATCTGAACCTCAGGGGAACCTGTGTCACCTGGGTGTGTTGCGAAGGTGTTGATAATTTCTGTTTTCTTTGAAGCGTCCAGTGCCATTTTGTTCCTTTCGAGGCTCGCTGCGCGGCGCAATAAACCTTATGTTTAGAGCTCTGTGGATCCGCGGCCGACACACGGCAACCTGACAATGATAGCCGAAAAGGGGATCTAATTACTAGCCCAGAGCCAATCGGATTTTCTCCAAATCACGATTGATCTCATCTACTAAGTCCTCTACCCCGTTGAACTTAGCCGCTGGCCTAATAAAATTCACATATTCACAGACGATTACCTTGTCGTAGAGGTCCAGCCCTACGATATCCAGAATATGAGCCTCTAGCAGCCTTGGCACTGCAGTGAAAGTCTCATTTGTGCCAACTGAAAGAGCAGTCATATAAGTTTTTCCTTCAGCGTAGAGCCAACCCGCATAGACGGCATCTCTCGGCAGTAAACCTTCTGCATCGCGTGACATGTTTGCCGTAGGAAATCCGATTTCTCTACCTATTTTAAGCCCATGCACCACCAAACCTTCGGTGCAGTGATAACGGCCCAGCAGTTTGGCAACAGTTTCAACATTTCCCTGCAACAGCAGTTCACGAATCCAACTGGTCGAAATCCTCTTGCCTTCGAAAATCAAATGCGGCATGACCTTCACTTCGAAGCCAAATTGGTCTCCAAGGCGTTTTAGGAGTTCGACATTCCCCTGGGCTTTGTCTCCAAAACGAAAACCTTCCCCTACAACTACTACTTTTGCATTCAGCTCTTTAACCAAAACCTTTGAAACGAAATCATCCGCAGATAGCCTTGCAAAATCTTCATCAAAAGGAAGACTGAGCATCAATTCAACGCCTAAATCAGCAATTAGTCGTTCTTTCTGTTTTTCACCGATTACTGGAACTGGAACTTCCAAATCATTCAAGGTGCTCGCTGGGTGTCTATCGAAGGTAAGGACCACAGGAACCAGCATTTGTTCCTGTGCAGAGCCCACAACTTCCCTGATTAGCTGCTGATGCCCCAAGTGGACGGCATCAAACTTTCCAATTGTCACAGCTGTACCAGATATGTCTTTGGGAATCTGGTTGGTATTGAAAATCGAAATCACCGGGATGATCTCCGAACCCACCACAAACCAAAAATAGGAAGTATTAGCGGAATAAAGCCATAGCCCTTACCGAAGTAGGACCAAACACTGTCATGACCGAAAAGTCCAGGTTCATAAATGCTCAACAAGCCAACACTGATGACACCGACAAGTTCAAATAACAAAGTGGCCTGTGCCAGGCGGTAGTTTTTTTGTACTAGACAGACTGTGGCAAGTAAATAGATCAGTCCGGCCAGCAAACTCAGTGAGTAAGCAACTGGAGCTTGCTCGAATTTTCTAATCAACTGGTAAACAGCCCGCACTGTTGCTGACAGAGCAAAAACACCATAAAGTGCTATTACTAAATTGCCTATTCCTCGGCCAGACCCATGTTTTTCCATAGGCTCTAGCCTAATAGCCTATTCGGTTGGGGCTGGTGATGGTGTTGGCAGTCCCTTGCTCACTGAAACCAATGCGCTTACTCTCACTGCCTCGGGAAGCGGTGCGTAGTTGGAAAGGCCAAGAGCACCTTGGGAATCTAGTCTCAAAACAAATCTCGATACGGCCCTAGCTACCAAATTGTCATTGCAAAGGTTTAGATTTACTGGGTAAATCATTTGGTAAGGAATCGGAGCTACTTCTGAACCATCCGGAATGACTGGAGCTTTGCTTGGATCTAATGCAACTGTAAAGCCAGAATCCGCAGCAGTGAACTTCCATTGGGTTGACGCAGATTGAATTCCCGAAAGATCAGGTGTGGCAAGAATCGGGTTACCATCGCTATCCAATCCCTGATAGATGCTTGCTGGGTATAGACCTAAATACACTGCGAAACTGTTTGGAACAATTGCCATAGCCCCTTCTTCCAACGTCGAATAGTTGTCAGGAGTTAGAGTTTCAGATTCAGTGAGTTTTGTTGATTTAGAAATGTCAAGATTTTTTGAGCTCAAGTAACCTTCAACAGTTTTTAGAGCCTGTGAGTCGGTTTCTGTCAGCAATTTGATTGGAAGATTAGAAATGGTTTGCCCTGGATTATCTCCCTGCAACTGATTCCAGTTCCTAATTGACCCGTCAAGAATTCCCGCTAAGGACTTATCAGACACGTTCAATGATGATAATTCTGAATTTGAAAATACCAATACTGCAGCTTCAACGGCAACAGGAACAGTAACCTTTGCTGCACAAATAGCTGTGCGATCACTTATCTCAATGTCAGTCTCAGACAGAGACGGAACTTGATTCAAAATCATGGTCGGCTCAGGGTCGACACAGCTAAATGAAAGTGAGTCAGCCCAACTCATTGCAACGTCGGAAAACAAGGCAGGTGAGGAAAGCTTTGCCTCGCCATCAACACAGGTATAAGTAGACTCTGCTAAGGCTGCTGCAACCTCTGGTGGAATAGGAGGATCGCAGGCAGTTAAGCCCAATGACGCTAAACCCATGATGGTTGCAGCAATTACATTTCTAGATTTCACGTGTTTATTCTCCTGAATAAAGAAGTAGTGGTGCGGGAAACCCGCACCACTACCTCAATTGTTAACAATTAACCAATTGTCTTGATTTGGTTCAAAGCAGAGGTCTTTAGAGCTCCACCTAGTGGTACGTAGCCAAGGGTTGCGGCCTTTGCTGGCACACAGGTCTTGACTAGGTAGTTGAACCAGTCTTGAACAGCAAGCTTAGTTGCATCGGTGCTCTTACCAGATCCTGAGAAACGAGGAGCTAGACCGTAAGTAACGATTGACAACTGGTATGCACCTGGAACAACTTTGGTGAAGTCGATGTTCAAGGTACCGTTAGTTGCGTCGGTTCCACCGGTTACTGGAGTCTGAGCGTTGATGAACTTAGCAGCAGCAGAAGCAGTAGGAGCAACAAATGCACCAGCAGCGTTCTGAAGCTTTGCGATACCAACGTCAGCAGTGGTTGCATCTGATAGGTCGAAGTAACCAAAAGCGTTTGAGTTGTCTTCGATGTATCCAGCTAGCAATGCTGAAGTGGTGAATGATGTTGCACCTGTAGCTAGAGTTCCACCAGCAGCAGTCTGTAGGTTGTTGTTGTTAGCAACCCATCCACCAACAGTCTGGTATAGGTAATTGGTTAGGTTAGTATTTGTACCTGAACCTGATGCACGGTAAGCAACCTTGATTGACTTCTTTGGCAACTTGATCTTGGTGTTGATCGCCTTGATTGCAGCGTCATCCCAGCGAGTAATAGTTCCCTTTAGGATTCCAGAAACGATTGCTGGGGTTAGCTGTAGACCATCGCCCACACCAACAGCTGAGTAAGCAAATACAACTGGACCACCTAGTAGTGGAACGGTTACGTATGAAGAGGTTGGGTAACCTGAAGTGTAGACAGCATCAGATGCGGCCCACTGAACGTTACCAGCAGCAAACTCTGTACGACCAGTACCTGAACCAGTTGAAGTGTAGGTTGCGGTGTTGGTGGTGTAAGCAGCTGTACATGCTGCCATCATGTTGTAGGCAAAAGATGAACCCTTACCAGCGATTGAAACACCAGCAGCTTGAGCTGGGGTAGAAACTACTAGACCGGCTACTACTGCAAGAGCTGCAACCAGAGTCGTAAGCTTGTTACGCATTTTTCTCCTTATTAGTGATTGATTTATCGAAAATCGATGGTTTCAGTATCGAATTTATGGGCAAACTTAAGACATTCACAAGGTAAATGTAATCTGAACTTAAGTTAAACTTTCTGCCTACCCGAAGTGCCCATTGACGTAGTCATTGGTTCTCTGGTCAACCGGGCCGTGGAAAATCTGCTCGGTTGCTCCAAATTCAACTACTCCGCCAGGGGTGTTTTCTTCGGCTAGAAAGAAAGCTGTCTGATTAGAAACCCGCTGTGCCTGCTGCATGTTGTGGGTAACGATTACAATAGTCATGCTCTGGCTCAGCTCGATGATGGTTTCTTCAATTCTGCGAGTTGATCCTGGGTCGAGCGCTGAACAAGGCTCATCCATCAACAAAACTTCAGGGTTCATGGCCAAAGATCTAGCAATACATAATCTTTGCTGCTGCCCACCGGAAAGTGAAAGGGCCTGATCCCCCAGTCTGTCCTTGACTTCATTCCAGATAGATGCTCGCCTTAGAGATGTTTCGACCAATTCTTCAGCATTTTCAATCTTCCGGCCGCTTAGACGAAGGCCGCTCAGGATGTTGTCCTTGATTGACATGGTTGGGAAGGGATTGGGCTTCTGGAAAACCATACCCACCTTAATTCGAACGTTTACTGCATCGACATTTTCACCGTAGATGTCTTCACCATCTAAGTAAATTGACCCTGCCAGCCCCGCCCCGGGGATGAGCTCGTGCATGCGGTTGAGCGTTCTAATAAAGGTTGATTTTCCGCAACCACTTGGACCAATTAGTGCAGTCACCTGATTGCTGGGGAAAACTAGGTTTACGTCCTCGAGAACCTTGCGCTCGCCAAACCAAACACTTACACCCTCAGCTTGGAGTGCAGATTTCGTTGTAGCTATAGTCATTTCTTCGCCTTACTCTTCAATGATTTTGTTCTACCCAAAACTCTGGCTAACCCGAAAAGGATGCCGACCAGAATTAGAAGAATTAGTGCAGCACCCCAAGCTCTTGCTTGACTTGTCTGGTATCCAGATGCTAGGTAACCATAAATGTATGTGGGCAATGTCGCCAAACCACCCTCGAACACATTGAAATTGGTTCCATTATTAGCATTCACGGTCAAAATCAGTGGCGCTGTTTCACCCACCACACGCGCTAAACCAAGCAGCAGGGCCGTAATTAGCCCGGATTTAGCTGCTGGCAGGATCACCTGGAAAAAAGCTCGGTAGTTTGGTGCCCCGAGTGCCAGAGCTGCGTATCTCAAATCCACCGGAACAAGTTTCAGGGCTTCTTCGGACACACGTGCGACAGTTGGGAGCATCAGAGGAAATAGAGCCAACGCACCAGTGAAGCCAGATCTACCGATTTGAGTCGCCTCAATGATTGTCAAAATGAACAAACCTGAAACAACTGAAGGGAGCCCTGATAGAGCTTGAGTCAAAGTCCTAACCAAGTCCCTAATCTTTGATTGGCTCTGGGTGAGGTAAATAGCCATAGCAATTCCAAGCGGAACAGCTGCCAAGGTGGTCAAAGCGACAACCATCAACGATCCAAGAATGGCGTGGCCAACACCTCCGTAATCTAGAGAAGTGGTTGTTGAAACATAAACGTTGTTTTGGATAATAAACTGCGAGGAAATCGTCTTAAATCCCTCGGTTAACACTGACCCAAGAACGCTAAGAAGAAGAATTAGAACAAACAGCGAGAAGAAAACAGTCAACACAACCAGAATTGCATCGCCAATTCCTCTTTTGCCAAAAGCTTGAAATCCCACTAACGCGGCGGTCAAAATTTGAAGTGGAAGAAAAATTGTTAGGAAAGACATGGTCATGTCGAGGTTTATCGAATACGCACCAAGCATGACCAGCGGAAGTGGAACAACTGAAGACAAAAATATTAGGAAGCGTCTTGAGTTGTTTGCCCTAAGCCAGGGCTTGTTGTCCAATTGAATAACCTTAGCCATTAGTTTTTTCTCCAAGGTTGAGATTTGTTGACAATGAAGTTAGCGATGAAATTTACTATCAAGGTCAAAATGAACAAGACTAGACCAGCAGCCATTAGACCTTGCTTTTCAAAAGGCCCAGCTTCACCAAATTTGGCCAAAATCCATGAAGCTACCGCACCGCCTCGAGGTTCCAAGAGGTTTGCCCAGTTGATGTGCAAAATATCGAGGTTTAACACATAGAAAATCGCAACAGTCTCGCCAACGGCTCGACCGAGACCTAGAAGAATACCACCGACGACTCCACCAGCTGACGTAGGGAATATCACTCTGCGGAATGTGGATAAGCGTGAACCTCCCAGAGCCAGAGCACCATTGATTAGGTCTCTATCTAATTGACTAAAAATCTCTCGGGTTACCGAAGTGATGATGGGGACAATCATCACGGCTACAATCCAACCGGCAATAAATGGTGATCTCATAAACCCGTTTTCCGGATCCTCCACAGAGAAGAAAGGAATCCAGCCAACATTTTTATTCAGGATGTCCGCCCAGCCAGCTGCCACTGGAGTGAAGACAATAAGACCCCACAAGCCGATAACAACCGAAGGAAGAGCAGCCAGCAAATCCACCAGTGTTGTGGCCCAGGTGGCTAGTCGCTTAGGGAGCATAAACACAATTAGGTAAGCCATTGAGATAGCCATCGGTGTTGCAATCAAAATTCCAAAAAAGGCGATTAAAAGAGATCCCCATAGCATAGGGCCGAGTTGGAACACAGCAGGTTCAACATCCGCATTCCAATTGTTACCCAGAACAAAATTTATTCCCTGATCAGAAATTACTGGCCAGGATTGCCAGAGAAGAAAGCCCAAAACTAGGGCAACCAGCACGAAAGCAAAATACGCTGCGACAGTAGTGGTTCCAAAGAATACTTGGTCGCCTTTACTTAGTGGTCCGGCAACTAGCTTGCGTCTAACCTCTGTTTTTGAATCCTTGGCACTCATAGGTGCAATCCTGTTATTTGGCTGTTAAGTGAAGTTAGAGTTTCGGTTAACTAACGGTAAACAAATTCAATAATTCCATCGGACTCCAGTCCAGATTTGCCACATTCTCACAGTCATTACCGCCACAGTAAATCCAGCCAGTGCTATAACTAGGGTGGACCACTTAGTCCTTTCAAAGGCTGCCCAAATCACTGCAGCCGGAGGAACTATTAGAGCGGTAATCAGATAGCCAAAGAATTCAACCGTATCGCCAATAGCCGAAGCTCCCCCAGAAACCAAACTGATACTCCAAACTAAGTGGACTAAAAGCATGGTTTCCACCACGATGGCAGATCCGACGGAAAACCAGGATGGCTCTCTCCTTAGCAGTGCCAAAATCAGAGAAAACATGCCTGCAATGAGAGAAACCCAAAGCAGCAGTTGATAACTAATCTGAACCATCGAGAGCCTCATTGAACACAACTAAAGAGCGCACAGTATTAGTTGAGACAGGGACCACAATTGCAACCAGACTCTCTCCTCTAAATAGCGCAGTAGTTCCGGAAGTCTGAAGCACGATTCTCTTGCCGTGCCTCAGGTCTTGCTCACTTGCTGGATCTATTTCCAAGACCGGGAAAATATCACTGGCAGCATTCACCAAGCGCATAAAGTTTGGTTTCGTATCGACCAATTGTTCAAGAGTTTGTGCATCACTAACTTCAAAATTTCCAATTCGAGTTCTTCGAAGTGCAGTTAGATGGCCACCAACTCCCAAGGCATTACCTAAATCTCTTGCTAATGCCCTGATAAAAGTTCCTGAAGAACAAGATACGAGGACATCTAAGTCAATAAAATTATCTGATTTTCTAATTTCACCGATTACTTCAAATTGTGAGACCTCTATTCGGCGAGACTTAAGTGTGACCACTTGTCCATCTCTGACCAAATCGTAAGCCCGTTCACCGTGAACTTTTATTGCTGAAACAGAGGAAGGGATTTGTTCGATGCTTCCAATGAAAGCTTCAATCTCTTTATGAATATCATCTGAGGAAATTTTTGCCAACAAATTTGAATCTGCCCTGGCTAGAACTTCTCCCTCAAAGTCGTCAGTCAGGGTGGTTTGCCCAAGCCTGATTGTTGCTTGGTATGTTTTACTATTGCCAACAATAAAAGTGAGCAATTTTGTTCCAGCTTCAACCCCAAGCACTAACAACCCTGTGGCCATTGGATCTAGAGTTCCAGCGTGACCAATTTTTCTAGTGCCCAGAATCTTTCTACATTTTGCAACGACATCATGACTGGTAAAGCCAGCCGGCTTGTCAACCAAGAGCAAAGCTGACTGAACCACCTGAATTACTCGTCCTCTGCTGACTGCTTAGGCTCTTTATAAGGATTCTCCCCCGCAGCAAATTCGGCATCTTTGGCCAGCTTGGCTAGCTCAGCGTCTCTCGCTCGCGCCTGAGCTAGAAGATCGTTCATGTGGGCTGCAGATTCTGGTACCTCATCAGTTAGAAACTCGATGGTTGGTGTAAGTCGAATACCTAGTTGGCTTCCAATCTCACCGCGAATGCGACCACGGAATCGCTCTAAGATTCCGGCAGTTTTTTCAGACTGTTCTTTATCACCAAAAACCGTATAGAAGATTCGTGCTGAAGCTAGATCAGGGGTAACCCTCACATCAGTAATTGTCACGAAACCCAAATCAGGATCTTTGACCACCTTGTCTAAAGCTGAAGCGGTCAAGACCTTGATACGTTCCGCTAGCCTTCTTGCTCTGGCTGCGTCAACCATTAGACCCTCGGCTTCTCACGCATCTCGAAGGTTTCGATGACGTCCCCGATTTGAATCTCGTTGAACCCAGCTAGACCGATACCACATTCGAAGTCTGTCTTGACTTCGTTAGCATCATCTTTGAATCGCTTCAACGATTCAATCTTTAGATTGTCTGCTAAGACAACACCATCGCGAGAGATTCTGGCAAGCGAGTTGCGCTTGATTGATCCCGAACGAACGATTGAACCAGCAATAGTGCCAACCTTAGATGACTTGAAGATTTCACGCACTTCGGCGGTGCCAAGTTGAGCTTCTTCAAACTCTGGCTTGAGCATTCCCTTGAGTGATTTCTCGATGTCTTCCAGCGCTGCATAGATAACTGAGTAAAAACGGATGTCAACGCCTTCTCGATCTGCACGCTCTTTGGCTTTGTTATCTGGACGAACGTTGAAGCCGATGATGATGGCATTGTCCACTGTTGCCAGGTTAACATCGCTTTCAGTAATAGCACCAACACCTCTGTGGATGATTCGTAACTGCACCGAATCATCAACTTCGATTTTGAGCAGTGAGTCTTCGATTGCTTCAACCGCACCAGAGACGTCACCCTTGATAACCAAGTTAAGGGCAGAAACTTTTCCATCCTCAAGTGCCTTGGTAAAGTCTTCCAGGCTAACGCGCTTACGAGTCTTAGCCAAAAGCGCATTCCGATCCGCAGCTTCACGCTTTTCAGCAATCTGTCTTGCCTGACGCTCATCCTCGGTAACCACAAAGGTGTCACCAGCACGGGGAACTGATTGGAGACCCAGCACCTGAACCGGTCTGGAGGGTTCTGCAGCTTCGACAACACCACCGTTCTCATCGAACATCGCACGAACACGACCGTGCGCTGCACCAGCAACAATTGAGTCACCAACACGAAGAGTTCCGGACTGAATCAGAACAGTTGCAACCGAACCACGGCCCTTGTCTAGGTTTGCTTCAATCGCGACTCCGCGAGCATCACGGTGAGGGTTGGCGCGTAGGTCAAGTGCTGCGTCAGCAGTAAGCAGAACTGCATCGAGTAGCTGCTGAATACCTACACCGGTTAGAGCCGACACGTCAACGAACATCACGTCACCGCCATACTCTTCTGCTACCAAGTTGAATTCGGTCAACTGCTGGCGAATCTTGGCAGGGTTTGCCCCTTCCTTGTCAACCTTGTTGACGGCAACAACAATTGGAACTCCTGCTGACTGCGCGTGGTTCAATGCTTCAACTGTCTGCGGCATCACACCGTCATCGGCAGCAACAACAAGAATTGCGATGTCGGTTACCTGAGCACCACGTGCACGCATCGCTGTGAAAGCTTCGTGACCCGGGGTGTCAATAAAGGTTATGGCTCGGTCAACACCTTCGTGGGTGGTGTGAACCTGGTAGGCACCGATGTGCTGGGTAATTCCACCAGCCTCACCAGCTTGAACGTTTGCGTCACGAATCTTGTCAAGCAATCTTGTCTTACCGTGATCAACGTGACCCATAACTGTGACAACTGGAGCACGATACTCTAAATCTTCTTCGTCATCTTCCTCATCGATATCTAAACCAAATGAGTCAAATAGCTCACGTTCTTCATCTTCAGGTGAAACAACTTCAATCTTGTAGCCAAGTTCAGCACCGAGAATCTGGAAAGTTTCTTCATCAAGGGAAGCGGTGGCTGTTGCCATTTGCCCCAAGTGGAATAAAACGGTAATCAACTGACCAGCATTGGCATCAATCTTGTCTGCAAAATCTTGAATCGATGCGCCACGACGAAGTCTCACAACCGTGTTACCGTCACCTCTTGGAACTACTGCTCCACCGAGGCTTGGCGCTGTTCTCTGCTCAAATTCTTCGCGTTTAGCCCGTTTGGATTTTCGAGCCTTAGAAGCACTTCGTGATCCACCTTTACCGAAGGCACCTGCCGCATTACCACCGCGACCACGACCACCAGCACCAGGTCTTCCCGCTGGCGGGAAGCCACCTGGAGCTGCAGGGACATTTAGTCCACCCGGTTTGTTTCCATTGAAACCACCCGGACGAGATCCTGCACCTTGAGGTCTTGGTGCTCCGCCAGTTCTTGGAGCTCCAGAGCCGGTAGGACGATTACCGCTAGGGCGTGTGCCAGGAGCAGAAGTTCTGCCCATACCCTGATTACTTGAAAATGGGTTGTTTCCTGGTCTTGCCATCGGGCGTGGGATACCCATGCCCTGAGCGGAAGCGAAAGGGTTATTGCCAGGTCGAGGAATACCGGGGGTTGGGGCTGGTGAAGCTGGCTTAGAGTCTGGTTTCTCTTCAGCCTTAGGTTCTTCCGGCTTTACGGTAGGGGTCTGGGGCTCTTCAGTTTTCTTTGTGACCTTGGCCTTGGTAGCTTTGGTTTCCTTCGGCGCTTCCTCTTTTGGCTTAGCATCTGGGAAGGCAGCACGCAACTTGTTAGCTACAGGCGGGGCAATGGTTGAAGATCCACTCTTGACGTATTCGCCAAGTTCACTTAGTTTTGCCAGCGCCTCGGCCGTTTCAATTCCGAGCTCTTTGGCTATGTCGTATACGCGTGGTAACGCCACTTATTTCTCCTGTCTGGGGCCTACCCAGTCAGGGCAGGCTTTACTGCTGTGAGGTACTCATTTCGAGGTACTCATTATTTGTCCAACATCTTTTCTGCCTGTTCTTTCAAAATGGCTAGATCCGCAACATTTACTTTAGATCTAAAAGCTCTAGAGAATGCACCGCGACTGATCGCTAAATCCAAACAACTGAGCTTCTGGTGGAGCCAAGAGCCTCTACCGGGCAACTTTTTACTGGCATCAATTTGAATTTTTCCTTCAAATCTAACTACTCGTAAAAGATTGACTCGGTTTTCCAGTTGGCGACAGCCAACACAGGTTCTTGCTTGGTTCATTCTACTGCCTTACTCTAAAAAGGCATAGCCCTTGAAACGCCGCTTTCTTACTCTTCGTCCAAATCGTCAGCCATGATGTCAATCTTGGCTCTGGCCAAGCGGGCCGCCAATCTCGAATTCTGGCCTTCTTTGCCAATAGCCAATGAAAGCTGATATTCAGGGACCAAAACTCTAACTTTTGGCCAAGTCTCTTCTTCTCGGGAAGCACCTGGGGCTTGCTTTTCATTCACCACGAATGCAGCTGAAACCTTGGCCGGGGATAGTGCATTAGCCACAAAAGTAGCAATGTCATCCGAATAATCGACAATGTCGATCTTCTCCTCGTTAAGTTCAGAGCTAACCGCACGCACTCGCTGCCCTAGTTCACCAATACAAGCGCCTTTGGCGTTTAAGCCGGGAATCTTGGTACGAACTGCAATTTTGCTGCGCTGACCGGCTTCTCTAGCGACTTGAACAATCTCAACTTGACCGTTGGCAACTTCTGGAACTTCTAGTTCAAAGAGTTTGCGGATCAAAGTTTGGTGGGTTCTAGACACATTAATGTGAACCTGGCCGCGAGGATTCTTATCTACCCTGGTCACAATAAATCTCATTCGCTTTCCATGTGAATAATCTTCACCTGGTACCTGCTCTTCAGGGGGCATCAATGCCTCAGCTTCGCCGATTTTTACATAGACCATGTGAGCGCGCTGTCCCTGCTGGATTTCCCCAGTTACTAGGTCACCTAGTTTTGCTGAAAAAGCACCGTAGGTGTTCTCATCTGAGATTCCCTTAATACGGTTTCCAATCACCTGCTTAGCAGCAGCTGCAGCAATTCGTCCGAAGTTCGCTGGGGTAACATCTTTTTCCGGGAATCTAACGCCCTCGCTGTTTTCAGCCAAAAGACGACCTTTGTCATCGCGCTCCTGGCTATCAGGAGTGTAAATGGAAACCTTGCCTGTTTTCAGGTCAAGCTCTGCTCTAGCGGGATCGGAGTTTCTAACAGATTTTTGATAGGCGGCAACGATTGCAGCTTCAATAATTTCAACTAGTTCATCGAAGGGGATTTCATAATCGCGTTCGATTAGCCTCAAGGCACCTAAATCAATATCCATTGGATATGCCTCCTAGCCACTAGTCAGTTTTTTGAGCAGCTAAACATTAAGCCAGCTCTGTTACCGCCAATTCTACCTTGACTGATCGACGATCGCCAGACCGCCTATCCCAAATATCGATTTCTCCGCCAGCTAAACCCTTACCAACAATCAAAATCTTAGGAATCCCCAGCAATTCTGCGTCACTGAACTTCACTCCAGGGCTGACTTTTAGCCGGTCATCCAGCAAAACAGTCTTGCCTTGAGCAGTTAGTTCCTCAGACAATCTAAGGGCCATTTCATAAACTTCATCCTCTTTACCGGCAGCAACCACATGAACATCTGCTGGAGAGACCGACTCCGGCCAGATAAGGCCCTTGTCATCATTATTTGCTTCCGCCAGAACGGCAATAATTCGGGTGACTCCGATTCCATAGGAACCCATAGTCACGGTGACTAATTTGCCGTTCTCATCTAGAACTTTAAGGTCAAGCGCCTCAGCGTATTTCTTACCCAGTTGGAAAACATGGCCAATTTCGATACCTCTAGCTAGCTCCAGAGGGCCGCTACCATCTGGAGCAGGGTCTCCGGCCTTGATTTCAGCTAGATCCGCATAGCCATCTGCACTGAAATCTCTGCCATAGACCAAACCAAAAATGTGTTTGTCTTTTTCATTTGCTCCAGCTACCCAAGACGTTCCTTCAACAACTCGAGGGTCAACTAAATACTTAATTTGCGATTCAGATTTCTCACCCAGGAACTGCTTGCCGGCAAGAACCGGTCCCAAGAATCCTCTGAGAAGCTCTGGATGTTTCTCAAAATCTTCATCAGTGGCGGGCTCAATGTCGCAGCCAGGAAAAACTATCTCGGCACGCTTGACTTCCATTTCTCGATCACCTGGAATTGCAACGACTACCAGAGAACGCTTCTTCTTCACATCGGTAATTGCTAAGACAATATGTTTCAAGGTCTGCCTTGCAGCGATTTCTTTGCCCACTTCCTTTGCAAAGCCAACAACTGCGTCTATGGTCTTGATGCCTGGAGTTGAAATTGTTTCAGCTGCGGGCTTACCGTCAATCGATTCCGGTTGCGGATGATTTATCGTCACAGCTTCAACATTGGCTGCGAAGCCTCCGGCAGATTTCACAAATGTGTCTTCACCGATTGGCGACGGAGACAAAAACTCTTCACTGGCACTTCCACCCATCGCACCAGCATCTGCTCGAACAATTACATATTCCAAACCCAGTCGCTTGAAAATTCTCTCGTAGGCATCTCGTTGAGCATGATAAGACTTAACCAAACCCTCATGGTCGATGTCAAAAGAATAAGCATCTTTCATGACAAATTCACGCCCACGCAAAAGCCCAGCTCTAGGGCGAGCCTCGTCGCGATATTTATTTTGAATTTGATAAAGAGTCACAGGTAAATCTTTGTAGCTTGAATACAGGTCCTTTACTAAAAGTGTGAACATCTCTTCGTGAGTTGGTGCCAGAAGATAGTCCGCTTTCTTCCGGTCCTGCAGGCGAAAAAGGTTATCACCATATTCAGTCCAGCGACCAGTGACCTCAAATGGTTCTCTAGGTAAAAGAGCTGGAAAGAATACTTCTTGAGCGCCAGCAGCAGCCATCTCTTCGCGAACAATCTGCTCAACTCGGGTTTTTACTGCTAAACCCAAAGGCAACCAAGAATAAACCCCTGGTGCTGCTCGACGGATGTAGCCAGCACGCAGCAGTAACTTGTGGCTATCAACTTCTGCTTCGGCTGGGTCCTCACGCAGGGTGCGTAAAAACAGTTGGCTCATCCTAAGCAACATCAACTAATCCTTTTTCGCCACGACTACTTCAGGAGATCCAACCAGGGCAGGGTCCATTTCAGCAGCCAAGCGATTCGCTTCGTCAATCAGGGTTTTTACTATTTCGCTTTCAGGCACAGTCTTAATGACCTCACCCTTCACGAAAATCTGGCCTTTACCGTTGCCAGAGGCAACTCCGAGATCAGCTTCACGGGCTTCACCTGGACCATTGACCACACAGCCCATAACTGCAACTCGAAGTGGGACAGTCATTTTTTCTAATCCTGCCGTGACATCCTCAGCGAGTTTATAGACATCTACCTGCGCTCTTCCGCAGGAAGGACAGGAAACGATTTCAAACTTACGTGGGCGAAGATTTAACGATTCCAGAATTTTGGAACCTACTTTGATCTCCTCAACTGGTGGTGCTGAAAGCGAAACGCGAATGGTATCGCCGATACCTTTACTCAACAGCGCTCCAAAAGCAACAGCAGATTTGATGGTGCCTTGGAAAGCCGGTCCAGCTTCAGTAACACCCAGGTGAAGTGGCCAGTCACCTCGCTCGGCCAAGAGTTCATAAGCCCGCACCATTACTACCGGGTCATTGTGTTTTACAGATATTTTGAAATCATGAAAGTCATGCTCTTCAAATAAGGAAGCTTCCCAAACCGCCGATTCAACCAAAGCTTCGGCAGTAGCTTTGCCATACTTTTGCAAAAGTCTTGGATCAAGTGAACCCGCATTCACACCAATTCGAATTGAAACTCCAGCATCTTTGGCAGCTTTAGCAATCTCACCAACTTTGTCATCAAACTGCCTGATGTTACCTGGGTTAACTCTCACAGCACCACAGCCAGCTTCAATTGCCTGAAAAACATACTTTGGCTGAAAGTGGATGTCTGCAATAACTGGAATAGGTGATTTCTTGGCAATAATTCTTAATACATCTGCGTCGTCTTGGCTTGGGCAAGCGACTCGAACAATGTCACAACCGGAGGCGGTTAGTTCAGCAATTTGCTGCAAAGTGGCGTTAATGTCTGTGGTAGGAGTGGTGGTCATCGACTGCACAGAAATAGGTGCGTCCCCACCAACTGGAACCTTACCGACCATAATCTGACGGGTCTTGCGCCTAGGAGCAAGCACTTGTGGTTCTTGTTTTCCAAGATTAATTGCAGGCACTTAGTAACTTCTTTCATTTCCAGGACTTGTCTCCAAGTCTAAATGCTCTGGACGGATTGGCTAGAAATGAACGGGATTTATGATGTCGCGAAGCATCAGGATAACAGTCAGACTTAGCAACAAAGCAGCGACAAAATAAGCAATTGGAAGCATTTGCGAAGTGTCTACTGGTTCAGCTAGCTTTTTACCTCGAAGACGCCACAACCAGCGTTTCAACTGTTCATAGGCTGCACCAGCCATGTGCCCTCCGTCAAGCGGAAGCAGAGGAATCATGTTGAAGACAAAGAGGGCAACGTTGAGACTGAGCAGTAAGCCCAACTGAGTTACCAATTTGTCTTGGACGGATAGCGAAGCATTCCCAACTAAGTCTCCAGAAAATTGGCCAAGCCCAATAATTGAAATGGCACCAGAGGAATCCCTTGCCGCACCGGGGTTGATTTGACCGACTGCCTGAACAGCTTGCACCGGTAACTGCAAGATCATCTCGCCAGTTCCATACAACATTGCGCCTAGAGAAACTGTTGCATCAACTGGGTTTTCTTGAAATCTTGCTGGCTCAAGGCGAATGCCTAGATAACCGCGACGACCGGTTCCATCTTGAATGAGCGCCGGTATGGCAACCAATGTGAGCTTCTGGCCATCCCTTAGCACTTCTAAAGTTATTGATTTACCAACTGATTGGGTAACTATTGAATCTACCTCACTCCAACGAGTGAATGCTTTGCCATCAAGGCTCAAAACCTTATCACCCGCTTTCAAACCAGCAGCTTGAGCAGGTGATGGTTCGCCAATCTGATCACAGTTTGGGTTACCTTCGGTTTGCAGGCAAGGTGTTACTTCCTTGATAGTCGTGGACCTATCCATAACACCAAATCCACAAAACAAAATAAAAGTTAATGTGAGTGCAATCAGGAGATTGGCAAACGGCCCACCAAACATAACAATTAGCTTTTTCCATGGAGCTAATCTGTAAAACGCTCTTTGCTCATCTTCCGGACTCAACTGTTCAACTGGGCGAACCGATGCGGCGAATCTGCGCCAAGGATTCAAATTCTTTTTCAAGCCAGATGGAGGGATCATTCCAGCCATTTGAATATAACCACCTAGCGGTAATGCTTTGATGCCGTATTCAGTTTCGCCCCTTTTTCGAGAAAAGAGTGTTGGACCGAAACCGATCATATATTTAGTCACCTTTACTCCAAATAATTTTGCAGGTAACAGGTGCCCTAACTCGTGCAGACCAATCGAGAAAGCTAAACCTAGCAGAAGTAAAATCCAACCACTGATCATGTTTAGAAAGTTCATGTATTCAACCTAATCCGCATCCCCGACATAGTGAACTAACTTCTCTTAGAAATCAGGTTATGCGCAGTTTCCTTAGCCCAAGCTTCAGATTCAAGAACCGCATCAAGTGTTAGCTCATTTGGTGCGTTATGCAGGGCTAGTGTTTGTTCAATTACGGAAGTTATGTCGACAAATCGAATTGTTCGATTGTGGAATGCCTCCACCGCTTGCTCATTGGCCGCGTTATAGACAGCTGGATAGGTTAGTCCTTGAGCTCCAACTTCTCTGGCTAGTGCAACAGCCCTGAATACTTTTTCATCCAGTGGTTCAAAATTCCAAGTATGAGCTGAACCAAAATCAATCGCTGGTGAAACATCTTCGATTCGATCTGGCCAGGTCATCCCCAAACTGATTGGTAACTTCATGTCTGGCGGTGAACATTGAGCGATTATCGATCCATCGATGAACTCAACCATTGAGTGAACAACAGATTGGGGGTGAACTGTCACTTCAATGCGTTCAAAAGGAATCCCAAATAGTAGATGCGCTTCGATTATCTCAAGACCTTTATTTACCATGGTGGCTGAGTTTGTTGTGACAACCTTGCCCATAGTCCAGGTGGGATGTTTTAGCGCTTGCTCCGGTGTTACTTGTTCCAGTTGCTCACTGGAGTATCCACGAAATGGTCCGCCGGATGCGGTAAGAATTAGTTTCTTGACTTCGCCTCTGTTCCCAGAAAGCAGACATTGGGCTAAGGCAGAATGCTCCGAATCAACTGGAACGATTTGACCAGGGGCCGCCTGATCTGTCACCAAATGGCCACCAACAATGAGTGATTCTTTGTTGGCTAGAGCTAGGCGCTTGCCTGAGGCTAATGTAGCCAGAGTGGGTTTTAGTCCGATGGAACCAGTGATGCCATTGATGACTACATCTGCATCGGTTTCAGCTATCAGGTCACAGGCAGCCTCGGCACCGATTACCGCCTTGGCTATGTTGAACTTTTTTGCTTGTTGCTCCAGCAAGTCTCGATTGGTATTGCCTACCAGGCCAACAACCTGAAACTTATCTGGGTTTTTCTCAATAATCTCCAGAGCCTGAGTTCCGATAGAACCTGTGCTGCCGAGGATGATTATTCGTTTCATAGGTCAATATTGCCACTTGAAATCCAACATTTAGCCTTAAGTGGCGCATTAATACAGCAAGAGTAGAATTACAGCATGACTATTGAACAGAAGAGAAACTTAATTACTAGCATCCCAGGCCCTAGATCGCAGGCCCTTCATCAAAATCGTCTTTTGCATGTAGGCCACGGTGTTGGCACAACTTTGCCTGTTTACATCGACTCGGCTCACGGAGCTATCTTGGTTGACGTTGATGGCAACCAACTAATCGACATGGGTTCGGGTATCGGTGTTACCACCATCGGACACACTAACGAAGGTGTAGTCAAAGCAGTTTCTGAACAGGTAGCAAAACTTACCCACACACTTTTCACCGTCACCCCATACATTCCTTATGTTGAAGTTTGTGAAATTTTGAACCGTCACATGCCTGGTAATTTCCTCAAGCGTTCGGCATTATTCAACTCAGGTGCTGAAGCGGTTGAAAACGCAGTAAAACTTGCTCGTAAATTCACCAAGCGTAATGAGATTGCTGTTTTCGATCACGCTTATCACGGCCGAACAAACCTAACCATGGCGATGAACTTCAAGAACATGCCTTATGCCGATGGCTTCGGTCCGTTTGCTGGAAGCGTTACCCACGTACCAATGTCTTACCCATTCCACGACCCAGAGGGCATGACTGGTGAGGAAGCAGCAACTAGAGCAATCACATACATGGAAAAGCGTGTCGGAGCGAACAACCTTGCTGCGGTGGTAATTGAGCCAATTCAAGGTGAAGGTGGTTTCGTAGTTCCAGCTCCTGGATTCCTAAGAACTCTTTCCCAGTGGACCAAAGCTAATGGAATCGTGCTTGTTGCAGATGAAGTTCAAGCAGGTATAGCCAGAACCGGTAGATGGTTTGCCTCTGAGCATGAAGAAGGTTTCGAACCAGACCTGATGACTGTTGCTAAAGGTATTGCCGGCGGCATGCCGATTTCTGGAGTAATCGGTAGAGCTGAAATCATGGACTCCTCACACCCTGGCGGCATTGGTGGCACCTTTGGCGGTAACCCAGTTGCTGCCGCAGCAGCAGTATCTGTTTTGAAACAGATTGAAGCCGGTGGGGTACTAGAAAAAGCTATCCACATTGAATCTGTAATGAAACCAAGACTTCTAGCCATGAAAGAGAAGTTCGGTGTAATCGGTGAAGTTCGCGGACGTGGTGCAATGCTTGCTCTCGAGTTTGTAAAACCAGGCACCAGGGAACCAAACTCTGCTGCAGTTGATGCTGTCTTGAAGCACTGCCACCAGAACGGTGTTGTTGTTCTAAACGCCGGAACATACAACAACGTGGTTAGATTCTTGCCTTCACTAGCGATCAGTGACGAACTGCTTAGCGATGCATTAGATGTCGTTGAAGCAAGTATCGCAGCCCTCTAAAAATTAGCTGAAAGCCGACTATGCACTCTTATGCAGATAGAGCAAAACTTGCGCACCTTTTTGCTGAAGAAGTAAAACTATTTGAGGCAAATCACTCTAAATCCAAGGATCTTCACGAAAGAGCCATGGGTCCACTTATGGCTGGTGTGCCGATGTCATGGATGGCCAAATGGCCTGGCCCACATCCGGTCTATGTTGCTAGCGCCAAAGGTTCAAGATTTAGAGACGTAGACGGCATAGAGTATGTGGACTTCTGCTTAGGTGATACTGGTGCGATGGTCGGCCACTCCCCTGATGCATCGATAAAGGCAATCGCAGCCCGGCTTGAAAAGGGAATCACCTTTATGCTGCCGACTGAGGATGCAGCTATTGTTGGTAAAACTTTGGCAGATAGATTTGGACTTCCTAAGTGGCAGTTCACCCTAACTGCAACCGATGCCAACCGCCACATTCTCAGGTATGCCAGACATGTAACCGGAAGAAACAAGATCGTAGTTCACGATTACTGCTATCACGGAACAGTAGACGAAACCTTTGCAGTGCTCGATGATCAAGGCAATACCATTAGCCGAGAGAACAACATCGGCCCTCAGGTAGATCCAAGTGAAACCACAATAGTTGTTCCATTCAACGATCTGACAGCTGCTGAAATTGCTTTCGCAACCGGTGAAGTTGCTGCGATGCTAATTGAACCAGCTATGACCAACATCGGAATTGTTCTTCCGGAGTCTGGTTATCTGGAAGGCTTGCGAGATCTTTGCACCAAGTATGGTGTGATTTTGATTCATGATGAAACTCACACTTTGTCTGAAGGTCCAGGCGGGATGACCGCACGGCGACAGCTTTCACCCGATGCAATTGTTATGGGAAAGACAATCGGTGCAGGAATTCCCGCCGGGGCATTTGGGATGTCGGATAATCTAACTAATAGAGTTCAGGAATCGTTGCATCTTGAACACATCGATGTTGGTGGGGTTGGCGGAACTCTTGCCGGAAACGCCTTATCAATGGCGGCAATTAGGGCAACACTTTTAGAGGTTCTAACTCCAGCGGCATTCCAAAAAATGGAAGCGCTATGCGATGTTTGGACCGCAGATGTTCAACGACTGATTGACAAATACGGTGCTCCTTGGCAGGTAAGTCAACTTGGCTGCAGAGCGGAATACTCTTTCCGGGCCGAAGCTCCAAAAAACGGCAGAGAAGCTGCTGACGCAGACGATTTTGAACTGCAACAGTATTTACATTTGCATGCTTTGAATCGTGGAATATTGATGACACCGTTTCATAACATGGCTTTGATGTCCCCAGCCCACACTGCCGAGGATGTTCAGCGTCACACGCAACATTTTGAGCAGGCGTTAGAGTCGCTGTTTGCCTAAGCTCGTTTAGACAGGCGACGACGCTTCATTTCGCCATTTATTTGAATTGCCAACACAATCAAAATAGCAAAGCTGAATACCGCACAACCAACCACATTTGCTTCAGCTGGAACTCCACGAGCAGCAGCTGTGTAAACATAACGAGGGAAGGTCATATCTGATCCAGCATTGAAGTTGGTAATGATGAAGTCATCAAAGCTCAAAGCAAACGAAAGCAACGCGGCTGAGGCAATACCTGGCATCAACAATGGGAAGGTAATTTTCCAGAAAACCTGCCTAGGGTTTGCATATAAATCCCTTCCAGCTTCTTCTAAAGCAGGATCCAAACTAGCAACTCTTGCCTTAACGGTTACCACAACGAAAGAAAGGCAGAACATGATGTGGGCGACAATGATTGTTCCAATGCCCTTTTGAACTCCAAGACTGAAAAACTGTGATGCCAGTCCAGCGCCTAGAACAACTTCAGGAGTTGCCATCGGCAAGAACAAAAGAAGGTTTATCCCGCTGCGGAATCTAAAACGGTATCGAACCAACGCAATTGCAATCATGGTTCCCAGCGTGGTTGCCACCAACGTGGAGATAACACCAATTAGAACCGAATTACCAAAGGCCTCGCAAACTCCCTCGCGTTGACAAACATTGGCCCACTTATCAAAAGTGAAGCCACGCCAAATCAAGTTGGTCTTCAAACTGTCATTGAATGAGAAGACAAAAGTGTAAACAATCGGAATCAAGAGATAAATGAAAGCCAAGATTACATAAAGTGGCAGAGTAACTTTTCCCAAACTCAAACGCATTAGAGCAAGTCCTCCGTTCCAGATCTCTTTACATAGACACTGACCAGAATCAGAATTACCCCCATCAAAAGCACTGACATAGCGGACGCTGCAGGGTAGTCGTTGATGGTCAGATAATTGGACTCAATTACGTTACCCATCATCGCCGTTTCAGATGATCCGAGGAAGTCTCCAGAAGCGTTCACATAGTCGCCGGCAATAGGGATAAATGTGAGTAGCGTTCCAGAAATAATTCCTGGCATAGAAAGTGGCAAGGTGACTTTTCTAAACACCTTTGAAGGTGAAGCATAAAGATCGGCACCAGCTTCCAGATATCTGACATCAAGTCTTTCCAGCGAGGTGTAAAGTGGCAAGGTCATAAAAGGAATGAAGTTGTAAGTCAAACCAAAGATGACCATGAACGGAGTGCCAACTACATAGTCATTTGGACCAAGAACATGTAATTCTTGCAAAGTTGTTACTATCCAAGACTCGTTGGAAAAAATTTGTTTCCAGGCCAAAGTTCTTAGCAGGAATGAAATGAAGAACGGGGCAATGACTAAAGTCAGCATTAGCTTCTGTAGTAGCGGCCAAGCTCTTGCTTTGACGCCAATGAAATAAGCAATTGGATATGAAATCAGTAAGGCAAGGACCGTTGCGGTGAGCGCATACCCAAAAGACCTTATGATGTGTGGCAAATACTCTTGGACAACGGTTGCATAGTTAGCAAATTCCAATGCAGGGACATATTCTGCGTAGCCATAGCCATTTGGATCTGGGGCTTCCAAAGACACCATGATCAGTGAAATCAAAGGGGTCAGAAAAAACAAGCCTAAATAAAGCAATCCCGGTGTCAACAGGGCAATCACAAATTTGCCAGTTTTAGTTGGCTTGGCGTTTGCCTGGGGATTTGAAGAACCGAATGCTGCAAAAGCCATCTCGGTTATGCCTCTACCATTCCATTTGGCAAGTCTGAAAGACCAAAGCTGTGATCAACCGACCAGGAGACCCAGACTTTTTCGCCCAGTTCGATAACCGGTGACTGACCCATGTTTTGGGCAAAGACAGTGATCTCTCCCAGTTCAGGAATTTCAATCAAATACTGATTGCTAACTCCGGTGAATCGAATGTCAATGATTTCACCTGGACCAATAACGTTCTTATCAGCTGAAGCAGTTGGTTTCTTGACATGGAAAGTTGCCTTTTCTGGACGGAAACCGATAGCAATCTTTCCTGAGTGTTTTTCAGCGCGATCTTTGGGAACCGAAATCTTATTTCCAGCAACGTCAATACTGATTGAATTCCCCGATTTTTCAGTAACATCACCGACGAATAGATTTGACTGACCTAAAAACTTGGAAACAAAAACTGTCTTCGGTCGATCGTAAAGCGCCTCAGGCGCACCCATCTGTTCGATCCGACCCTGGTTCATAACAGCAACAGTGTCGGCCATGTCCATGGCTTCCTCTTGATCGTGAGTTACGTGCAGAAAGGTCAAACCAACTTCCATTTGAATTGCTTTCAATTCAATCTGCATTTCGCGTCTCAGTTTTAGGTCAAGAGCACCAAGCGGTTCATCCAGAAGTAATAACGAAGGCCGATTCACAAGAGCGCGGGCTAGAGCAACACGTTGCTGCTGACCACCTGAAAGCTGCTGTGGCTTACGTTCCGCTAAATGTGCCAGTTGAACTAGATTCAACGCTTCCTTAGCTTTTGCAAGTGGATCTTGGATCTTACGCTGCTTCAAACCGAATGCGACATTTTCTAAAACAGTCATGTGTGGAAACAGCGCGTATGACTGGAAGACGGTATTAACCGGACGCTCATGAGGTTTGGTCTCGGTGACGTCTTTCTTTCCAATTAGAATTTTTCCCTTAGTCGGGGTTTCTAAACCGGCAACTAGGCGAAGGGTTGTGGTTTTTCCACAGCCAGAAGGTCCTAGCAAGGCAAAGAACTCTCCTGCTGGAACTACTAGGTCAAGGTTTTCGATTGCTACAAAGCCGGGAAATTCTTTTCTAATACTCTTTAGCTCAAGGTCAGCGCCGCGGGCAACAAACTCTTTGACCAATTACGCACCCAACTTAATCTTCTGGAAGGCCTTAGTAAATGCTTGTTCTTCTTTGCTATCCAACGCCCGGAAAGCTTGTGTTTTGGCTAGGAACTCTTCGCTTGGGAAAATGAGTTGATTGTCAGCCAAAGCTGGCTCAATCTTCATCGCCTCTTCTTTAGCCCCAACCACAGGAGTGATGTAGTTGACATATGCAGCCAGAACAGCTGCGTTGTAAGGGTCGTAATAGAAGTTCATCAGCTTCTCAGCGTTCTTCTTGTGGGTAGCTCCCATAGGAATTACGAAACAGTCAGCAGAAATAGTTCCGCCGGACTCAGGAAGAACGAAACCGAATCGATCGTAACCAGCCTCAGCATTCAACTGGATAATGTCACCAGACCAAGCAATGGCCGCAATAGTATCCCCATTAACCAAGTCGTCTTTATAACTGTTTCCCTTAATCCTTGCAATCTGGCCGTCAGATACCTTTTTACCGATTACATCAATCGCATCCATAAACGCTGCTTCAGTCAAACTATCTGCTTCACCAATTTTGATGCCTTGGTCCATCAACACGATTCCGACAGTGTCACGCATTTCAGAAAGAACACCAATGCGTCCTTTCAGCGAAGGTGCCCAGAGATCAGAAAGAACTTTCGGAGCATCTTTACCTGTGGCAGCTTTGTATGCTTTCTTGTCAAAGGCGAAACCAGCCAAAATACCTTGGTATGGAAGACTCATGGTGCGCTTTGGGTCATAACTTGCACCTAGATATGCAGGTTGCAAGTTCTTTTTGTTTGGAATTTCTGCCTCATCAAAAGTTTGGCAATAACCCAAGTTAATCCAACGAGCAGCCATCCAAGATGTTGGACAAGTAATGTCTGCACCGATATCTTGACCTAAAGCAAGTTGGTCTTTGACTTTTCCAAAATAAGAGTCGTTGTCATCAAAATCTTCGCGGTAGGTTACTGAGATTCCAGTTTCCTTCTGGAACTTTTCTAACGTCGGGTACTTACCTTTGTCGTCAACGTCGATGTAAAGTGACCAGTTGCTCCAGATTAGATTTGGATCTGAATCACTAACGTCTTTTGCTGCACTGAGTTCTTTTTTTCCGCTGGGTGCACAGGCAGCAAGCAAGGCTGCCGCTGATGCAGCCACAGTTCCACCGATTGCAGCTCTTCTGGTGACTTTATGCTTCAAAGCAGCCTTGACCATCTCGCGTAGTTGAGGGTCTTCTGGAAGGTTTTGGTTCATAACCTCTTACTCCTAATTGGTAAGGGCCGTCAGACGGCCAGAGCTAACACCGACTGCGCGAAAGAACGCATTGATAAAAATCCTGCCACAATTTCACGAAAATAAAGGGCAAAACCCCCATATTCGCATTCTCCTATTTAGACCTATTTGCATGCGGTATTCTCTTACTTGGAGGGCAACGGTGTCCTGCCCAGAGGAGAATCATGAAGATCGCTGTTCCTGCAGAGATCAAAAATAACGAATTTAGAGTGGCTATTACCCCATCAGGTGTTCACGAATTAGTTGAAGCCGGTCACCAAGTTTTCATCCAAACCAACGCCGGAGCCGGCTCAAGTATTACCGATCATGACTATGAGAGCGCAGGCGCTTCCATTCTGGCCGACGCAGCCTCAACTTGGGCCGCTGGGGAAATGATTCTAAAAGTCAAAGAGCCAATTGCCAGTGAATATCAGTATCTGCGCCCAGGTCTTCTTCTTTTTACCTACCTTCATTTAGCTGCAGACTTAGAGCTAACTCGGGAGCTATTGGCCAAGAAGGTAACCGCAGTCGCCTATGAAACAGTGCAAACTGCAAATCGCCAATTGCCACTGCTTGCCCCGATGAGCGAAGTTGCAGGTCGTCTCTCTGCTCTAGTTGGCGCTCAAACACTCTTTGCTCAGAATGGTGGGCAAGGAATCCTTCTCGGTGGCGTACCTGGCACTAGACCGGCGAAGGTGGTGGTTCTAGGTGGCGGTGTTGCTGGTACAAATGCAATTGCCATGTCAGTAGGTCTCGGCGCTGAGGTGACCGTTTTGGACACTAACATCAACCGTCTTAGAGAACTTGATGCCATCTATCACGGCCGGCTAAAGACTTTGGCTAGCAATAGTTACGAAATTGATCGAGCAGTTACTCAAGCGGATTTGGTTATCGGCTCGGTTTTGATCCCAGGTGCAAAAGCTCCTAAGCTCGTCACCAACTCTCTGGTGAAGAAAATGAAGCCGGGTTCGGTTTTGGTGGACATCGCTATTGATCAGGGCGGCTGTTTTGAAGATTCCAGACCAACTACCCATGCTGAGCCAACTTTTAGAGTACACAATTCGATTTTCTATTGTGTAGCAAACATGCCGGGGGCAGTAGCCCACACCTCCACCTATGCACTTACCAATGCAACTTTGCCGTATGCCAAAGCTCTGGCCGCCAAAGGTTGGCAGGCGGCTTGCAAATCAGATGCTTCGCTTGCACTTGGCCTAAATACTCACGATGGAAACTTAGTGAACAGCCCGGTCGCAGAAGCTCATGGCCTAACTCACCTTCCTATCGAATCGGTGTTGGCATAACTAACTGAATCACTTGATTTCGAAACCAGCCCCGACCAGGATTTAGTTTCTCGGTCCACTGAGATTTAGGTAAACCGGCAGCGAGGTGCTGTTCGAAGTTGTTTTGCCTAAGGTAAATAACGTTTTCAAATTTACGTTGCAATGACAGCGACAAAATTGTTGAACTAGATATAGCGCAGACAACTTGCTTTCCTAGGCTCATCGCTTTTTCCAGTTCTATTAAGTCTGGGCAATCCAAGACTGTGAGCTCAGGATTTATAGCCAAAATACTTTGGCAAAAACTTGTTTTCCCGGTATTACTAGCTCCGATTACCAAGATGGATTGATTGTTGAACTCACTGAAATAAAGTTCAAGAAATTGGTGTTCGGTGGGTAAATCTATGATTCCAACCAAATCCCGCACAGCTGGTATTAGCGTTGGCAGGCCAACACTCCAAGACTCGACTTGGACGGAGTCGATTTTATCTTTGCCAAGGTCAGGCAAATTTTTCACCATTGGGAAATCGAAAGCAACTGCTCGTCCAGAAGATATGGCAATCGCACGTTCGCCAGATAACAGACCTGGTTTTATAGTCGGAAGTAAGGAAACCAAATCACCCGGATCAGTAACTCCTAGGGCAAATCGCATAGTCAGATTTGTCACTAAAGCTCTAGGTATTCCAGCCAGGGATTGGCTTGTCGCGATCAGATGCACCCCGAGCGATCTTCCTCTAGCCGCTATTGCCTCAAGGGTGGGTAGAGCAAACTGATGCGAAGTTACTATTGCGGGGAGTTCATCTGCCAGAACTAGCATTCTAGGAACTTCGTCAGTTTCTGAAATTGAGGATAAACCAGATTTTGCCAATAGGCTTTCTCTCTCCTTTAGTTCTCCCTGCAGGTAGAGCCAAAAACGCTCATGACTGGCCAAGTCCAAATCTGTAAGAAGTGTCAAAGCAGAAGGGTGACTGGCTAATTTTGTCAAAGCAGCACCTCCTTTGAAGTCGATGAGAACCAATCGAATTGCCTGTGGTGTGAGACCAGCCAACATGGAACCGGTAATCAATTTTAAAAATTCACTCTTACCAGCACCTGTTGCTCCAACGATTAGAGCATGTGGTCCATCTCTTGCCAAATCAAATTCCAGGTCGCTGTTCTCGCTCAATCCGCACCAGAAAGGTAACACTCCCGACTGGCTGCTGCGGAAAAAGTTCTGTTCCATCAGCGCAGAACGTTGACTAATCTCACGTTGCCCTGCTTCTCGACTTAGGTAATCAAAAAAGATTTCGCTGTACTGCTCTTTGAAGAACAGGCCAGACGAAGGTAGCAACTTATCGCCGATGGCAAGTTTCGAATTACTAAGCCAAAGTGGTTGATCGGAGAAATCAAAGTCTGGCTCTCTTCGCTTTTGTTTCATCAGAGATGTCGTTAGTAATCCTGAAACTACTGATAGGAAAGCAAACAAGGCAAATTGCCACATCCCAGTAAGCCAAGCCATTACCAGTGCAATAACCAAAGCAGGCAAAAGTGCAATCAAGCGCATGACGGCATTGTTTCAAAAACACCGGTTAAAAGTAACTGCCCGTTATCGATTGGGGATAACGGGCAGTTACTTTTCGAACTAGTCTCCGATATAGCTCATCACGTGCTTGATACGGGTGTAATCTTCGAAACCATACATCGACAAGTCCTTACCGTAACCTGAATGACGGAAACCACCGTGTGGCATTTCAGCTGCAAGTGGAATGTGAGTATTGATCCAAACACAACCGAAGTTCAACCCCTTAGCAAAGCGCATGGCTCTGGTGTGGTTAGTAGTCCAAACCGAAGAAGCCAAACCATACTTCACGTCGTTAGCCCAGCGCATGGCTTCCGCATCATCTTTGAATTTCTGGACAGTAATAACTGGGCCAAAGATTTCACGTTGAATGTGTTCGTCATTCTGCTGAAGCCCGGTAAGAACTGTAGCTTCGTGGAAGTAACCCTTGCCTTCAATCGCCTTACCACCGACAGCAATTGATGCGTGGTCTGGTAGACGGTCGATGAAGCCAGTTACCTGAGCCAGTTGGTTAACATTGTTGACTGGGCCAAACAAGATGTCATCTCTGCTCGGGTCCCCAGTGATGGCATTTGCCTTGACCTCCGCAACCAAAATCTCGAGGAACTCATCGTGGACACTCTCGTGCACAAGCAAGCGAGTTGCGGCAGTGCAGTCCTGACCTGCGTTGAAGAAACCTGCGACAACTATTTGTGCAGCAGCTTTGTGTAGGTCTGCATCCTGGAAAATGATTACAGGTGCTTTACCACCTAGCTCAAGATGGACTCGCTTTAGATCTGCAGCGGCACTCTTTGCAACTTCCATACCGGCACGAACCGAACCGGTGATGGAAACCATCTGTGGAATCTCGTGTTCAATCATGGCACGACCTGAATCACGATTACCCGTGACCACATTGAAAACACCTGCAGGTAAGAACTCTGAAGCAATTTCAGCAAGTAACAAAGTTGAAGCTGGAGTTGTGTCAGAAGGCTTGATGACTACAGTGTTACCAGCAGCAATGGCAGGAGCAAACTTCCAAGTGGCCATATTCAATGGATAGTTCCATGGAGTTACTTGACCGATTACGCCAATAGGTTCTCTTCTAATCGAAGAGGTGTGATCTTTGGCATATTCTGCGGTTGCTCTACCTTCAAGGTTTCTTGCGGCACCAGCAAAGAATCGAATTTGATCCACAGAGACCATTACTTCGTACTCGACCAGTGTGCTTCTAGGTTTTCCGGTGTTCTCTGATTCAACATCTGCCATTTCTTCGGCACGTTCAGCCAAAGCATCTGCAATTCTGAAAAGTGCTAGCTGGCGCTCACCAGGTGTGGTCTGGCTCCAGGTTTCAAATGCCTTATCCGCAGCTTTGTAGGCGGCATCTATGTCCGCCTCGTTTGAGACTGCAGCTTTGGCATAGACCTCGCCATTCGCTGGATTTATGACGTCAGAGGTCTCGCCAGACTTGGCGGCTACCTGCTGGCCGTTTACAAAGTTTTTCAGTTCACGAACTGACATCAGAAACACTCCTTATGACCTTATAGAAGGGAGATTTTTACCTGCGATAACACTATTACAACCATGACTCTAGGGCTGAATCCGTAGTAAAAACCCACTAAATTATAAGGATTCTGCATCAAATTGACCAAAACGATACGAAATCAGGACCAAAATTGGCAAAAATGTGCCAAAATCGAACTATGTCAAGGACCGACAGAGCCAAAGCCTCAGCTTTAGATGACATCTCTAAAGAGATCATCGAGCAGCTTCAGCACGACGGAAGAAAGCCATACAGCGAGATTGCCAAGGCCGTTGGGCTAAGCGAAGCTGCTGTCCGTCAACGTATGCAGAAAATGAACGACTCCGGAATTATGCAAGTGGTGGCAGTCACCGACCCACTTCAACTTGGCTTTTACCGTCAGGCAATGATTGGTATTCGTTGCACGGGAGACATGAATCTCCTAGCCAACAAACTTTCCGCCATGCCAGAAGCAGACTACGTTGTGATGACAGCTGGGTCATTCGATATTTTGGTTGAAGTCGTGGTTGAGAACGATCAAGATCTCATTGATGTTCTGAACACTAAAATTCGCGCCTTACCTGAGGTAGTGGCAACAGAGACTTTCGTATATCTAAAACTGCACAAGCAGTTCTATAACTGGGGAGTTAGATAGCGATAAAGTTTTGGGCTTATGCCCAAAGTGGATTGTCATTCGTCAATCCAAAAGTGAAACACAAAAAATAATGTAAAGAGTGATATCAAATGGCAACCAAGGAGAGCAAAGCCCGCAAGCTTATCTCGGCTCTAAAGCCAGGTAAGGCTCCGGCATCATCGCCGGCCGAAGCAAAAGCCGACCACGCCACCCCGCTTCTTGACGCGCGTAAAGCAGGTCAAGAAGCAACACCCGCTATGTTGCAGAAAGCTGCTAAGGACAATATGTTCTTACACTTCACCAGACATAGTCCGTTCCAGACAAGTGACATGCCCATCATCACCAAAGCTGAGGGGCACCACTTCTGGGACATCAACGGAAAGAAATACTTCGATGGAATCTCATCGTTGTTTTCAGTTAACGTGGGCCATGGTCGCGCTCGCTTAGCTGAAGCAGCTGCCAAACAAATGAAGCAGTTGGATTACTTTCCAATTTGGTCACATGCACACAAGCCGGCAATCGAATTGTCTGAGCGAGTGCTGTCTTATGCACCAAAGAGTCTAAGTCGCGTATTCTTCACCACCGGTGGTGGCGAAGCAAACGAGACCGCTTGGAAACTAGCCAAGCATTACTTCAAGTTGATCGGAAAACCTACCAAGCATAAAGTGCTAACCAGAGCGGTTGCCTACCACGGCACCAGCCACGGAGCTCTTTCGCTAACCGGTATTCCAGCGATGAAGAAGATGTATGAACCGCTAGTGCCAAGCACATTCCGTGTTCCAAACACCAACTGGTACCGCGCTCAAGATGACTTCGAAACTGAAGATGACTTCGCTATGTGGGCTGCTAACCGTGTCGAAGAAATGATCCTTTTTGAGGACCCAGACACTGTTGCTGCATTCTTCATCGAGCCGGTGCAGAACTCTGGTGGTTGCTTCACTGCACCTAAGTCATATTTCAAGCGCGTTCGTGAGATCTGCGACAAGTATGATGTTCTTTTGGTCGCAGATGAAACCATCGATGGATTTGGGCGCATTGGAACTATGTTTGCCAGCGAAATGTATGGTCTAGAGCCTGACATGTTGGTTTGTGCCAAAGGTATAACTTCCGCCTATGCCCCACTTGGAGCATTGCTGCTAAGCGAGAAGCTGTTTGAACCTTTCAAGCATGGAACTACTATCTTCAGCCACGGCTACACCTTTGCTGGACACCCGGTTTCCTGTGCAGTCGCGCTAGAAAACCTGGATATCTTCGATGAGGAAGATTTAGTTGGAAACGTAGCAAGAAACGCTCCAGCATTCAAAAAGACCCTGGAAAAACTTAAGGATCTTCCGATTGTTGGAGACGTTCGTGGCGAGGGTTACTTCTATGCCATTGAGCTTGTTCGCGACAAGAACACCAAAGAGTCATTCAACGACGAGGAGTCTGAGAAGCTGCTAAGACAATTCCTCAGTCACCACATGTATGACAACGGATTGTATTGTCGCTCAGATGACAGAGGAGACCCTGTTGTCCAGCTCGCTCCCCCGCTAACCATCGGTCAAGCGGAATTTGACGAGCTAGAGCAAACTCTTCGTCACAGCCTTTCATTAGCTGGAGAACTATTCGAGCTAATGTAATCGCTAGACAAGAATTTTGGGGCTCAGGTTGTTGCTAACCTGGGCCCCAATTATTTTTAGGTATTATTTCTTAAATGAACGAGAGAAACTGGATTGATGTTGAAAGTCCTATTGGATTAATAAGGGTTTTTGAATCGAATGACAAAATTGTTGCACTGGAAATAGCCGCAAAAAAAGCTGGGAACAGCTCTTCCTCAAAGTCGAAGCTGCTACAGGAAGCAGCCAAACAAGTGCAAAATTACTTTTCCGGTAAATCAACTAAATTTGATTTGCCTCTAGAAATGGATGGAACAGCATTTCAGAAAGCGGTGTGGAAGAAGATTGCCAAAGTTGGTTTTGGCAAAAAAATTAGCTACGCGGAGATTGCTAGGGCAATCGGGAAACCAAAAGCTGCCAGAGCAGTTGGTGGAGCAGTGGGAGCTAACCCAATCCCGCTAATTGTTGGATGTCATCGGGTTCTAGGTGCGGCAGGAAAAATTACAGGTTACTCCGGCGGAAAAGGGATTCCAACAAAGCAGTGGCTATTAGAGCACGAAGGAATCGACTCTAAAGCATGAGCGATCTCATCCTTCGTTATGAGGATGGACTCAGCCGTTGCCGCTGGCCGGGTAGGGACCAACTTTACATTGAATACCACGACCAAGAATGGGGAGTTCCGGTAACCGGTGATCAAGAAATCTTTGAACGAATTTCTCTAGAAGGGTTTCAAGCAGGGCTCTCTTGGATAACAATTCTCAAGCGCCGCGAAGGTTTTAGAAAGGCATTCAAAAACTTTGATATAAACAAAGTGGCGAAGTTCACCGACGCTCAAGTTGAAAAACTGTTGTTAGACGAAGGCATCATCCGAAATCGGGCCAAAATCCAAAGCACAATCCGAAATGCAAAACTAGTTCAAGAACTGCAAAAAGAGGGCATAAGCATTAGCGACTTGGTCTGGAGTTTTGCTCCAAAACGAACCCTCTCCCCTGCCAAAGATTTCAGCTTGCAGGCAACCAGCCCCGAATCTGATGCCATGAGCCGAGAACTAAGACGCCTTGGATTTGGATTCGTTGGATCAACAACCATGTATGCACTGATGCAGGCCACAGGTTTGGTGAACGACCATGCACCAGGCTGCTTTCGAAGAAAAGAACTTGCTTAGGAATCTTTGGCTTGTTGCACGACGAGTATTGCCGCGTAAATCAAACCGCTTAGCAAACCAATTGGAGCAATAATCCACCACGCGTAGTAAGAGGCGTTGAAAGCTATCTTGGTGAGGGTAACTGCAACTGATGGTTTGAGATAGCAGTAGCCATACAAATAACTGCAAACTAACTTAGTGAAAGGATAGCTAAAGGTAAAAACAATATATGGAACCAAAGTTAGAATTCCACTTGACCACATTATGATCTTTAGAACTTTTCGAGTTTTGGAAATTTCTTTTCTCTTCTTGTTGGACCGTTTAATCAAAATAACTTACCCCTCACAACTTCTGAGGTTACCAGATAGATCACATTGCCCTCGACTTCCATTCCGAGTCCGACGGATTCCGCTACTTTCTTGAGCTGGGCTAAGGATTCCGGAGTTCTTTTAGCTCTCACAAAGGCAGCGACCAATTCCCCTTTCGCAGTTTTATTGAAGTGATTCAATGCCCGACGTTCGCCATCAACTTCGGAGACAACCTCCACCCAATAAGAATCAATTGTTTCCGGCACAGGTGCTAAGTCAGCATAGCTTTTGGACCGCATGTCGATGATGGGCAAGTCAACTAGTCGACCCCATGCCATCGGCTGGTTCTCTCGCCAAATCGCCTTTAAATCAATTCCTGGAAGTTTAGTATCTGCAGAAAGTCGATACCAGGGAATTCGATCTGTTGCAGAAATCAAACCAAATAGGGCGCTCTGCATCAAAACTTTCGAGCGCATTCGCTCAACTTCATGCTCGGTAAAACTTTCAACGCCAATTGCTTTGTATAAGGTGCCCGCATAGCGCAGATAAGCCGGCATGGTCGGAGCTTTAGGAAGCTCAAAATTTCGTGAGATGTCCTCAAGTTGCTTTGGAGAGAGCTTTAGCACCTTTGCAGCTTCATTAGCATCACTGCAAAGTTCCAATAGTGCCGTTAAGACTTGATCCCTAGCGGGGTCTAACTGTCCATAGCTAAGGTGAACCTGCGAAATGGTAAGGTTTTGCCCACCAATTCTCTTGGTTTCACTGGGAGGTAACAATATGAGCACCAGACAAGCCTAAACTTGAATAATGGTCAAACTTACAAAGATATACACAAGAACTGGAGACGAGGGTCTAACTGGCCTAAGCGATTTTAGTCGAGTCCCTAAGACTGATCCGCGAATAGAGGCATACGCGGATGTTGATGAAGCAAACTCTGCAATCGGGGTGGCGGTCTCACTCGCACAAAACGAATTCGACGAGGAAACCCTTCACCTGCTCTCCCAGATTCAAAATGACTTATTCGATCTAGGTGCAGACCTATCCAATCCTCTAAATGAACACTATGAGTATGAGCCACTTCGTGTTGATGCCATTTGGATTGACGCTTTGGAAGCAGCCATTGACAAATACAACGCCAACCTCGGGAAGTTAGATTCCTTTATCTTGCCAGGTGGCTCAGGATTGTCAGCTGGGTTGCACCTGGCCCGCACCGTGGTCAGAAGAGCAGAGCGTGCAACCTGGCATGCAATCGAGCAGTATGGCACTGAACCTGCCAAGAAGGGGCAACCAAACGGCGGTGTGAATGTTTTGGCAGCCAAATATTTGAACCGACTTAGTGATTTACTATTTGTTTTAGCTCGTTATGCAAACATCAATCACGGTGGCGACGTGAAGTGGGTGCCTGCAGCGAACCGCCGCGAAGCTCCGGCCAAGCGCAGACCAGAACAGGACTAAAAAAGTAATGCCCCAGGAAATTCCTGGGGCATAAAACTTTTAACTTTTAGGCAAGTTGTGCATCCCGTGCAACGATTGTCACAGTGTCATGTTCCATTGACAGGAATCCACCATCAGCGGTTGCCTTAATTGATTCACCAGTTTCCAAAGTAATACGAACTTCGCCTGAGCTTAGGATGGCTAGCATCGGTTCGTGACCAGGCAACAAGCCGATTTCACCTTCAACTGTCTTGGCGATGACCATTTTTGCGTTGCCAGACCAAACTGCTCGGTCAGCAGCCACCAGGTCAACATGCAAGGATTTTTCGCTCATGATTACTTACTGGTCTCAGCCTGGATCTTTGCCCATTGGCGTTCAACGTCTTCCAAACCACCAACGTTGAAGAACGCCTGCTCGGCTACGTTGTCGAAGTCACCATTTGCAATCTTTGAGAAGCCTTCGATAGTTTCTTTCAGCGGAACAGTTGAACCGGCAACACCGGTGAACTTGGTAGCCATGTAGGTGTTCTGTGAAAGGAACTGCTGGATACGACGAGCACGGGATACGGTGATCTTGTCCTCTTCGCTCAATTCTTCAACACCTAAGATGGCGATGATTTCCTGAAGTTCCTTGTTCTTCTGCAAAATCTGCTTGACTCTGGTTGCGGTCTCGTAGTGGTCCTTGCTGATAAAGCGTGGGTCCAAAATACGTGAAGTTGAGGTTAGCGGATCAACAGCTGGGTAAAGACCCTTAGAGGCAATTTCACGGCTCAACTCAGTTGTTGCATCCAGGTGAGCGAAGGTGGTTGCCGGAGCTGGGTCGGTATAGTCGTCAGCAGGAACGTAGATAGCCTGTAGCGAGGTAATCGAGTGACCACGGGTTGAGGTAATTCTTTCCTGCAGGATACCCATCTCGTCAGCAAGGTTTGGTTGGTAACCCACAGCTGAAGGCATACGGCCTAGCAATGTTGAAACCTCAGAACCTGCCTGAGTGAAACGGAAGATGTTGTCGATGAACAAAAGTACGTCCTGCTTCTGAACGTCACGGAAGTATTCAGCCATAGTCAAAGCTGAAAGGGCAACACGAAGACGGGTGCCAGGTGGCTCATCCATCTGACCGAAGACCAGTGCGGTCTTGTCGATAACACCTGATTCGGTCATTTCATCGATAAGGTCGTTACCTTCACGGGTACGCTCACCAACACCGGCGAAAACTGAAACACCATCGTGGTCTTCAGCAACACGGTAGATCATTTCCTGGATTAGAACTGTCTTACCAACACCAGCACCACCGAATAGACCAATCTTTCCACCGCGAACATACGGAGTTAGTAAGTCAATAACCTTGATACCGGTTTCGAACATCTCGGTCTTGGACTCGAGCTGGTCAAATGACGGTGGGTTGCGGTGAATCGGCCAGCGCTCTTTCACTTCAATCTTCTCGCCAGGAGCAGCATTCAACACGTCACCGACGACGTTGAATACCTTACCCTTGGTGACATCACCAACCGGAACAGAGATAGGCGCACCAGTGTCTTGCACTGCCTGACCTCTAACCAAACCATCGGTTGGTTTTAAGGCAATTGCACGCACCAAGTCATCACCTAGGTGTTGAGCAACCTCAAGAGTAAGAGTTGAGGTCTCACCGTTCAAAGTGATTTCTGTGGTTAGGGCGTTATAGATGCCTGGGATACCGTCATGTGGGAACTCAATGTCCACCACAGGTCCAGTAACACGAGCGATACGTCCGGTTGCACCAGTTTTGTTCTCGGCCATTTTCTATCTTTCTATTCTTTGTCGCTAGTGTCGACAAGTGCGTCGGCACCACCAACGATTTCGGAAATCTGCTGGGTGATTTCAGATTGTCTAGCGGAGTTAGACAATCTTGTGTAATTACGGATCAACTTGTCAGCGTTCTCAGTTGCTGACTTCATTGCTTTCTGTCTTGCTGCGTGCTCAGCTGCAGCGGACTGCAACATTGCATTGAAGATACGGCTCTCGATGTATACCGGTAGCAACGCATCCAAAACCTTGTTCACATCAGGTTCGAATTCATAAAGTGGGAAAACTTCATCGCTGTCTGGAGTCTCAACACCTTCGACAACTTCTAAAGGAAGCAAGCGAACAACCTGAGGTTCCTGGCTAATCATGCTGATGAACTTGTTATAGACCAGGTGAATCTCATCGACTCCCCCGTTATCAAAGCCAGCGTTATAAGCCTCAACAACCTGCTTGGATATTTCTTCAGCAGTTGTGAACACCGGTAGGTCAGTGCCACCAGTCCAGCTTCTAATTGCTGCACGCTTGCGGAACGAGAAGAATCCAACTGCCTTACGACCAACTAGGTAGTAAACAACATCTTTACCCTGATCTTTCAAAAGCTGAGTCAACTGGTCAGTTTCCTTCAAAACGTTTGAAGAGAAAGCGCCAGCCAAACCACGGTCGCTAGTGAAAACCACGACCGCTGCTCGGCGAATGTTGGCTCGTTCAGTAGTTAGTGGGTGATCAACGTTAGAGAAAGTTGCGACAGCAGAAACAGCACGGGTGATTGCGCGAGCATAAGGGTTAGCCGCAGCTAGACGCTGCTGTGCCTTATAGATACGTGAAGCGGAGATCAACTCCATTGCACGTGTAATCTTCTTGGTCGTCTGGGCAGACTTAATTTTCTGCCGATAGACCCGAAGTTGCGCACCCATGATTTATTCCCTACTTACCTTTAGCGTTTCTGCTTTACGATTTTTTCCTGGTCAACTTCTTCTTCAGCAATCGCTGCTACTGATTCGTTGCCTACAGAAGCAAGTGGCTTACCAACACCGGTCAAGAAAGTCTTCTTGAACTTGGCTACTTCTGCTTCAAGGGCAGCAACGGTCTCGTCTTCCATTTTGTTGGTTTCGCGGATGGTGGTCAGGATTCCAGTGTTGCGACGAAGATGCTCTAGCAATTCGCTTTCGAAACGTAGAACATCTTCAACAGGAACTTCATCCAACTTTCCGGTAGTTCCAGCCCAGATCGAAACTGTTTGTTCTTCAACTGGGTATGGAGAATACTGTGGTTGCTTTAGCAGCTGCATCAAACGTGCACCACGAGCCAACTGCTGACGTGATGCAGCATCTAGGTCGCTAGCGAACATAGCAAACGCTTCCAGTGAACGATACTGAGCAAGCTCAAGCTTTAGAGTTCCAGAAACACCCTTGATGCCCTTAACCTGTGCAGCACCACCAACACGTGAAACCGAGATACCTACGTCAATAGCAGGTCGCTGGTTAGCGTTGAATAGGTCTGACTGCAAGAAGATCTGACCGTCGGTAATCGAAATCACGTTAGTTGGAATGTATGCAGAAACGTCATTAGCCTTGGTTTCGATGATTGGTAGACCTGTCATCGAACCGCCACCTAGCTCATCGTTCAACTTTGCACAGCGCTCAAGTAGACGTGAGTGTAAATAGAAGACGTCACCAGGATATGCTTCACGGCCTGGTGGACGACGAAGTAGCAGTGAGATGGAACGGTAAGCCTCGGCCTGCTTTGATAGGTCATCAAAAATAATCAGAACGTGCTTGCCGCCATACATCCAGTGCTGACCAATCGCAGAACCCGTGTATGGAGCCAAATACTTGAAACCTGCTGGGTCTGATGCAGGAGAAGCCACGATGGTGGTGTATTCCATTGCACCGGCTGCTTCAAGAGCACCCTTCACAGCGGCAATGGTTGAACCTTTTTGACCGATAGCAACATAAATACAACGAACCTGCTTCTTTGGGTCACCGGACTCCCAGTTTGCCTTCTGGTTGATGATGGTGTCGATAGCAATCGCAGTCTTACCTGTCTGACGGTCACCAATGATTAGCTGACGCTGTCCACGACCGATAGGAATCATCGCGTCAATAGCCTTGATACCGGTCTGCAATGGCTCGTGAACAGACTTACGAGCCATAACACCAGGAGCCTGTAGCTCTAGTGCACGACGAGTCTCAGCCTTAATTTCACCCTTACCGTCGATTGGAGCACCAACAGGGTTTACCACACGACCTAGGAAGGCATCGCCCACTGGAACAGAAAGAATCTCACCAGTGCGCTCAACTTTCATACCTTCGACGATGTGAGTGAATTCACCAAGGATGATCACACCGATTTCACGCTCGTCAAGGTTTTGAGCAAGACCTAGAGTTCCATCCTCGAACTTAAGCAACTCGTTGGCCATAACACTTGGTAGACCTTCAACGTGAGCGATACCGTCACCGGCATCGATTACGTGACCTACCTCAGTGCGGCTAGCCGCTGCTGGCTCATAGGACTTAGCAAAGTCTTTTAGCGCGTCACGAATTTCGTTCGGACTGATGCTTAGATCTGCCATTTTCTTTCCTTCTGTTCTGAAGCGTTAGCTTCGGTTTGCACTGGCAGCAGTTTTTACTAACTGCTGTTTTAGGTTTGTAAGACGGCTAGCGACGCTACCGTCAATAATCTCCCCTGCAATCTCCACGACGATACCGCCGATAATTGCTGGGTCAACTAAAACATTTAACTTAATCGGTTGCCCGTAAGTTTTAGCTAGGTTGCCCACTAGCTGCTTCTCTTGGTCAGCAGAGATTGCTGAAGCCACGGTCACATTGGCAACCAGCGATTCACCAAAGGCAGCAACCTGCTTGGTGAACTGGTCAAGAACAGTGCCAACTTTTCGGCCACGAGCACCAGCTACTGCCTGAACAATGAGAGCTTTGGTTGCAAGCTTTACTTTGTTTCCAACCAGAGTTTCGACCAAATCTAGTTTTGCTTCACGCGGAGCACTCTTGCTGCTTAGCGCGAATTGCAATTCACGGTCTGATGAAACAATCTGGCTAAATGCGAAAAGTTCGGCTAGAACATCATCGAGTTCCGAGCTACTGCTTGCAGCGGCTGCGTGAACACCAAGCTGTTCGAGCCCGACGACCAGGTCAATCCCTCTAGAAAAACGTTTTCCAGAGAAAGTCTTCAAAAACTCGACGGCTTCTTTGCTTACCTTTCCAGCAAAGACGCGCTCAATTAGCGAAGACTTTGCTGAACTCTCGGTGGAAGGATCCGAGAGCATGCCGCGCAGCTGGGCATTACCAGCAATTGCATCAGCGATAGTGAAAAGGTCTTTAGCAAAACTTAGACCAGAAGCCAGATAGCCAGAAATTTCTGACTTGGCTTGGGCTAATGCCTGACGAGTTGAAGAAGCCATTAGTTTTTCGATCCATCCTTTTCAAGCTGGTTCAAGAAACTGTCGACTATGGTTGCCGAATTCTTGTCATCCTTTAGGTTCTGTTGAACTACCGCACCGGCAAGTTCAACCGCTAGAACACCAACTTCTGCTCGAAGTGCTCGAACTGCAGCGTCTCTTGCTTCATCGATCTGCTTTTGAGCAGTTTCTAGTCGAGCCGCTGCGTCAGCATTTGCCTTCTCAACTATTTCTGCACCAGCTGCTGCTGCTTCTGCACGAGCTTTGTTGATAATCTCTGCACGTTCAGCAATTGCCTTAGCCTGTTCGGCTTCGATGTTTGCTGTTTTAGAAGCTGCTTCAGCTTGAGCTTTCTCCGCTGCAGCCAGACGACCTTCAATGGCCTCTGTCCTAGCATCGATGTTCTTTTTGAAGTTAGGTAAAACTCTGAACCAAAAGAAGACCAACAGAATTGCAAAAACAACAGCAGACCAGAAAAGGTCAGCCGTTGAAGGCAACAAGATGTTCATGGACTCTCCCGAGCGCATGAATCCTTGGATTCCTGTAGTCATTTAAAGATTCCTTAAGCGGCGAAGATGAATGGGGTTGCTAGACCGATTAGAGCCAAAGCTTCGGTGAACGCAATACCTAGCCACATTGTGACCTGTAGACGCGCTGCTAGTTCTGGCTGACGAGCGATTGACTCGATGGTCTTTGAAACAACTAGACCTACACCAATGCCAGGGCCGATAGCGGCAAGACCGTAGCCTAGAACGCCGAGGTTACCCTTTACTGACATTGTGGTTGCTGCTGCTTCTGCTGCCATGTGTAATAGATGCACTTTATTTTCCTTCCATAATTTGAACTAACGGTTGCTAGTTCCTAGTTCTTAGTGTTCATCCGCTAGGGCTAACTGAATGTAAACAGTAGTTAGCAGAGTGAATACATAAGCTTGCAAGAATGCCACCAACATCTCAAAGAGCGTGAAGACAAACCCAAAAGTGAATGTTCCAAGACCCATGGCTTTGAAGAAACCATCGGCGTTGAAGAAGAAATACTGCGTTGCGCTGAAACAAAGCACTAGTAGCAGGTGTCCAGCGATCATGTTCATCATCAAACGAAGCGCCAAAGTAACCGGTCTAAGGATAAATGTTGAAAGCAATTCGATTGGGGTTACCAAGATGTAAAAAGCAGCTGGCACTCCGGTTGGGAAAAGTGAACTCTTGAAAAAGCCCATGCCATGCTTTTTGATACCTGCATAAATGAAAGTTACATAAGCGGCCAAAGCTAGAAGTAACGGTAAACCAATAACCGAAGTTCCTGCAATGTTTAAGCCTGGAACGATACCGGTTATGTTCATGCCAAGAACTATGAAGAAAATGGTAGTCAATAGTGGGAGGAAACGATCTCCGTCTTTTTCACCAAGTTGCTCATGGGCAATGGATTTTCTAACAAAGTTCAACGCAATCTCGCCAAACATCTGAAAGCGAGTTGGCACATATTGCTCAGTAGCGGTAGCACGTTTGAAAGCGCTGGACCATAGGCTAAACAAAACCAAAAGGATGGTCATTACCAAAATGCGAATCAACATGATGCGGTTTAGTTCAATTGGAGTTCCAGCAAAAAGAACTACTTCTGGGAAAAATTCGCCGATGCTAGGTGGCTCAAACTGCCCAGAGCCCTCGGCAACTGGCCGGACTACTGCGTTGAGAAACGACATCGTTTGAACTAACAGCTTGGTCTCCTGTTTCGGGGCATGCCTTTTCGGGCCTTGCGGCGATTTACAGTGCTTTTCGCTGCCTCTGGTGCAAGCGATGGCTCAATGTTATCAGGTTGAAATGAAGCAAAATCCCGCTAAGCCAGGAATTTTCTGGAAAACTAGGGAAGTTTTACGCCTGGGGAAATCTTTGCCTTAGAAACGATCCAAGTGTCTAAAGCCAGACCCAAAAGCACTGAAGCCACCACCGTAAAAAAGACAACTGGCCTAGCTTCCCTGGTCAGCCAATCGGCTTGATTGAGAAGGCTGAACAAAACCAGAAAGAGCACTACCTTAATTAGCCAACCCCCTAGTACCAACCCCAAGAAAACTCCCAAACCTTTGTCAGATCCAAACCAAACACTTACCACGGTCACTGCGGTGAAGGCAAAAGCCGCTCCAGAGCCACAAAGAGCGGCATAAAGACCAGCTTGACCGGCGACTAGATAACCGATAACTGAGCCCAGAACTCCGACCACTAAAACAAGCAGAAAACCAAGGCGGAGGATCCGACGAAAAACACTTTTGGCATCATCAAACATTTGCTTTGACCTTCCGATTACGAACTTTAGTGAGCGCCGGCCAGATTGTGTAAAGGAGAGAAAGACTAATCGACGACACTGAAAAGACTATGACCCAGCCAAAATCAGTCAAGAACAACAGTAAGCAACTGACTGAAACCGAGGCACTCCAAAAATAGAACACTAAAACTGAACCTAGGTGGCTGTGGCCAAAATCCTGAAGTCGGTGATGTAGATGAAGTTTGTCGGCAGAGAAAGGAGATTTACCGGCAGCCAGTCTTCGAGCAACCGCCAGCGCAAAATCAAGTAATGGCAGAACCAAGATAGAAATTGGAAGAATCAAAGGCAAAACTGCTGGCACTAAATCATCCCGGTTCAGTGAGGCTGGATCAATCTGACCGGTGACAGTTAATGCAGAGGTGGTCATTAGCAAACCAAGCAGCAGCGCTCCGCCATCGCCCATAAATATTTTTGCCCTGTGCCAGTTATGCGGCAAAAAGCCAATACACATGCCGATTACGATTGCCGAAAGCATGGTAGCTAAGTTGAAGTAGTTGGTTGGTGAAACTTGCTGAGCCAGTAAATATGAATAGATAAAAAAGACTACGGTTCCGATTAAAACTACTCCACCAACTAAACCGTCCAACCCGTCAATAAAGTTCACCGCATTCATGACTAAAACCGCCAGGAATACAGTCACCACAAAGGAAACTCCAAAAGAGCCTACGGTTATTCCAAATATCGGTAGCGAAACTAGTTGAACACCATTCCAAGCTAAAACACCAGCCGCAATAAATTGACCGGCAAGTTTTATGGTCCAGTCCAAATCATAGATGTCATCTAGAAAACCAATAATCATGATGATCAAGGCTGCAACTGAGATAACAATTATTGGTGAAGGATCACTAAATACAACATCAAACCAACCAATTGGAGCTGCAATCGCCAGCGAAACCACAAAACCCATGAACATCGCCACTCCACCTATTCGTGGAGTTGGCTTCTCATGGGTATCTCTGGCTCTAATGGACTTAGGAAAAATGTTGTATTTAACAGCAAGTTTTCTGACCAAGAAAGTTGCTAAATAGGTCACCACACCGGCAACCGCCATTAGCAATAAATAGGCTCTCACTGGTTATTTGCCTCAAGTAGGTCACCGATAACCGAACGAATCTTCGCTTCGCTAAGAGCACCACGACGAATGACTTTTACAGTTCCAGAACCTGAATGATTGCCCGCCTCGTCGTAGCTGTCTACCAAATTCGTCATGTCCAAAATCGTTGAGGCCTCGCCCTTTGGAGAGTTTCCCGCATCCAAATAAACCGAAACAGATTCACCTAAATAATCAAAAGCCTGTTGACAGGTTGTTGCTGCTGGTTGACCAGTCAGATTTGCACTCGAAACAGCCAGCGGCCCTGTCTCTTCTATAAGCGCTAGAGCTATTTTGTGATCTGGGACTCTAAGTGCAACAGTTCCTCTGGTTTCGCCCAAGTCCCAATCAAGCGATGGATGCGCTTTGAAAATCATGGTCAGTGGCCCTGGCCAAAAAGTTTCGGCAAGATTTAGAGCAGCCTCAGGAAAAATTTCAACAAGAGCTCTTGCCTGTTGAATTCCAGAAACTAAAACAGGTGGCGGAGATTGACGTCCCCTGCCCTTGGCGTCTAATAATGCTTGAACTGCTTCCGGAGAGAAGGCGTTGGCTGCGATGCCATAGACGGTGTCTGTTGGAATAACCGCTAAATCGGTTCGACCTAGCGAGGCTTTAGCAAGACGTAGTCCAGTGAGCAAATCTGCATCTGCAGAACAATCGAAAATCTTTTGCATTCCAGCTCCCGTCCTTATCTAATTGCACTAACCAGTCGATCTCGACCGGCCAAATCCTGATGAGTTTTTACCTCATGCCATCCTGTAGCCAATAGTATTGCCCGAACCGCTTCGCCCTGCATATCAGCATGCTCAATAAACAAACTTCCACCAGGCTTCAATAATCTTTTTGCAGTTAGTTCAACATTTCTAACGATATCAAGTCCGTCAGCCCCCCCATAAAGGGCAAGCTTTGGGTCATGCAGCTGAACTTCTGGATAAATAGGAATCATCTCGTCTGGGATGTATGGCGGATTTGAAATTACAACATCAACCAGGCCGTTGAGATCTGGGAAAGCAGCCGAAAGGTCACCTTGTCGCAAATCAGCATTTGCAGCATACTTTTGGAAGTTTCGCTTGGTGTATTCAAGAGCCTGTTCACTAAGTTCAACGGCATGTATTTCCGCAGTTGGGAACTCAACCGCAACAGAGAGGGCAATTGCACCAGAGCCAGTAGCGAGGTCGACAACAACAGGAGTGTCAAAGTCCAAGCTCGCTAAAAATTCCAAAGCCTTACCGACAATAACTTCAGTTTCGAACCTTGGAACAAAAACGCCGGGGCCAACTGCTAACTCAATTTTTCTAAAGGCGGCCGTTCCAGTTAGATGCTGCAGTGGAAAGCGATCTGCTCTTTTAACTAACAGTTCTTCAAAGATTCTCAATTTGTCAGATTCGATGCTGGCGTCCATGAAGATCATGCTGGTCAACTCACCACGACTCACATCAAGAACATGAGCTAACAGGATTTCTGCATCGGCTTGGTGTGATTCAATTCCTACTTCGGCAAATCTTTGACTTGCATCTTGCAGAATTGCCGAAAGCTTCATTAGTTAGACTCGCCCAGAGCTGCCAGTCTTGCTTCTTCATCTGCCTGAATTGCGGACTGAACAACTGGCTCTAAAGCCCCGTCCATAACTTGATCCAGGTTATAGGCCTTGTAACCGGTGCGGTGATCGGCAATGCGGTTTTCAGGATAGTTATAGGTACGAATTCTCTCGCTACGGTCAACAGTTCTCACCTGAGATTTTCTTGCCGCTGACTGTTCCGCTTCAATTGCTTCCTGCTGAGCGGCAAGCAATCTTGCACGCAACACACGCATCGCTGCTTCACGGTTTTGTAACTGTGATTTTTCATTCTGCATGGAAACTACAATTCCAGTTGCAAGGTGGGTAATCCGAACTGCGGAATCTGTGGTGTTTACCGACTGGCCACCAGGACCTGAGGAACGGAAAACGTCGATGCGAATTTCGTTTGGACTAATTTCAACTTCTTCTGGAGCGTCTACTTCTGGGAAAACCAAAACACCTGCTGCCGATGTATGAATCCGACCCTGAGTTTCAGTAACTGGAACTCTTTGGACACGGTGAACTCCACCTTCATATTTCAGGTGAGCCCAAACTCCTTCGGCGGGATCAGATGAGTTGCCTTTGATAGCCAACTGAACATCCTTATAGCCACCAAGATCTGATTCATTCTTATCCAGAATTTCTGTCTTCCAACCTTTGCTGTTGGAGTATTGGATATACATTCTCAAAAGATCAGCTGCAAAAAGTGCAGACTCTGCTCCGCCTTCACCCGCCTTGATTTCCATAATCACATCGCGACCATCATCAGGATCTCTAGGAATTAGAAGTCGACGTAGTTTTTCGTTAGCCTCATGAAGTTTTTCTTCAAGTAGTGGAACTTCTTCAGCAAAACTCTCATCGTCTTTGGCCATTTCTTTAGCCGCATCAAGATCTGATTGAACGGCATTCACCGCATGGTACGCCGAAACGATTGCGTTTAGCTCCGCATATCTGCGATTTAGCTTCTTAGCAAGTGTTGGATTGGCGTGAACTGAGGCTTCAGAGAGCTGGTTCTGTAGCTCTTGGTGTTCAGCCAGAAGTGCCTGGACTGAAGAGAGCATTATTCTCCGTCTGAACCGCTCGGAACTGGCATTGACTTCTGGACCATCATTAGGAACTCAACATTGCTCTTGGTTTCCTTCAAACGGTTCAAGACAAGCTCTAGTGCCTGCTGCTGCTCGAGACCGGCAAGCGCACGACGAAGCTTCCAAACAATCTTGGTCTCGTCCGGGCTCATCAGCATTTCTTCTCGACGGGTACCCGATGCATTCACATCAACCGCAGGGAAGATTCTCTTGTCGGCTAGTGAACGTGAAAGGCGAAGTTCCATGTTTCCGGTTCCCTTGAACTCTTCGAAGATAACCTCATCCATCTTTGAACCAGTCTCCACCAGAGCAGTAGCAAGAATGGTCAGTGATCCACCATCTTCGATGTTTCTAGCGGCACCAAAGAAACGCTTTGGTGGGTAAAGTGCTGATGAATCAACACCACCGGAAAGGATACGGCCCGATGCTGGAGCTGAAAGGTTGTATGCACGACCTAAACGGGTAATTGAGTCCAGCAAGACAACTACATCGTGGCCTAGTTCCACCAAACGCTTAGCTCGTTCAATGGCAAGCTCGGCAACAGTGGTGTGATCTTCAGCTGGACGGTCGAAAGTAGAAGCGATAACTTCCCCTTTAACCGTGCGCTGCATGTCGGTAACTTCTTCTGGACGCTCGTCAACTAGAACCACCATCAGGTGAACTTCTGGGTTGTTAGCTGAAATTGAGTTAGCGATAGCCTGCAGCACTAAAGTTTTACCGGCCTTAGGAGGCGAAACGATAAGTCCACGTTGACCCTTACCGATAGGAGCAACTAGGTCAATGATTCTGGTGCTTAGTTTGTTTGGCTCAGTTTCAAGACGTAAGCGTGACTGTGGATAGAGTGGGGTAAGTTTGCCGAATTCAACTCGGTTAGCAGCTTCCTCTGGAGACTGACCATTAATTGAATCAATCCGAACCAGAGCGTTGAACTTCTGTCGTCCTTGGTTTTCGCCTTCACGTGGTTGGCGGATGGCACCGATAACGGCATCACCTTTACGAAGTGAATACTTCTTCACCTGACCCAACGAAACGTAAACGTCATTCGGTCCAGCTAGGTAACCACTGGTTCTAATGAAAGCGTAGTTGTCTAGAATATCTAGAATTCCAGCAACCTGGATTAGAACATCATCAGGTGAGATCTCTGGCTCGGCATCTTCACGCTCATTGCGATTGCGATTCCGGTCGCGGAAGCGATCGTTACGGTTGCGATTGCGGTTGCGATTGCGATTGTTGTTATTGTTTCCACCTGGACGCTCTGGGCGTTCAGAATCATATTCACGAGCTGGTCGATCTGCCTTCGGCTCTTCGGAAACTGTGGTAATACTTTCAGCTTTTGGTTCTTCAGACTTTACCGCGGCGGCCTCACTGGTCTTACGGGTGCGGGTGGTCTTCTTTGCTTCAACTGGCGATTCGGCGGATTCTGAAGAAGTTACTCTTCTGGATCGCTTTGGCGCGGTCTCTTTTTGGATTTCATCCATCTGGTTTTAACTCTTTCTTGTTTCGCAATCAGTTTCAGGATTTGAGGTGGATTGCTTGGTCGCATGACCTCTGTCATGCAGGACCCGTAATCTTTACGGGGTTTGGTACCAATTTGCTATGAATTAGCGGTACCCCATTACTGTAGCACCTTTGAAATCAACCGCCAACAACAATGGCCGCCATTGTGGGAAGTTTTGGGCCGAAAACCTTGCCGCTTCAAGCCTCTGGGCTGGATCACTGGCTAGGACAAGAACCGATGGACCCGCTCCGGAAACTACTGCGGCGTGTCCTTTTTCTCTTAGAGCTTCGATTAGTTGAACTGTCTCAGGCATGGCTGATGCTCGATATGCCTGGTGCAACCTATCCTCAGTAGCCGCCAAAAGTAGTTCCGGCGATTGGGTTAGTGCTGCCACCAGAAGAGCTGACCGGGAAAGATTGAATACCGCATCATCATGAGAAACCGAACTAGGTTGCAAGCTTCTAGCCAATTCGGTTGACATCTTGTTCTTCGGCACAAGAACTAACGGTGAAACTCCTCGGTGCACGAAAAGCTTCTTATGTTTTGGCCCTAACTCATCTTTCCAAGCTATGTTCAAACCACCATAAAGTGAAGGAGCTACGTTATCTGGGTGGCCTTCAAGATCGGTTGCTAATTGCAGCAAAGTGTCGGAAGTTAGTTCAGCGATACCTTCAAGTAAACCTTTGGCAGCCATGATTCCTGCTACTACGGCAGCGCCGGATGAACCCATGCCTCTGCCATGAGGAATGTAATTGTGAGCGGTGATTCTCATGCCAGGAATCGGGACACGCAAATGATTGAAAGTATGAATGATCGCTCTAACGATTAGGTTGCTCTCGTCTTCTGGAACTTCACCTTCACCTTCACCAATTACTTTGATGATAATTTCTTGCGATTCAACGGTCTCCACTTCGAGTTCGTCATAAAAAGATAAAGCGACACCAAGAGTGTCAAAACCAGGACCCAGGTTGGCCGAGGTAGCTGGAACCTTGACCATGACTTTTCTACCGATTAGTTCATCCAGCTCTCCGAATCTCATTAGCTCTTCTCCAAACCTAGAAGCTCGGCTACCTCGGCAACTTCAGTTGAGCAAGAGGTTGGCTTAACCTCTTCACCCTTTTCATCCTTTAGCGCCCAACCGACATCTTTTAAGCCGTGGCCGGTGACGGTTATTACTATCTTTGACTCTTTAGGAATCTTTCCGAGCTTGGAAAATTTTAGTAATCCGGCCGCTCCTGTTGCCGACGACGGTTCAACAAACACCCCGGCCTCATTGGACAGGTAACGGTGCATGGCAAGTATTTCTGAATCGGTGACAGTATCAAACTCACCTTGAGAAACTCTTTGAGCCTCTAATGCTAAATCCCATGACGCTGGATTTCCAATCCGGATTGCCGTAGCAATAGTTTCTGGATTGGCTATTGGATGACCTGCAATAAATGGCGCTGCCCCTTCGGCCTGGAAACCGAGCTGTTTTGGCAAAGATTTGATTTCTCCAGCCTCCAACAATTCTCGATAGCCCTTGAAATAAGCAGAAAAGTTTCCAGCATTTCCCACCGGCATCACGTGGTAATCAGGGGCAAAGCCCAGATAGTCAAACACTTCAAAACTGGCGGTCTTTTGGCCTTCCAATCGGTCAGGGTTAACTGAGTTGACCAGGTGAACCGCATAATTCTCGCTGAGGTCCTTGGCTAACACTAGGCAATCATCAAAATTGCCTCTCACCTGCAAGATCATCGCCTTATGAGCAATTGCTTGGGCTAACTTACCCAGAGTAATTTTTCCTTCAGGAATCAATACCACCGATTTGATTCCAGCCTTGGCTGCGTATGCCGCAGCACTGGCTGAAGTATTCCCTGTGGAAGCACATATCACCGCTTGAGCACCATGAGCTACCGCTTTGGAAACCGCCATGGTCATGCCACGATCTTTGAATGACCCAGTCGGGTTCATTCCTTCAACTTTCAACCAGACATCCGAAACGCCGTAAAGTTTGGCTAGCACTGGAGTGTGGACCAGAGGAGTTCCGCCCTCACCAAGAGTGACGATTTCGGTGCTGCGGTCGATGTCTAAGCGATCAAAATATTCTTCGATGACGCCCCGCCACTGCTTTGCCATTACTCCCCCTCAACTCTGATTACTGAAGTAATTTGTTCAACAGCGCTATTGTTTCTAAGTTCTTCAACAATTTCAGAAAGTGCCTTATCGCTAGCCAGATGTGTTCCTATTTCCAACCAGGCGGTAGTTTCAGCTTCAATCATCTTCGATGATTGCTCAACCGTTTCAATCGAAACTTGGTGATTTGCAAAAATATTTGCAATTGAAGCCAAGACACCGGCTTCATCAGAGACTTCCAGGGTTATTTGATAGCGGGTGTGAATTCTAGCAATAGGCAAAACTGGAAGTTTTGCGTGCACTGAATCAGCAAGTCCAGGTCCGCCAGCAACGTGACGCTTAGCAGCCGAAACCAAATCACCCATTACTGCCGATGAGGTTTGTAAACCACCAGCACCAGACCCATAGAACATGAGTGAACCAGCAGCCTCAGCTTCAACGAATACAGCGTTGAATGCTCCGTGGACTGAAGCAAGCGGATGATTATCTGGAATCATGGCTGGATATACTCGAACCGAAATACCTTCGGGTTCGCTTCCTTCAGCAGCTACCTTTTCGCAGATGGCCAGTAATTTAATTACGTAACCGTCTCGCTTAGCCGCAGCCATTTGCTCACTGGTAATCTGGCTGATCCCCTCTCGATAAACATGTTCGATTGGGACTTCAGTGTGGAAAGCGAGAGATGCCAAGATGGCTGCCTTTTGTGCCGCATCATAACCTTCAAGATCTAGTGATGGATCTGCTTCCAAATAATTTAATCTTTTTGCTTCATCGATAGCGCTTTGTAATGAGCAACCAGTGCTTGTCATGCGATCAAGGATGAAATTGGTAGAACCGTTGACGATACCCATGATGCGCTTTACCTTGTCACCGGCTAAAGATTCTCGAAGCGGTCTAATGATAGGTATCGCTCCAGCAACTGCGGCCTCAAAGTAAAGCTGTGCCCCGACCTGTTCCGCTGAATCATAAAGTTCGGCACCATTGCTGGCAAGCAATGCTTTATTTGCAGTAATTACATCAGAACCCGAATTGAGAGCTTGCAAAATATATGTTCTTGCCGGTTCTATTCCACCCATTACCTCAATGACAATATCAGCTCCTAAAATAAGCGGATCCGCCGCGGTGGTGATCAGTTCTGGAGGTATGTCGTAATCCCGTTTAGAGTTTTTATCTCTAACCAAAACACCAATCAGCTCGAGTTCAGCCCCAACTCTCATGGCAAGTTCTTCGCTATTTTCAAGAATTAGCTTTGCCACCTGGGAACCAACCGCACCGGCTCCCAATAGAGCAATTTTCAATGGACGATAGTCAATCATTTGTTCACCTTGGCATCTCTGGACAGTAAATCTGTCTCTGTTTCAGCTCTAACCAGAAGATCCGCTTGACCATTGCTGACAGCTACCACTGCAGGACGAGCCAGATAGTTGTAATTGCTAGCTAGCGAGAAACAATATGCTCCGGTAGTAGCAATTGCAAGAAGATCATTAGGCGAAACATCTTCTGGAAGGTAAGCATCTTTCACAACAATGTCCCCAGATTCACAGTGTTTACCAACCACTCGAACTAATGCTGGTCCAGTTTCAGCTGATCTAGAAACTAGCGCAACCGAATAATCTGCAGAGTAAAGAGCGGGTCTTGCGTTATCGCTCATCCCGCCATCAATACTGACGTATTTTCTGATTTCAGCAGCATCACCAACTGCAACATCTTTGGTGGTGCCAACGTTGTAAAGGGTAATTCCAGCAGGTCCAGCGATGACTCGGCCGGGTTCAAATGCCAACACTGGAATGTCGATGCCCAGCTCCGCACACTTTACGGCTACGGCATCAACTATCGCTGTGGCCATTGACTCTATGGTCATCGGCTGGTCGGCTTTGGTATATTTCACACCAAAGCCACCACCTAGATTCAACTCTGGCACCGGTCCAAACTTTAACAACTCGGCATGAAGTTGAACCAATCGTCTAGCAGCCTCAACAAAACCTTCCACCGCAAAAATCTGAGAACCGATGTGAGAATGCAATCCGATGAAATGCAAATGCTTTAGTGATCTTATCTTGGCAACTAATTCAGGAACATCCTGAATAGCTATGCCAAACTTTTGATCTTCCCTGGCAGTTGCTAAATATTCGTGAGTGTGGGCATGAACACCACTGTTAACTCTTAGCCTTACCGGTTGAATTATGTCTTGTGCTCCAGCGGCAGAGGCTATTCGTTCAACTTCAATTTCAGAGTCAATAACTATTACTCCAAGGCCTGAGGTTACCGCCTTACCGATTTCGCTGTGTGATTTATTGTTGCCGTGGAGGCCTAACCTTGTCGGTGAAATTCCGCCAGCTAAAGCAACCGCAAGTTCACCCGCAGACGAGGTATCTAGGTATAACCCCAACTGATCGACCCAACGAACTACTTCGGAAGTGAGCAAAGCTTTGCCCGCATAGTAAATCTTTGCTGAGGTGCCATGTTTTTTAGTTGCTGCATCAAATGCACTGATTACCGCTTTTGCTCGGTCAAAAAATTCATCCTTGTCCAACACATATAGTGGAGTTCCAAACTTCTGAGCTAACTCACCAACGGGAACACCGCCAATGAAGGTGTGACCTTCGGCATCTCTGTGCATCGACTTCGGCCAGAGTGTATGATCGAAACTGTTCAGCTCTGCCGGTTCAGTTAGCCAGTTCGGGGCAAGTGAGTTCATAATTACATCCGCTCCGGAGCGCTAACGCCAAGCACTTTTAATCCATTTGCCAAAACTATTGAGGCTGCATTGTTCAGCCACAACCTGGAGTTATGAACTGGTTCAACTGCCCCGCCACTGATTGGCGTTACCCGACAGTTGTCATACCAGCGGTGGTAACTACCGGCAACTTCCTCCAAATATCGAGCCACCAGATGTGGTGAGCGCTCCTCAGCAGAGTGGCTCATAACTGCGGGGAACTGTGCAAGTTTGGCAAGTAAATCTGACTCTGCCGGGTGAGCCAGCAGGCTTGGGTCGAAACTAGCGGTATCGACGCCAAGGGTTGCAGCATTGTTGGCTACCTGTTTGGTTCGGGCATGAGCATACTGAACATAGAAAACTGGGTTGTCGTTGGTCTTTTTAGAGAGTAAATCCAAATCAATATCCAACATGGAATTGATTGAAGAGCGAGTCAGTGCGTACCTAGCCGCGTCAACACCAACTGCATCAACCAAGTCTTCCATGGTCACTACTGTTCCAGCACGTTTAGACATTCGAACCGGTTGACCATCTTTGACTAAATTGACCAATTGCCCGATAAGTATTTCCAAGTTCACGCCTGGTTCATCTCCGAAGGCGGCACACATCGCCATCATTCTAGGAACATAACCGTGATGATCTGCCCCGAGCATGTAAATTGCTCGATCGAATCCTCGTTGTCTCTTATCCAAGTAATAGGCAAGGTCGCCAGCAATATATGCCGCCTCGCCATCACTCTTAATTACCACCCGGTCACGATCATCACCAAAAGTTGTTGAACGTAACCAAATGGCACCGTCTTGTTCAAAAATATGACCTAGTTCGCGAAGTTTTGAAATGGCTTTCTCAACTGCACCACTTTCGTAGAGCGAGTTCTCATGGAAGAAGACATCAAAATGAACACCAAATTCTTCAAGAGAATTTTTTATTTCTGCAAACATGAGTTCAACCCCATGCGCTCTGAAAAGTTCAGTCGCTTCAGCATCAGCAAGGTTTTGCCAGTCAGGAGCTTTAGCAATTACCTGGTTGGCAATCTGATTGATGTATTCACCGGCGTAGCCGTCTTCCGGTGCTGGTTCACTTTTTGCTGCAGCCAGTAATGATCTAGCAAAACGGTCAATCTGAGCACCGTGGTCATTGAAATAATACTCCCGGGTTACAGTTGCACCTTGAGCACTAAAAATCCGAGCTAATGAATCGCCAACTGCTGCCCAGCGTGTTCCACCGATGTGAATTGGACCGGTCGGATTTGCCGAAACAAATTCTAGATTCATTTTTAGGCCTGAATAAAGTGAACCTGAACCGTATTCGGACCCGGCTATAACTATCTGCCTGGCGATTTCACCAGCCGCAGCGGCGCTAAGTGTAATGTTTATAAACCCCGGTCCTGCAATGTCAACCTTTTCGATACCAGAAATTTCAACCAGTTCACCGGCTAGTTGTTGAGCAAAATCTCTTGGCGAACTGCCAAACTTAGCAGCTAACTGCATGGCGACATTGGTGGCCCAGTCACCATGGTCCCTATTCTTTGGGCGCTCAACAACCACTTCACTCGGTAACTCTAGGTCAGGCAGATTTCCTTTAGCTTGCAATTGCTTTATAGCAAGCAGGATTTGTTTGGAAAGATCTGCGGGGGTCATGAACGCCTTTGACTGTTTATATGTGCCCCGCAACTTCGCGCGGACAGGTCAAGTTTATCTAAGTCCATAGAAACCCACAGATAAACCTGTGTTATGGGCGAACACTTAGGTCAAAAAACTACCCGCTGGTAGTCTGGGTATAACCCTTAGCCCCCATAGCTCAGGGGATAGAGCGCCGCCCTCCGGAGGCGGGAGCGCAGGTTCGAATCCTGCTGGGGGCGCGTGAACATAATAAATGACATCCTCCACCCTGAAGCCATCCTTGAAAACCTGGGGGCCCTCGCACTAGTGATAGCTTGCCTGATTGTGATTGCTGAAACTGGACTGCTAATTGGTTTTTTCTTACCCGGTGACTCTCTGCTATTTACCATTGGAGTCTTAATCGGTTCAGGAGTAATCCCAGCACCGCTTTGGTTGGCTTGCCTTGCAATAGCAGTATCAGCTGTTGCTGGTGATCAGCTCGGATACTTTATCGGTCGAAAAGGTGGACCAAGAGTTTTCAACAAACCAGAGTCAAAGTTCTTCAGCCAAAAAAACGTTGTTCGAGCTGAGGAGTTCTTCAAGAAGTATGGAAACAAAGCAGTCATTTTCGCTCACTTTGTCCCGATCATGCGAACTTTCATTCCAGTAGCAGCTGGCGTTGGCAAGATGAAATATTCCTATTACCTCAGGAACAACATCATTGGGGCCACTGTGTGGGGAATCTGTATGCCGATACTTGGTTACTTCCTAGGACAAAACGAATACATTCGTGAACACGTAATTTTGATCACTCTGATTCTTATTGTCTTATCTTTTATTCCGGTAATTCTCGAAGTAATTAAAGCTCGACGTCGTTAGATTTCAAATAATCCATAAGAGACGAAACCGCAGTTGCTCTGTGACTGAGAGAATTTTTGATTTCGGGCTCAAGCTCGGCAGCGGTTAAATCAAAACCTTCAGGGATAAAAACAGGATCGTAGCCATGCCCGTTAGTGCCACGTTCTTCGAAAGCAATACTTCCAAGCCAATTGCCGGTGAACGAGACTTCAGTCTTTTCGGAGACTAAGGCAATCGTGCAAACAAAACTTGCAGCTCGATTTTCTGCTGGAATATCCTTTAGTTGAGCTAATAGCAAGCGCCGATTTGCCACATTATCTTTAGTGCCTGACCAGACAGCCGTGAATATTCCAGGTGATCCGCCTAGAATGTCAACTTGCAGTCCAGAGTCATCTGCTATCGCCGGCAACCCAGTTTGTTTATGGGCAGATCTAGCCTTTATCAAAGCATTTTCTAGAAAACTAACTCCGTCCTCAACTGGTTCCGGACCATCAAAACCAATTAGTTCAAACCCTGCAGGTGCCATAATTGCTCGAAGCTCAGACACTTTACCCTGGTTGTGAGTGGCTAAGACTAGTTTCACTTGGCTAAAGCCTCAGCCTGGAGCAACTGTAGCTGACTGGTGCCATGCAGTGCCAAATCTAACAATTGGTTGAGCTCATCACGACTGAAAGACAATCCCTCGGCAGTGCCCTGCACCTCAATAAATTCTCCTGAACCAGTAACAACTACGTTCATGTCAGTTTCTGCTCTGACATCTTCGGTATAGGCAAGGTCCAACATCGGTTCGCCATCGATGATGCCGACAGAAATTGCACTGATTGAATTAACAATTACTTTATTGCTGGCAGGAATGAAACCTTTTTCAACACCATATTTGATTGCATCCACCAGCGCCACGTACGCTCCGGTAATGGCTGCGGTTCTGGTTCCACCATCAGCTTGCAAGACATCACAGTCGATGACGATGGTGTTCTCCCCTAATGCCTTGAAATCGACTGCAGCTCGAAGAGCTCGACCGATGAGTCTAGAAATCTCATGAGTTCGTCCGCCAATCTTTCCTTTTACACTTTCACGATCATTTCTTTCGTGAGTGGCACGAGGTAGCATCGCGTACTCGGCGGTAACCCAACCTTCACCCTTACCGACTTTCCACCTAGGAACTCCTGCAGTGAATGATGCCGTGCAGAGCACTTTGGTTGAGCCAAAAGCAATAAGTGCTGAACCTTCGGCATGTTCCGACCAATTTCTTTCAATGGTAACTGGACGTAACTCGTCGTTAGCTCGGCCATCAATTCTGCTCATTAGTTATCCAATCTTCTCGACTGCTTGAACTTCAGGACCTAAAAACCTCTTTGCCAGCTTGGCGAATGACTCGGCATCACCGGTGGCTTGGAATCGAAGGGCGGGCTTAGTCGAATCACTTCTCAAAAGGTTGTGGGCAAGCAATGTGCGATAAACATCCTTGGCAGTTTCTTCCGCAGATGAAACTAAAGTGACCTGCTCCCCCATGACATAGCTCAATGCACCTGTGAGCAGCGGATAGTGCGTGCAGCCCAAAACTAAGGTGTCAACTTGAGCAGTCTTCACTGGTTCTAAATATTTCTGGGCCAGTTCAATCAGTTCAGGACCTGAGGTAATCCCACGTTCAACATAGTCCACAAAATCTGGGCAAGCTGTTGCCGTCACCTCTAGATTTACTGCAGCAGCGAAAGCGTCTTCGTAGGCCTTGGAATTTACGGTGGCTACTGTTCCGATTACCCCTACTTTTCCATTCCTAGTTGCCGCTACTGCGCGTCGAACAGCAGGTTGAATTACCTCAACAACCGGGATGCCTCGTCCTTCGGTGTATCGCTCTCTGGCATCTCGAAGCACAGCGGCAGATGCAGTGTTGCAAGCGATAACCAATAATTTGACACCTTCATCAACCAACCGGTCCATCACTGAAATTGCCAGGGTTCTAACTTCACCCAGAGGCTTGGGTCCGTAGGGAGTGTTAGCAGTGTCACCTAGATAGATAATTGATTCGTTTGGTAGCTGATCGATTATTGCTCTAGCTACGGTCAGGCCGCCAACTCCAGAGTCAAAAATACCTATCGGTGCGTTATTCACCCGATAAGTCTATTCGCTGCCCTCGTTTTGCTTCATGAGGTCAAATATCTCTTTACATTCAGGGCAGACGGGGAACTTCTCTGGGTCGCGATTTGGAATCCAAACTTTGCCGCATAGCGCTACAACCGGAGTTCCCATTACAGCAGATTCGACCACTTTGTCTTTGCGAACATAATGGGCATATCTCTCATGATCACCTGGCTCAATGTTTTGAGATTGAGTTTCACTGACAACTTCGGGCTGAGACGAATTATCCAAGTTAGCCTCTAGCCAGTCTTACTGCATCAGCTACATGCTGAGCAACATCTGGGTGAAACACCGATGGAACGATGTATGAAGCATTCAACTGTGCAGGTTCGACACACTTAGCCAAGGCATTGGCTGCGGCTAGAAGTTTTGATTCCGTTATTTCTGTTGCTCCAGCATCAAGCAATCCTCGGAACACCCCAGGGAAAGCTAAAACATTGTTAATCTGGTTTGGGAAGTCACTTCTACCGGTGGCAACAACAGCCGCATACTTAGCTGCCTGAGCCGGATCAATTTCTGGGTTGGGATTAGCCAAAGCAAACACAATTGACTTATTCGCCATCTTGGCAATGTCATCTGCCTCAAGAATATTTCCAGCAGAAACACCAATGAAGACATCTGCTCCAACCAGCGCTTCCTTCAAACTGCCTTGCTTGCCAGCCTGATTAGTGTTTGCTGCAATCCAAGCCAAGTTTGAATCAGCTTGAATATCTGGACGACCGGCATAGATAACTCCATGCTGGTCAGCAATGGTTGCATTTTTCAAACCAGCTGCGAAAAGTAATTTCAAAACTGCAGTGCCGGCAGCTCCAGCACCACTCATCACCAGGCTAACCTCAGAAAGTTCCTTGCCAACAACTTTTAATGCATTGGTAAGAGCGGCTAAACAAACAATTGCGGTGCCGTGCTGATCGTCATGGAAAACCGGTATATCTAACTCAGCTCGCAGTCGCTGTTCAATCTCAAAACATCTTGGTGCCGAAATATCTTCAAGGTTGATGCCAGCAAATACTGGGGCTATCGCTTTTACTGTCCTGACAATCTCATCGGTGTCTTGAGTGTCAAGACAGATGGGAAAGGCATCGATATTTGCAAATCTTTTGAAAAGTGCAGCTTTACCTTCCATGACTGGCAAAGCTGCTAACGGGCCGATGTTTCCTAAACCTAAAACTGCTGAACCGTCGCTGACAACTGCAATTGTGTTTCGCTTGATGGTCAACCTTCTGGCATCTGACGGGTCAGCTGCAATAGCTTCACAAATGCGGGCTACACCAGGTGTGTAAATAAGTGAAAGATCATCACGGTTACGGATTGGCAACTTTGACTCAATGGTCAGTTTTCCACCAAGGTGAGCTAGGAAAGTTCGGTCGGAAACTTTACCGACAACCACCCCTTCTAGCTTCTTCAAATTCTCAACCAGCTCTTTGGCGTGATCTGAATTTTTGCAAGCACAGGTTAGGTCTACTCGCACACGTTCTGCATCTGAAAAATTAACGTCAACAGCAGTTACCGAGCCACCGAGCATTTCAATGTTTGAGGTGAGCTCGCTTACCGCAGTCGGCTTAGCCGGTGCCTCAAGTCGAATGGTTATCGAATACTGGACTGATGGGGCGTTAGACATAGGTCAAGTCTGCCACACATAGACAACAGTTCAACTAATTCCCTGCGTCAGCATCACCTAAGGTAGCGCTAATAGTTAAGGTTTTGTTACCCCGCTTAACATCTATCTCAACCTTGCTAAAAGCAGATTTAGAGCGAATGGCTGCGGTTAGCTTTGAAGAACTATCAATTAGTACCCCATCGCAGGCGATAATCACATCGCCAACCTTGAATCCAGCTTTCTCCGCAGGTCCACCCGGCGTCAATTCTTTAATTTTGGCACCGACTGAGAAAGATGCAGCCGCATCTGAATTTTTGGCGTCGGTAACTAAAGCGCCAAGCAAGCCGTGGCTTACTTTACCGTTTTTTATAATTTGATCTGAAACGCGCTTTGCAGTATTTGAAGGAATCGCGAAACCAACACCAATGCTTCCAGCTTGAGTGGAGGTAGAAGTTGCAGTTGCTATCGCTACGTTTATACCAATTAGCTGACCCTTGTCATTCACCAGTGCACCACCGGAGTTACCGGGGTTGATCGCGGCGTCGGTTTGAATCACATCGAGATTCACCGGTGCTTTATCGCTTCCGGTATTCCAAAGTTGCAGACTTGAACCGCCATCTTTGGGAACTGCAGCCGAAGCCACCTGAATGGTGCGGTGCATAGATGAAACTACTCCAGCTGTAACACTGGCATCGTAGCCAAGTGGCGCTCCAATTGCCGCAGCATAATCACCAACATTTATGTTGGCACTGTCAGCAAAATCAATCGTCGTAAAACCAGAACCCGCAGCCTTGATAACTGCCAAGTCATTAGTCGGATCTGTGCCAACAACTGTGGCTCGGTAGATTTTGTCAGCGCTTGTCTTTACTTCAATCACAACATCACTGGTTGCCCCATCAAGTGTTACCACGTGGGCATTGGTCAAAATGTATCCATCTTTACTCAGAACGACACCTGATCCAGTTCCCGCATCATTTGGACCAGAGACAGACAAGGTGACCACTGATGGTAAAGCTTTAGCGGCAGCAGCGGTGACCCAGTTTACATCTGCATTGTTGTTGACAACTATTTGTTCGGTTGAACCAAAACTCGGCAAATTTCCAGTCACCGCGTAAGCACCAAAACCTGCTCCGATTACTGGCCCTAAAACTGCGGCAATCAGCAGCGCTAAGTTGGTAGTTGTTTTTTGCTTTGGTTGTTCCTTGCTTACTGCTGGAGCAGGTAAATTCACCTGTTGCCCTAAGAACTGTGTGTTGTAATGCTTTTTGTTTTCTGACATCTGCTCAACTTCCTTACTCGAGTCCTGGATAGAACCTAAGTATTCAACTTCATAAGTTTATGAAATTGGGCTGGGAATTATCTGAAAGTCAGCAACCCCATCGATTTGGGCTGAAACAAGGCTGGTCTACCAACTTCGGTCTATGCCTCAACACAGGAGATCTAATGATTGACACGGTTACCGGGAAGGCATTCACTTGGATATTTGGCTTCACGATCCTCCAGTCACTCAAACCTTTGAAACGGTATTCGATGGTAAAACTAACCACCAGATTTACCTGGAAGCCTCCGGGGTTCTGCGCGAGCCAATCGAAACGTGAACTGGTTGCTGTCTGTCCGGAGTAACTCCACTTGAACGAAACCGGTTGAAATCTAACCTCGCAGGGAAGATTGAGCAGCGAGTCTTTTTGCAGCTCAGCTTTAGCAGTGTTGCTAAATGTCAACATTGTGCTAACCGGAACAGTGCGGCTTGGACTTACCAGGATTCGAGGCTGAAGTGGCCTGAAGTTTCTTAGCGCCTGGGTTATCTTGGTCTGAGCAGGTTTACCAACATTGACTATCGTTATCGGTTCGCCAGGTGGATATAAGCTCCAGCAACCGGTATGACCGGAGCTGAGTAAGTCATATGCTAAATCGCTGGGTAAGCCATTTGGATAGACCAAGCATTTGGGAGCAGATTGATTGGAATTTAGGACCAGAGTAAGTGAGCCATTTGTTCCTCGAACCAAATAAGAATTTGAGACACAAAGAATTAGTTCCCTAGAATTGCTGATCCCCGAAACTGAAGTTACTGTTTGGTTGAATGCGGTCGGGCAACTCTGGGTATGAAGCAGGCCGATTACCAAAGTCGCTTCAATCAACATTTGAATAGCCTAGGTTGGGAGACGAAATTGGCTGCCTCTTGTCCACAACCTCTGCCCAAAAGAAAAAAGTCCCGAGTTTTCGGGACTTCGTTCTTGGTTGCGGGGGCAGGATTTGAACCTACGACCTCCGGGTTATGAGCCCGGCGAGCTACCGAACTGCTCCACCCCGCGGCGAACCTTCAGTCTAACAGAAAAGCGATTACTTTTTGCTGGCTGCTAAAGCTGCCTCGATCGCAGCCTTGAGCTTTGCATCGGCTTTGCCATAGGCAGCCCAATCCCCAGACCTCAGCGCAGCTTCACGATCGATCATCGCTTGCTTGGCATCAGCAAGAGCTTTGGCTAACTTCTGTGCGCTAGTCAGACCTGGCTGTTCTGGAGTGTTAGTTCCCCCAGAGCCACCGAAGAGGGCATTCAGTGCGGCATCTAAGTTATCTTCAAATGCGATCTTGTCACCGAAGGCTACCAGCACCTTTTTCAATAGTGGAAATGAGGTTTCACCAGTTGACTGAATATAGACCGGCTGAACATAAAGCAATCCTCCACCGATAGGCAAAGTAAGCAGGTTACCATTTAGCACCGTTGTCGACCCTTGTCTAAGAATGTTCAGTAACTTGGAAACTTCGCTGTCGGAGTTGAAATTGTTTTGAACTTGACCAGGTCCTGGCACAATGGTTGTTCTTGGCAGGGTAAGCAACCTAAGTTTTCCATAATGCTCGGAGACCTTACCATCTACTGATCCTGCATCCGAATCAGCCACCAGGTAACCGGTCAAGACATTTCGACTCGAATCACCGGTTGATCTTGGAATGAAGGTGGAATAGATCGAGAAGGAAGGTTTAGCCTGCTTTGGTGCTTGCAAAGTTAGGTAGTAAGGAGGTTGCAATGCCGAACCACCGTTGCCACCATCGACCGGGTCATTAGGAATCATCCAAGCATCCTGCTGCGAGTAAAATGCACCGGAATCACTGACGTGGTATTGACCTAAGATACCGCGCTGCATCTTGAATAGATCAGCGGGATAGCGGATATGCGAAAGTAGTGCTCCACTCATCTTGGAAACTGGTTTTACAGTGCCAGGGAATATTTTCATCCAAGTTTTGAGAACTGGATCTTTATCATCCCAGGCATACAACTTGACTGAGCCGTCGTATGCATCGACTGTTGCCTTCACCGAGTTGCGTATGTAATTGATGTCACCTTTAGATGAGCGGTAAGTCGTTGAGCTATCTGCGGTTGTCTCGGATAGGTTTTCAGCTCTCGAATATGGGTAGTTGGCTGAAGTGGTGTAACCGTCAACAATCCAAACCACTCGAGAATCAACAATTGCTGGATACATGTCGTTGTCCAGGGTTAGATAAGGTGCAACTTGGGCAACTCTAACTCTCGGGCTTCTATCGTAAAGAATCTGCGAACTGTCGGTGACTGCATCAGATAACAAAATCTGCTCACTTTGGAACTTAAGCGCATATGAGAGTCGACTAAAGATGCTATTCAGCTTCGGCCCACCGTTACCACTGAAGGTGGTCATGGTTTGCTGATCTTCCGAGGTGTTCTTTGAGCTTGCTGGATAATCTAGCTCTCTTTCAGAGGCACCTTTAGGAGCACCGACGATTGAATACTCCGGTGATTTTTCACCAAAGTAAATTCTTGGCTCATATTTACCTAGAGCTCCAGCCGATGGAATTCCAGCTTGGAGGAAAACCGGTTGCCCATCTGGCGAACGTTGGTTACCGTAGGCAGCCACTAAACCGTAGCCGTGGGTGTAAACAATGACGTTGTTATACCAAGACTGCGATGCGCCAAGACCGGATTGGTTTAGTTCACGAACAGCGAGAACCGTGTCTTGAGTTTTACCGTTGATGGTGTATCGGTCGACGTCCAGATGATTCACAAAGTTGTAATACTGGCGATACTGTTCCAACTGCCTAAAGGAAGCGCTAACCAGGTTCGGATCAATGATACGAATCTGTGCCGCGGTCTGGGCGTCTTTCTTTAGCGCTTCGGCAGTAGCGGTGGTCTTTGCGTCATAGGAAATAACCTCAACTTTATCTAAGCCATAAGCAAGTCTGGTGGCCTCGATGTTTCGCTTAATAAATTCAGCTTCCAAAGTTCTTTCGTTTGGAACTACCTGAAATGTTTGCACTAGGCCAGGCCAAACACCGCCTAATAAAATCGAACAGACCAACATCAGACCGGTGCCTAGAATTGCCAAACGCCACTTGGCTAAAACCGCAACAGCGAGATACAAAACTGCTACTACAAAACCAATGGCTGTGAGAATTTGAGCAGCCGGAATAGCTGCATTCACATCAGAGTATGTCGCACCAGTGTATAAACCACTTGCGCTGGTCATAGTCTCGAACTGACCTATCCAAATACTTAAAGCCAGAGCAACCATGGTTAGCGCTGCCAATACCGCTACCTGAATTCTGGCAGCTCTACTAAAAGTGGACTTTCGTCCATTGAATTTTATTCCGCCATAAACAAGGTGGATTATCAGTGTTGGGATCAAGGTAAAGACCATGACCATCATCAAGAAACCAATTAGTTCAACATAGAACGGAAGGTCAAACATATAAAAACCAACATCGAGTTTGAATTGAGGGTCCAATACCCCGGTATAACTGTGGTTGATAAACATCAGGGCTTTGTCCCAGTTACCGGTCTGCCCAATTCCGAAAAAGATACCAAGAATAAGCGGAACGGCAACAAAGATGCGCTTTCTCACTTTGTCCAAAATGTTGCGGTATTCACCTAAATCTCTGCCGAAGAATTCGTTGCTAGTGGCATATACCGGCCTGAATCTCCAGGCGATAAAGAGGTTAAGCCAAACCATGACTGCAGCTATTAGTGCCGCAAAAATGAATGTCCAGACTTGAGCCCAGATCTGAGTGGTGAATACGCTCAGGTAACCCAACTGATCGAACCATAAAACATCGGTGTATACACCTGAGATAGCGGTAAGAATTATGGCTAATAAAACCACTATTCCGATAGAGATTACCAGCGGTGCGCGCTTACGGGCATTCTTGACGGATGAGTTTGACATGGTTTCCTTCTTTATTTGGTGCAGGTTGGTAACGAAGCTTGATTTCCTTCACGGATCGCTTTCAAAGCGTTTAGAGAATCTTTGAGGTTGGCCACCTTGATAACTTGCAAACCATCTGGAATATTTCCAACGACGTCTTCACAATTCACACTTGGTGCCAAGAAATATTTTGCTCCAGACCGCAGCGCGCCATACATCTTTGACTTGATGCCTCCAATTGCCCCGATGGTGCCATCTGGATCCACAGTCCCAGTGCCAGCAATTTTATTTCCACCGGTGAGTGAACCAGGAGTGAGTTTGTCATAAATAGCTAGGGCAAAAATTTGGCCTCCGCTTGGACCACTCACCGATTGCAGCAGTATGTCAATCTTAAAAGGAAACTCGGGAACCGAAGCCACATACATGCCTACCCGCCATTTCCCGTCAGATAGCTTAGGCAAAATCGAGACTGTTCGATGGGATCCGTTTCTAACAATCTCAAAGACAACTGGTGTCTTTCCCTTTGATGCTTCAACCATGGAACGAACCTGGTCCAGACCAATAGCCTTCTCGCCATTTACCGTGAGAACTGTGTCCCCAGCAAACAATTTTCCAGTAGCTGGAGCATTCTTAGTAATGGCAGTCACCTTTACTTCTGTTGTGTAAGGAATGCCGAGCAACTTTAGTGCAGCCGCCTTCGCATTGGCCTGAGAGTCCAACATCATCACTTGAGCCTGCTGCTCAACTTGAGAGCTATCAACATTGGGAGGATAAATCGAGTCATATTCAACTCGGGTAAGACTTGGGTCCAGATATGACATGGCTACATCTAGCCAAGAAGCTCGGTTTGGAGCAGTTTGACCAAAAGTAATGGTCAGAAGATCAAGGTCTCCGTCGGTTGGAAAAGATTCTTTGTTAGTTATCTTGATGATTGGCACTCCCCTTGATGTGGAAAGTACGTTGTAAACGGGACCTGGTTTTTCAATCAAGTAACTGCTGGGCCAAAGAGCTGCTGCAGCCACCGAGCCAACAATCAAAAACCCAATCAAGCCCGAAATAATTTGGCGTAACTTGGGTCTCTTGACGGACATGCTTTCAGAATCACTCATCGTTACTAGCCTAGGCGAGCCAGCGACCAAGGCAGGACCAGTTGCTGCCACGCTATTGGCGAACAAGTGGGCAAAGTGTTTATTTATTATGGAGAACGCCTTAGCGTTAAAACACTATGACGGAGTTTCCAGGACAAGAAGGCGATCAGCCAGATCCAGAAGAGCTCAGACGCATCTGGGAAGAAATGCTTAAACAAGGCTTTGATCCAGAGGCTCTGGCTGCTGCCGGAGGGTTTGATGGTTCAGCTGAATCATTACAAAGACTTTTTGAAAACATCAAAGGTGCTTTCCTCATCCCGAATCCACCAACCGATGGATCAGGAGTTAACTGGCAAGCCGCGGCTCACCAAGCTAAAGAGCTAGCCAAACAGGGTGCTCAAATTATTGATGAAGATGAGCGAAAAAAGATCAATGATGCTTATGGCATTGCCAATCTCTGGCTGAATGAGGCAACTGACATTTCTGAGCTTGGAGTCGAAGCTAAGTTGCTATCCAGAACACTTTGGGTAGACGATGCTCTCCCACTATTTAGAGTTTTGGCAGAACCGGTCGCCGACCGAATGAATCGCAGTTTAGGTGAGGCAATACAGCAGCAGTTGCCCGAAGAGTTTGCCGCTAGCCTAAAAGGTGCCAGCGAAATAATGCGCTCAGCTGGAGCGATGATGTTTGCCATGCAACTTGGAAGAGCTTTAGGCTCACTATCTAAAGAAGCCCTGACCGGAACTGAGATAGGTTTACCTATTTATCAAGAACAACGCCCTGCTTTTGTAATTCAAAACCTGACTGAATTCATCAAGTCGCTAGATTTGGGTCCAGACGAAGATCAGGCATACATATATGTGATGCTGCGTGAACTTGCTCACATCAGATTATTTAAGCATTCCAAGTGGCTTCGAGATAAAGTGGTGGCACAAATCAGAGAGTATGCTTCGGGGATAAGTTTTGACACTTCCAGAATGGAAGAACTCAGTGAACACTTCGATCCGCAGAATCCCTCGGAATTACAAGCTGCCTTAGAATCAGGCGCGTTCCTAGCCGAACGTTCTCCGAGCCAACAGATTGCTCTAAACATAATTGAAACCAACCTGGCTCTGATTGAAGGCTGGGTGGATGCCGTCACAGCAGAGGCGGCTAAACGACTACCAAAGAGCGAAGCGGTCAGAGAAGCAATCAGACGCAAGCGTGCCACTGGCGGACCTGCGGAACAGACCTTTCAGACCTTAGTTGGATTAGAACTCAGACCAAAACGAATGCGCGAAGCCTCAAGGCTCTGGCAAATCATCGGTGAAGCGGTTGGCAATGAAAAACGTGATGCCCTTTGGGATCACCCAGACTTCTTACCTACCGCAGTAGATATTGATAATCCAGAAAAATTCGTGGCCAAGGTGAAAAGTGACTTAGGCATCGGCGATGCCATGGATCAAGCTCTTCGAGATTTACTTGGAGATGTGTAAAACTTAGAAACATTTAGCAATTTAGTTTGAAAATAACTAGATGTTGCATCGAATAAATAAAGCTCTGCCATTGACTTGGATAGATCCGAACACACTTCAAATTGGTCTAGATAACAGCAGCCAAGTTTTTACCCAAATCTCAGTCGCTCAAGAAAAAATAATTGAGTCCCTCTATAGCGGAATACTCGAAGGACAAGAGCAGTCTTTGGATGAAGCACTCAAAATTGAATCTGGTAGCACTGCCAATCTCATCAAATTACTAGGCGGCTTGGTTTACTCAGCTCAAGAGCAAAAGTATGGTCCTTGGCATGAACTTGCATTTGCCGAACTAGCCAGGGCAAGCCTCGACTATGAGGTAAATGGCGAGATGGTGCTGGCCGAAAGGTGGCAACGAACAGTCCATCTGGATCAGTTGGATAAATCTGGACTACTGATGGCCAAAGCATTGTTGGCTGCTGGGGTTGGTAAAATCCTGAGCCACGATACCGGAGTAATACTAAATACCGACCTCGGAGAGTTGGGGTATCCAGCTAATGAACTTGGCAAGTCAAGATTAGAGGTTGCTAATCAAATCTGTAATTCGCTCTCGCTTACTAAAGCCCAGCCAAATCGAATCAAGTCACTAGCCACTTCCGGATCAGATCAAAAAGTATCTTTCGCAGTTACGATTGGACACTTAGCTCTTTCACCGAGAACATATTCGCGTTGGCTGGCAAGGGATGTGAATCATTTAGCTATCAACTTTGAGTTATCCGGCGCTATGGTTTCGCCTATCGTGCGACCAGGGTTAACCGCCTGTTTGAACTGCTTCCAAGAGCAACTGGTTGACTCGGATAGTTCTTGGCCTATTGTTGCCAGCCAATTAGTCGATTTACCGAGAGTCAGAGATGACGTGTCGGGTTTGCTAACTTCTGTTGGACTGGCAGTTCGGTCAATTCTGCGAGATTTAGATGAACAAGCAGGGTTTCAATTTCGCGAACCACACGATGAATACTCGCTTGGCTACCAGGTTGAATACAGCTCAGGAAATATTTCGAGGCTAAAGTTTCACAAACATAAACTTTGCGCTTGTCAAGAATTTACTGAAAAAGACTGAGGTATCGACTGGGTGAATTCTGTCGGTTGAACTCAACGTCCTGTTTAGCCCAGGTAATAAATAGGTTGTCTTTAGCTCGAGTAACCGCAACATAGAACAGACGCTGTTCTTCAGCTAGTTCCCCTTCGGTTTTGGCAAAACTTATTGGAAGGTATCCTTCGCTAGCACCGATGATGAAAACATTTTTGTATTCCAACCCTTTGGCAGCATGAATGGTGCTTAGGGTCACACTCTCTTTGGTCGGTTCATGCTGTGAGCGTTGCCTTTCCTCAATTTCGGTGGCAAAGCTTTGTATAGTTGCGGCATCACCAAGTTCCTCGGCAATCTGCACAAAGTGATTCAGTGCTTCCCACTGATCTAACTTTCCGATCTCGGTTGGAGCTGCGCTCTGCCAACCCAAGGCTCGGACAATTGCCGTTACCGATTCGTATAGCGATTTGCCGCTGGGCATACTCGCTTCGGCACGCACCATACGAATCGCTGAAAGAATTTCTGGGCGATTAAAGTAACGCTGTCCGCCACGCACCTGAAACTCTAAACCAACATCAGCTAACGCACGCTCGATTAATTCGGATTGGCTGTTGATTCTATAGAGCACAGCTATTTGAGAGGCTTTGATGCCAGATTGAACTTGTTTCCTAACTTCTTTGGCTAGCCAGAGCGCTTCTTCAGTTTTAGTTGGAAAACTCAAAACCTCTGGAACTGTTCCGGATGGCCTGATCGCGGTGAGCGCATCCATGGACTGGTGGGCTCTTACTTTATTGGCAATACGAATAATCTCCGGATTGGATCGATAGTTATAGCTCAGCGAGACAACTGTGGCATCAGGATAGCGACCGGAGAAGTTTTCTAAATAGTTTGAAGTCGCACCGGTGAACGAGTAAATAGTTTGATTTGGGTCACCGACCACGCAGATGTCACTTCGATCCCCCAACCAGGTATCTAACAGGTCTTGTTGCAGTGGAGAAATGTCTTGATACTCGTCAACCGTCAAGAATCGATATTGCTGCTGAACCTGCGCCAATGCTCTAGGTTCGGCTCGCAGCATGCCCGAGCAAAGCAAAATTACATCTTCCCAGTCAAGCTGTTTAGCCTTAAGTTTCAGTGATTCATAGGCTTGTTGTATTTCCAGGTTCTTAGTTGCAGATAGTCCCGAGACCTGAGGGCGATTAGCCATGGCCTGTTCATACTGTTCCAAACTGAGCATTGAATATTTACGCCACTCAATTTCGCTGGCTAAATCTCGCAAAGTATTTGGATCTAACTTGAGTTTCAGCTTGGCAGCAGCTGCGGCTAGGTTTTTGGCTTTTGAATCTTGCACTCTAGGGGTTTCCACTGCATAAAGCGACCTGAAGAAAAACTCTAGTTGGGCCAAAGCTGCCGAGTGAAATGTTTTGGCATTGGCCATTGGAACACCCAATCCCCTAAGCCTTGCTCTAAGTTCGCCGGCAGCCCGATTGGTATATGTCAACGCTAAAACACGATTTTCACTGAAATCACCCCGAGCAATCCCATAGGCAATCCGGTGGGTAATAGTTCTGGTTTTACCAGTTCCAGCGCCAGCAAGAATAACCGTTGGACCGAGCAAGGATTGGGCAGCCTCGCGTTGCCGGTCATCTAAAGCTTCAAGAATCTGTTCTGCCTCTAACTGCATGATTAGTTTCCCTGAAGCTCAGTGGCGGTAGTTATCGGCTCACCTAACCAGTGTTCAATTAGCGCTCTGGCGATAGAAATTCTGGTGGGTAGTTGAATCTGCTTTGCCTCGGCTAAAAGTTCGCCACGAGTAAACCAGCGTAACTTTGCAATCTCAATACCATCGGCCTGAATATCTTCAGCAGAGTTCTCGGTTGAAACTTTTGCAGTGAAGGCCAGCATCAGTGAATAAGGATATGGCCAAGCCTGAGAGCCTAAATATTTTGGTTCTGAAACTTTTAGTCCAGATTCCTCGAGCATTTCTCTTTTCACGGCTGACTCTAGAGATTCTGCTGCTTCAACAAAACCAGCAAGCACCGACCAACGGTTGTCCTGCCAACTTCCTTGCGATCCCAAAAGTATTCGATCCTGATTATCAATAATGCTGACAATCACCGCAGCATCAGTTCTCGGAAAAAGTTCTCTCTCCTCTTTTATGCAGTATCTAGACCAACCACCTTGACGCATAATAGTGATCTCACCGCAAGCTGGACAAAACTGGTGAGTCTCATGCCAGTTATGAATAGCGATAGCCTGGGTGAGAATTGTTGCGTGGACTGGCTCAAGACCAGCCCCCGTTCTTCTAAGCTCCTGCCACATATCCCCATTTGGTTCCAATGCGGCGGCTGCATTATCGCTGAGCACGGAGAGCACTATTGGTGACCCTCGTTTCAACCCAGCGCCTTCAGCAGCGGTTCTACCTAAATAAACTCGATACTTTCCAGCGGTAGCTTCTTCGGTGCTGAAAAGTTTTAATTCTTGGCCAGCAAGAAGAGTTTTACCTCTATGCAAGACCACAATTTTTGTTTCAGGTTCGCTCCAGAGCGCATCGAACAGTTCAGCCCCGTCTCGGGAAACAGCATCACGGTCTAGTACCGACTGTGCCAACGGTAGATTCAACAAGCTGTTCATCACTTCGTTTCTGGGTAACCTCTGGGAATGCGTGGCGATAACAGGTTCAAGCAAATTTCGCTCTAACCTGAAATACATGGGTAAACCTTCCTTGATTTTAGCGGCGTTAGCCGCCGACGCTTTGCCGAATATGCGCTTTAGCCAGGTACAGGACATCAGTGACCCACAGGAGGAACTAATCACTCAACTGCTAACTGGAGCTGATGGCGAATTTGTAATCTTCAAAAGCCCCAAGAGCAATAAGGCCCTAACCAGTTTAGGTTTCGAAATTAGGGCTCTTCGAGCTTTGAAGAAATTACATCTTCCTTTCAAAGTTCCCTCATTACTGGGTGAAACTTCGCCAACCGCTTTGTATAAAGCATTCGCCTTTGACTTCATTGCCGGTGATGCTATTGATTTGTCCAGGCTAAAGACCGATGACCTATTAGTCACTGCAATTGCCGAGACTCTGGCTCAAATACATTCCATCCCAGTCGATCTTGTCGTTGCTGCTGGCTTACCAGAGTACGACCCTGCCCTTCGCAATCGAGAGAGAGTGGCAAGTTTTGATCGGGCGATGGAAACTGGAAGAATCCACCCGAGTTTGCTAGAGCGCTGGCAAAATGCTTTGCTGGATGTAAATTTGTTCCGCTATCAACCAACCACCGTTCACGGCGCGATGAATTCTTCCTCGCTTATGGCTCAAGGCAACAGCATTGTTGGGGTAAATAACTGGTCACAGCTCGCCGTTGACGATCCAGCTTTAGATTTGGCTGGTTTGTTTAGCGAATGCCAGGTAGAAATGGCAAATGCAATTTTCCTTGCCTATGAAGGTTTTATTCGAGCCGACAGAAACCTAAAGCAACGAGCAAACCTCTATTTCGAACTCAGCTATGCAAGCTATTTGCTTTGGGCTATGGAATCCGCAGACGAAAATCACATCAGTGAAGCCGAGAAACTAGTCACCGGTTTGCACTCTGACTTAGCACAAGGTTTGCTTCCTTCACTAGCACCAACTGAATTAGCTTCTAATGTTTCCGAGGTAGTGACCCCAATTTCTCAAGCGGCAAGCTTTACCAGCCCGATAAACATCGTCACCGAGCAAATAGAGGTAGTTGACCTTGAGCCGACGGCTAAGCCGGAAGAAGAAAACTAGATTTTTACCTCTGGCCAAACTTGGCGTAATCTAGTCAGTAACAGAAAGAAGCAACATGGAAGTTCGTATTGGCCTTCGGGACACCGGCAGAGAGCTCGCCTTTGAGTCAACTCAAAGCCCAGCCGAAGTTGAAAAAACTGTCTCGGAAGCGATCGCTACCGCAGCGACATTACTGAAACTTAGTGATGACAAAGGAAGAACGTTTATTGTTCCGGTTGCAGCTTTGGCTTATGTTGAGATCGGTGCAGATCAAGCCCGAAGAGTAGGATTCATCGCCTAATGGACATTTCACTTATTTTGGTATACGGAGCTTTCATCCTGATCTATGGTCTGATCCTTGGATTGATGGCACCTTACCTGCTAAGCGGCAAGGAAAACTTTGGAGTATTGCTAGCCCCAGCGTTAGCCCTAGTCTTTGGTTTTGCCGCTTGGACCATCATGATTTGGTTTGGACTGAAAACCAGCGATTACTGGATTTGGATGGTCACCATGTTGGGAATGCCTTTGGTGATGATTCTCGGAGTGCGTTTTATTAGAAGTAGAAGACTTAAAGCCGAAGTAGTAGCCTAAGCTGCCAAACCTATTTCTTCCATGCGCAACGAATGCGCTCCCGTCAATTCAGAAATAAGCGGTTCAAGCTTTGAGTATGCCTCAAGGTTTACTTGGTTCTCTTCCTCGACAGAAAGCAATTTTGTTTTTGGAATGTGAGCGAGCTTACGGTTGTCAAATGCTGCACGAAGTTCAAGCAGAACATCGCCCATAAGTCTTCTCCCCCAGAGAGCTAATCTAGAACCTAGCACTGGATCACTTTGCACTGCTTCAGTGAGAACTCGTTTCGCAAACTTTTCAAAAGCAGTATCCCTGAGTGCTCGTTGCACTTCAGACTGAAGTTCTTCGCTCAAACCTCCAGCAAGACGCGCATAAAAATCATCCAGTAAGCCAGAGGTTAAATAAACCTTGATTACCACTTCATACCAATCGAGCCCGGAAGTGTTGGAATGGAATATTGCAATTCGCTCTTTGAATGGATTCATCTGTTCTGCAGGATCCGCCCCAAGTTCAACTAATTTTTTTGATAGTTGACGATACTTATCAAAACTTCGAGCAGCTGCTTCACTCAGTTCGGCTTTGTATTGTGTGTTCGGTGAGTATTTCAAAGCTGCAGTGATAATTTCGAAATTTGATAATTGCAAATAGGCCAACTGACCCAAGAAAGCTTTTGGCTCTGGGGTGTATGGCTTAAGGTTTATCGCCTGGGTGTTCCTTGAAGTTTTCTCTTCGGTGCGTGGAGCAACCATAAGTTGCTTAGCAACCTTGCGAAAACGTTTCAGCCATTCGAACACCGAACAATCTTAACCCCCTTAGACTTGAACTAATAGAACAGGTAGACAATTCCTTGAATTTTAGTGATCTGGGTATTTCCCAAGACATTCTGGACGCCCTTGCTACTAAAGGCATCACCAGTCCCTTCCCAATCCAGGAAGAAGCGATTCCGGTTGCCCTAACCGGTTGCGACCTTATCGGACAGGCTAAAACCGGCACTGGTAAGACTTTGGGCTTTGGCTTGCCTATCCTGGAAAGGCTTGGAGCAAAGCCTGAACTTGGGGCTAAGGCGCTGATTGTGGTGCCAACCCGAGAACTTGCTGGCCAAGTGGCCGAAGATTTGGTTTTAGCTGCAAGCAATCGAGCCATAACCATAGCGGTAATCTACGGTGGTAAATCCTATGATGGTCAACTAGCCCAGATAGCTGCTGGGGCTCAACTTATCGTTGGAACTCCAGGTCGCTTGATTGATTTACATATACAGAAAAAACTTGATTTAGGCAAAATCGAAGTAATGGTCTTGGACGAAGCAGACAAGATGTTGGATCTTGGTTTTCTGCCAGATGTTGAAAAACTCTTCTCGTTTACCCCACCAACTAGGCAAACCATGCTCTTCTCGGCAACTATGCCTGGCGAGATAGTGTCCTTGGCTCGCAAGTATCAAAACAAACCTGTTCACATCAGAGTCAATGATCCAGATGAAGGTCACACCAAAGCCGATATCAAGCAGCTGATTTACCGAGCGCATGCATTAGATAAAGATGAAGTAGTTGCTCGTATCTTGCAGGCATCAGGTCGAGGTAAAACGGTCATCTTCACCAAAACCAAACGCCAAGCTGGAAGCCTGGCTGAAGAACTGATTCTTCGTGGCTTTAGCACCACAGCACTGCACGGTGATATGTCTCAAGAAGCTCGTGAGAGATCACTAGCTAATTTCCGTTCTGGTAAAAAAGAAATCTTGGTTGCCACTGAAGTAGCAGCTAGAGGTATAGATGTTGATGATGTCACCCACGTGATTAATTACACCATTCCAGAAGATGAGAAAGCTTACCTGCACCGCATCGGCAGAACCGGTCGAGCAGGTCGCACCGGTATCGCAGTTACATTCGTTGATTGGGAGGATTTGACCAGATGGTCTAACATCAACCAAGCGCTAGAACTAGACGTCCCAAATCCAATTGAAACTTACTCTTCATCTGAGCACCTGTTTACCGATTTGGATATTCCTTTAGGAACTAAAGGTCGGGTTGCTGGCGCACCAGCAGCAAAACCGGTTAGCAAGAAACCGCAAGGGAAACCTGGTAAGCCAGTAGAGCGCAAGTCTGAAGATAAAAAGAATTTAGATCGAAAACCAAGACAGCGAATTAGGCAATACAAAAAAGACTAGAACTGGTGATTTAGAGTCGGGGCTGTTCCAGTTCCAAATTCGAGAATCCTCTTGAGTTGGGAAAGCTCAGTTTTTCTTAGACCCAATGGGTTATCTCGTTTTACGGAAAGACCGTGGTAGTCGCTAGATCCGGTGGTTAGCAAATCAAATTCCTTGGCAAAGGCTTCTAACACTTCTCTAACAGTGCCGGGCACCTGTAAATGGTTAGTTTCAATGCCTAGCAATCCCGCTTCAGCCATTTGAATGTAATGATCTCTGGGGAAATTTGTTGGTTGTGGGTCCCCCTTAACGGTACCCACCAAGGGATGGGCTATTACGGGAACGCCGCCGGCAGCCCTGACCGCTCTTATTGCAACCAATACATCAGGAGCTACGTTTCTTACGTAGTGCTTGCTGAACTTGGAGAGAATTTCACTAGCAAAAATATCGGTGATAGATGGGGCGACACCAAGTTTGACCAGAGCAGCAGCTATGTCAGGTCTGCCAAGAGTCGAACCTTCCTTGGCTAGTGAAGAAACTAGCTCGAAAGTAAGTTCTGGGTAGTCTTCGCTTAGGTTTTCAATATATTTTTTTATTCGAGGAATTCTCGCATTGACGTTACTTTCTAGGATTTCTTTCAATTCGGGGTGACTTGGATCAGCCAAATATGCCAGCAGGTGGATCCCAAACGGATTCCCGCCGAATCTACCTTCGGTAGTGATTTCAATGCCAGGAATGAAACTCAGGCCAAATTCATTTGCCAGTTGGGCTGCCGTGGTCCAGCCATCGGCGCGATCATGGTCGGTAAGTGAAAATACGTCCAATCCTGCCTTTGCCACCATGGGTACAAGATCTTCGACAAGATCCGCCCCGTCGGAATTCTTGGAGTGGATGTGTAAATCTATCTGCATAAGTGATTTTCTTTCTCGAGCATTTACAGCCTATTCAACTAAAAGTGGCAGAATGAACTCATGAATAAAGATGCCTCTGAGAAACTAGCCGCCCGAAATTCAGCCAGAAGCCACAAGCCAACTGGTTCGAAATTTGTCAAATACATTGGCAGTAATTGGGCCGATAGCAAAGAACCAATGCCTACCCAGCACGAAGTTGCTCCTTTTGCTGCCAAGCGCAGAGCAACTGTTGCTAAAGCATTCCAGGGTCAGGTCATTGTTATAGCCGCCGGTGAAGCCAAGGCGAGATCGAACGACACAGAATACCGTTATCGTCCACACTCGGCTTTTGTGCACCTAACTGGTTGGGGATCGGCTTCTGTGCCAGGTTCTTATCTGGTTATCGATGCCAGAGGTAGAGCACCTAAATCAACTCTATACTTCAGAGAAACTGCCGGAAAGAACACTGACGAATTCTTTGCGAACTCAGCTATCGGTGAATTCTGGGTTGGCTCAAGGCCAAGTCTAAAATTTGTCCAAGCTCTTCTTGGCATCACAACCAAGTCTTTGACTAAATTTGAAGAAGACCTGAAGGCCATAGACAAAAAGCAAATTGTTGATTTGGAAAAGAGCGTCAAGCTTGTTGAATTTGTCTCTGAACTTCGCCTAATCAAAGACGAGTATGAAATAGCAGAAATGCAAAAATCTGTTAAGGCGACAATCAAGGGTTTCGAAAACGTTGTGAAGAACCTAAAGCATGCAACCAAACACCCTAGAGGTGAGCGCATTGTTGAAGCTGCTTTCTTTGCCAAAGCTAGATCCGACGGTAACGACTTGGGTTACGAAACAATTGCCGCTGCCGGAGAGCATGCTTGTACCCTGCATTGGATTATCAATGATGGTCCAGTAAAACCAGGCGACTTGCTGTTACTAGATGCCGGTGTCGAGGTCGATTCACTTTACACCGCAGACATAACGAGAACTCTTCCAATCAACGGCAAGTTCAGCAAAGTGCAAAAAGAGATTTATCTTGCAGTTCTCGAAGCTGCTGATGCAGTCTTTGCGATGGCAAAACCAGGTGTTACCTACTCTGAAATGCACAAGACAGCCATGCGTGTTATTGCTGAGAAGACTAGGAAGTGGGGCTTCTATCCAGGAACTGTTGAAGAGTCGTTGGATCCTGAGAACCAATGGCACCGTCGCTGGATGATTCACGGCACTGGTCACCACCTAGGGTTAGATGTGCACGACTGCGCTCAAGCTCGTCGTGAAATGTATCACGACCACGTGCTCGAAGAGGGAATGGTTTTCACAATTGAGCCAGGACTCTATTTCCACAAAGATGACCTAATGGTTCCTGAAAAGTTCCGCGGCATCGGTGTTCGAATTGAAGACGATGTTTTGGTTACCAAAGATGGAGTGAAAAACCTATCTGGCAAGCTTCCTCGTAAACCTAAGGAAATTGAAGCTTGGATGAAAAAGCTAAGAGGCTAACTCTTAGTTTCTGCTCCACGCATAAATGCCTCTTGAACTGCAGCGGTTAGTTCACTTGGTACCAATACTTCATACTTGGCTGCCACAACTTGAGAAGTGCTGGAAAAAGATCTCTTGTTCTTATCAACGCTAAATCGAATTACCTGCCAGAGCATACCTGCACCGGCACCGACAATGATGGCTGGAATTAGGGTGACCTGCATAGTGTTTTCTGCACTTGTCCCGAAGATTATGTAAAAGATCAGTCCAAACCAAGCTCCAATAATTGCTCCGTTTCCAGCAACTCTTGAATAATTTATTTTCCCTCGAACTCGCTCAACTGTAGTCAACTTGGTCCCAACGATAGCGATGGCATTGGCTGGGAAGTCGCCCCTGAGCACCTGCTCAACGAAGGAAACCGCCTGTGTATAGTTATTGAAATCTGCTACCGAAGTTCCATTGGGCAGGCTATTTGCAACATTAATCTTTAGGTTTTTTGCCATTGCTCTAGTCTGCCAGAGATAGCCTGTCTCGTCTAAGGTTAAGAGGTGAGTGCAACCAGAGTTTTCGTCGCCCGGCTAGCAGGCTGTGGTGTTTTCGACCCAGTTGGTGATCGGGTTGGTAAGGTCATCGATGTTCTTGTTGCCTACCGTACTTCTGGAGCTCCTAAGGCAACTGGAATGGTTGTCGAAATTGCTGGGCGAAGAAGAGTTTTTGTGCCAATAAGCAGAGTTACCTCAATAGTTCCTGGCCAAGTAATCACCAACGGCTTAATTGACCTTCGTCGTTTCACCCAGCGTGGCCAAGAGCAGAGAATTATTGCCGAAATACTGGGCAGAAAAGTTAATCTCAAAGATGGCTCCGGCAGTGCCACTATCGAAGATCTTTCGATTGAGGAAAATGATCGCAAAGAGTGGATCGTAAGCGACCTCTTTATTCGTCGTCCAAAGACTTCGGCAACACCGTTTACTAAAGGTCAAACACTTTTTGTTGAATGGTCGAATGTCACCGAAGACAACGAATCAGATGAAGTGCAATCAGCCGAACAGTTGATTGCAACTTACAGTGACATGCTTCCGGCAGACTTAGCTAGCGCTCTTATGGACCTACCCGAAGAACGCATGATTGAGGTTGCCGAAGAGCTAGATGACGAGCGCCTAGCTGATGTTTTGGAAGAGCTTCCTGAAGACGAACAGATTGAGATTGTTCAGGATCTTGATGATGAACGTGCAGCTGAAGTTCTAGAACTTATGCAGCCGGATGACGCTGCCGACTTGATGCAAAATTTGCCAGAAGATCGTGCCGAAGCAATTCTTGAACTTATGGATGAGGAAGGCGCTGAAGATCTTCGTCGATTGATGTCTTTCGATGAATTTACTGCCGGTGGTTTGATGACTACTGAACCGGTTATCTGTTCAGCTGATTCAACTGTTGCCGAGGCGATGGCTTTGATTCGAAGAAAGGAAGTTGCACCAGCTCTAGCAGCTTCAGTTTTTGTGACCCTGCCACCTTATGAAACTGTTACCGGTCGTTATCTGGGTCTGGTTCATTTCCAGAGGTTGCTTCGTTACCCGCCACATGAGAGACTTGGTACGATTCTGGATACCGATGTTGAGCCGGTCAGTCCAGACACCCACATTTCTAAAATCCACCGAACCCTAGCCAACTACAACCTAGTTGCCTTACCGGTCGTCGACCACGAGAATCACCTAATCGGTGTGGTTACCGTGGACGACGTTTTGGACCACCTACTGCCAGATGACTGGAGAACTGAAGACGAAGGAGGTATCTGATGGCTAAGCCACGTCAGGATCTAGATACTCCTAAGCTCGGTAAACGCAAGCCAATAGTGCCTCGTCTTGACCGTGAACGCTTTGGTCGAGCATCAGAAGGATTTGCCAGAGCCCTCGGTACCGGAGGGTTCCTGATCGGCCTAACTATTTTTTGTGCTGTTTGGCTTACCTATAACAGCTTGGTTCCCAACAACCTGGCTTTTGATCCAAGGGCAACCAACTTCACATTGCTTACCCTGCTTCTTTCCCTGCAGGCAAGCTATGCCGCTCCCCTGATTCTCTTAGCACAGAACCGACAGGACGACCGTGATCGGGTCAAGAGCGAGCAGGACAGACAGCGGGCAGAGCGGAACTTAGCCGATACTGAGTATTTGGCACGTGAGGTTGTGGCGTTGAGATTGGCAATGGAAGAGGTTGCCACCAAAGAGTTTGTTCGAGACGAACTACGTGATGTTCTTGAAGAACTGGTGAAAGAGCTTAAGGCTCAAAACAAAGCCACCGATAAGACGGAATGACTAATCTGCAGCAACGGGTAAATACAGCCCTAGCCAAAGTTATTGATCCTGAGCTGGGTCTACCGATTACTGAACTGGACATGGTTGGCACACTGACCGGCACTGAAACTAGTTTCACAATTGAAGTAAAGCTAACTGTCAGTCATTGCCCACAATCGGAGCTAATCCTTTCCAAGAGTCAAACTGTTCTGGATGAAGAATTTGGTGAAGGAGTTGGTTCAGTTGATCTTTCGGTGATGACCAAAGATGAGCTGAATAATCTCAAGCTCAAGCTTCGGGGATCCGAAAAAGTAAATCCGTTTGGACCTGGCAGTGCAACCAGAGTTATCTTGGTTGGTTCCGGCAAGGGTGGGGTGGGCAAGAGCACCGTAACCGCTAACCTGGCAGTAAGTATGGCCCAATCGGGTTTTAGTGTGGGACTAATTGATGCCGACATCTTTGGTTTCAGTATTACCAATCAGCTAGGAGTTACCGTTCGCCCAACTCGCCTTGATGACATGATGCTGCCGCCTATCGCTCATGGAGTCAAAGTAATCTCGATTGGGATGTTTCTTGAAGGCAATGAGCCGGTTTCTTGGCGAGGGCCTATGTTGCATAAAGCAATAGAACAATTCCTAACCGATGTTTACTGGGGTCAATTAGATTTTCTAATTATTGACATGCCGCCAGGCACCGGCGATGTTGCCATCTCTATTGGACAACTTTTACCAAATGCCAAAGCTTTGGTGCTAACCACAGCAGCTCAAGCTTCTGCTCTAGTGGCAGTTAGAAGTGGCTTGGCAGCCCATAAGGCAGGTCACGAAATAATCGGTGTGGTGGAGAACATGAGTTGGTTAGAAGATGCCAGCGGTTTCAAACAAGAGCTTTTTGGTTCTGGAGGTGGTGCTGAACTTGCCCAAGACTTATCGAAAGCTACCGGCTACCCAGTTGCCTTGCTCGCCCAGATTCCAATCAGCCAGGCTCTGGCGGAAAGCAGTAATGCTGGCAATCCCTTGGTCTTATCAGAAAAAACTGATGCGGCAACACTTGCCATCAAGGACTTAGCTGATTTCGTTGCCAATACTAAGTTGGATAAACAGGCTAGGGTTTTGCAGGTTAAACTGAACCAATGAGCGAACTAAAGATTGCAGAACTGGTAAAACATTTGGCTTCGAGCCCAAATAGAGTTGCCATCAACAATCCAAATACCGGCAATCTAATTTATGAACTCCCCCAGTTGAGTGCCGATCAGGTAAAGCAAGCCGTCGATAGTGCTCGTGAAGCTCAAGGAGTTTGGGGTAAGTCTTCTATTGACGAGCGCAAAGCTATCTTTTTGAAACTTCATGACTTGATTTTGGAAAACCAAAACGAATTGATGGACATCGTCCAGCTTGAAACCGGTAAAGCCAGGGCTCACGCCTTTGAAGAAGTTGCTGGCGGAACTGGTTCGGCCCGATACTTTGCCAAAATTGCCAAGAAAGCCCTAAAGCCTAAACACACAATTGCTGGGGTCCCTTTTCTAACCAAAACTTGGGTTAACCATGTCCCCGTGGGTGTAGTGGGTGTAATTACACCTTGGAATTACCCACTGGCTCTATGTTTGCTAGATGTTTTACCTGCACTGATTGCAGGGAACTCAGTGGTTCAGAAATCTGATAACCAAACCACTTTGACAGCTCTGGCTGCCCGAAGCCTGGCTATCAAAGCGGGCTTAGATCCAAAGCTCTGGACAGTTGTCGCAGGAGATGGTGCAGAAGTGGGCAATGCGATTACCGACAATGTTGACTATGTTGCTTTCACTGGAAGTGCTGCCACTGGAAGGCAAGTCGGTGCTCGAGCTGCCGCACGTTTAATTCCTTTCAGTTTGGAGCTTGGGGGCAAGAACCCACTTATAGTTCTTCCCTCTGCAGACTTAGGAAAAGCTGCCGACATTCTGATTGGTGGCGCTTTTGGCAGCGCTGGACAACTTTGTGTTTCAATTGAACGCGCCTATGTTCCAGCCGAACAAAAAGAGCGTTTTGAGGCTGTAATAAAGGAAAAGGTAAATAGCCTAAAACTTGGCACATCCAACGATTTCAACATCGACATTGGAACACTCACTGGCGCAAACCAACTAAAACGTGTTTCTGGTTTCATCGATGAAGCAGTTAGCCAAGGCGCAAAGGTTATTGCTGGTGGTCACCCGCTGCCAGAATTGGGTCCATACTTCTATGCACCAACAGTTCTAACTGAAGTAACTGATCAGATGAGATTACATAAGGATGAAGTTTTTGGGCCCCTGGTTACTGTTTATGGATATGAGTCAATTGATGAAGCAGTAGAAATGGCTAACCAGACCACTGAAGGCTTGAATGCAGCTGTCGTTGGAGATGTAAAGCAAGCCAAGCTAGTGGCTAAACGAATTATGGCTGGAACAGTGAACATAAACGAAGGTTTCCGTGCAACCTTTGCTTCGTTGGATACACCAATGGGTGGCATGAAGAATTCCGGTAACGGTAGACGAAATGGCATTCCTGGTCTGCTCAAATACACCGAAGCACAGGCAATCGGCATTCACCGTGGCTTATTGGAATTCCCAAGTCGTGGTTACCAATACAACAGGATGGCACCGATACTAAACCTGCTGGCAAAAATAATGAAGAAGCTCTAGGTCGATTCGATATCGTACGGTGGAGTTTCGCCAGGCTGAAGTTTTGGTTGAGCTTTAGTTTTCACCTGGTTGAGCTCAGAGTGATTTACCGGCGCATCTTCTTCTAAAAGCGCTTCTCTGATAATTCTTCGAGGGTCATATTGTCTTGGATCTAATTTCTTCCAATCTAAGTCCTCAAAACCTTCACCTAGTTCATTTTTCATCTGATCTTGAGCGTTATTGGCCATGGCTCTGAGCTTCTTGATGAACTGTGCAAGCGAACGAGAATACTGAGGTAAACGCTCAGGTCCCAAAATGAAAACTGCTAGAACCAGCAGAATTACAAACTTCTCGCTAGATAAACCAAACACTCCTCTAGGTTACCGCTTAGCCTGCCACCATCTCGGCCCGAACCCAGATATGCTCAATATCGAGATGGTAGACAAAATCAATAGTTGGAAATATACCGAAGATTTCCACCAAGAACCTGAGATTATTGCGCGCGCAAGAGCTCGTGCTGAGGAACTGGGCATCGAATCTGTCACCCCATCAGTAGGTTCGCATCTAGCGCTGCTGGTTAGTGCTTCTCAAGCCAAGGCGGTTGTTGAAGTTGGCACCGGAGCTGGTGTTTCCGGACTTTGGTTACTTTCTGGAAATCCAAACGTGATTTTGGCAAGCATCGAAACCGAAGGGGAATATCAAAGTCATGCAAAGTTTGCCTTCAATCAAGCCCAAATTCCAGCTTCAAGGCTTCGCCTAATCAATGGAAAGTCAGTAGAGGTGCTAACTAATCTTGCCGATGAAACCTATGATTTGGTTTTTCTGGATGGAGATAGAGAAACCTTAGGCGAACAAGTCGATCAAAGTCTTAGACTGCTGCGTCCCGGTGGAGTGTTAGCTGTTGCCCACGCGCTATGGCGCGATCGAGTGCCTGATCAAATGCTCAGGGATGACAACACTATGACTTACCGCACCATTCTGGAAACCATTACCAACATTGACCAATTCATCACTGTGTTATCTCCTGCAGGTGATGGCTTATTGTTAGCCAGCAAACGGGCTTAAATAAATAGACCACCTGAAATTCAGGTGGTCCAAGTCAGAGATTCCTAGCGCTTCTTGATTCCAGCTAGCACTTTCTTCAGCTGCTCAATTTCCTCGTCATTGACTGAGATCTGAAGACGGCCACCACCTTCGGCAGGGATGCGCAGAACGATAAGTCCGCGTGCTTCTCTTTCGGCTTCCATAGGTCCGTCGCCGGTGCGTGGCTTCATTGCTGCCATTGATAACTCCTTGATGCTTTTGCGCTGAACTTCTATTAAACCACGCCAAGCGAGGAATTTTTATGGTCTAGGGAAAACAGGCCCTATTTTTAGGCTAACCAGCTCCGCAGCGAGTTCTCACAGGCGTATATTTGCTCAATTTCAACTGCCTCATCATCCGCATGAGCCTTATTTGGATCTCCTGGGCCAAAGTTAACTGCTGGTATGCCAAGGGCAGAGAATCGAGCAACATCGGTCCAACCATACTTAGGCGCAGGCTCAGTGCCTGTTGCGGCAACAAACGCTGCCGCTTCAGCTAAATCCAAACCTGGCCTGGCTCCTTCAGCTACGTCGATGACGGAGAGCTCTGTTCCAGCAAAAAGCTCTCTTATATGATCTTCTGCATCCTGAGCCGACTTGCTTGGGGCAAAACGATAGTTGACCTCAATCGAAGCAAGATCTGGAATTACATTGCCGGCAATACCGGAGGACATAACCACTGCATTTAGGCTTTCACGATAAACCAAGCCATCAACTAAAACTTCAGCTGGCTGATATGAACTCAGAATCGAAAGAGGTTTGGATGCTTTATGGAGAGCGTTCTCACCCATCCATGGTCTTGCCGAATGCGCCTTGGTGCCGGAGAGAGTGAGCATAACTCTCATAGTTCCATTACAGCCACCCTCAACTCGAGCATTGCTGGGTTCGCAAAGGACAGCGAAGTTTCCAACTAGGAGTTCCGGATTAGTTCTAGAAATTCTGCCTAATCCGTTAAGAGTAGAGTCAACTTCTTCGTGATCGTAGAAGACCCAGGTGATGTCCACCTTTGGCGAAACTAATTCGGCGGCTAACTTCAGTTGAACGGCAGCTCCTGCTTTCATATCAACTGTTCCTCTGCCCCAGAGCATCTGCTTACCGTTTATTTCAATAAACTTGGTTGGCAGGTTATCGGCAACTGGCACGGTATCGATGTGGCCGGCAATAATTACTCGCTTATCTCTGCCCAGATTGGTCCTCGCAACAATCGCATCCCCAAGTCGAATTACTTCCAAATGGGCGTATTGCCTCAAGCTTTGTTCAATAATGTCAGCGAGCTCTTGTTCGCTACCTGATACTGAAAAGATATCGCAGATTACCTGGGTGATTTCCACCGAATCTTTTTTTAAGTCTAAAATCGTAGCCACCATACGAGCCTACTTGTAACCTTGGAGAGATGAATACTTCGACGCAAAACCTTGCCTGGGCTGCCGGTCTAGTTACCGAGGCTGCCGATGGCAAAATACTTGATGCCTGGTACCCAAGTCCCGCACTCGGTGCTGCTCCTGAAGGCGAAGCCAGCGTTCTCTTAGAACCCAACTATCAACAACTAATCGGATTTGACGCAAGAAGAAATGTTGAAGTGAAACCGATCAAACTGGAGATAAATTTAACTGAGCCAGTTTCTTCAACTCCAGATGCCTACCTAAGGCTTCACTTGCTGTCTCATTTACTAGTTAGACCAAATGGACTAAACCTAGAAAACTTGTTGGGTAACCTTCCAAATGTTGCATTCACCTCAATCGGTGCAATGACCATTTCGGATTATGAAAAACATTTGCCAACACTTAGAGCCTCAGGTGTAACCGTTCACTCCATCGATAAATTCCCAAGGCTGGTCGATTACGTAGTTCCAAAAGGGGTTCGAATTGCCGATGCCAACCGAGTTAGGCTTGGAGCTCATCTGTCTCCTGGCACCACAATCATGCATGAGGGTTTTGTCAACTTTAATGCCGGCACCCTGGGAATTGCCATGGTGGAAGGCAGAATTGCTCAAGGCGTAATTGTCGGGAATGGATCGGACATCGGCGGTGGCGCTTCCATCATGGGCACACTTTCTGGTGGGGGTAAAGAGAAAGTATCTATTGGTGAACGAGCACTGCTTGGGGCTAACGCGGGTATAGGAATCTCAATTGGTGATGACTCGGTGGTAGAAGCTGGATTGTATGTGACAGCGGGAACTAAAGTCACTCTAATTGAAGGTGCTTCAGAACGCACTGTCAAGGCAATTGAACTTAGTGGTCAACCCAATTTGTTATTTCGCAGAAACTCAGTCACTGGAAGAGTAGAAGTGATCCAACGTAATGGTGTGGGAATAACTTTGAATCCCCAATTACACTCTGGCACTTAGAGAACTAAGCAATGCCTCGGCATCGGTTACGCCTAGAACGAGTTTCTCAAACCGATGGTTCTTCAAAGTTAAGATGACTGCTTCCTGCGGTTTCTTCCATACTGAGAAAATCCATTGTTTGTTTTTGCGGTAGTTACCATAAGCAAATACAGATGGAATTGCCGAGCCACCTATTCGCAAACCGAGAATATTGAAATCAAGTTTGTCAGATTTTTCAACAGTCAAAATGTCTCCAAGCGGAATGACAAATCCTCTAGAAAATGAACCAATGGTTTCCCAGAAACTAAGCTCCAAATGCAAGCTATCCGCAGATACGTAAACTTTAGCCACGAATCGAATCCCATCCTTTACTATCTATCACTTTTGAGTCTAAATAGACTGTGGGTGAATCACTTGAAATTACTTCGCCAATCGGTTTGAATTCTTTGGGGATTTCCAATCCAGCTGGAAAAGTTGCCAATAACGAATGATCTTCTCCCCCAAACAACACCCAATCCAGTGCTGAAACCCCAAGTCGCATCGCGGCTTGGTCCAAAACTGCTTCGAAGCCTTGCAATGATTTGCTATCAAATCGAATACTCACTCCAGATCTATTTGCGATACGTGAAGCATCTTTAGCAAGCGAATCTGAAACATCTAGCATGGCAGTTGCGCCTGCAACGGCTGCCAAGATGCCAGAACTAATTGGAGGTTGCGGTCGCAATTGGACATTCACCAAATCATCAAAGGCACTAGTAGCCGAATTATTGGCTCTTAACAGGTCCAATCCAGCGGCAGCTTTGCCCAAAGTCCCAGCAACAGCAACGATATCGCCTACCTTTGCACCACTTCTGAGCACCGGTGGTCTTCCTTCTAGATCTCCGTGGGCGGTAACAGAAATGAATATCTTCTCAGATTGGGCTAAATCACCGCCAACCACACTTGCCCCAGGCGCTAACTCGGTTAGCCCAGCATTTAGACCATCAGCGAAGGCCATCAACCATGAAATCTTTGATTCTTTAGGAACAGCTAGGGAAACCACCAAAGCTGTTGGTTTTGCTCCCATGGCTGCTATGTCCGCAACATTTGTGGCAACGGCTTTATAGCCCAAGTCAAATCCAGTGGACCAGTCCAACCTGAAGTCGTGGCCTTCAATCATGGTGTCGGTGGTTACCACAAACCTGCCATCGCTAGCTGACACAACTGCTGCATCATCGCCTGGCCCCACCAGAGCGAAATCGCCAGGAATCAACCTGCCAATAGTTAGAGCTAGCGCTTGGCTCTCACCAAGTTCAGCCAAAGTGTTATCGGTCACTCTTTAAAAGGTAGCCTGTTTATGATGAAGTTTTTTGCAAGTATTACTCTTTTGTTGACTTTGGCCCTAAGTGGCTGTTCCGCCACTGTTTCATTGGAGAGCGCGCCAGATGCCAATAGCCCTGATTGTGCAAAAGTTATAGTCCGACTTCCCAACCAAACTGCGGCTCAAACTAAAAGAATTACCAATTCACAGTCAACAGCGGCTTGGGGTGATCCAGTAACAGTGACCTTGACCTGCGGTCTTGACCCTGTAACCGTAAGCTCACTGACCTGTGTCACCGCTGGCGGGGTTGACTGGATCATTGATGAAAGCCAAAAACCGATTTATCGATTTATCAGTTTTGGTAGAAAACCAGCAACCTTGATAACTGTAAACTCTTCGAAAGTTTCAGGTGCATCTGTTTTGGAAGACCTAGGTCAAGCAGTTCAATTCACCAAACAAACAAACAAATGTTTGGGTTAGCTTCTCTCAAACGCCAATTCAATAAGTTCGTCAATCAAATCTGGGTAACTCAAGCCCGAAGCTTGCCAACATTTTGGATACATTGAAATCGGCGTGAAGCCAGGCATGAGATTCAACTCATTGACAAAAAAACCATCTTTAGTCAAAAAGAAATCTGCTCTAGCTAATCCAAAGCAACCCAGTGCCTTGAAAGCTCGCTTGGCTAAAGACTGCATTTGTTCTAACTCATCTTGAGTCAGATCGGCGGGACAAATCAATTTTGCGGCTTCGGCATCACGATACTTTGCATCGAAGTCATAGAAGTCTCTACCAGTAACAACAATCTCCCCTGCTACTGAAACTTTTGGGGTGGTCTTACCCTTCACCGAAAGCACCGCACATTCAAGTTCGCGACCAACTAGTCCACGTTCAACAGTGACTTTTGTGTCGTGGCTGAACGCAAGCTCTAACGCTTTGGCAAAACCATCCATGCTGGTTACTTTGCTAACTCCAACAGAAGATCCAGCTCTTGCTGGCTTGACAAAAATAGGAAGCTGTCCAAGTCCTTTGACTTTTTCAAGAGTGGACTCTGGGTCGGCTAGCCAATCTGCTTCATGGATAACCACGTGTGGGGTGACTGGTAATCCAGCAGCTTGGAATAAAGCTTTAGAAAATTCCTTGTCCATTCCGGCCGCCGAGGCGAAAACTCCATTGCCTACGTAGGGCAGTCCAAGCAGTTCCAGGAATCCTTGAATGGTGCCATCTTCACCATTAGGCCCATGCAGCACTGGGAATACAACATCAACTTCACCTAGTGAATGACTAACACCATTTTCAACATAGGAAATTGTTTTAGAACCGGTAGTTGGCCAAATGAAAGACTTGCCTTCGAAGTTGACCTCTGGCAGTTCACCTTCGGTAAGAGCCCACTTTTGAACATCATCTTCAGCTGGCACATAAACGCCATCTTGAGTGATACCAACTGGAATCACTTCATATTTGTTGCGATCTATAGCTGATAGCACGCCACTTGCGGTTGCACAAGAAATGCTGTGTTCGCTGGAGACTCCACCAAAGAGAATGATTACTCGGGTTTTGGACATTATTCTGCCTCTGGCGAATCGCTACCACTTGCCAGTGAAGGACCAATGTCTTTTGGACTCATCTTGCCTTCAATCACTAAGTGCACTTGCTCCACGATTGGCATCGATACGCCTTTAGCACTAGCCAATTTCAAGATTGGCGCTACCGAGGTTAATCCTTCAGCAGTCTGTGAGAGTCTCTTCAAAACTTCACGCTTAGAGTAACCTTTGCCTAACATCTCACCGGCTTTATGGTTTCGAGAAAGTGGTGATTCGGATGTTGCAATCAGGTCACCTAGTCCAGCTAGTCCTACCATGGTTTTCTTTTTAGCTCCGTATTCGACCGCGAATCTTGATATCTCGGCTAAGCCTCTAGTCATAATGGAAGCCTTAGTGTTTTGGCCATAGCCAACACCGTTAACAATTCCAATGGCAACGGCAATCAAGTTCTTCAGGATTCCGCCGAACTCAGTTCCGATCACGTCTTTGTTTGTGAAAGTGGTGAAGTAAGAATTGGTAGCTGCAGCAGCGACTCGGCTGGCGTTTTCACCAGACGTGCAGGCTGCTACACAGGCAGCCGGCTGTTCACTGGCAATCTCCAGTGAAAGGTTAGGGCCTGAGACAACACAAATCTGATCTTCTGAGAAACCTAAAACTTCCCTGATAACCTCGCTCATGCGCAGCCCAGAGCCCTGCTCAACGCCTTTCATCAGTGAAACAACAATCGCATCTGGCTCAATTAGGTTTCCCCACTGCTCCAAATTGTTTCTAAGTGACTGAGATGGAACAGCGATATACACCTGTTCCGCTCCCGCAAGTACCTCAGAAATATCGCTGGAGGCAACCAGGTCAACCGGCAGATTGATGCCGGGCATGTAATCACCATTGCGGTGAGTAAGGTTGATTTCTTCAGTTAGCTCAGCTCGTCTAGACCAGAGTGTCACGTTGTTGCCAGCGTCGACTAGGACTTTGGCAAATGTGGTACCCCAAGATCCCGCGCCAAGAACTGCTATCTTTGCCATTACTTTTTACCTTTACTGCTAACCACGATTTTGCCTCTTCTAACTTTGGCATGAGCAGGCAATTCAGGTAACCCCGCTGCCACTCTCCTATCGTTCTCAGCTTTGATTATCAAAAACTTTTTGAAATTACCATGTTCAGGCAAACCGTGCTCACTTGGCACAAATCTTTTTGCCGGAGCTTTATCGTTTCTAAGTTGTTCAACTAGTTCGGTTATTTTACTCATCACCAATTCACTCAGTGTCACCAAATCGTCAGTGGAAAGCTTCTTGCCTTTAAGATATGTGACATCGATTGGCTCGCCAACCAGCATTCGAACCTTATGCCAAGGCTTTGGTTTGATTACACTGCCATAGGTATCCATTACCTCTTCAGTTCCCCACTGACCCATGGGAATAATAGGAACTCCGGTTTCAATAGCAATTCTTATCGCGCCAGTTCTTCCGCGCATTGGCCACTGATTGGGATCTCTGGTGAGTGTTCCTTCGGGAAAAATACCGATTACATGTCCAGCTCTTAGCACTTGGTAAGCTGCAACCATCGGATCGGTATTTGTTCTGCCGCCTCTAAATACTGGAATTTGACCGCAGGCTAAAAGCACAGGACCAACAATTGGGATCTTGAATAAGCCCTCTTTGGCAAGAAAATGTGGCGCACGGTGTAATCGAAAGTAAATCATGTAGGCAACTGCCAGTGCATCTACTTCTGTAACGTGGTTGGCTGCAAGAACATAACCACCTTTTTCAGGCAAGTTCTCTTTGCCGGTTACCTCGACCTTATACATCAGGCGAACCCATGGGCGAAGTATCGTGGCCAAGGTACGAATCGGCCAGGTAATCTCAACGCCAGGCTTCAGCGCTGGCATCTTGATTTGTTCAGATTTTTTAGACATGGCCGCCTATTCGGTGTATTTGAAGTTAGCGCCGAGAGCTTCCAGCTTGTCTAGGAAATGTTCATAGCCACGAGAAATGAGTTGCACGTTAGTGACGTTTGATTCCCCTTCAGCAGCCAAGGCCGCTACCATGTGGCTAAAACCACCACGAAGGTCAGGAACACGAATGTCAGCGCCTTTTAGTTTGGTAGGACCAGAAATCACTGCCGAGTGATAGAAGTTTCTCTGCCCAAAACGACAAGGGTTACCACCTAGACATTCACGATAAATCTGAATCTGAGCACCCATTTGAACTAGCGCATCAGTGAATCCAAAACGATTCTCATAAACAGTCTCGTGAACAATTGAAAGTCCTGTTGCCTGAGTCAAAGCAACCACCAAAGGTTGTTGCCAGTCAGTCATAAAACCTGGGTGAACATCGGTTTCTATGACTACCGGTTGCAGTTCACCACCAGGGTGCTTGAATCTAATTCCATCATCTTCAATTTCAAAAGCTCCACCGATTTTTCTAAACACGTTTAGAAATGTGGTCATCTCTTGCTGTCTAGCCCCGCCGACCATAATCTCGCCACCGGTAGCTAAAGCTGCCGCCGCCCAAGATGCTGCCTCATTCCGATCGAACAGTGCTCGGTGAGAAAAGCCATTCAACATCGAGACGCCTTCAATGCGAATAACTCGATCGGTATCAACCGAAATGATGGCACCCATTTTCTGCAGGATAGCAATCAGATCCATGATCTCTGGCTCAACGGCTGCTCCAGATAGTTCTGTAATACCTTCAGCCTTAGTTGCTGTTAGCAGAACCTGCTCGGTGGCACCTACCGAAGGATATGGAAGGGAAATCTTTGCGCCTTTGAGACCACTTGGTGCAGATAGCCGTGTTCCATTTGGCAGTTTTTCAATAATTGCACCGAAGCTTCTCAATACTTCAAAGTGGTAGTCGACAGGCCGATCACCGATGAAACAGCCACCGAGGTCTGGAATAAACGCTTCACCGAGTTGGTGTAGCAGCGGACCACAAAACAGGATTGGGATTCTAGATGATCCAGCATGGGCATCGATATCTACCATTCGGGCAGATTTCACGTTTGTTGGGTCTAGACGCATAACCCCTGCGTCATCAAAGTCAATTTTCACACCATGTAGTTCAAGCAGTCTCTGGACTACCTCAACGTCGCTAATCTTGGGGACATCTTTGAGTGTGCTTGGCGACTCTGCCAACAAAGCTGCAACCATAGCCTTGGTAACTAGATTTTTAGCCCCCTTAAGATCTACTCGACCGATAAGTGGCTTACCACCTTGAACTGTAATTTGACTCATCTATTCCCTAGCTACTCCCAAAACACTTGAAAAGCGCCTGAACCCTAAGTTTACCAGCGTGGCGTAGATTGGCAGGGTGAACGATATCGAGCAAATTCAGCGTCGAACAGTGAAAATTCTGGCTTTAGGCCAAGTTTTAGGCGGATTTGGACTTGGTTCGGTACTTTCCATAGGTTCTCTTTTAGCCAGAGATTTAAGCGGAACTGAGGCCTGGGCAGGTGCTGCGGCAACATTTAGCACCCTAGGCGCAGCGATCTGGGCTATTCCACTATCGAGATTGGCTTATGCCAAAGGTAGGAGGGCTTCGCTCGCAGCCGGTGCGGCTTTCGCTATTTCTGGAGCTTTGTTAGTTATCGAGTCGGCACACCTCAGATTCTTCCCGCTACTACTTTTAGGTATTTTTCTCTTAGGGGCAGGATCGGCTACCAGCCTTCAAGCCCGATTCGCAGCAACCGACATTCCAATCGAAGGTAAAACTGGACGATCAATTGGTTTAGTAGTTTGGGCAACCACCGTCGGAGCGGTAACCGGGCCTAACCTTTTTGGACCTGGTGATGCCCTTGGCAAATACTTAGGACTTCCAGCAATGACCGGTCCTTTCCTTTTCACCGTGGCTGCTCAAATTGGCGCTACTTTGGTTTTCTGGTTTGGTCTAAAACCAGACCCTTTGAAATTTGCCCAAGAATTACAAAAAAGTTCTGGCGCTTTGAAGCCTAAAATCTCTCTAAAATCTGCATTCTCAACTTTGCAAGAAAACCGATTAGCCCGCTATGCAATCATCAGCATCGCACTTTCACACATGGTCATGGTCTCAGTCATGAGTATGACTCCGGTACACATGCAGGACATGGGTTATGACCTTGTCGTCGTAGGTTTCACAATTAGCCTTCACATCGGTGGAATGTATGCCTTTTCTCCGGTGATGGGTTTTTTAGCCGACAAAATTGGAAAAATTAGAATGATCTTTCTTGGGCAACTGACTTATCTTGCTGCACTTAGCATCGCCGGATTTGGCTCAGATAATCGTTGGTTAGTTACTCTTGGTTTATTCCTTCTTGGACTGGGTTGGTCGGCGTCAACAGTGTCAAGCTCTGCTCTGCTTACTTCAGTGCTTCCAGCCAATGAAAAAACGAATGTTCAAGGACTCAGCGACTCGATGATGAATCTTTCTGGGGCATTGGGTGGTGGAATTGCCGGAACTATTCTGAGCTTGGTTCAATTCGGTGGGCTAAATACTTTTGCCCTGTTACCGGTGCTCACGGTTCTGACTCTTACTGCAATGGCACTGGTTAGAGCTAACGCACCGACAGCAGTTGCTGCCAAGTAGGTCCAGCACAGCCGCCTTCTTGCTGAATTGAAAACTCTGCAGCACGACAAGCTAGTTCCAAAGACTCTTGTAATCCATTTCCGGCCGATAGCGCTGCTAAGAAAGCACCGGTATGAACATCACCTGCACCGTTAGTGTCAACCACCGGAACTTTTTTGCCGGGGTCGCTGGCAAGAACTTTGCCTTGGTGATGAAGCTCTGCTCCAGCTGCCCCTTTGCGAAGTAATAGCCAAACATCTTCGGAAACAAATGGTGCTAACTTTTGGTATTCACTGTGATTGCAAGAAATCAAGGTTGCATTAGATCCGAGCCAGGTCAAAACTTCCTCGGAAAGTTGTGCTGTGGTGGGGCCCGGATCGAAAACTATTTTGCTTTGGATAATTCCTGATTTGAACAGCTCCTCAAAAGCTTGCTTTGAGGTTGGATAAACCAGTTCATAGCCATAGATGACCAACCAGGCATCAGGGCTGTATTTATACTGGCTGAGCTCTTGCATGGAGCGAATGCCTTCAGCACCACTTTGGGTAACAAAACTTCGCTGACCATTGGGTTCCACCAAAGTAATGCAGAGCCCAGCATCCCCTTGGCTAAAGTCCTCCACCGCCTCGACCTCAACACCTTCCATGGCCATCGCGGCACGTATTAGATCGGCCCTTGGGCCGTTGCCAATCGGGGTGCAGTGAACGGCTCGCAGGCCTAATCGGCATGCTGTTGATTCAAGATTTAGGGCACCGCCTACCTGACTGAAAGTCTTGGTGGCTAAAACATCGCTACCTGGGGTGGGCAATTGCGGAACATAGGTGACCTGGTCCACCAGGCCACTGGCAAGTGACTTTAGGTGCGTCGGTTTGAAATCTGTCAGATTCATTACTTCCACCTTATAAACAAAAACCGCCTTCAAGGCAATTCGAAGGCGGATTTGGTGACCCCAGCGGGATTTGAACCCGCGCTACTGCCGTGAGAGGGCAGCGTCCTAGGCCGCTAAACGATGGGGCCGTAGAGCAACTTTTCTATTATGCCAGACTGTGATGATGCAGACCAGCCCTAAATTGCTCTAGGCGAAAACCCTAAGCGCATTAGCGGCAATTTTGCAGGTTACCGGAGATTCACCGACATGCTCACCGTCTGAATATGCTGGCATGCCAGCTGATTCCAAGGTAACTTTCTTAGCCCTAATGATTTCAACCGCAGGATGAGTCACATGCTTGCCCTCATAAACGGTTGGAAATAACTTGATAAGTTCCATTCGACTGATTGAGTTCAAAATGAATAGATCTAAGAAACCATCGTTCACCTGAGCCTCAGGTGTTATCAAGAGGCCACCACCGTAGCTTGGTGAGTTGGTAACTGTGCAAAGGTTCGCTTCAAAAACCCGTTCCACACCATCAATTACTGCACGATAAGGAATTGGCTTGAAAGCTAATAGTTCACGATACATCGCTAAGCGATACTTCAGCGGTCCTTTGATCCAGGTCCAAAGATTTGCTCGTTTATTTACCAATGCATCAAAGCCTGCACTTACTGCTCCAAATGAATAAAACTTTCGAGAATCCGATTGCGATTCAATCAGGTCAACAGTTCTAGGATTTTTTAGCTTGGAAACAATTAGTTCCACCCCAGCTTTAGCGTCATGAATGGGTATGTTCAATGCTCTGGCTGAATCATTTCCGGTACCAGCTGCAATGAGTCCAACCGGAAGTTTAGATCCAGAAACAGAGTTAACGGCTAGATGAAAGATTCCATCGCCACCAACAACTACTAATCCGTCGATGTGTTTCTCTTTTATGGCGTTGGCAACATTGGCTGTCGCATTTAGAAAACTGTCTGAGGATAAATCGATAATTTCAAGCCCGTGAATAGCAAACTCCTGTTTGGCTTGATTGCCTAGAGCCTTTCCCCTGCCACGTCCTGAAGTTGGATTGATGACAATACCTAATTTCCCCATTGGCGTTCACTACCTAACATCTTCTGGACACTATTTAGAGTCAAACTAAACCTAATGGCAGAATTGAGTAGGTCGAGTAATACATTGCCAGAATGTTATAACTGCCTTGTATTCTGGGACTTATGAAGGTAACTAAACAGGGCCATGCCTGCCTAATCTTTGAAGAGCAGGGCAAGCAACTGGTGCTAGACCCAGGTTCCTATAGCGAACCTCAAGATAACCTTTCCGACGTAGTTGCTATTGTGATTACCCATATTCACGATGACCACTGTTTTATTGAACAAATCGATCGAATTCTGAAGACAAATCCGGAAGCGATGATTTACTGCCCACCCGATGCCGCTGAAAAACTTGCTAATTACAAAACTACTGTTGTCTATCACGGCGACTACATCTCTGATGGACTCTTCACTGTTGAGTTCTTCGGTGACCTACATGCTGAAATTCACAGAAGTTACCCACTAGTTCAAAACCGTGGAGTATTGGTAAACGACAAGCTCTATTACCCAGGCGATAGTTTTACTTTGCCCGATAGGAAAGTAGAAATGTTAGCGGTGCCGACAAGTGCACCGTGGCTTAAAATTGGCGAGGTAATGGATTTTGTTGATGCAATTGATCACAAGCAATCTATGCCAACCCATAACGCGCTGTTAAGTGATTTTGGCCATAATTTAAATAACGGAAGAGTGAAAGCCATTACCGAAAGCAAAGGTGGAACTTTTACCTATTTGCTCAATGGCGAAAGTATTGAAATCTAAATACTTCTTCTGGCTGCAGATTTAAGCATTGATCTAGCGACTATTTGCAATATCTGAGTCAAAAGATAGAGGATCGCAAATACTCCAGTTCGGCTATCCCCACCCCAAATGTATTCGATGATTCCGGTGTTAACGAAGTAGTAAATAGCCGCCGCCAACAGGACCGCCGCTATTCCATCTGCAATGAGAAGCAGTGTCCATGCATTCTTTTCCCGCTTTGGGTGTAAATACCAGTGGTAGGCGCGAAGAAAGATAGCTGCGTTGAAAAAGAAAATCATGCCTAAGACAGCAATCGAATGAGTGTTGAAGTAAAAACCATAAAATGGTGATCCGGTCGGAGCATAAAGAGAATTAACTTGACCCAAGGTCAGAATGTAAAAAACCGCAAACAGCCCGAGAAGCGAGGCAGAAATATTGGCTAGTTGGTTGTAATTTATGTTTTTCAAGATTGTTCCCCCATTTATAGATGCTTACTTCTTATTTTGCTCTAATTCAACTTTTTTGGCCTCAATAATGAGTTTTAGTGTCTTATTCGTTACCTTCTCATCCCAGCTAAATCTTAGAGTTGATTTATCGAGCTCCCCTTGAGCGAGATCAGCCTCAATTACCTTACCTAAGCGACCGCTTAGTAAATAGATGGAATAGAAATCTTTCCAAGCTGCAAATGCCAAAAAGTTTTGCCCGGTAACCCTAATAGTCGGTAGTTGGTAACTGATGATTAGCTCTGGTTCGGCCTTAGCCAAATGGACCAATCTATCTTTCAGGTCTAACAAAATCTGTGCCTGATTTGGAGCTAGTCTTTTGAAATAAAGATCTGCTTCATTCATCTCCAGTTTGTCCATAATCAAATTAAAGCAAAAACAGCCAGAAAATATCTGACTGTTTAGAGCTGGGATACCAGGACTCGAACCTAGAACAAATGAACCAGAATCACTCGTGTTGCCAATTACACCATATCCCAATTGAGCCTTATGGCTCGATTTCCCATTCTATCTGGGGCTAAAGACTATGGGCAAACGACTCCAATCTGGCTAAAGTCTGCTCTTTGCCTAAAATCTCCATGGATTCAAACAACGGTGGAGAAACTCGTCTGCCGGAAATAGCGGTGCGCAGCGGTCCAAAAGCATTTCTCGGTTTCTGACCCAACTCCTCAATTAACTTATGGTTGAGAGATTCTTGCAAAATAGCGGTCTTGAAATCTGATTCATCTATTGCCGATAAAACCTCAATTGCAGCTTCGGTAATTTCCTTACTATCTTCAGGTAATCCTGCCTTCGCATCATCTTCAATGACAATCTTGTCTGAATCAACAAACAGGAAGCCCAACATTGGAACAGCTTCACTTAGAACAACAATTCTTTCTTGAATCAGCGTAGCTGCTGCGTTCAAAATATCTTGTTCTCTTTTGTTCAACTCTTTTCCGATTACTCCAGCACTCTGCAGGTATGGAACGATTCGACTTGTGAAGTCCTCAAGTGTGAGTAACCGAATATGGCTGGCATTAATCGCATCAGCTTTCTTCTGGTCAAAACGTGCAGGGTTAGGATTTACGTTCCTAACATCAAAGGCTTCAACCATTTCCTGAAGACTAAATACATCCCTGTCTGCCGAAATGCTCCAACCTAACAGAGCTAGGTAATTCAATAAGCCTTCAGGGATAAAGCCACGGTCACGGTGGTGAAAAAGGTTTGACTCTGGATCTCGTTTAGACAGTTTCTTGTTACCTTCCCCCATTACGAAAGGTAGGTGCCCGAACTGAGGAATGAATTTTGTAATTCCTGCTTCAAACATGGCGTTGTATAGCGCTATCTGCCTTGGTGTTGAAGACAATAGGTCTTCACCTCGAAGCACGTGGGTTACACCCATCAACGCATCATCCACCGGGTTGACCAGTGTGTAAAGCGGCTGGCCATTAGGTCTAACCACTACGAAGTCGGGAAAAGATCCGGCAGGGAAAGTTATCTCGCCACGGACGAGGTCTGTGAAAGTAATGTCGACATCCGGGACTCGAACTCTAAGCGCTGGTGAACGACCCTCAGCTCGGTAAGCAGCTTTCTGGACATCGCTCAGTTCACGTTCGGAGTTGTCATATCCAAGTTGAACTGCTCGGCCATTGGCTCTATTGCGCTCATCTATTTCTTCACCGGTTAGGAAGCTTTCATAGATGTGGCCAGAAGCTTTTAGCTTCTCAATAACTTCAAGATAGATTTCGGTGCGTTGAGATTGGCGATAAGGCTCATTTGGGCCACCAACATTTACGCCTTCATCCCAATTCAATCCAAGCCAGCCCAGACCATCGAGAATCATCTCAAATGACTCTTCACTGTCACGTTCTACGTCAGTGTCTTCAATGCGAAAGATAAAGGTTCCACCGGTGTGACGAGCATAAGCCCAGTTAAATAAGGCAGTCCTGACTAACCCTACATGCGGTGTTCCAGTTGGTGAAGGGCAGAATCTAACTCTGACATCTTTACCGGTAGCGGTTGAGAATGGTGCCGTAATTGAATTTGACATAACTGATTAAGTCTAAGCGACCAGGTTGCTGAGCGTTCCTATACCCTCGATGCTGATCTCAACTGTTTGGCCAGATTCGATGGGGCCAATGCCAGCTGGTGTTCCAGTCAAGATGATATCCCCTGGGAGTAAAGTCATGGCCTGAGAGACATGCTGAATGATTTTTGGCACCTTATGAATCAGCAGATCTACTGAAGCAAGTTGTCTGACTTCTTGGTCAACTCTAGTTTCAAGAATTTGACCATCAGGAACGAACTCTGTTTCAATCCATGGTCCCAATGGACAAAAAGTGTCAAAACTTTTAGCTCTAGTCCACTGGACATCTTTATTCTGAATATCTCTAGCTGTTACATCGTTAGCGATGGTGTAACCCCAGATGACATCCGCATAGTTTTCTTCAGAAACATCTTTAGCAATACTGCCGATAACTATCGCCAGCTCACCTTCGTGATCTACTCTTTCAGAGATTTTAGGTAGCATAATTTGTTCATTAGGGCCAATAACTGATGTGGTTGGCTTCAGAAAAATCAGCGGCTCTGGTGGTAGCTCCCCACCCATTTCCGCAGCATGATCTGCATAGTTTTTGCCGATGCAAATAATCTTTGAGGTCGGCAAAATAGGTGGAAGTAATTGGATGTCTTTTAGCGCTAACCGTTCTCCGGTAGTTTCGTAACCTTGGAAAATCGGATGACCTCTAAAAACAACTAGTTCTGGTCCATCCACCAAACCCCAAGCAACCAGGTTGCCGCTAGCAAATTTAGCGATACGCATTAGACAAGCTTTACTAGCCAGTTGTGTTTGTCAGGAAGTCGACCATACTGAATCCCCAGTAATTCCTCACGAATGCTCATACTTAGTTCACCGGGCTGGACATCGGTTGGACCAAAAACTCCAAGTTTGCTCTTGAATTGACCAACCGGGGTGATAACTGCTGCAGTGCCACAGGCAAAGACTTCGGTAATCTCACCAGAGCTATAACCTTCGGTGAGTTCTTGAAGTGAGATTCTTCTTTCCTCAATCTCGATACCGCGATCTCTAATCAACTGAATGATGGAGTCTCTGGTGATTCCGCGAAGAATAGTGCCATCTAGTTCCGGGGTGGCCACGTGGCCATCTTTGTATACCAGGAAGATATTCATTCCACCTAACTCTTCAAGATAGGTGTGAGTTTCAGCATCCAAGAATAGAACTTGAGAACAACCGTTATCCTTACCTTCGTTTTGGGCTAACAAAGAAGCAGCATAGTTACCACCGGTTTTAGCTTCACCGGTTCCGTATTTACCAGCTCGAGCAGAGTCCATAGAAATCCAAAGATCGACCGGCTTGAGTCCACTTGGGAAATATGAACCGACTGGACTTGCAATTACTCGATACTCGGCTTTGCTAGCTGCTCTAACACCGAGGAAAGATTCCATGGCAATCTCGAAAGGACGAAGGTAAAGAGTCTTCTCCCCTTCAGGATCTGGAACCCAATCATTGTCCACCATAACTATTTGACGAAGACTCTCGATGAAAAGTTCGGTTGGTAGTTCGGGAAGTGCTAGACGATGAGCTGATTTTTGCATTCTCACCGCATTCATCTCGGCACGGAAGGTGTAAACCGAACCGTCAGCGTGACGATATGCCTTGATACCTTCAAAAACTTCTTGCCCATAGTGAAAAACTGCGCTAGCTGGATCCATCAGCATCGGACCATATGCTTCAACTCTTGGATTGTGCCAACCTAACTCATCAGAGTATTCGATGATCACTTGGTGGTCTGTAAATTTTGCACCAAAGACAGGTTTTTCAAGAATTGCTTCGCGTTGTTCACGGGTAAGCGGATGATCGGATTTGAAAACTTTGAATTCAACCGGATTGGTCATCTAGTTCTGCCTCAGCTCTTGTAGTTCCAAGACAACTTTACTTGCTAACTAATCGGTCTCTGGGCCAGCAAAACCAGCGTCACCGAAGGTTTTAGTCCTTCTCTAGTCTGGATTTGCCCTTCGTGGTTGGTCAGTTCTTTGATTTCTAAACCAGTCCCAACCAGGGCAGCGCTAATGGTTTCAACATTTGGCAGCTCTGCTGGGTCTTTTGGCCCGCCAAAACCGCCAACCAAATTATCTCTGGAATGCCAGACGCCAAACAGATGCCCACCTGGTTTCACCTGTTCTGCCAAACGCTTTATGGCTTGCGCTAATTGTTCCTGTTTGACTTGCAGGTAAGCGATTATTGCCAAATCAACCTGACCTAGTTGCGACTCAAACGAAGTAGCATCGGCACAGGTCGCCAAGCACAACTTCTCAACATTTTCTTCTTTGGCAAATGCCATGAACTTATCTAAAGCCACTTGAGAAAAATCAATATTTTCTACCCGGTATCCCTGCTTGGCTAGCCAAACAGCGTTTCTTCCCTCACCACCGGCTAGATCTATAGCAGTTTTGCCACCTAGTTGTTCACAGTATTCGATTACAAATCGATTAGCGATTTTGGTATAGATGTATTCCTCTGTTGAATACTTCTGATCCCAACCCTGAGATTGCATCACTTATTACTGTTTTTGACTAAAGGCAAATCAATAACAGTTTTAGCATTGTCGTAAGTACCAACGTTTGTCACAGCGACATATCCACGATTGAACATCGCTTGGGCTGCTGAAGTGGCTTCATCATCCGAGGACCCGAAGATTATGTATTTGCCGTCTTTAGGAAGTGGAGTTGTCAAGGCAATGAAATCTCCAGTTGAATAGTCGATGTTGATAGAGCCCACGATGTGCTCCTTGTAATAGTCGGCGTAAGGACGGGTATCAATAATCCCAGCCACATTAGTGATGTCAAGTTTGGCCGGGGCGCAAGCAACGACAGCAAAAACTATGACCGTGGCGATTACGGCTGATAGTGCAAATCTCAACTTCTGCATAACTAATCCTCACTATTGTGAATTACCTAGGACAACTTTACCTAAACTAAATGTGGAGGCGATGATGGCAATAGAGGTAACCATAAACGAGTTGGCAACCGCAATCGAACACGGCGGTTTTGTCCTAGATGTTAGAGAAAACGATGAATGGGCTGAAGGCCATGTTCCTCAAGCCCACCACATACCAATGAATCAAGTCTCGGAACAGCTAGACAAGCTGGATGACGGTGCCAGGATTTTTGTGATTTGCCGCTCAGGTAAGAGATCTATGGCAGTTGCGGATTATCTAGCAGAAGCGGGTTTTGATGTTGTCTCGGTAGCGGGTGGGACCTTGGATTGGGTTGCCTCTGGCCGAGAGCTTTCCTTTAGTGAAAGTCTTTAGTTCAAATCCAAAGCAATCGCTTTGCAAACATCAGCCTCAATAGCCTGACCCACAGCCTGAACCACATCGGCAGGAACAGGCGAATCAACTGTTATAACTGACAAGGCTTTTCCAC
>Ga0214917_10000088_pt1 | contig 101728 bp, 100 predicted proteins | sample LL_1208_BB_MetaG_FD_177983 | JGI IMG/M metagenome (GOLD analysis project Ga0214917, IMG submission 177983) | Freshwater microbial communities from Lake Lanier, Atlanta, Georgia, United States - LL_1208_BB | ecosystem: Environmental > Aquatic > Freshwater > Lake | place: USA: Georgia... | reverse complement strand
CCCGGAAGCCTCGGGATTGTAAAGAGAATGCTTCTAATGGCCGCCAGAGCTGTGTTCTGAGCCGCCAGAGGGCAGTTCCACGCCCCCGTTGAGGGCTTTGGCCTGTTCCTTAAGCCGAAGGATGCGGCTGTCCAAAAGTTCGAGATCTTGGGTCAGAAAATGTTTTTTCCCGGGATCCTGTTCTCCAAGCTCCTTGATGGTTTTTTCCATTTCCGATTTCTTTTGCAGGAGCTCAGCTGTTTGGGATTTGAGTTTTTCCAAACGGGGGTCTGTTTGTTCTTTCGTACACCCCCCAAAGAGAAACACAGCCGCTACCAAAGTGCCTAGAATCTGAAGTATCATGATTTAAATTTCCCCCAAAAATAAAAAAGAAGGCTGATAAATAAACTTAAAAGAAGGGAGCTAGCCATCGGAAAGTAAAAAGAGAACCGCCTCCCTTCAAACCGAAAATCTCCGGGAAGTCTTCCCAGTTTATCTCCCAAACCTAGTTGGGAGGCGAGCCAGACTACTCCGCCCAGACCTACTAAGATGCACCCAGTCAATATCAGGATTTTCGCTAGTTGCATGACGCCTTTTTAGTCTGAGCAGACGAGTTTAAAATAAACAAGATGATCCGTCTGATTCTTTTCCTTCCTGTGCTCCTATTATGCAGATGTACGACTAAACATCAACCTTTGGTGCATTCTCCCTATTTTGCCATTCAACCTGAGGAATTCCTGAGCCGTGCCTCTTTGATGGAAATGCAGGAATTGGAATCCAAAGAAGGGGACTTGAACCCACTTCAAAAAAAAAGGCTCTTCGATTTGTATCAAATCGAGAAGAAAAATGTGAAAGAGTCTTCCGACCGTTCGAAGTTGTTGGATGAGAAACTTTCAAAACTAAAAGAGCAAGTGGAGCCTTTGATAGTCAACCTTCCTGCAGATCAAAGCTCTTCTTTGGATGAAAACCTGCAAAGCCCCCAAGAGAAGTTTTCTTTTAGCCTTCCGGAGCTGAAAAAAGGTTATCAAAAAGCCCAACAGGCATGGAATCAAGATGAGAATGAAAAGGCTCTGGACTTGGTTGAAATTCTCATTAACTCTGAAACGTATCGACAAAAAGCTGTTCTCGCCGACAAGAACCGGATTCTGAATCTGTATTTTCGAGCGGCTTTCGACGCAAGAGATTTGGAGAAATGTCAAAAAGCCTATGAGGCCATCAAACAGGAATCCAGTTGCAGTGTGGAAGCAGCTGAAATCGGCTTTCTCTATTCCTTGGTCAAATTTTCAAATGGCCAAAGAGAAGAAGCGCGCTCGCTTTTGCGGGAGCAATGCGATCCGAATGAAAGCATCATGAATCGGATCCGAAAAACTTATTGGCTTTTTAGGATGTCGGACGAAAAGAGTTTTGAACAGGAAAAGTATTATGGAGAACTCTCTTCCTTTCCGGTTCCGGGCTACTACAGGTATCTTGCCGACAGTTACAGGGGCCAAAACTTTTATTTGCCAGAGAGATCAGAAGCCAAAATCGGTGATCTGTCTATCTCGTTGAAGACGGAAGAACTCATCCGGGCAGCTGAGGACCGGATCAGTTCCGGACTGAGAAAAGATGCCGTAAAACTTCTTCAATCGGCGCAAAAAGAACTCTTGGCGGGTGATCCCAAAAAAAATGAAAAAGCTTTGGTCTATGTGTCCCGACTCTTTCAGGCAGCGGGCAATCATTTGCAGGCCATGAAAACCATCAATTTTCTTTTGCTCGGGGCGGATTCAAAATCGGAATTGGCCTCTGAATTTATGAACCTCTACCACCGGCCGTTCCAGTCTCAAGTCGAATGGCTGGGAAATCTCTGGGGCGTGGACCCTGACTTTATTTACTCGATCATGCGCCAGGAAAGTGCTTTTAATCCGGGTGCTGTCTCAGTAGCGGGAGCCCGTGGACTCATGCAGTTGATGCCGACTTTGTCCCGTTTTTTAATGGAACAGTGGAAGGCTCCAGTGCCCAGTAGCAAAGGGTACTTGTTGAGAGGCCCTGAAAACATAAAGCTTGCGACTTACCACTTGAATCAACTGAACCACTTGGCACCTCATCCAGCACTGGTGGCTGCAGCATACAATGCGGGGATTTACCGAGTGAGTTCTTGGTGGAGGCGATCCGGGCAGTATCCATTGGATTTGTTCGTCGAGTTCATTCCGATTAATGAAACAAGAAATTATGTGAAATTAGTCCTTAGAAATTTCATTTATTACAAGGGCCTTGGGAACCAAGGCGTTGTCTCAAAAGACCTCATTCCCAGAGAGCTGCCTCCAGCTCCTGCGACCTTTCGTGACTCTCGAAAGTTGTCTTCGTAACTGTATTCAAAAAGCACACAGAACGCCGACGATAGTGACAATCTTTGTCGTTTCTCCCTGTCCTCTCTAACAGGGGAGGGGTGTATTCTTAAGTCTACATTTAAAAAACGAGCCTGAATTATTTGGTTTCTCTGGCACCCCCTTTGCTCTCTTCGAGGGCAGGCCTCCATCAATGGCCTGAAGGGGTTAAGTGGTGCATGTGGGAAAAGCTGTTACCTGTGGTTTCTTTGTGCTTGTCTGGTTTGCTTTTTGCCAAAGAACCCGGTGCTTTGGATATCAAGCTTAAGAGATTGAATTACCCCTCTTTGCCTCAGAATGCAGTAACCACTCAAGCCGCGGATCTTAAAACTGTCCAGCTGGATCCCTTGATCAGTCAGGATTGGGGACTGACCAGCATTGGGCTTTTTGAAGCTTTTACTCCTCTTCTCCAGCCCATGAAAAATGGGGTAACAGGATGCTCCAAGAACGTTGTTGTTGCAGTCATCGATACAGGAATTGATTACTCCCATCCAGAACTCCGGGAAAATCTATGGACTAATTCAGGAGAGTCCGGTGCTTGGAACCCTCCAGCTCACTTGGCAGCTCAAACAGAGTGTCGGGATAAGAACTGCAATGGACTCGATGATGATAACAATGGCTTTGTCGATGATGTGATTGGATGGGATTTTGTAAACGATGTTCCTCTTCCATTTGATACTCACGGGCATGGTTCCCATATTGCTGGAATTATCGGCTCGACTGCAGCCAATGGAATCGGATTGGCAGGCGTGTGCCCCAAAGTGCGAATCATGGCCCTGAAATACTACGATAGCAGTGGCTCCGGGTTTAACAATCTTCAAAACACAGTGAAAGCCATTCACTATGCGAATAAAATGGGAGCCCATATCATCAATTACAGCGGTGGAGGCGCCGAAGCTGCTTCTGCTGAAAGAATGGCTCTCGAAGACTCCAGAGCACGAGGCATTTTGGTTGTTGCTGCTGCTGGAAATGATGGGCGTAGCAATGATCTCATTCCTTATTATCCAGCAAGTTATCCTCTTGATAATGTGATTTCCGTTGCATCCATCAACCGACAAGACGAACTTTTACCCTCCAGTAATTTTGGAAAGATCGTACATGTGGCAGCTCCCGGACTTTCGATACTCAGCACTCTCCCCGGCGGGCGCTTCGGGATGATGACCGGTACGTCGCAAGCCACGGCTTTTGTCACTGGGGCAGCAGCTCTGCTCGCCAGCCAATTTAAAGACGTGAAAGATTTTGATTACAAAGCTTTAAAGACTTGGATTACCCAAGGCGCGAGAAACATGCCCGACAGCAAGCCAAATCATTCTCTAGTGGCCCACGGAATCATTTCTGTCTCAGGGTCATTGAAACAAGCCAAGGGGTGGTTGACTCAAAAAGATTTGCCTTCGATAGCTCTGGAATCTGTAAAAAAACGAAATAGAAACTAATCCGCTTCTTTTCTTTGAACCCGTTCAGCCAGTATCACGCCAGGTACAGCCTCCAGATGGGAAAGAAGGCGTCTCAGCTCACTCGTGTCTTTGATCTCAATCGTAAAATGGCAAACCGCTTTTTTATCTTTTGTGGTTCCTATTTGGGCGCGCGTAATGTTGATGTTTTGTTCTTTGACCGCGTTTGACATATCGGCCAACAGACCCGGTCTGTCTGAACAAATGACCCGAATCTTCACTTTTCGGTCTTGTTTCTTGCTCTTATCCCACTCAATTTCCACCAAACGGTGAGGGTCGGTTTGAAAGACTTTTGGACATTTCCGGGAATGGACACTGATTCCCCGGCCCCGGGTAATGAAGCCAACCACAGGATCTCCTGGAACGGGTGCACAACACCTTGCAAACCGAACCAAAAGGTCATCCACCCCTTTTACGTTAACGGATGCGGGTGGCTCCTTCTTTTTTGCCTCTTCAAAAATCCTTTGGAGGGCTGATTGCGGGGCCTCTTTAGGAGGCAGAGGTTCGGCCTCTTTTGGGACTATTTTGTTAACGATTTTACGAACCGATATTTTTCCATAGCCAATCGCCGAGAGAAGATCATCTGTGGATTTCAGGGAGAGTTCTTTTGCCACCCGATCCAAAGTCCCATCCTGAATCATTTTTTTGACCCGCAGGTCTTCCCGTTTGAGTTCTTTTTCTAGAATCAATTCGCCCGTTGCTTTCGAAGTCTCGTGCTCCTCAGCTTTAATGAAAGCCCGGATTTTGTTTCGAGCGCGACTGGTTTTGACCAGTTTCAACCAATCTTTGTTGGGTTGTTGGTTGGGGGAGGTTAACACTTCGACAGTATCACCGCTCTTCAAACGGTATTTGAGGGGAACCATCCTGTTATTTACTTTGGCTCCAATACACTTGTTGCCCAATTCCGTGTGGATTGCGAAAGCGAAGTCCAGAGGAGTGGCCCCTTTGGGAAATTCGAGGACTTTTCCCTGGGGAGTAAAGACATAAACATCTTCACTGAAAAGATCGAGTTTGACCGTTTCAAGAAATTCGTTGGGCTCAGAAAGATCCCGATTCCACTCCACCAAGCGGTTGAGCCAGTTGAACTTGTCCGTTTCCTTGGTGATCTTGGTTCCTTCTTTGTAAGCCCAATGAGCTGCAATCCCGCGTTCAGCAATGTCGTGCATTTCCTGGGTGCGGATCTGGATTTCAATTTTCTCCCCATCGGGTCCTATGACCGTTGTGTGGAGAGATTGGTAAAAATTGGCTTTTGGAATTGCGATATAATCCTTGAATCGCCCGGGTACTGGTGTCCAGATGGAGTGAATGACTCCCAAAACTCCGTAGCAATCCTCGATTGTGGGAACAATGACTCGAAATCCAGTGATGTCGTAAATTTGATCAAAAGAAAGGTTCCTGCGTTCCATTTTTTTGTGGATGCTGTAGAAGTGCTTGGGGCGACCACTGACCAATGCATTCGCATAGCCTTGATCCCGCAGAGCGGTTTCAATCAAGGTTTGCAGATCTCGTGTGTACTGCTCCCGCTCTTTAACTTTTTTAGAAATGTGGGAAACAATTTTGTAATAAATTTCCGGATGCGTGAATCTCAAACTCAAATCTTCCAATTCTCTTTTGATTGCGGAAAGTCCCAAGCGGTTTGCAAGGGGAGCATAGATATCCAAAGTTTCTTGGGCAATTCGTACTTGCTTCTCCGGTTTCAGAAATTGCAAAGTCCGCATGTTATGCAAGCGATCCGCTAGTTTCACTAAAATGACTCGAATGTCTTGCGCCATGGCCAGAATCATTTTCCGGAAGTTCTCAGCCTGTTTTTCTTCGTTGGTTTGAAATGAAATTTGGCTCAGTTTGGTTACCCCATCCACCAGAGTTCCAATTTCAGGTCCAAACTGGTCGATAATTTCCTCACGAGTGGCATGTGTGTCCTCCACAGTGTCATGAAGCAAGCCCGTGACTACTGTCGGGATATCCAACTTCAAATCTGCCAGAATCATCGCTACCGCAACGGGGTGTTGAAAATAACTCTCGCCACTGCTTCTTTGCTGACCCTGATGAAGAGATTCCGAAAAACGGTAAGCTTTCTCCACTGGCGAAGTGTCCCGCTGGGGATGGTGCTTGCGGATGAGGGAGAGGAGATCTTCCAAAGAGGATTCAGTAGCTGGCTTTGAAGAAGGGGAGGGCTCTTTCATTGGCACTCCGACTGAATGATGGTTTTCAGTTGTTGGTAAGCTGTTTGTAAGTTGTCGTTTATGATTTGGTAGTCGAACTTCTGACTCCATGCCACTTCAGTGTAGGCATTTTTTAAACGTTTTTCAATTGCCTCCGGGGAATCGCCTTTTCTCTGAATAAGCCTGTTGTGAAGTTCTTGCATCGAAGGGGGGTGAATGAAAATCAGCAACGCTCGATCGGGATATAGCGCTTTCAGATTGAGAGCTCCTTGCACATCAATTGCAAAGAGAACATGCTTTCCCGCAGCCAAGAGGGTCTCAATATTGGTCTTTGAAGTGCCATAGAAGTTGCCGTGAACTTCGGCCCATTCAGCAAAGTCCCCTTTTTGTTTTTTTGTCTCAAATTCACTCAAGCCGATAAAAAAATAATGTTTTCCGTGAATTTCGTGGGGCCGTTGAGGACGGGTCGTGGTTGAAACAGATTGTTGGATATTGGAAAAATCTTTCAGGAGAAGATCGCAAAGCGTGGTTTTTCCCGCGCCACTCGGTGCGGAAATAATGATCAGCCGGGGCTGCGGCGCTTTGGGGTTATGAGGCAAATTCTCCCTCCTCCATTTCCAACTGGGCTAGCGTGGGAGAGTGATCTTTCTCCACGAGTCGGTCTTGAAGGGTATGAGGAGACAGGGCTGATAGAAAAACGTGTTGTGTGTCCGTGATGAGGACTGCTTTGGTTCGGCGACCGGCAGTTGCGTCGATCAGCCGTCCCTCCTGCGAGGCCTTGTCACGCAATCGCTTCATCGGCAGCGAATTGGCGTCCATAACAGCCAACACTTTTTCGGAACGGACAAAATTATCGTGCCCTAAATTCAACATCCCCAATGAGCCTTTTGCCCAGCTTATCTTGTTATCTTTATTCGACATTTTGGACCTGTTCCCTTAGTTTTTCTATGTTTGACTTGAGTCGAACCGTAAGCTGAGTAATTTCCATTAAACTCGTTTTAGACGCAATAGTATTTACTTCCCGATGAAGTTCTTGGGTTAAAAAATCGAGCTTTCTTCCGACGGGCTGACTGGACTCCATGGTTTCAATCAAAGATTGAAAATGGCCAGCAAGCCGGTCCGTTTCCTCTTTGATATCAGCTTTTTCCGCAAGTAACGCAACTTCCCATTCTAGCCGGTTTGAATCCAAGGGCGGATTGATTTTCCACTGGTTTAGACGGTTTTCCAGTCTCTCTTTAGTCCGCTGGCCCTGCTGAGGAGCTAATTCAATGATCTGCTTCAAATCTGACTTCATTTCAGAAATAATGCCCAGCAGCAGCGTTTTCAGGTTTTCCCCCTCTTTACCCCGCATTTGGCTGAGTTTTTCGAGCGCATCAGTGAAAACAGGAAGGATCTCTTTTAAGGGCAGAGGCCTCTCTTCATTGTCCTCAGAGGCTACGATGATTTTCCCAGTCTGAAGGAAATGGTCCAAAGTGAGTTCCCCGGTTTTTTGGGTTTGCTTCTGAAGCAATTGAAGGGCTTGTTGAAAACTTTCCAAAGCTCTTTCATCCACTGCAAACCGGGTATTTCCCGAAAGTTTCCCCGAATCGGTGATCCATTTTTGGCGGAGTGAAATATCCAAAGAGCCTCGCTCACAAAATTTGCGAACCACTTCGCTCAACTCCGCTTCAAAAGCTCCGAAAGTCGGGGGCATACGGAATCGAAGATCCAAAAAGCGGTGATTGACTGACTTGATTTCCAAAGTGAATTGCTGGGAGCCTAATTTTAGTTCGGCCCGACCGAATCCAGTCATTGATTTCATAGGGAAGCTCCTTTTGGGTTTAAAGCAAACATGAGATTGGATATTTCTAAAACAATCCGGTCTTTGTCTCGTCGATCAATGAATCGAACTTCAGGATCTGATCTCAGCCAAGTCATCTGTCTTTTGGCGAGCTGGCGGGTCTTTTCGATGATTTCATTCCTAAGCTGCTTCTGGTCCAGTTCCTTGTTTAAAAACTTCATGCACTCGGCATAGCCGATACTGGACAGAGCTCTGGCAGAGGGATGAGATTCCCGGAGCAGGCGGGTTTCCTCAATAATCCCTTGAGCCAACATCTGATCAGTACGCTGGGTGATCAGTTGAGTGAGATCGTGTCGTGAAACCAACAAAGCATATTTCACCCAAACCCTGGGCGGGCGTTCAGGAGTGGGGTGGGAAAGGCTTAATTCGCTGGGGCGTTTACCCGTCGAGCGGTGAATGGCTAGCGCTCGCAAAATCCGGTACCGGTCATTAGGGTGAATGGTTTTTGCAGAAGCCGGGTCTTTCTGCTGAAGTTCTTGGTGCATCAGTGCCAGGGGATTTTCCGCATCCTCAAATTCCTTCTCAAGATTTTCCACGACAGACGGATCCACTGGAGGGATGGCATACATGCCGTTTTGGAGCCCTTTTAAATAAAAGTAGGTGCCCCCAACGATGAGCGGGAGTTTTTTTCTGGAAAGAATATCTGCAATGGCTTCATCCGCTTTTTTGACAAAATCAAAAGCATTGAAAGGCTCGGAGGGTTCGAGAATATCAATCAAATGATGAGCGATTCTGTTCCGGGTTAAGGGGTCCACTTTACTCGTGCCTATATTGAAACCTTTGTAAGGAGTTGTGGAATCAAGAGCGATGATTTCGGCGTTGAGTTTCTCAGCCAACTCAACAGAGAGAGCTGTTTTTCCACTGGCTGATGGGCCCAATAAAGCAACGACCATCGGGGCATTTTGATTTTGCGTCATGAGAGTTCCTCTGAGTTGGGATCACTAAGATACGCGACACGGTGAATGGGTGCGGGCGACTGGCTTCCGGGCTGACTCACTTGGTGAGCCAACTCATCCAGCAAATCCCCTAAAGAAAGCGGCTCCGGAGCGAGTCCACGCTCCCGTCGAAATTGAATCCACTTCCGGATGAGCTTGTCGGGGCAAGCAGTGATTTCTTCTGCAAATCCAGGTGAACTCAAGCAATCTACAAGCTCAGAAAAAGCCGCATCGGCGAGGGAATCGGGCAGGAAAGAGGGGTGGGTTCGGATTGCAAAATCGCCATCCCCAAAGTTGTCACTGTGAAATCCCCAGTCCACCAGAAAATCCCGGTACTGTTCCGTTACCGGGCGAAGCTCCTCGGGCAGACGGCAGATACGAGGAAGGTCCAAAGTATCGACCGGCCATTTCCCTTCTCTTTTTAGAGCGCGCAGGTTCCTCATTTCAACTGCTGCCGCCAAGGAGTCCATTTGGGCAATGATTAAACCCTGCTTGTCCTCACAAACCAGAAACCGTTCATTTTTAAAAAGAAACAGGAAGGGATGAGGCTCCGATGCCTGAACCGGCCGTTTCTCAAATTCAACTTTAGGGGGTGAGCCAGCATGGCGATTGAAAGAGGGAACGCGCGTCTGGCGAACGGAAGAATCCGAAGTTTTATTTGTGAGCAGGCTTCTTCGAAACACCAAAAGAAGCCAGTGATAAATGGACTCCTGCTGAAAGCACCTTACTTCCCATTTTTGAGGGTGAACATTGACGTCGACCCAGTCTCGTCTGATGTCCAGATAACAAGCTCCGATGGGTTCTCTTCCAGATCCCCAAGTCTCCAAGAAGGCCGTTCTGATAGCTGAAAGAAACGGACGGTGTCGGACGGGCCGGCCATTGATAAACAAATAAAGTTCCGAACGAGCCGCCGAATGTTCCGGAGGAGAAAAGTAGGCTTCCAAAGACATCTCATCCCGGGTTTCTCGGATTTCCATTGGGGACCACGGGAGCTTCAAGCATTCCCGGAAGCGGTCTCGTCGAGAAGCCGAAAGATAAGTCGCCAAAGTTCTATTTTCATTTCTTAAAGTAAAACGAATCCCAGGGTTCCCCAGGGCAATTTCTCGCACTATTTTCTGACAATGGGACAGCTCAGTGTGTTGTGAGCGAAGAAATTTTCTACGTGCGGGAGTGTTGCAAAAAAGTGAGGAAACTACGACTTGAGTCCCCAGAGGAGCTGCAATCATTTGCAAACCGCCTTCAAACACTCCTTCATCGAGATTTAACTGATACCCCATGGGGGCTTCTTGCGTACGACTCGTTAGAGTGACTCGTGCGACTGAACAAATACTGGAGAGAGCCTCTCCTCTAAACCCAAAAGTATCTATGGATTCCAGATCACTTGCCAACTTAAGCTTGCTCGTTGCATGCCGCTGGACTGCCAAGGGCAGATCCAGAGGAGAAATCCCGGAGCCATTGTCGATGACTTGGATTTGATCGAGACCGCCGCCGATTAAACTGACTTCAACTTGTGTGGCCCCCGAATCCAAACTGTTCTCAATCAGTTCTTTGACCACACTGGCGGGGCGTTCCACCACTTCACCCGCTGCAATTTGATTGATGACATCGCTCGGCAATAAACGGATTAGCTGGGTCATGAGACCGGAACGGTACAATGTTCCTCAGGTGCCCGTCAATTTAGGGACTTTGAAACTTAGCGGACGGAAGTGCGGTTTCGACCTTGATTCTTAGCGTCATAAAGAGCTTTGTCAGCACTGGCTAACAAATCCCCATGGCTCTGAGTGGTTGAATCCCGTGACGAAAGGCCTAGGCTGATGGTGACTGGAATATCCTGGTTTTCAAAGCGAAATTGGGTTTTCTCAATGGTCGTTCGGATTCTCTCCGCGATATCCACTGCGATTTGCAGGGGGGTGTCTGGCAAGAGAAGGGCAAACTCTTCACCACCATACCTGCCCAAACTGTCTTTACCGCGGATCAACTTGTTTTTAATCAACGAGCAAACTTCTCTGAGAACATAATCTCCCGCAAGGTGGCCAAAACTATCATTGGTCTGTTTGAAATGATCAATATCGAACATAACTAGGGTCAGTGAAGTCGACCGTGCCAAAGAACGGGAAAACTCCTCTGCGAGGATCTCGAGGATGGCTTTTTTGTTGAACGTTTGGGTCAGATCATCTTGCGTGGCAAGATTGTACATTTTTCCGTAGTGGAGATTCTCAATTTTTCCTTCTTTGAGAAACTTCAGAAGGGTGCTTCCGCAGCGGACTAGGTCCCCGTCATTTAGCGGGTGGTAAGCATCTTTGGAAATTTTTATGTCATTGACGAAGGTCCCGTTGGTACTTCCAAGATCCTTAACTTGCACGCCTGCGGGCGATAAGTAGAACTCAGTATGCTTTCTCGAAATTGCAGTCTCTACAATGCTGATTTCCGCTGTTAAGTCTCTGCCCAAGACCATTTTTTCTTCTGTTAAATAAAAGGATTTCCCAAGAGGCTTCCCAGAGATGACCACTAAAGTGGGGGCCGTTGATTTAGCCTCTTCAAGCCTAATTTTGAGCGTGTCCCCATCCGCCAGAGCAGTTTTAGTGGCTTCATTGGCATCTTCTGAACCATCGATCGGGCCTTTTGTTTTGGTCATAATTCACTATTATAACACGACACCCGGTAAATTTACTGAGTGAGCTTGGCTTTCAGAATTCGTTTGGCCTCCTCGACTCCGGGCTGATCAAATGCATTCACCCCGTAGAGTTCTCCGGCAACGGCACAAGCTGTTTCCTGAAAAAATATGAAAGCGCCTAATGTAAAAGGATCGAGTGCGGCCAAGGAGAATCGGTAAGTAGGCACATGACTTCGCTTCAAGCTCTCTTCAGTTGCCTGGCTGGCCAAAAGATTCAGCTGCGAAAAAGTATGAGGGGTCAGAAAGTTAAAGTCCGGGGAAGAAAAAACGGGTTTCCCCACTTTAGCGCTCTGAGCTTCCTCAGCTCCCAGAAACCCGACGATTCTCATTGCGGGCCCTTCTTTGAAAAGCTGCAGCAAAGAATGTTGATCCGAGGTTCCCAAAGCCGAAACTGGATTTGGGCCAACGCTTTGGTCTGAGTTTCTCTGTTTTTTTCCCAAGCTTTCCGCCCATAATTGAACATACCAGTCTGCCAAGAGTTTCAGTCGACTATCGTAAGGCATCAAATATTGAACCGGATACCCTTTTTTATCACAGAGGAATTTCGAATAGGCATAGAGCACGGCCGGGTTTTCGTGAGCGGGGAGGGTCGTCAAGATCTGCCTCATGAAAGAAGCGCCCGCCATCAATTCGCTGATTGAGACTCCTTGCAATGCCAGAGGGAAAAGTCCCACTGCAGTTAAAACACTAAATCTTCCTCCGATATTGGGAGGAACAGGCAGGGAAGACCATCCTTCTTGTTTGGACAATCTTCTCAGCTCTCCTTGTTCAGGATCCGTAATAACCACGACGGAGTCTTTGGAGAAATGGTGGCTCAAATGGAACCAAGCAGCCAAAGTCTCGGTAGTTCCTCCGGATTTGCTGATAATCACAGCAGCGCTTTTTTTATTTTCGATCAACTGCTTTGCGCGGAGTAAAGGAGCAGAATCTACATTTGAAATCCATTGAACCTGAAAAGAATTGCCTGAGGGAACAGGGTTGAAAATGTCCTGTAGAGCAGCGGGTCCTAGGTAAGAGCCCCCAATCCCAATACAAACCGCGCTCTGAAAATTCTTTTTGAATTGAGCCGCCAATCGATCGATTTCGGAAAGTTGGTCTGAGTGCTGCGGGAGGGGCCAATCGAAAAAACCGATTTCTCCTGAAGCGGATCTCACTAGAAAAGCTTTCCACGCTTGTCCCACTTCTTGTTCCCAATGCGGACTTGGCTGGATCCCCGACGAAACATTCCAAAGGTTGGAGAGGTCCAAGTTGAAAAGTTTTAGATTCCAATTGGTTTTCATGATGGCACCATTTTGTCCAATTCTCGCCCCAAGACCAGAGCCTGGATTTGATTTGTCCCTTCTACAATCTGAAGAGCTTTTGCATCTCTCATCATTCTCTCAATGCCCAATTCCGGTTTTAGCCCCAAAGGACCCATCGAACTGATCGCTGAGCTGGTCATCTGCATGGCCAGATCACTTGCCAAAAGTTTGCAGGAAGAAGCGAGAGCCGTCACTTTGAGCCCTTTTTCCTTTTTATTGGCCGTCAGGGTCAAAAGAGCGAAGAGAGATTGAAGAGATGCATAGTAGCGCGCCCATTCGGCCCGAATTCCCTCAGGGAAAGAAAATGTCTTTTGGTTGCCTTGCTTCCAAAGCACTTCCAGAGTTTCATGCGCTAGTCCCAAAGCTGTGGCAGCAATCCCGATTCGACCGGCATCCAATTGGGACAGAGCCACAGAAAATCCAGCTCCCTCAGCGCCCAACCGAAAGCTCTCCGGTAAGCGACAATGATCCAAAATCAACTCTGTGAGTGAGGAACTTTTAAGTCCCAGCTTCTTCTCTTTTTTTCCAACTCGAAGCCCTAGAGTCTCTTTAGGGACTAGAAAGGCAGAAATCCCTTTGGGTCCGACCTCACCCGTTCGTGCCATCACAAGAAATAAATCAGCATCACTGCCATTGCTACACCAAAGCTTGGAACCGTTGAGTTCATAACCTCCTTCAGGAAGACGTTTTGCCGATGTCACCAGTGAAGCGGCATCACTTCCTGAGCCGGATTCGGAAAGAGAGAAAGCTCCTAGCAAACTTCCAGTGATCAATCCGGGAAGAAATGTTCGTTTTTGTTCCGGGGTGCCAAATTCAAGGACAGCCCCCTGAATCATTTGATGGACACCTACTGTGATCGAATAAGCTGCTGAGGCGCGGGAAAGTTCAGAGAGAACCAAGTAGTGGGCCAATGCACCTGCAGACTGGCCTCCCCACTCTGTCGAAATCATCAGGGATGTCAGGCCCTCTTTCTTTAAGAGGTCAAACACATTTCGACGAAAAGTCTCTGTCCGATCGTCTTCCACAACTGTGGAGCGAATCAATTGATCAGAAACATGACGGGCTTTTTCCAGAAGCAACTGCTGTTGGGATGATAAGTCGGGAAAAAAATAAATCATGAGGTTACTTGTAAAGTTCTCGGGAAATAATCAATCGCATGACTTCATTGGTTCCAGCTCCAATTTCCATCAATTTGGCATCTCTCATAAAACGCTCAACCGGGTATTCTCTCATGTACCCATAGCCACCGAGAATTTGGATGGCATCCAAACCTGCTTGAGTGGCCATTTTTGCAGTAAACAACTTGCATTGAGCGCCCAGACTCATGGGTTGGTGGCCTCGATCGTAAGCTTGGGCTGCGGAGTAGACCAAGGCTTTCCCTGCAGCCAGTTGAGTGGCCATTTCTGCCAGCCTCTCTTGAATCATTTGGAATTGATTCAGGGGCGTGCCGAACTGAGTGCGTTCCCCGGCATAACGGGAAGCGTAGTCGAGGCACGCTTGCGCTATCCCCAGACTGATCCCGGAGATGGTGATCCGTTCCATATTTAAATTGTTCATCATGTGGGCCACACTGCCATTGGGGGAGCCCACCAAATTTTCTTCGGGGACTTCACAGTTGTCGAAAGAGAGCTCGGCGGTGGGTGAGCCCTTCATTCCCATTTTCTTCAGTTTTTTGGAAACTCGAAATCCGGGAAAATTCTTTTCAACGATAAAAGTGGAAATGTCTTTTTTGCCGGTGCCGGTGCGCGCGTAAACAACCAGTACATCTGCATGGCCCCCATTTGTGATGTAGGTTTTGCTTCCGTTGAGGATATACCGGTTTCCTTTTTTTTCCGCTTTAGTGCTCATCCCCAGGGCATCACTCCCAGCCCCCGGTTCGGTCATAGCCATCGCTCCAATCCATTCTCCGGAAACCAGCTTGGGCAAATAACGCTTTTTCTGGTCTTGAGACGCGTTCAGGAACAAATTGTTAACAGTCAAAATGGAATGGGCGAGATAGGAGAGAGAAGTGGAAGCACAGGCTTCGCCCAGAGTTTCCATCACCAAAGTGGCTTCTGTAGCCCCCAAATGGATCCCGCCAAACTCTTCGCTGACAGTGATTCCCAAGAGGCCCAGATTTGCCATTTTTCTAAAAGCGGCTTCATTCCAAGTTTCCTTTTCATCAATTTCCGCTGCGAATGGCAAAAGTTCTTTTTGGGCAAAGTCATGGACAGTTTTCTGGAGAAGTTTTTGCTCTTCATTCCATTGAATCATGACAGTTCTCCCGGGGTTTCGGTTTCAGGTGCTGGAGGTGCCGGCGGAAGGCGTTGGCCAAAACGCAAGCTCCTGATTTTTATTTCGCTGACCTCGAGTTTTTTGGTCAAACGATCAATCTCTTTCACTTGATTTTCCAATTCCGTATTGCGTAATTCACCTTTTGCGATTCTGTAGTAGACATCTTCTCCCAGCTTGCTGAAAAGATTGCGTCTTTCTTGGGTAAGATAGGCTCCTCGAGCCATTAAAAAGGCAATCCTCCAAGCTTGCGTCAGCCAAAGGCGCGCAGTCTCCCAATAAGTGCTTATTTTTTCGATCGAGGTCTCAGCCAGTGGTCCCAGTTTTTCGGAAGGGGAATCAGGATGCATTGGGTTATTCCTACAGTGTTGTGTTGATTGAAAAATGTATCAAGTTGAGCTCTGGGATTCAAGAGAACTATCTTTCGAAAATGAGGTAAAATGAGGCTCCATGTTGAAGATGCCCACTAAAGCTATTTATTTGCGCATATCCGACGGTCTTGGGAATCAAATGTTCCAATACGCGGCTGGGCGGGCGCTCGCAGTTCGAAACCAAGCCGAATTGGTTTTGGAGCCAGCTCCGGAGTTTTTTAAATGGCACGGGACTTCAAGGCGTTTTGCTTTACCTCACTTCAAGTTGTCCAAGACCAGTTTCATTGTGTATCCCAGCTTGCTTTCAAAATGTTTTCCAAAGAGAGAAAATGATTCAACTGGAGTCCCCACTCTCAAAGAATTAAATGCCTACCAGTATCAGAAAGGAATTGCCGAATTAAAAGCACCGGCTCGAATCCACGGTTTTTTTCAGAGCTCTGACTATTTTGCGGATCTTTCTCCCAAGGTTCTGATTGAAGACTTTGGTCTAAAGGAAAAACTCTCTCCAGAGGGCGGCAAACTGAAAAACCAGGTATTGGAAGCGACTGATCCTGTTTGTCTCCATATTCGATTGGGAGATTACAAGAAGAGTGGCATTTTCCGTGAACTTTCCCCTGAGTATTATCGAGCTGCTCTGGCGGAGGTCCAAAGACACCTTCCCGAAAGGGAACCCCCCATTTGGGTTTTTTCAAACGGTACCCAAGAAGAAGTCACAGAATTGTGTAAAAAAATCGGAATAGCGAATGCAAAAATCCACACTGAGAAAAACCTGCCTGAGTGGGAACTGATTCACATTATGGCTGGATTCAGACACCACGTCACTGCCAACAGTACTTTCAGTTGGTGGGGAGCTTGGTTGAAGGGAAGTTCTGGAATCACGACCACTCCCAAACAATGGTTTAATGAACCCAGTTGGGAAGCTGCGGGACTTCGAGTGCCGGGATGGGTGGTGATTTGAAGCAAAGGGATGTTGTTAACAGCTGTTTTGTTTCTTGTTTCACAAAAAGAAGCCCACTGAAAGTTTGCATTATAATATTACATTAACCCCAAAAAGGAGCTCACCCCATGCAAGTTAAATTACTCAGTCTGTTTTTCCTGGCGGGGATTCTTCAAGCAGGCCCAATTCCAAGAGAAGTGGAGGAGGTAGTTCCGAAAAATATCGACATCCACTCGGCGGAATATGTTTTTGCACGGAGAGAGATCTTGGAATTGATTGAAGCCTGCGGACCCGGAGTATTTCAAGGCGTTTCCAATCGGAAAGAAAAAAATCGGTGTTCTTTTGAAGTGGCTCTCGATGCGGACTTTTTTCTGCCTCCTTGGATGAAAACAGGTTTGTTACCTGAAGAAGACTGGGCTTATCAAGATGGGGTGGTGTGGGTGCAGCCCAAACCAGTGGAGGTTCCTGAAAATTTCGACTTAAGAGATTTAATGTTTAATGGAGTGCCTGAAATCAAAAAACAGAACTGTGGGGATTGTTGGGCATGGTCTACCCATCATGGCCTCGAGATATCGAGAGCAGTTCACGATCAGGAAGTTCACGACCATTCCATTCAAACGGTTCTTTCTTGTTCCGACAAAGGGTCCTGTAATGGTGGCTATATGAGTGCGGTCGGATTTCTGGCGCATGGACTGCCATACGAGGAGCAGTTTCCTTATTCCGGTAATAATGCTCGATGCAAATACAGTGAGGCAGAAATTGAAGAAGGCTGGGATGGAAAAATTATTTCGGCCCCTTATATTGGCAGCTCCAAAGATTTTTCTAGATCAAAACAGACAAAAGATGGGATCTATCGGGCAACAGATCTTAAAGAAATGACTCAAGCCATGGTTGAGTGGAAAGCCCCTCTCGTAGTAACAGTCGCAGCTTATAATCTTTCCGGTCCAGGGGTTTATGATGAGTGTTCTGCAGTCAATTCCGGCGGGAATCACATGGTGGCTATCGTAGGTTGGGAACTGTGGCAGGAAAAACTGGTAGCTCATGTATGGAACTCATGGGGGAAAAAACACGGCCAAGACGGGGTTTCTCGAATTCTTTGGGATTGTGGAAAGGGAAGGCTAAACCGGGGTTTGGGAGTGTCAGCACGAGTTGTTCAATACAAAGCCCAGTGCCAAACTCCTTATCCCGCTCAGAAAGCAAAACATGTTCTTACCGGTGAGGATAATGGTGTAGAAATCGGACTCAATTTGGAAAAAGGGACTCAGTGTTCTTGGCTTCCCAAAGAAGGGCTGGAAGATCCAGAATCCTGTCAAACTACCGCCAGTCCTAACGACACTACTGAGTATCACTTAACGGCCAAGAACGAGTGCGGGACCGCTTCCAGTATGACTTTAGTGGAAGTGAAGCCTCCCCGAGGTCACTCGAAGACTGGTTGGATTAAAACGCCTTTTGGCAAAGTGAAACAAAGAAATTAAGAGAGTTGGTGCCTGGGGAGAGAATCGAACTCTCACGGGGTTGCCCCCACTGGATTTTGAGTCCAGCGCGTCTACCAATTCCACCACCCAGGCGCGATTGTCTTTATTACTCGGCGGCTGCGGGATTGTCCAAACTTTTTACACTCTGTCTAAAAGTTAGTCACTTTCCCTCTTCTTTGTAAAATCAAATAAAAACAATAACTTACCGATTAAACCTGTCAGGTTTCTTCTGAATTGTGAAAAGTGTCTATTTCTTAAACAGTTCAGGGAAACAGTGACAAAAGAGGCTGCTACTGCCTTGAGGGGGGCTTTGGCAAAGCTTTTGCTTTCTGTAAGGGGCGAATCGAGAGACTGGGGAAGTGGGCCGTAAGTAGAAGGGAAGTTGAGTTGTCGATTTTAATTCAAATTCTTGTCTTGTGTTTTTCTGGCGGTGCTTTTGGCGCCATCCATCCGAATATGGGGAGCCACCAGAAATCTCCATTGTTTTTTGAAAACGCTCGAGAGTTGGTGACCAAGCCTCAGACGCAAGAGCGTTCGGAAGGTTTCTATAATGCCTATTTTGGGAATTTAGACGGCAAAATTTCTTTGCTTTATCAGGACCAATGGCGGTTTCACGATCAAAATCTTCCGTTTCGTTCTTCTTCTTGGAGAGGTGAGTTTATCTCCAATTCATCCGCTTCAGGTTCAGTGACTTACGACTGGCAGGAACGGGAAAATTTTGCAAAGCAAGTTTTGAGAATGAGGGTAGAGCAGGGAGTCCGCGAATACCTCAAAACTTTCAAGCATTCTGATATCGTGGCAAAAGCCCAAGGAACTATTGAATCAGTTCAAAACATGTCGATTGCTTCTACTACTGACTCGAAAGGTTCGAAGGCCCAGCTAAGATTGGGCTACGATCTTTTCTCTGACTCCTCAAAGTTGGAATACGTCGGAGGGGCAGTGAATTTGGGAGTTTATAAGAGTAAAACACTTTCGAAACCAACGGATCAAAGCAGTGCTCAAATGACTGTGAGCACGGAGCTTGGAGAAACTTTGGGACGAGCCTCTGTGTCAGTGCCTCTCAGCGCTGAACAAGTACAGACCACTCTTTCAAAGCAGCTTTCACCAACCGTTGCGACTTCTCTTTCTTCGACCCAGCCCCTGCAGCCTAGACAGAATTCTTCCTACTACTGGAACGTAGCTTTTTCGTTCTAAAAAATCTGCACTGGATTATTCGGAGGCAATCGCGCGTTTGGGAGTTGGTTTGCGGAGGCACCGGCCAGTCGTTTTGACTTTGGAGTACTGTTCCGAGGCAAACTCAAAAATAGTCTTGGGCCGTTGTCCGGAACTCTGAAATCCATTAGCCAGATCAATGATTCCGCCCCCAAGGCCCGCTGCACTGATAGGGCCAAAAGCTCCTTGTGCATTCATAAACCGCGCCATCAGGTCTTCAGGATTTCCGGCTGGTCCTCCGCCTGAGGGTTCTGTTCCTTTAGCATTCTTCTTGGCACCTTTGGTCTCCGGTGCTGTGGAGCCTGACTGATTTCCCAAGTTCGTTAATCCGGTCGGACTGTTCAGTCCGTTCAAACTTCCAAAAGGAGTAGAGCTTCCCATTAAAGAGGTGCGGGTGGTTTCGTTCGGGGCGTCTTTCAAATTTATGGTGCTCGAGGGGTTTTGCTTGGGATCAGAGATTTCAAGCGGTGAGAAATTGGAAGTAATCTTTTTTTCTTGTTGCTCCACAGTGCCTGGAGTTGTCTGTGAATCACTCGAATATTTAAGTGGGTCTGCATCCTTTTTGGCATCTTCAGTGGACTTGTTTTTTCCATTTAAGCCGCTCAGAGCCGAATCAAAATTATCCGCTTTGGGTTGGGTCTCTATAGTGGGCTTTTCAAACGACGGCGTATTTCCCATTTGACTGTTTAACGTCACTTTCTTTGCGCCCTCTTTGTTTTGGGCAGCATTGGCGGCACTTGCCGCAGCTTGAGCGCACATCATGGAAGCCATCGCCATTTTTTCGCTGTTGTTCTCTTCCATCGCTTCTGCCATCAGTTTCATGCACATTACTTGTTGCATGGCAGCTGCTGCCATTGCCATTGCACTGGCTCCATTCTGGCTTTTTCCGCGATCTTCTTGTTCTGTGGGCATGGGAACACTGCCTTGGGTCTGGGGTGCATCTGCGCAAACTCCAGGGCCCGAGGCCCAAACAAGAGCCCCACAAAAGGCCCAACTCAACCATTTTGGATTTCTGGTTTTCATTTCTAAGAGATGAAAATGCAAGAGGGGGGCCATCTTAGACTGGCTGAATACAGCCAAGGCCAACCAAAAAAACCTGTAAAGACAACGACATGGGATGCATGGTGGGAAGACCCTGCGCTTTCAGGATTATGTGTTTTGGCTAAAGAGTGAGCAGCAAACCAAAGAATTGACAATCTTCTACAAAGTCAATAGCTTCTGGCCCTTAACGAAAGGGAGTTTTAACAATGGCAGGGAAAAAAACAGTTCGTCACAAATCAGCGCTGAAAGCCGCTCGTCAGGCTTTAAAACACCAAGCTCGCAATCGAGCTGCCCTTTCCCAAGTTAAAACAGCAGTAAAAAATCTTCGAACTGCTCTGAGTGATAAGACAACCAACAAAGCAGATTTACAGAAAAAACTGACTCCCATGTTGAATTTAGTTCAGAAAACTTTAATGACTGCTGCTCAGAAAAAGATTCTGAAAAAAGAAGCGGCTTCGCGAAAAATTGCTCGTTTGAGTCGAGCCGTTCATCAAGCAGCCCACTCAGCTTGATAGCTTAACAGTAAGAACCTGAATACCTTTTGATGGATGAGTCGACTTGCGCCGACCAAGCATCGATACCCCCCGTGATGGTAAAAACTTGGAGAAATCCTTGGGCGCTCAAGTGGTGAGCTGCATCGAGACTTCGGACTCCAAAGTGGCAATAAATCAAAACAGGCGTGTGCTTTGGCCAAGTTTTTGTCATTTCTTTTAACAAGGCATCATCCAGAGGCTTTGATTTGGGCAGAGATCCAAAGGCTCTTTCCCACGGTTCTCTCACATCCAAAACTTCGATGCGGCTGTCGTTCTGCAAAAGTCTCTGAGCCTCCAAAGCCGTGATCTCTTGGATCCGCTTGGAAATGTCTTCCAACTGAATTTCCATGAAAAGAATTTGAGCGGGGGGAAGATCAAACTGTTTTGAAACCGAAGCAAGACTGAAACTGGTATCCAACTGAGACTTTCGGAGATGGTATTTGTTTTCCAGAAATCCCCACATTCCTGGATAATGGCTTCCGATCTCTGCAAGAGAAGATTGCTCGGTAATGACGGGCGGCTGTTTGCGGAGGCCGAGCCACGAGGAAAGCTTCGCTTTGAAAGTGTGGACTGCTTTATTATCTCTGATAGTTGAGATAATCCATGATGTGTTTGTCTCTTTCATAAACCGAGTATTCGTACTCTTTAGTATGATACAGACAATCTGTGGGGCAAGCAGCGCTGCATAGCCCGCAATAACAACAAAGGGAAATATCAATTTCAAAACGTTTTAAGTCGAGCGTTTTTCGAACCCCGCCTTTTGTAAAATCAGGGGCAACCGTTGCATCTTTCTTGTCCGCTTCGATGTGAATGCAATCCACCGGACAAGCTGCAGCACACTGCTTACAGGAGATACAATCCTCAACATCATTGAATAACAATCCCCGGGATCCCAAGGGGATTTGATCCCGTACCTCAGGGTACTGAATCGTAATGGCTCCTTGGGTTGTCACTTTAACAAAAGTTCTCCAAGTAATAGCCATGCCTTTAGCGGTGCTAACGACGATATCTTTTAGAACTTCCAAATAATCGGTAAATGTCATCGATCTACCTCTCCTAAAACAATGTCCAAGCTGCCAATGGTTGCAATTAAATCTGCGACCATTACACCCCGGGTGAGCTCATCCAAAGTGCTGATGTTTAGAAAACAGGGGCTTTTGCATCGAACTCTGAAGGGTTTGGCGGATCCATCACTCACAATATAAAACGCCAATTCTCCCCGAGGGCATTCCGTTCTTGAGAAGCTTTCCCCAGCCGGGACTTTGACTACTTTTCCTACTTTGCCCCGATGGGGGCCAGAAGGGATGTTGTCGATCAGCTGGCGAACGATTCGAACGCTCTCTTTCATTTCCCGCATCCGAACAATGTGACGGTCCCAGCAATCTCCCAAAGTCCCCATTTCGCCGCTTCCCACAGGGACATCAAATTCAACTTCTTTATAGATGGAGTAAGGAACTTCTTTTCGTAAATCCCATTTCACACCGCAGCCTCGGAGCATGACCCCTGTGAGGCCATAAGTGTGGCAGGTCTCGACGTCTATCACGCCCACATTCTTCGTTCTTTCTACAAAAATTTTATTGAAAGAGAGCAGGGTGTTGTATTCATCAATTTTGGGTTCAAAGTAGTCCAAAAAAGTTTTGATTTTTTCGATGGCCTCGGGAGTGATGTCTCGCGAAACGCCCCCAATCCACATGTAGTTGTAAAGAAGCCGGGCTCCGCTCAACATTTCCAAAATATCCAAGATCATTTCTCGATCTCGAAAGCCAAACATAAAAGCGGTAAAAGCCCCCATGTCGAGGCCATAAGTTCCAAAGGACATCAGATGGCTCGCGATCCTTTGCAATTCAGCCACAATGACTCGGATGAACTCGGCTCGTCGGGGAACCTCAATGCCTACCATTCCCTCAACGGCAATTGCCCAACCCATTGCGTTGTTCATTGAAGCCAGATAATCCAGCCGGTCAACGTAGGGGGCAACTCCCATGTAGTCCACATTCTCAGAGTGCTTTTCAAAGCAGCGGTGTAAATAACCAATTTCGGGTTTCGCAGCTTTTACAATTTCCCCATCCGTTGTAACCACCACTCGCAGCACCCCGTGAGTGCTTGGGTGCTGAGGCCCCATATTGAGAAGCAGTTCATCGGTTCTTAGATTATCCAAGGACTGGCTCAAATGGCCTTCCACTCTTTCGTGTGTTGTGCTCATGTTTTTGCACTCCCAGAAGCGGGTTCAGTCGAATTGTCAAAATACAGGGGAACCGGCATCCCATTGTAATAATCAGGTGTTTGGTAATCTTTTCGTAAAGGGTGTCCGACCCAATCCTCGGGACATAGAATCCGTCTCAAGTCAGGGTGCCCGTTAAAGTGGATACCAAACATGTCAAAAGCTTCACGCTCTAGCCAATCGGCCGCTTTGAACAAACAAGTCAGGCTATCAATTGAAGCATTTTCTCTAGGAAGATAACACTTCAATCGAACCACTTTTTTATGGGTGTAAGACTGCAAATGGTAAGCAACACAGGAAGAGGATAGGGCAGGGTAATCAAGTCCACATAAATCGCCTAACGTCTCAAACTGCATTTCTTCCTTCATAAACCGGATGACTGCAACAATCTCAGATGGATTTATCTTTAAAGATTTCTCCGGGACGGTGTCCTCTACGCCTTGAATCCCTTGAGGGAACTTGGTTTGTAGTTTTTGTTGAATCTCTTCGAACGTCATGCTTGTGCCCTCAGGGACCCCAGCAGGCCCATTGATGATTTTTGAACTCGGATCTTTTTCTGTAGCATCATAACTGCTTCAAGCAAGGTTTCGGGTCTTGGAGGACAGCCGGGGACGTACACATCTACCGGAACGATTCGATCGACCCCTTTTAGAACGTGGTACCCTTCATGCCAGTACGGGCCCCCTTTGTTGGAACAGCTGCCCATTGAAATAACCCATTTTGGCTCGGGCATCTGTTCATAAAGGGTTCGAATCCTTGAAGCCATCTTCAAAGTCACTGTTCCAGCAACAATCATAAGGTCCGCTTGGCGGGGAGTTGCTCTAAAAACACCGCACCCAAAGCGTTCTAGATCATAATCTGAAGCGCCAGTGGCCATCATTTCGATCGCACAGCAGGCAAGCCCGAACGTCAGAGGCCAAAGAGAGTTCCTTCTGCCCCAACTTAAAACCTCATCAACCGATGTCATGACCACGCTGTCACTAGGTATCATGATTCCTCCTAAATACCTAAAACCCAAACGAGTTTTTAACGCTGAGGAGCGTAACAAGTCTGAAGACGAAAGGCAATTGAGAGTAAGGGGAAAAGCAATTTTTTAAAGGAAAAGAAAGTTCGAAAAAGTTGGGAATTTGGAGAAAGAACCATGATTTCGAAATTGATTTTGGTCAAAGCCCCACAAAAAAATTCAATTGTGAGTAATAAACAAGGAAGAAAAAAAAATTGGGGTGGCGCACTAAATAACTTGATCCGAAAAATAAATTGCGTCAAACTTAGTTTATTCCGGCAATTCATTAGAAGAGTCGGGTTGAACAAACCACCAACAATGGGGGAAACAATGGCTAAGAAAAAAGCAAAGAAGGCAAAAAGAAAAACTACAAAGAAAGCTAAAAAAACTACTCGCAAGAAGGCAAAGCGTCGCTAGACGTCTCTGCCCGGGGCTGTAGTACTCCTGGGAAACCTATTGGTTTTAACCCAAGAGTTTCAAAGCCAACTGCGGAGAAGAGTTTGCTTGAGCGAGTACGGATACTCCGGCTTGCGATAGAATATTCGACTTCGTCAGTTGAGCAGTCTCATGAGCGATGTCTGCGTCTCGAATTTTCGAGAAGGCAGCCGAGGTATTTTCCTCGTAGTGCATGAGACCTCCAATTGTGGAATTAAGACGAGATTCGCCTGCGCCGATAGCCCCGCGGACGGAGGCGATCTTGTCTAAAGCCAAGTCCGTCGGTTCCAAAGCTTCTCTAGCACCCCCTGCGGAAGCAATACTTGAAGAATCCAGTCCTAAAGAATCCAGGTCAATCTGATAGTTGTTGGCCACTTTAATACGGTCAACATTGTCATCATTCTTAGGTCCGACTTGAATATCGATGGTTCCGCCTTCACCGTTCAGAAGAGGGCGGCCGTTGTATAGTGTCGAGGCCGAGATACGGTTAATTTCAGCCTTTAGCTCCTGATACTCATCGTCCAAGTAGCCTCTTTCTTTGTCGCTGTTGGTATCGGAAGCTGCTTGAGTTGCTAATTCCTTCATTCTTACAACGATGTTGGTAATTTCATTTAAATTACCATCCGCTGTTTGAAGAAGGAGGAAGCCTTCTCTAGCATTCTTAATATTTTGGCCTGTAGCCCGGATAGTAGAACGTAAGTTCTCAGATATGGCTAAACCGGCAGCGTCGTCCATCGGTCTAACGATCCGAGAACCGCTGGCCAGTCTATCTTGAGTGAGTTCAAGATTTTCTCTATGGCCGCTTAAACGGTGTTGAGCAGTGAGAGAGTTAACGTTTGTATTGATTCTGAGACCCATACATCCTCCATTGATACCCCCACCTCATTCGAAGTGCTCGATTCTATCCTTAGAATCGGGGAGATTCTTTCTTATCTCCGAGGGAGTCCTACTAATTGTTTGAATGTAGCTGCTGCTGCATTCACAGTATGTTTCGACCGCTTGTGAAAAAATATTGAGGAAAATTTTAAAGAAAATTCATTTTTTTTTTAAGATTGAGAATGCCCCGCGTTACGAAATGAATAAGTAATGGACAAGACATGAGAATCCAGAAAACTTTCCCATTTCAAAAGCTGCTTGGATTGATATACTTCTAGTCATGAATCATAAAATCCTTCTCATTGATAGTGGTGTTACGGTTCAAAAAATAGTGGCTCTTAGCTTGGATAAAACCAAGTACTCAGGACTTTTTGTTGCTACAAAAGACGATGCCAAAAAACAAATTCTCGAACAAAAGCCCAGCTTGGTCTTGGTGAGCGATAGAGCTTCGGGAATTGAATGGCAGCGCTTTCCAAAGGAAGTGGAGGCTTGGCTGGGCCCTACAGGTCAGGCGCCCGCTATGGTTTTGTTAGCTTCAGGGGATGTTCGGGAGGCCAAGCACTACCAAGGCGTTCTACAAAAGCCTTTTACTCCTCAAGCACTTCAAGATCTCTTGGATGGGCTTATTAATAAGGAGAGAGGCATCGAGCCATCGGCTGCAAGCCCTTCGATGAATCGCCAGTCGGAACATTTGAATCAAATGTTTCGCGAAGCGGAAGAAGAGGAACCCACAGGTCACGGGTTCAACCTTAACGTGGATTTACCTTTAGATGAAAAGCACCCAACTATGACAAAAGCGAGAGAAAAGCTGGAAAACTTGTGGGACACCCCGGTCACCCCTTTTGTAGCTCAAGAAGTCAGGCCCCAAGCTGAATCGGTGAGTGATTTATGGGGCGGAGGGGATAATGCGGCCTCTTTATCCAGCCAATCCCTGTCCACTGCAAAACCAGCAGAAGAGGAGTCTCAGATCTTACGCACGGAGGATTCTCTGGCTTACAAGTCTCTTCTGGAGAACCAAGTCCAGCAAAAACTGGAATCTCAGAATCTAGGTGAAATCGTGGAAAAAGTGCTGGCTCGTCTTTTACCGCCTTTAGTGGAAAGGCTGGTTCAGGAGCGGCTGGATCAGTTGATGATAGAACAAGAAGAGGAGTTGGATCCTAATCGAAACATCCAGTTATGATCCCTGCGAATTTTGAACCGCTCTTATACCGTTTCGAAGTTGTCAATTCTACGAATGAAAAACTGAAAGAGTTAGCGCTCAAAGGCGCCCCGGAAGGCACGATGGTTTTTGCCAAGCGGCAAACCCATGGCCGAGGGCGGTTGGGGCGATTTTGGCATTCGCCTTTGGGAGGTTTTTATCTTTCGGTTCTTCTCTACCCACTCACACCCAAACGGATTACGGATCTCCCCTTCCTGATGGGGGTGGCGGTTGTCCAAACTTTAAGCCAAATACTCCCAAAAGTCTTTGAAGTGTCTTTGAAATGGCCGAACGATGTTTTGGTCAATAAAAAGAAAATAGCCGGAATTTTGTCGGAAGCTTTCGGGGAAAATGAGTTTTATAGCGGGATCTTGGGGGTGGGAATCAATATCAACACGCCGTTAAAAGATTTGGAGGATTTTCAGGAAAAACCTTTTCAAGCGACTTCAGTGAGCTCTCTTATGGAGGGAGAAGAGTTGGATATTGATGAGGTGCTGAGTATTTTTCAGTCAAAACTATTCAACTTGTATCGTCTTTATCAAGAGAAAGGGTTTGCTCCTATTCATGCTTTGTGGGAAAAAAATTGCGCCATGATAGGAAAAAAAGTTGAAGTAAAAGATGTGGAGCCCAACCGAATGGTGGTAACGGGAGTGGTGAAGGGGATCAGTGAACGGGGCGGTTTGGTTGTGGATTCCGGAGGATCCGACAAAGTGGAGATACTGAGTGGAGATTTGACATGTTGTTGGTTTTAGATGTGGGAAACACCCAAACTTCTTTCGGGGTTTTCAAGGATAGCAAACTCATCCACCATTGGCGGACGCAAACCCAGATTTCAAAAACGGCAGATGAGTATGCCGGGTTTTTATTTCCTCTTTTGAGCCACTTTAAAATGGATCCAGCATCTTGTGAAGGGATTGCCATTTGTTCTGTGGTTCCTCCGGTGGAAGAAACCTTCGTCAACTTTGCTTCACGGTATCTAAACCGAAATCCCTTTCGGTTATCTGCGCTCTCAAAACTGGGTTTCAAGATCCAAGTGGATAATCCCCGGGAAGTGGGGGCTGACCGATTGGCCAATTCGGCTTACGCCGCCCATAAATTCACTTTGCCAGCTATTGTGGTGGATTTAGGGACTGCAACGACTTTTGACGTTATTACCCAGGATAAAGTGTATCAAGGGGGGATCATTCTCCCAGGTATCAGAATGGGGGCGGAATCCTTAAGTTCCAAAACCTCGTTGCTCCCAATGATTGATGTTAAATTCCCGTCCTCCGTCATTGGAAAAAATACTATTTCCTGTATCCAAAGCGGTGTGCTTTTTGGGTATTGCGATGCCATCGATGGTTTGTTGGACCGCATTCAAAAAGAGCTGAACACACCCTGTGAAATCGCGCTGACGGGGGGGCTGTCTTCGCTGCTCCATTCAAAATTGCAAGCTAAAACAAAGCTTCTCCCGGATCTCACTTTGGAAGGTACTGAACTCCTCTACCAGCTCAATTGCCGCTAGAAAGCAGCGTTACTTTTTTAGACAGTCTTCTGCATCTTGGCTGTATGCTTTCAGTCTTACCCAACTTTTTGGCCTGCGAGATTTGGCATCCTACTTGCTCCTTTAATCAGCACACAATTTTGGGGAGTTGAGGGTTATGAGAAAGCAAATCCGTTTTGTAAATTTCGTTGGCCTTTTTTTCATGGCTGGCTTGATGGGAAAAAATTCTTTGGCCTGTGGAGGCATGGTGTTACCGGGAAGTTTGCTCTGCAGCTCCACATCCGGCGGCGGATACAGTACGGGGTATCCCTCGCTGACTGCCAGTGTTGTCTACGTCCCGACGAGTTTGCTGGGGGGCTACAGCCAGCCCATTAGTTATCCCCCCAATCCACTCGCTCCAACCTCTTACCCCTCTTATTCTTCGTATCTATACCCTGCTTATAATTATGGGTACGGATCGGGGCTGGGCTATCCTTATTCCAGTTATGGATACGGCACCGGACTTGGCTACCCTTACGGTTATTTTCCCTCGAGTTTAACAAGCGGGTTCTTGGGAAGTGGGGGACTTTTCGGTGGGCTTGGCACTTGTAATACGGGTTCTCTTCTATCCGGGGGAGGTTATCCAGGATTATTTCCCCTCTACGGATCCAATCCGGTATCCACTCCAATAACAACTTTTCCAGTGGTCAGTTACCCGATCAACACTGCGCCCGTTGTAACCATTGCGAACCCCGGCACCCACGGCTGTTCCTCTCAGACGGGGATGGGTTCTGTGCCCGTTTACTCCATCCCACGACCAGTCTGTACTCAGTTCTGTGGTGTGGCTAGAAATCTTCTGCGGCCCATTTCTCGGGAGCTCATCGGACAATCTCGAAGACTCTACTGATTTAAGCTTTCGAAAAACTGGAATCCCTTGTTTCCTTTCGGGGGGCAGTGTAGGGTCTCCTTTGTAACTGGGAGACGCTATGAGCTCATTACCCCAACAAAAAGGTGTGGAAGAATTAAAACGGGTCACCGCAGATCTGGAAAAGAGATTTGAAACCCTAAGGGGGCGTCTTTGACGTCGATAAAAAACGGCTAAGACTCTCTGAAATCGAAAATAGCGAACTGCAAGACAGCTTCTGGGCGGATCAAAAATCAGCCAAACAAGTACAAAAAGAAAAGGCCCTCCTGCAATCCATTTTGGAAAAAGTGATTTCAACCGGCCGGATGCTGGATGATGGAAAAGCCTTTATTGAATTGGTCCAAGAAGAGCCTTCTGAGGACAATCTGAGCGATGCCAATTCTGAAATTGCTCAACTATCGGAGCAAGTCCGAGCAATGGAGCTCCAGGAAATGCTTTCGGGTCCCAACGATCCGAAAGATGCGATTTTGGCTATCAATGCCGGTGCTGGAGGGACAGAAGCCCAGGATTGGGCTGAGATGCTTCTTCGGATGTACGTTCGATACGCTGAGCAAAAAGGTTGGAGAGTGCAAATTCTGGAACAAACGCAAGGAGAAGAAGCCGGAATTAAGTCCGCGACTTGCATTGTCCAAGGCCAAGCTGCTTTCGGTTTTCTCAAAGCGGAAAATGGAGTCCATCGCTTGGTGCGAATTTCTCCCTATGATTCCAATGCCCGTCGACATACGTCGTTTGCTTCTGTTTTTGTTTATCCCGACATCGAGGAAGAAATCGAAATCGATATTCCCGACAAGGATCTGAGAGTGGATACTTATCGTGCCGGTGGTAAAGGCGGACAAAATGTAAACAAAGTGGAGTCGGCAGTTCGCCTGACGCATATCCCAACTGGTATTCAAGTGGCCTGTCAAAACGAACGCTCGCAGCATCAAAACCGGGCGATGGCCATGAAGATCTTAAAGGCAAAACTGTACGATCGTGAAATGGAAGCCCGGCAAAAAGAGAAACAAGCTGTCGAGGACAGCAAAATGGATATTGCTTGGGGAAGCCAAATCCGATCGTATGTTCTAGCTCCCTATCGACTGGTGAAAGATCACAGGACTGAACACGAATCAGGAGATCCCCAAAGGATTTTGGATGGTGATCTGGACGCTTTCATTGAAAACTACCTGATGAAGCAAGGTGAAAAAACATGAGAATTTTAATCAGCAACGATGATGGGTTTGAATCTCCGGGGATTCAACTTTTGGCGAAAGCAGTGGAGGATTTGGGAGAAGTGTTCGTCGTAGCCCCTCATCGGGAGCGAAGCACCGCAGGGCATAGTTTAACGTTGCACAAACCCCTTCGAATCATCGAGCATGGACCCAGACGTTTTTCCACCAGCGGGACCCCGGCAGACTGCATTTATTTGGGGATTCACTACCTTTTGAAAGACCAACCGGATTTGATCCTGTCGGGAATCAATCGCGGAGCAAACCTTGGAACAGATGTTTTCTATTCTGGAACAGTGGCTGCTGCTCGAGAGGGCGCTTTGATGAATATCAAGAGTTACTCTTTTTCCATGGTCAGCATGCAGGGGCTGGGGATTACCGACCAAACTTCTTTTGATTTTCAAATGGCGGCTGAAATTTCGAAAGAAGTGGTGATAAAAACTATGAACACTTCTTTTCCTCCCCATACTTTGTTGAACGTAAATATTCCAAACATCAAGCGTTCAGAAATCCAAGGGATGGAAATTGCCCGACAGGGATTCAGGCATTACCAAGCAGAAGTCACTCAAGGGCTCGATCCTCGAGGGAAGAAATATTTTTGGGTCGGGGGCCCTTATCGAGGCTTTGAAAAAAGCGAGGAGTCTGATTGCCATGCAGTCCAAGAAAAGTACGTCAGTGTGACTCCCCTAACAATTGATTGCACCCATAATAATTTTTATGCGACACTAAAGGGTGCTTTTCCAAAGGGGCTCATCTAACGGGTGAGTCAGTCAAGATCGGGCCGGATATTGGGCCAACGTTCCTGTGAAAACATCAAATGAAGCCACTCACTAAGACGCATCCCGGATGATTTGATTTGAGAGACCGCTTTTCGGGTGAGAACGTGATCCTTGCTCTTAATGTAAAAGACTTTTGCATGGGGAGTCTCCAGTCCAATATCTTCATTCGAAGCAACAAGGATGCTTTTTCGAACGGCTTGTGAAGAGTCGGAAGTGCCAATGCTTTTTGCAAAATAAGTCATGACCCGGTCATCATAACTTTGAATCAGGCCATAGCGAATATGGGGGAAATGAAGGGTGTTGAACCTCAACAGATCTCCAAAGTTGCTCATTTTGTCCGAAGACACCACAGCCGGAAGAGTAGCGTATGCATTCCAAGCATCAATGATTTTGGAGTAGTTGGTCTCATCAACAAAGGGTGGCATGAGGGGAGTTCCGGAATCGGCCAATCCATATTTCATCGCATGGGGAAAAATAGAATCTAAATTTCTCAGTTGAGCCAGGACTCCCAACCCCCCCGCGCTCCGTCCAAAAAGCACCACGCGCTCAGGTTCTGGAAAATAGTTTTTGACTGCTTCCATGGTTAGAAGCGCATTTTGATAACCATGGTGATGAACGATGTTCGGATGAGCAGCGTCCCCATAATTGGGTTCACTATCGCCCAAGAAAACATCTCCGGTGCAATAAGGAATCGTCACTTTCGAGAATTTATAAAAAGGGTTTGTGGGATCCGAGAGATTCAAAAGCCCTTTTTCCCGAATGAGTTTTGTCGTGGGGGGTTTTCTTGAAAGTTTAGTCACGTGTGGGAACACGCAGGTTTCGGCGCTCCAACAGGCCCCACCAGGTTCCAAATAGAGCAATAAATCGGGCGAATTTCTCTTGGCCACTAGAGAAAAATAGGAAGGGCTTCCATCGCCACACAAGGATCCCGGAAGCTCCACAACGCACTCTTTGTCATACTCGCAGCCGGGGGGCAGGGAGTCTGCAGAGGCGATAAAATTGAGACCCAAAAGACAGGGGATCGCTAAAAAAATAATGGCTCGCATTGTGAAAAAACCCCCATAGTTAAGAGTTTGAATTCCTAACCTTATCGGGTGTTGACGCAAAGAGTTAAGGGTAAAGTTTTTCGAGCTCTTTTTGCCGGCGGAAATCTAAATACTGGTACAGCCCTTTCTGTCCTTCTGCACTTTCTTCAAGAGCCCTGTTGGCTTTTTCCAAGGCTTGGGTGAGGGGTTCCGGAACTGGACTTGAGGGCTGAGTGACTTTCCATTTTCTGAGGGCTTCCTCAGCTGCGTATTTAGAGAACGCAGCTTCTTTTCGAGACAGAAAATTGTCCGATTGGGCAACGAGGGCTTCCCAAGTATGAGGGCTCTTGGGATCGTCAAGCCTCTCTGGATGAACGAGGTACCGCAAAACTTCAGTTAAAGCAGAGTTTCGAATCGAATCGACTTCATGGATCACACTGTGAAAGGACTTCGGTTCTGAATAATGGGTAATCCACGGGTGCCTGATTGCCAAACTTCGGATCGTGCTCGAATCAATCAACCCATCTTCACTGGCTTCTATCACCAAAGTGGGTTTTTCCAGATGGATGATTTCTTTTTTAATTCTTTGGTTGGCATCCAGAACTCGAGAGACCCACCCGTGGGTCAAACTTCCAGGAATGGTCATGGGATACATTTTGAGGACTTTTAGAAACGCTTCCCAGCGATCGGCGCTGTGTGTGTGCTGTCGCAGAAGATCCAGTTTCGCTTCGGAGAAGTCTTTTTGGAAAAAAGAGTATTCATTTTCATAGCCGAGCCAGACCATGAAATCCACCAGTCCCTTAACCAACCGCACCGGAAACTGGCGGGTTTTGATTTGGTAAGCGGGAGAAATCGTTACCAGAGCCGACAAATCTTCCGGGTGATGGATTCCATTAAAAGTGGAAATCAGGCCACCGAGCGAAAAGCCAACCCCATAAATGGGTCCTTCCGTTTTTTCTTTAACAACTCTGTTGATGAACTCGTGCAGGTCCAACTCATAGTCTTGAAAGTTTTTTACATGGACTTTGTTGGGATTGGGAAGAGGGCGGTCGGCATGCGCTTGCCCGCGTTGTTCGTAAATGTAAACATCGTAACCCTCTTGAACGAAAGTCTTGATTTGGTCCAGCCACTGCGGACGGCTCTCTCCCAAACCATGAGAAATAACCAAAGTCGCTCTAGGTTTTCCTAGGACCAAGCTCTCTGGAGCCGCATGAAAAAAAGTATAGGGTATTCTAACGTCATCTCGAGTGAGGAAATAGCTGTGGTGGGCCCGCCGGTAGAGGGGGAGCAATTCACTTTCGACAGTTTTTGGTAAGAGAGTTGCAGGCTGGGTAATACTTCGAGGCCATTCTAAAGGAGTATCGCTGGGTTTTGGATCGTGGGGGCGGTTGGCTATCAAAGCCATCAACTCTTCGCAGGTTCGAGGTCCTGAAAAAGCCAGGGGACTCCAAGCGGAGAAAAAAATCAAACCTCGGATGACGTTCAACAAAATACCCTTCACTTAAGACTCCCTCCGCATTGGGATTGACCTCTGAAAAAGCAAAACAAGAACCACCTCTGGCTGAATACACCCCCTGATTTTCCTAAGAGAATTGGGTTTTCAGGTGGTTTGGGAATCGGCGAGTGACCAGATTTGGCAACCTGTGCTGAAAACCTCATAATCTCGGGCTTGGGCGGCCCTTATTAAGAACCGATAAGAACATACAAGACGGAATTTTTTAAAAGAGGGTAGGACGCTCTCAAAGTGAAGAACTATGTTGAGAGCGTCTATTCCTTTTCTTGTTTTGTTGCTTCTGCCAGCGTGTGGCAGTTTAAGAGTGGTTCCTTCGCGAGCCGTTCATCAAAAAGCAACGAGAAATCCTTCCCGCGAAGTCATCGCAAGAGGCCCTTCTGCTTTAAAAGGGGAGCCCTTGGCCTATGACCTGGAACATGCCCGCTTTTCTTGGCCGATTGTGGGAGCCAAGCCCGTGAGTTCTGTTTATGGAGAGCGGTGGGGAAGGCCCCATGAGGGGATCGATATCGCAGCTACCAGTGGCACTCCAGTCAAAGCCGCTCGAAGTGGGAAAGTGATTTACTCCGAAAACCGAATCTCGGGCTATGGCAATATGGTGGTCATTCGACACTCGCCGAGCTTTGCCACCGTTTATGCCCATTTGTCTCGAATAGGAGTGAGAACCGGGGATTATGTGGAACGGGGAAAAATTATTGGAAAAGTGGGGATGACAGGGCGTGCCACGAGCCCGCATCTGCACTTTGAAATCCGCCATAAAAGAGTAGCGGTGGATCCGTTAATTTACCTTCCCGGTAGAGTCCAGCTTTCCAGCCTTAAAGCCGCCAATTAACTTGCTATTTTAGGTTCTAAGCGTCATTCTATAAAGCATTCTGAGGACCTAAAATGACTCCCAGTTCTATCTCAAAACAACCCTCCGTATTAACACCCATTGAAGCTGAATCGCGAAACATGGCTTTCACGACTCGCTTGGAAGATTTTATCAATTGGAGCCGAAAAAACTCTTTGTGGCCACTTCCTTTTGGAACCGCCTGCTGTGCGATTGAGTATATGGCTACTGTGTCCAGTCACTATGATATTTCCCGTTTCGGCGCCGAAGTGGTTCGATTTAGCCCACGGCAGAGCGATTGCTTATTGGTTTTGGGGACAGTGGTTGAAAAAATGGGGCCCATTCTTCGAGAAATTTACGATCAGATGTTGGAGCCCAAGTGGGTTATTGCAGTGGGAGTGTGTGCTTCTTCAGGAGGATTTTATCGGGCGTACCATGTCATGCAGGGGATCGATGAGATTGTGCCTGTCGATGTTTATGTACCCGGGTGTCCCCCCACTCCTGAGGGGATTATCTACGGGATGATGAAGCTGCAAGAAAAAATTACCAAGGGAGGGATTGTTCGTGCCAGAGATCGATACAAACTTAATCGAAAATAAACTCCCAGGGTTTTTAAAAGAATTCTCGACAGAGATTGTTAGCACGCAAGACTACAGAGGCGATTTGACCGTGGTTCTTTCTTCAGGCGCCGTTCGCAAAGCGATTGCTTTTCTCAAAATGCATCTGAAGTTTGAGGTTCTCATGGATGTATTTGCAATGGATTATTCGAAGTTTGAACCAGGAACCCCGGAACGCTTTGCTGTTATTTACAATTTGTTTTCCCTGTCCAAAAAACGCAGAGTTCGGCTCAAAGTGTTTTTAAAAGAAGAAAATCCAGAAGTGGATTCCGTTTATGACTTGTATGCTTCAGCCAATTGGTTTGAGAGAGAAGCTTGGGATTTGTTTGGGATTCAGTTCAAAGGTCACCCGCATTTGACCCGCATTTTATGCCACAACGAATTTGAGGGGCATCCGTTGCGAAAAGATTATCCTTCGGATGGCTACCAACAGCTTCGTAGAGCAAGTCCATCGGTGGGGTTATAAATGCAATCCGTGCAACCATCAGACAATTTCTTGCAGCTTAATTTGGGGCCTTCTCATCCTGCGACCCATGGAACTCTTCGAATTTTCGTGAAGCTTGAAGGGGAAATCATCCGGGATATGAAACTGGAGATCGGGTATCTTCACCGCTGTTTTGAAAAAATGGCAGAAACCCATTCGTGGAATCAAGTCATCCCCTTTACTGATCGATTGAATTACGTCTCAGCCATGATGAACAATGTGGGGTATGTGATGGCTGTGGAAAAACTTTTGGGAATAGAAGTAACCAAGCGTTGTCAACGCATCCGGGTAATCATGGCTGAGTTGTCACGAATCATCGATCACTTGGTCTGCATCGGAGCCAATGCAGTCGACTTGGGAGCTCTCACTTGTTTTTGGTATTTTTTCAGAGAACGGGAAAATATCTATGATCTTTTCGAAGCAGCTTGTGGGGCCCGATTAACTACGAGCTATACCCGGGTGGGCGGCCTCATGGCAGATTTGCCAGAGGGATGGGTGGAATGGTGCCGTAAGATTATCAATAATCTTCCCCGGACTTTGGACGATGTCGAAGGGCTTCTGACCACCAACCGAATCTGGATGGACCGAACCCGGGGAATCGGTGCCATTTCCGAAGCTCGAGCTCTTGAGTATGGTTTTACGGGGCCGTGCCTTCGCGCGACCGGGAATTCGTATGATGTTCGAAAGACGCACCCTTATTACGATTATGACAAGTTTGACTTCAAAGTCGTCACCGAAACGGCAGGAGATACGTACGCACGGTACTTGGTCCGAATGGCTGAAATGAGAGAGAGTCTCAAAATCATTCAACAGGCTTTGTCGGATTTGCCCGAGGGGCCTGTGAACGTGAATGATTGGTCGATTACTCTTCCGCCCAAAGAAGAAGTTTATGGAAGTATTGAAGGCCTGATGGCCCATTTCAAATTGATCATGCACGGGATTAAGCCCCCAAAGGGCGAAGTTTATTCCTACACAGAAGCTGCCAATGGAGAACTTGGATTTTTTGTCGTGTCTGATGGTGAAGGACGTCCTTATCGGGTCCGTTGCCGTCCACCCTGTTTTGCCATTTATCAAGCCTTTCCGGAAATGTGCATTGGACAGACTGTGTCCGACGCAGTAGCGACTTTAGGGAGCATCAACATCGTGGCTGGGGAGTTGGATCGATGAGTGACATAAAGTTTACACCCGAGAGACAAAAAAACTTGGAAAGCCTACTTTCCCGCTATGAAATTAAAGCATCGGCTTTGCTCCCAGTCCTGCGGATGGCACAAGAACAGTGGGGCTTTTTGAAACCGGAAGTTATGGACTATGTGGCCTCATTGTTGGATTTGTGCCCGAGACACGTTCGAGAAGTTGCAAGCTTTTATGTACTGTTAAAAAAACAAGACATGGGCGATTTCTGTCTGCAAGTTTGCGGAAACCTCACTTGCTGCATGATGGGTAGCGATTCTTTGTTGAAAGTGATCGAAGAAGAGTTGGGGATTAAGAAACCGATGGAGCTAAATTCAGACAAACGCTTCAGCCTGATGCCGGTTCAGTGTTTGGGTTCTTGTGATACTGCTCCTGTAGTGCAGATTAACGATGATTACTTCGAAAAACTGACTCCAGAAAGTTTTCGAAAGATTATCCGCAAAATTAAAAACGGCGAGAGCGTTCAACCTGGGAGGCAGTCATGAAAATTTTGGCTCCCGAACGAAGAATTCTCACCAAAAACATTGAGACTCCCAACCTGTTCCAAATCGGAACTTACGAAGCGCAAGGAGGATACCAGAGTCTGAAAAAGGCTCTGTCGATGACTCAAGATGGGATTATTGAAGAAGTGAAAAAAAGCGGGCTCAGAGGCAGGGGAGGAGCAGGTTTCCCTACCGGGCAAAAATGGAGCTTCGTCCCTTTCAACTCCGGAAAGCCCATTTACTTGCTATGCAATGCAGATGAGTCAGAGCCCGGGACATTCAAAGACCGGGTTATTCTGGAGAAAAACCCTCACTTATTGATCGAGGGGATTATCATTTCTGCTTTTGCGGTCAGATGCCATAAAAGTTACATTTACATTCGGGGAGAGTATGCGGAGGCTGCCCGTATTTTGGAGCGGGCGATAGAAGAGGCTTACCAAAAGGGCTATTTGGGAAAAAATATTTTAGGTTCGAATCACTCTTTGGATTTGGTTCTTCACCGGGGCGCCGGAGCTTATATTTGTGGTGAAGAGACGGGGCTGATTTCTTCTTTGGAAGGTAAAAAAGGCCAACCCAAACTCAAACCCCCGTTTCCGGCTGTATCAGGTTTTCTGAGTTGCCCAACGGTAGTGAATAATGTCGAGACTCTGGCAACCATCCCGTGGATCATCACTCACGGTGGGGATGCTTACGCTCAATACGGAGTCGGAACAGCAAAAGGGACCCGGCTTTTTTGTCTGAGTGGCTGGGTCAATCGCCCTGGCGTGTACGAAGAAGAAATGGGGATTCCCCTTGTGGATTTCATTGAGCACTACGGGGGAGGGATGAAGGAAGGGGCAAAACTCAAAGCGGTCATCCCCGGCGGGAGCTCAACACCCCCTTTGACGCCAGAGGAAGTGAAACAAGCTTCTCTGGATTATGACTCCATGACCAAGTTTGGGACTTTTCTGGGATCCGGCGGGATTATAGTGATTCCAGAACATTTTTCTCTTCTGACTCTTTTGGAACGCCTGACGGAATTTTATTGGGATGAATCTTGTGGGCAGTGCACCCCCTGTCGTGAAGGAACCGGTTGGCTCTACAAAATGATGCGAGCGATTGAGCACGGAAAAGGGCGAACCAAGGATTTTGAAGATCTTCAAAAGACAGCTCGGAGCATGATGGGGACGACCATTTGTGCTCTTTCTGATGCGGCCGCTATGCCGGTCTTGGGTTTTTTGAAGAAATTTCCAGATGAAATCAAAGCGCATTTGAAAGATACGGCTGAGGCAAGAGCATGAGTGAAAAGACCGTAAAACTAACGATCAACGATCAAGTGGTGGAAGTCCCCGCAGGGACGAGTGTGTTTACTGCTGCTGCAATGGCCGGGATAGAAATCCCCCATTATTGCTACCACCCGGATTTGTCTGTCGCTGGAGTCTGTCGGATGTGCATGGTGGAAATTGAAAAAAACCCACGCTTGCAGATTTCGTGTAACACCCCGGCAACAGAAGGCATGGTGGTGAAAACCAAGACAGATAAAGTAAAAGAAACTGTAAAAAGTGTCTTGGAGCTTCATTTAATCAATCACCCGTTGGATTGCCCGATTTGTGACAAGGCAGGGGAGTGCAAACTCCAGGATTTTTATGCGGGCTATGGGCTTTATCAAAGCCGAATGGACTACGAAAAAGTTCACAAGCCGAAAGTCCAAGATATTGGAACGATCGTCCTGGATTCTGAACGGTGCATTCTCTGCAGCCGCTGTGTTCGCTTTACAGCGGAAGTAACCAAGACCAATGAGTTGGGGATTTTTAATCGAGGAGATCGGGCTGTTTTGGGAACAGTCGATCAAAAACCTCTGAAGAACGATTACACTGGAAACTTGGCGGATATCTGTCCGGTTGGAGCGCTTACTGCGAAGGATTTTCGATTTAAACAACGAGTCTGGTTTTTGGATAAAACAAAAAGTGTCTGCACCCTCTGTGCTCATGGATGCAATACAGTGGTTTCAAAGAACCCACAAACACAGAAGCTGTTTCGTGTGGAACCGCGAAGAAACCCGGATGTGAATAAGAGCTGGATCTGCGATAGAGGCCGATGGGACTTTCACTATGTTCATGATGAGAACCGGGTTCCGGAGCCCAAAAGGTATGTGGACGGAAAATGGACGGAACAGACTTGGCATGGGGCTTTTCAATCTTTGGGTGAAGAAATTCAAAGTGAACCCGGCAAGATACTGGTAGCGCTTTCGACTCAATTAACCAATGAAGAAACGGCAGATTTGGTGATGACGTTATCTTCCATGGGCGTAAAAGAATTTACATGGGTTGTGGATGAAACGGTTGTTTCAGAGACGCAGCCATTTGATGGCATCTTGAAGCACCGGGATCTCACTCCCAATGCCAAAGGCTTTGAAAAAGTCATGAAGACACTGGGAGCCACTTGGATGAAAATGGCCCAGGCTATTGAAAAAGTGAAGAGCAACCATTTCAATCGAGTCTTGGTTTTGGGCTTGGAGGGGTATGAAATGCCTGGGTTGGCAAATCTGCTCTTGGCAATTCCCAACCAAACAAAAGTCGCTCTGCATGCCACAAGCCAATCGGCGTTTTTAGAGAAGTGTGATTGGATTCTACCCAACGTAAGTGCTTATGAGAAAACTGGAACTTTGGTGAATGCTCAGGGCTTGTTGCAAAAATTGCGAGCGAGCGTGCCCAAGCAGTTTCTCTCCCGGGATGGACACCAAGTAGCTTGGGGACTTTCTCACATGAGTGACAAGAAACCCCTAAGCCGGGAAAGAATTCAAGAAGTCACCAAGCGAATGGGGAATTTGTCATGAACACTGGCAAAAAATATCGCTTACCGGTTCAGCAACGGATTTATTTGTTGGCCATTCTCCAAGGGATGAAAATTACGTTGGGCCATTTTTTTAGGAATCTCTTCAATCCCAAAGGTCTTCCGACCATTCAGTATCCCGAGAAGCGAAGGCCTTATTCAAAAAGATTCCGGGGGCTTCAGATCCTGACGGTAAAGGAAAGTGGGGAAGTCCGTTGCACGGCCTGCATGTTGTGTGCGACCAACTGTCCAGCGAGTTGCATCCATATCACAGCAACTGAACACCCCGACCCAAAAGTGGAGAAATTCCCGTTGGAATTTAATATTGATATGCTCCGCTGCGTTTTTTGCGGGATGTGCGAAGAAGCTTGTCCCGTAGATGCGATTCGGATGGGGGCCAATTATGAATTGGCCAGCTTTGATCGAAACGATTTCATCTATACGAAAGAAGACCTCCTGAAAAACGGCAGAAATACGGTCAGCAAAGTAAAACACTAAGACTGACGCGCAGCATTTTTTTCTGAAGTTCCCGGTTTTGGACCGCATGCTTGTAGCTTATTGAAACTATTAGTATAATAAACTCATAGGAGAGACTTATGACACTGACCAAAGCTGAACTCATTGATGCGGTTTATGAGAAGGTTGGATTTTCAAAGAAAGAGGCCTCTGACTTAGTAGAGCTTGTCTTTGAAAGCATGAAAGAAACTCTCTGCAAAAGCGAATCCATCAAAATTTCCGGTTTTGGAAAGTTCCGTGTTCGGCAGAAAAAATCCCGGATGGGAAGAAACCCTCAGACGGGTGAAGCCATGGAAATTTCTGCTCGTAAAGTCCTCACTTTTACTCCTAGTCGGATTCTTCGAGATGGCATCAACGGTAAATCCAATATTCTCCCCAGTGCCGTGGTAGCCGGAAGTAAAGAAGATGAAGACGATGACGATGATAATGAATAGAGCCTGAATTAGGGTTCAGGTGAAAAAGCCCCTCCTCGGTTTTCTAGCTTTCCAACTGGTCTCCACGTTTTCGTTTGGACTAACCTTCTTGGAACCTGCTTTTAATCGCTTGGATCCTGTGGAACTGAAGGCCCTCCAAAAAGCGAATCCGCAAGACCGTCTCCTTATCCTCTATTTTGAAGCAGAAGCGCTTTATTGGAGAGGACAAATTCAGGCGTCTCAAGAAGCGCTCAATTCTGTGAACTCGGAGTGTGAAAGAACCCCAACCCAAAGTCTCTCCGATCGTAAAGCGATTCTTTGTTACCTCTCGGAACTGGGATTTTCATACGAGTTCGAGCCCTTGAAACGGTATTTTGAGAAAGGGAAGACTGAGAAAGTTTTGAAAGCTCTTCAGAGCAAAGTGTTTTCATTTGAGGAAAGAGCTTATCTAGAAGGGGCTTTGCTTTGGCGAATTCCAGAGGCCTTGGGAGGGAACGCCGGCAAAAGTCTTTTGGGCTGGGAGTCTCTTCGCAGGCTTCGTCCAGACTTGAGCAGTGCCGATTTTTTCATGGGCCAAATCCATTTGGGTCGAGGAAGAAGAAAACTGGCAGAGGAAGCGTTTGAACGGGCTTTAAATCACAATCCGCCGGATCCAAGAGCCCGGCTCATTAAAAAGCCGGAAGCCTTGCCGATGAAGGGCAGGTTTTATTTAGGAGTTGTGGGAAACCCAGCGGGGGGGACAGGAATTGTCATTGGCAGGCGAGATGACAGGCTTCTGGATACCGACCGACAGTTGGATGTTTCCATCTCGGCTCAAAGTCGTGGGGTTTATTTTGGACGCATTTTTTATCAAGACAAGGAAGCTTTGGAGCCTCTCTGGCTGATCGGCAGAGTGGTGGCAGCTTCTGAAATAGATCAGTATTTCGGTATGGGAGCCCGGGCTTCAGCGGGAAACTTGACTGAAATTTCCCAAGCCCGGAGTGAGGGCTCGGTCGGAGTGCGTAAATGGTTTTCGAGTTTGTATGGGGAAGTGGGCCTTGGTTGGTATCTTCGAGATCCTTCTTCTGTAATTGGAGCTGACTCAAGCAATGGGAACTTGAGAACCCAACAAAAGAGTGTGATTCCAAGCTTTGAAGTGGGAATTAAGGATAAAAAATTATTCGAGGGATTCCTTCAAGTGGGAGTATCAGCAAAAGGGTGGGCGAGTTCCCATTCGTTTGAAGTTTATCGCCTGGGTTTGCGGAAGGATTTCTTGCTTACTTCTGAAAGCACGTTGCTCTTGGAATCTCAGGTTCGTTTTCTGACGGGCCAAAAGCCTTTCGGAATGCTTTCACAGGTGAGTGGAAATCTCTCCGTTCCGGGAGTAAGGAGAGGGCGATTCAGAGAAAATGCTGCGTGGTATGGGACTGCGGAATGGCAGTGGGCTTTTTGGCAGGATTTTTCAATAGGTGTTTTTGGGACTCTTGCGTCTGTGGGAGCTTCTTTCGACAGCTTGGGCAGTGGGCCTTTTTTGAGTGGCGGGGGGGCGGCAGTGACCATTGGGCGGGGGAATTTTAAGAGCAGAATTGAATTGGGCCGTTTTGCTGGAGAAACAGTTATTCAGACCGGGGTGCAGATTTTCTCTGAATGAAATCTTGAATAGTGTTTTTTTGAGCCTCCGCATCCTTGTACCCCAGATCAAGCAGGGTGCGGACATACGGTGGGGAAAACATCAAGTAACTCAACAAATCCCCCAGCTCTGTTGGATTCGCAGTGGATTTCAAAAGCTGTCGAAAATGAAAAGGGACTTCTTCCAAGTGGGGTTTTGCAAGCGCTCCCAAATCCCGGCTTGGGCGAAGAAGGAGGGCGTCAATCGATTCTGCGTGTTCACTTCTCATTCGGTTGATTCTCAGAAGATTTTCGTAGTCCAAATCGATGCTATCCAAAAAAATGGAGTTCAAAACCGCTCCGGCGACGAATCCTAATCGCGCTTGTTCGGTCCTTTCGATATTCAAAGGCTCTGGAGTGACGCAGCGAATCCCAATCGCTAAAATTTTATTGGCTCCCAGTTTTATCGCGGGAGAAAATGGAAAATTAAAGCGGAGGGCACCATCTCCAAAGAAAAAATCGCCTATCCGGATGGGTTCAAAAAGAATCGGAATCGAACAGGAAGCCATGATGTGTTTGAGTTTGATGGGCGTATGAATCCCTACTCGGTGGGCTCTTTCCCACCCCGAAGTGACTCTACAGGAATCAAAAAAAACAGTGGTTGTGCCATTATGGTAATTGGTTGTGCTAACGGCCAACCCATCGACTTTCCCGTCCCGGATGGCTCTGTGAATTTTCCAAAAATGAGTGTGGCTCAAAATTGTCTGGGAAAGAGGACTGGCGTCGAGCAAGGAAGTTAAAAGGAGTTTCCGTGTGACTTTCGAAATAAAAAGATCGTAGACCCAACGGTTGAGAATGGAAAATAACGTGGTGAAGTTTGTTTGCAAGACTTGGTCAAAGGTCAGAGAGTACCAGAGGTCGTGCAATCTCTGGGTAGCCGTTGAAAAGGGCTGTCCTTGGGCCAGATACGAAGCATTGATTGAACCTGAAGAAACCCCGGCAAAGACTCTCGGGGAAAAATCCGGAAACTGCTCTCCCAAATACCGCAGGACTCCTACTTGATAAGCTGCACGTGCACCGCCCGCCGAAAGAACAAGGCCTTGGACCGGATTGGGATTTGAGTTCTGAGCCACAGACTTATTTTACACCGGGTTGCTTCAAGAGAAGAATAAATTCCCCTTTTTTCAGATTCTTCTCTGAAGCTCTCAGCTCCAACTCTCGTAACGATCCCCAGAGATAGGTTTCTTGTGCGGTGCTGATTTCCCAAGCTAAAAAGGCTTGATGCTGGGATCCAAAGACTTTGTCGCAATCCTTCAAAAGCGCTTGAAATCGGTAGGGAGTGTCCATCAAAACGATATGGGCTGACGTTCGGGTCAATCCAGCGAGTTGGCGCAAGCGTTCCTCTGCTTTGGGTGAAAGAAAACCCACCAAAAGAAAAGGCGGGTTCCAACCTGAGAGCGCACAAGCCGTCCCCCAAGAAGTAGGGCCGGGTACGCAACGAATAGCAAAACCCATTTCTCTTGCGAGCTCGAGGACTTCTTTTCCTGGATCAAAAAGGACGGGCATCCCCATGTCCGAAAAAAGACATGCGGTTCCCCCTTTTTGTTTCAAGTTTTTAAGCTCGCTCCCAAGCAGCTTTTTGTCCTGGGGATTTTGATTGTCGAGATAAAACACTTTGGCACCAGCAGGCAAGGATAGGCGATTCAACAAACGTTCCGTGACTCTCCTGCTTTCTCCAATCACAACAGTACTGTTCTGAATAACCTTAACAGCTTGGGGATTGAGCTGCGTATTTTCGAGGAGGGGCATGCCCAAAAGGTAAAGTTGAGCGCTCATGAAGGGGCTCCAAAAGTAAGTCCAAAGACAAACCGGGCGTAATGTTCTTTTTGAACCGTTCTTCCCGATAGGAAACTGAGTGACCAGCAGCTTCTGGGTTTCGCAGCAAAAGCAAAACCGATTTGGTAATTGCGGGTCAGGGCTTGTCGAAAAGAGTGTTCAATGGATCCGAACAAGTCGAAGTAAACAGGCAGGGTTTTGTAGGCCGATAAAACAACCGTTTCGTCGTTGTTGGTGGGGTCGGCCCTTTTTCTCAGCAAAGTGGCAACACTCAGCTTGTCCCCTTGTAAAGTTGAAAAAGAAAACGTGCCGGACCAGTCGTTTTCATGGATGCCATTGACGGGTTTCAGCTGGTAAGTGCCCTGCACTTGAGCTGAAAACTGGCCCAATTGAAGATCGAGATAGCTTTCGATGGGTCCAACTCCGGCAGAACCATTATTAAGCGGCGAGGGCTTCAAAAAATAATTGTTTGAGAATTGCGCTAGAAGAAACCTCTCAGACCCCGTGCCCGTTTTTCGGAGAAGGCGGTTGTTGAATTCAAAACGAAGGTACTCAAAAGCCGAGTTGTCATCCAAAGCATCAAAGCGCGGCGAGGTAAAATCAGGATAGGGGGCTTGATTAAAAAACGGGTGTTCGGGGATCTTGCTTCTAAAGAGACTGGCTCCGTAGAGAACCCGAGGCTGGATAATGTGTCGGATACTGTTTTGATTGTTTGATGAGGGGCTGTAATTGCGCGCTAGATAGAGGGCAAAGGGGATCTCTGAATCGATAAATGTTTGGCTTTTGAAAGACGATTCCGGAAGGGGAAACTGGTACCCGAGAAATCCAGCTTTAAGAGAAGGTTGCAATTGAAATCCAGGCGCCAGAGGGGCATTGGCTACCAAGCGTCTGGACATAATCAAGCGTTGGCCGGTCCTGATATAATCGTTTCCATCAAACCCGGGATCGGAATCTGCTCCTCTAAGATCAGGCGTGTTATCAAACGCAGCCGATGGGCGAAAATAATTTGTCAGCCTGTTGTCCGTTTCAAAATAAAAATGGTTCAAAAAGAAAGGAGTGGTCTTTTTATGAAACCGGATCTCAGGAACCTGCCCCACAGTTCCCTGATCCGTGCCTGAATCAAGGGTGTTCACCAAAGACTGGTTATACTTTGCGGTGACCGTGGTGAGATAGGAATCCGTTGGATAGGAAAAAGAGAGCTGGCTTCTCAGGTATTGAAAGTTGCTCAGAGGACCAAAGTCATTGGGAAAATCCTGGTTCCAATAACGATTGCTGACCCAATCCACATCTTGGCGGCTGTAAACGGTCTCCCAAAGATTCAACTCGTTGTGAAGGGCAATCGCTGCTTCACTGAAAAGCCCCAAATGGCGTCTGCCCGGAATCCTGATCCAAGGGAAAGAGAGTTCTGGGTTAAACGACCTTTCAAGCAGGAAAAGTCGGGCGCGTCCCCGTTTCGAATTCGAGTAAATATAACGGTAGTCGAGATCCAAGTGGTAACCAGCCTGACTCCACCAAGTAGGAGTGAGCGTCAGATCCTGCCATTTGGCCAAAGCCAAGAAAATGGGAAGAGAAAAACCGGTTCCCAAACGCTGCCGGTAATTTGTAGAAGGGACCAAGACCCCGCTTTGGCGGGTGGTTTTAGCTGGAGCAATAAAATAGGGCGTATAGAAAACAGGCAATTCTTTGGCGTAAACGATCCCATCATAGATCTGCACGTAGGAATCCAAGGTCAGAAAAAAGCGGCGCCCATAAATTTTGACATCGAAGGGACATTTGCTCGCATCTTTGTCGATGAAGGGAACTGTGTTGCAGTTGGTGAAGATTCCATTGATAAGTTCGAACTCATCTTTGGAAACCTGATTGAGCGTGGTTCCCGAAATAACCGTTTGGCCAAAAAGCAACGTGACATTATCGAGAGTTCCATCCGCCCCTTCCAGAGCATACGTGCCGCTCTCACAAAAAATATCCATAGCCCCATCTTTGATATGGACATTTCCAGTGGCAAAAACCCGGTTCAGAGCGAGATCGATTTCAAGTTCGTCTGCCCAAATCTGCCGATCATTTTTGCGAACCCAAGCAGCTCCGCGGGCTTTAATCGTATTACGGCTGTTGTCCCGTTGGTAAAACTGGGCTTTAAATTCGAGTCCCGACCCCGCTTCTCCAAATGCGAGAAAAGAACTGAGGAGCAAAAAAATGTAAGCACTGCGCTTCAAAAATCACTCAACTTTCAACAGGACAGCCATTCCCTGACCGCCTCCAATACAAGCGGTTCCGATTCCCAACCCGCCGCCAAGGGCTTGAAGCCGGTGAACCAAATGGACGGCAATTCTGGCCCCGCTGGCTGCCAAAGGATGGCCCAAAGCAATTGCGCCCCCCTCCCGATTCAATTTGGATTCTTCGAAACGCAGTTCTCTTTGAACGGCCAAGACTTGAGCCGCAAAAGCTTCATTGATTTCGATGAGAGTGATGTCCTTCGGAGCAAGACCCGTGTTCTTTAATAAGTTTTGAGTGGCCATTACAGGCCCGATCCCCATTTCCTTGGGTTCGCAACCGATAACAGTGGAAGCTTCCAAAGAAGCCAGCATCTTCCAGCCGTTTTGTTTTGCTGTTGATTCAAGAGTGAGAATGAGAGCCGCTGCTCCATCGCAAATCCCACTGGCATTTCCGGCAGTCACAATGCCCTCTTTCTTAAAAACGGGTGAGAGTTTTTTCAAGGAATCCAAGGAAGCTGTGGGCCGCACATGTTCATCCTTTGCAAGCAGGGGAAGGGGAGCCAATTCACTTTGAAAAAGATTTTGTTCGTAAGCGGATGCTGCTAATTGATGAGAACGCAGAGAGAAAGCATCCACTTCTTCTCGAGTGATTTTATATTTTTCGGCCAAGCGTTCTGCCGTGAGAGCCATGGGCAATTGAGCATAAGAATCATAAAGGCCCGCGACAAGAGTGTCTTCGAGTTCTCCATTTCCCATTCGATAACCGAAGCGTGATTTCCGCAAAGTGAAAGGAGCTTGGCTCATGTTTTCCGTTCCCCCCACCAGAACGGCTGAAGCTTCCCCCAATTTCAATCGCCGAGTCCCATCGGCAATTGCTTCAAAACCGGATCCACAGAGTCGGTTCAGAGTCAGCGCCGGGGTGCTTAAAGGGATTCCCGATTTTAGTCCCACGTGTCGAGCCAAATAAGCTGCATCCGAGGAACTGGGAATGACGTTTCCAAAAATTACGTGTTCGATTTTTTCGGGTGAAACGCCGCTTTGATCGAGAGCGGCTTTGGAGGCTTCCACAGCTAAATCGGTCGCGCTGACTCCCTTAAGACTTCCCCCAAAAGTGCCAAAGGGGGTTCTCTTAGCTGCCACAATCACTACTTTCTCATTTGGGGCCGGCACAGGTCGATTCATAAGTATTTCCTTGTGGTTAAAAGAAGAAACTATCGAAAGGGATGAGATTGGTAAACCGTTTAGGAATGAAAAAACAAAGATAACGCATAGTGATAACTTTGGTTTGTGAAACCCGAAAAGTGGCTTAGTTTTAGGCAACTGTAAAAAGCCCAAAAACTGTCTAAGTTTCAGTCAAAGTAAATCCTTGAAGCTCCGGGGGAATTTCAGGGCAAGAGGGCCTTCACAATTCACATTTTTTGGAACCGGGAATTAGGCTCAAAATGGCTTGGATCAAGGCTTGCAACTTTATCCTATCAAATGAAGCCCTTTCTTACCCAAATCAGCGTCTTGCTAGTGGTGCTTTTCTCGGGGCACTCTTTGGCGGCCGATGGAGTCACTGTCACTCCAGAACTGAGTGCAAGTGCCGACCAAATTGCTGCGGCCGAAACCCGGATAAGAGCTTTTATTAATACACAAGATGTCACTCAGGATGAACTTCGAGCTGTGGTTGAGAACGCAGCGACTGGAGTTGTTTCTCGAATCGGGGAGACTGCGACCAATGAGCTCCGAAACCTTGTGACTGGATATCAAAATCTTCGCCGGGAACTCACCGATGGAGATGGCGTCAGTAGCGCTGAATTACTGGAAACTTTTTATGGGGCATCCAGACCGGCTGCGTCGGGTTCTGGCAAAAGACCTGGAGAAGAAGAGACTCCAGAGGAACGAAGAGCACGAGAAGCAGCGGAGAGAAGAGCAGCTCAAAGAGCAGCTGCTGATCGAGAAGCCATTCGGGTGCTTGAACGGGAACAAGACCGACAACAAATAGCCCAACAGCTCGCTGCAGCTCAACAAGGGGGCCAAGGGGGAAAAGGCAAAGGGAGCAGTGGTCAAGATTCTTCTGGAAACTCGAATCAAAACTTTCCGCAACCACAACCGCAAAATAACAACAACGATAATTTCGCAAACCAATCCAACAATGGATTCGACAGACTCGCAAATCGACTGGGCAATTTGGGAAATCAGGGATTCGGAAATTTCTCATCTTCCCAAAACAGCTCAAAAAAAGAAGAAGAGAAAAAATCAAGTTTCTCATTGCCAGAATCCAAGAAAAGTTTTTCTGAGGATTTCGCATTTCAGACAAAACCAAAATCGACACCGACTCTTCCTGCGCTTCAGACAGGGGATCAAAGCTTTCCAGGAAAAGCACAGGCTATGGAGCTACAAGGGACACCTCTTCAACCCGCTCCGCCCTACAACCCAGCCAGCAATATAGTGAGTAATGGATTTAAACCCTCCGGAGGCTTTGGAGCCACTGGCGGAAACGCCCCCACTCCCATGCTGGGTGGCATGATGGGGGGAATGGGCGGAATGATGGGGGGTCAATTAGGCGGCCAGCAAGGATTTCCATTCGACATCACAGGGCAGCCCTATGATCCAGAAGCCGAGGAAGAACAGTTTCCACGGTACCGGGTTTATGATGTTTCGATGTCTGGCTCTTCGTCGGGCGGGAGCGATAGCTCGCCAGTCGGGGATCTGAACTCCTCGAATGACTCCTCGTTAAGAAATGACAAGAAGATTGGGATTCCTCAATTTCTCTATTTTATGTCGCCGGAAGAAGAATCCTTAAAAGGGGTTCCTGGAATCTTTAGAAGTTTGGCAGCGGGTTATCGAAAAACGAGAATCCAGCTCCTGTGTGGTTTAAAAGACAGAAAAAAAATCGGGCTTTGTGAAAAGGTCCGGAACAATATTGATGGTTAGGAGAAGAAATATGAAGACTCCGTTTTTATTTGCCTTGATTGTATTCCAAGCGAGTACAGCTTTCAGTGGTGTGGGATCAGCTTATTTGAGCAAAGAAGTAGTTCAAAACCGCGATGATGTGGTGGGCTTCGGCAGAGAATATGCACTGGGAGCCGCAAAAGACAGTGCGAATCACGCGGCTGCTGTGGCGGGTGCAACCGGTGCCGCTCTGACTTCGGCAGGAGTAGGTTTTCTTTTATTGGGAAATCTCCCTCTGGGAGCGACCCTGATTGGGATGGGGTCTGTCGAGTTTGCCCAGATGGGTGCAAACCAAAAAGTAGCAGATACTAATGCTGCGCGGGAAGGTGCTTTGCTCGGGGGCTCTCCCAGTGGGTCTTCCAGCTACGAAAACTCGACTGCGACCGATCGGCCAGAGCTGGATCCAAAACTGGACAAATACCTACAAGATAAAGGGATTGATTCCGATCGATTCAAAGAGTTGGTCTACTCAGGCGAGTTGTCCGATCCAAAAGCGGTGCTTGCAGCACTGGGAGAGAATCCTTCAAAGTACGGGGACAAAGCCTTCGAAAAAGCTCAACTCGACGCACAGAAAGAGTTTTCTAAAATGGCAAATGAGTTGGGAGCACCGACTGGAGGAAGTTCCGGGATGGGGATGTCTGGAGGGGGAGGTACGAGCGGTCCTCAAGCCATTACCAAAATCAATCCGGAAACACGTGATAAAAAAGAAGAGGGAAAAGAAGGTCGAAGCAGCAAGGCTCAAAAAAGCGCTTTTGAACTGTCTAGCCCCATGGTGCCAGCGCATTTTATTCCCAATTTGTTTGGCTTGCCCCAAGAAGCTTTCTCACTTCAAGACCAATCACTTCTGTTTAATGCTTATTTAAGAGAGCAGGGGATCGTTCCAAATCACCCAGGGATGAATATTTTTCAAATGGCTCACCAAAGCTACCGGAGTTTTGCGAAATCGAGGGTGCCGGCCAAGGGTTCCAAGAACCGAGTGGCCAAAGCCTTATCTCCGTTTTAAGCGGCTTCCGTTGCTTTGAGGTAAAAAGGGAATCGCTTTGTAAGCGATTTGTTGAGAAATCGTCTGGGCATTTCTTTCCAGATACCGGTTGGAGTAAGTCCAAGCTGAAACTACCAAGAGAGCCGTAAATCCACTGAGAAAAGTAGTCTCCAAGTAACCAATTCGAAATTGCTCGCGCAACGAGAAGAATCCTAAAAGTCCGGCCCAGAAAAACACAAAGAGACTCGCAGTCTCCATCCAGGGGAGTAAATGCGTTAAGTGTTGAGCGGTGTGGGCTGTGAGAATCAAAGTAAAAACGATTGAGAGCCTTCGGAAGAGAACACGTTGACTGGAAGAGCGGCCAATGAATGAGCCAGCGAACCAAACCAATACCGTAATCAAAAAAGCAGCAATGACAGTGCAAATCAGCTTTGTCGAAACCATGAGCCAAAGAGCCAGTTCCCGGCCTATTCCCAATCGAAAAGAAAGAGCATCGGCAAAATTCTCAATCAAAAGGTGATTGCGGCCGATATGGGCTTCCACTCCAGCCACGATGAGAAATGCGAGCATCAGCCAAGTATGGTGGCTGGACCACTGCAATTGATTTACAAAAGTATTTGGCTTTACGAAAAATCGAACCCCTTGTCTCACACGTACCTCACAGCGACTTTGGCCTTCGTCCCCGCGACTGTACACTGCAAGTGTATGCCAACCGGGTTTGGGCCGCTGGGCCTCGAAAAAGCTGTCGAACTTTTTGACAGGGGCCCCAAACAGGGCTCTCGAAGTGAGTGTATACAGCCCGTACACTCGAAGGGTTGGTCAACAAAAAGCCGAATGAAAAAGGCGGAAAACCTGAATCTTTTCAAGGTTTGGCGACTGGAACACCCCTTGCACTCTCCAAGGGAAACAACTTAAGGCAGCAACTTTGATGAACAACAAAGATTACATTCTGAAGGTTTCCCTAGCCGCAGCCCTCCTGCTTTTTTCCCAAGGCTGTTCACAAAAACAGGGTTTCATCCCGCAAATCCAAGAAGACACCGGGATTTCGAGAGTGTTTGATTTCTCTGAGGATATTACCAGAGGCCAGATTGTCGGAAATGCTACTTTGATGGCTAGTGACCGCTATCTTTTTGCAACTGGTACTGGGTCGGGCTTCGGTATTTTTAACTTCTCTGGATCTTTCATTTCCGGAACCTCGGCTATTTCAGTCGATGCGAGAACTCCTAATTTTATCGATGGTGATGTCCGAAATGTTTTGTCGATGGTGACGGCCCAAAACAACCTCTACATCAGCAGCCGGGCGGGGCTTTACCAAATTAACTTGAGTCAAATCCAGAATCCCCAAACCAGTCTTGCTTTGCCCTACGGCGCTCCTAACTTGTTTGGCACTTTTGGCGGCTACACGAGCAGTATCCCTCAGTTTAGCGAAGCTTCCAAAGAACAGTTTCGTTGGGACAGCATGGTTTATGTTTCTCAACTGAATCAAATTTGGGGGTTTCGCGGAAATCGGATGTCTCGGCTCAATTTGGGCGGGCTTTCTTATGATCCACGTCCCCAAGTAGCGACGAATTTTCAATTGGACACCAGCTGCGATCCCGCTTTCAAGCGCTCCTCTGCAGTGTTTCAAGGTAAAGTTTATGTGGCAGCTTGCAGCCGGGTACTGGTTCTGAATCCCAATTCCACGGGGAATATCACTTCAGAGTCTTTCCGTTATCAACTGAATGCGGTCCAAGTGGTTGCGACTCAAAACAGGCTCTACGTGCACCATGAGCCCAGTTACTCTTGGGGCCGTTATTCAAGTTCAACTCCCGAAGGGATTTACGTTTTTGACGCAGGTTTGAATTACATCAACTATGTTCCGATTCAACCCATCAGTTTTGCTGTCTCGCCGGATGATCAATACCTTTTTGCAAACGAAGACAATTACGATGTCGGTGTCTATGCAATTTCCCAAGGTGGCCGTCTAGGCACTTTGGCTCGCTAGCCTCGTGATGGACAAATCCCTCAATCCCATGGAAAATTGAGTTCTATGATGAAACTCTGGAACTCTTGGGCCCTGATTCTAACTTTTCCTCTTTTGGCAGCTTCCAATCCGGTTCGGTTTGATATCAAAGATCTCACTCAGAGAAACTTGCTAGCGGTAGTCTCCGATGCACCTTTAGAAAAAATGATCGCCCAGTGTCATTTGTTTCATGGTTGGGTGGAAGTGGATCCGCAAGATCTCAAAGCGGGGATCCGGGGAGAACTGGAACTGGACACCCGTTCTTGTGAAACGGGGAGTGGCATTCGAGATTTGGTTCTCCAGGAAAAAGTATTGGATGTAAAACAATACCCTTTGGCGAAGGTTCAAATTAAAAAATGGGTAAAAGAAGCTATTGAAGTCTCGGTGGATTACCGTGGCAAAACCACTTCTCTGGAAATTCCCCTAAAGGTTGTTTTCTTTCCAGAAGGGGAAAAAACCAAAGGGCGGCTACCCGGAAACCTTCTCAGAATTTCAAGCCAGTCGGAGCTGGGACTTCCTGCTATCGGGATCTCTGTTCCTGAAGAAATGAAACAAACTTTAAGCAGCAAAGTGGAACTGATCTTTGATGCAGTCGGAACCAGCAAGCTCCCTAACGACAAGATCCTTCTCCCGGAAGGTCCTAAGCCCAAAGAGCGCGGGTAAAAAGCCCGGAGCCTCTTTTGGCGTCACTTCCCCTGCGAAACGACAAGTTCTGTCAGTTTTTCCGGTTGTCCAAGCTTAAGACAGTTGGTCTTCTCTTTGCATCTTGCCTCCAACCGTGGTGGGGGGCACCTTGCGAGACTCAATTCTTATATTCAGCATTACTGGCATCCTGACTTTAGGCTTTTTTGGCCTACTTTCCTCATCCAAAACGGTTAGTAAAAATAAACTCAAGTCATTAGGAGACATCAAGCATGAAAGCACAAATCATCGACGCCATGAACAAAAGCGGCTTGTTAAATCGCGCACGCGAGTTACAAGAGAAGCTTCAGAAAGTGATAAACTCCCTGATCTCTACGAAAGAGAAGAGCCATCAGAAGGACTCTCAGTAGGGGAGAGTGATGAGTTATTGTCTTCATCCGAGCAGCTTCCAGGAAATACTGTGATTGCAGGAGTTCCTGTAGCTGCTTGGGTGAAAGCAAATAAAGACAGGCTCAAAGATTTCCAAGTCCCAGCTGAGACCAAACAGAACCTTCGGGTCTTTGTCGGATGTTATGAATTGAAAAAAGGGCCTCAAACCATCGAAAAAGAAACCTGCGAAAAAAATCTTTTGGCCAAGGATTCCAAACTGTTTAACGAAAGAAACCGTTACTAAACCCGCTCTTTGAAGTATCTTGAAAGAGTGATCGCTTTTGTTTCTTCTTTGCTTTTAAAATTACCACCCGAACAAGCCCACTCCTGTGCTCTTCTTTTTCTGAAAGTATTCCAGGTTTTTAAAAAACTCCTCGGCATCAGACTACCCGAAGGGAGAATCCTCTTAAAAATCCCTCCCAAACATGAACTCAAATTCAGAAGCCGTTTAGGGCTTGCAGCTGGTTTTGATAAAACAGCCGAAGTCTTCCCGGGGCTTCTCCATTTGGGGTTCGGGTTTGTTGAAACAGGAACTGTAACGCCCCTCCCACAGCCCGGAAACCCTCCCCCTCGGATCTGGAGAGTGACTCCTTACAGTCTGGTGAATCATATGGGGTTTAATAGCAATGGGCTTGACGCTTTTAGAACTAATCTCCAAAAGTACCGCTTTTGGGCACAGGCTCCCGTATTTGCCAATATTGGTAAGAACAAAACAACTCCCATGGAGGAAGCAGTGGGGGATTATGAAAAAGGCATCCAGGCTTTAGCGGATTTAGTGGCGGGTTTTGTCATCAATATCAGTTCTCCCAACACGCCTGGCCTTCGTGACTTGCAAAGTGTGAGCTTCTTGGAGAGTTTGATTCCTGTTCTTCCCAAAGAAAAACCTGTTTTTATCAAGTTGGCTCCCGATCTGAATGAGCCGGAATTTCAAGAGATGTGTCAGTTTATTGATGAAGCTGAAAGCATCAGCGGAGTGGTCTTGACCAACACTTCAAGAGCGCTCAGTGAAAAAAGAGGCTTCTTATCAGGGGGATTGTCGGGACCCCCTCTACTTCCCATCAGCCTTTCGTGGATTGAGAAAGCAAAGGGAATTCTGCAAGGAAGAAAACTCATTATCGGAGTAGGAGGGGTGAGTTCGCTGGACGAGGCTCTTCAAATGCGCGAGGCTGGAGCAGATTTGGTTGAGATCTATACTGCGTTTGTTTATCAGGGGCCTAAACTGGTGAGAGAAATCACAAAGGTGTTTTAATCAAATTTTTCAAAGCGGCTTCATCCAACAATCGGATCCCAAGAGCTCGCGCTTTTTCCAACTTGCTTCCAGCTTCTTCCCCAACGACCAAGTAGTCTGTTTTTTGACTGACCGAATTGGTAACTTTTCCGCCGTTCTGCCGGATAAGCTGTGCAGCTTCATCCCGGGAGAGGGAAGGAAGAGTGCCCGTGATCACAAATGTCAGACCTTTGAGTTCGCCACTGGTTCCTGCTTTGCTGGCTTCCCATTTGGGTTGGACCCCTTTTTTGAGGAGCCTTTCGATTTCATTTCGGTTTTTTGGCTCGTCCAAAAACTCCCTGATTTTTTCAGTCACGGTTGGGCCCACTTCTTCCACTTGAGCAAAGTCTTCGTCTGAGGCATCTAGGAAATGTTTCAAAGATCCAAAGTGGATGGCTAAAAGCTCAGCCGTTCGTTCTCCCACCAAAGGAATTCCTAGGGCAAAAATGAAGCGATCCAAAGTGGTGTCTTTGCTTCTCTGGATGGAATCGACCAATTTCTGAGCGGAGCGTTCACCCTGTCGCTCAAGCGTCATCAGCGTTTCTTTGTCCAAATCGTACAGTGTCGAAAAATGGTGAATCAATTTGTTTTCGAGCAGGAGATCAATCCATTTATCGCCCAGACCTTCAATATTCATGGCACGCTTGGAACAGAAATGCTTAAGCCCTTCGGCCAGTCGAGCAGGGCAAGCCATGTTAGGGCAGCGGTGTGCCGCTTCCCCAGGTGCCCGGTGGATGCCAGAGCTGCAAGCGGGGCACTTCTTGGGAAAAACCACTGATTTTTCCCGGCCAGTCCGTTTTTTTTCGATGACACTCACTACATCCGGGATCACGTCTCCAGCGCGCTTAACAACAACTGTGTCACCAATTTTTAGACCCAAAGCTTGGATCTGGTCCTCGTTGTGAAGCCCTGCTCGTTTAACTTCCACTCCCCCCACCCAAACAGGTTCCAAAACGGCAACGGGAGTAATGACTCCTGTTCTGCCGACTTGAAAAATGACATCATTCAACTTGGTGACGCCTTCTTGCGCTTTGAACTTGTAAGCGACTGCCCAGCGGGGTGATCTCGCCACGAACCCCAATTCATCCTGATCTTTGAATGAATTGATTTTAAGAACAATCCCGTCAATTTCGTACGGAAGAGAATCTCTATCTGTTTCTACTTTCTTGTAGAACTTCTCAATGGCCTCGAGGGAGGAAACTTCTTTGTAAAGAGAATGTGTTTTAAGACCCCATGATCGGAAACTCTCCAAAAGTTCCATCTGCGTTTTGGCCTTCAGTCCTTTCACAGAGGCCACACCATGAGGGAAAAAATCCAGTTTTCTTTTTGCAGCAACTTTGGGGTCCAACTGCCGGATGGAGCCCGCCGCTGCATTCCTAGGGTTTGCAAAAAGCGGTTCTCCCGCTTTGGCTCTTTCTTGGTTCAATTTCTCAAAATCCTCCTTGAGCAGGATGATTTCGCCACGCACTTCCAACAGATCGGGGAAACCGCCCCTCAAATGCAAAGGGATGCTGCGGATGGTTTTCACGTTTTCAGTGACATCTTCACCCGTTTCTCCATCTCCCCGGGTGGCAGCAACAACAAGCCCCCCGTTTTTGTAAACCAACTCAATTGCCAGACCATCAAACTTTGGTTCCACCAAAAGAGAAAAGGGCTTTGATAGTGATTCTTCCCACCGTTTGTAAAAAGTCGCCGATTCTTCGGAGTTGTAGATGTTTTGCAAGCTCAGCATGGGCTGGGAGTGCTTGTATTTGGAAAATTTATCAATGATCGAGCCGCCCACTTTTTGGGTGGGGGAGAGCGGGCTTCTCAATTCCGGGTGTTCTGCTTCAAGCTTCATCAGCTCTTGAAATAATTTGTCATAAGCTTCGTCAGAGATAACGGGGGAATCCTGAACGTAATAGTGATAATTATGTTCTTCGATTTGCTTTCTTAAGCTCTCAACTCGTTGTTTTAATGAGGAGGCAACCATTGTGCAGGCCTTGGACTTATCCTTTACGGAGTTTTAAAACGCGGTAAGCGGCCTCGAAGATGATATTTGAGGTCATTTTGGAGTTTCCAACCGTGCGGTTTCTAAAATGGATGGGGAATTCAAACGGGACCAACCCTGCTCTCAGGGCTCGGTACTTCATTTCCACTTGATAAGCATACCCTCTGGAAGACACGGTTTGATAATCAATGGTTTTGAGCGCCTTTTTTGTCCAGCCATTAAATCCGCCAGTCATGTCCTTTGGTGAAGCGCCTAAAAGCAATTTGGAATAAAGATTTCCCCCACGGCTTATCCATTTGCGGTGCCACTCCCAGCCGGAAACTTCCCCGCCTTTTACATAACGGCTTGCGATGACGACATCATGGCTCTTTAATTTCTCTGCAATAATTTTAGTATCCGAAGGATCATGTGAAAAATCAGCATCCATTTGAATAAAGGAACCGTAGCCGTGGTTCAAACCCCAATCAAATCCAGCACGATAAGCAAATGCCAGACCCTCTTTTTGTTTGCGCCGAAGGAGTCTGACTTGAGGGTTCTGACTGCTAAAAGTCTCCACAAGGCTGGCAGTTCCATCGGGGGAATTATCATCTACCACCAAAACATCCACATCTGGAACTTCAGAGACCAGACGTTGCAGAAGCGGACCGATATTCCCGGCTTCATTGAAAGTGGGAATAACAACCAGAGTTTTTCCAGTCGAAAGCTCCGTCATAAAGACAATGGAGAGTAAGAAAGCCCGTGAGCTTCCGCTACTGCCTGGTGAACGATTTTTCCTTGGTAGGTATTGAACCCTTTCTTAATCGCATCGGAGGATTTGCCGGCTCCTTCGGGGCCTTTATCAGCGATTTCCAGAGCGTACCGAAGAGTGACGTTGGTCAAAGCATAAGTCGAGGTTCTCGAAACCGCGCCCGGCATGTTGGTCACACAGTAGTGGATAACCCCTTCATCAATGAAAGTGGGGCTCTCATGCGAAGTGGGTTTGCAAGTTTCAACGCAGCCGCCTTGATCGACCGCAATATCAACGACCACCGATCCGGGAGTCATGGATGCCACGGTTTTTCGAGAAACCAATTTGGGAGCCTTTGCTCCAGGAAGAAGGACTGATCCAATCAAGAGATCTGCTTTCGAAACGCTCTCTTCAATGTTGTCGATGTTCGACATCAGGGTCAGAACACGTCCCGCAAAAATATGCTCCAAATATTCCAAGCGTCTGGCGTCCTGATCAATGATGGTGACGACAGCGCCCATTCCCAAAGCTACTTTAGCTGCATGGGATCCAGCCACCCCGCCTCCAAGAATGACCACATTTCCTGGCATGACTCCAGGCACTCCTCCCAGCAAGATGCCCTTGCCAGTTTGAGTGTTGCCCCAGCTGCTTTGCAGATAGAATGCTCCGACTTGCGCTGACATTCGACCAGCTACTTCGCTCATGGGTCGCAAAAGGGGAAGGGAAAGATCTTTTTCTTGAATCGTCTCGTAGGCGATCCCCGTCACTTTTTTCTCAGCAAGGACTTCAGTCAGTTTCTTTTCAGCTGCCAGATGGAGGTAAGTAAACAAGATCTGCCCTGGACGAAGCAGTTCAAATTCAGTAGAAAGAGGTTCTTTTACCTTGATGACCATGTCTGCTGCCCAAGTATCTTGAGCAGAACCTACCAGAGTCGCACCTGCTTTTTGAAAAGCTTCATCGGTAATCCCGCTTCCGACTCCTGCATTCTTCTCCACCAAGACCCGGTGGCCACGAGCTGTTAGAGCACGAACTCCTGCTGGAACCAAACCAACTCTATTTTCCCTGTTTTTGATCTCTTTTGGTACGCCGATGATCACGGTGTTTTCTCCGGTAAAAGGTCTAAAATATCGTTCGCATCAATCTCGATGGGGCCCTTCTCTTCAGAAAGAAACTGCATCTTCCCTCGGAGTTTTCCCCCGGAAAGTCGGATCCAAGAATCAGTCACTGTTCCATGGAAGTACTTTCCCGCCTTGTCCATCAAAGTACACTTTCCTTGGGATTCCAAGGCTTTATCTATCTTTTCGAGGATGGGAAACATAAGAACGAAGTTGTATCAGAGACAAAGCAAGTGGGCAAGATTACTACCAATAATGGGATGAAGGGACTGAACCTGGGAAGTCGATGAAGGGGCTCAGAGCTTCGGGAGTGGAGACTTCAACGAATAGTTTTTGGCCCGGCCTCGACCAAGTTAAGGGGTGGGGCCGGCTGGAGTCTGAAAAAAGTTTGAACGACAGAAGCAGTTCGGTCAGGGGAGTCTCAACGGTCACCGATTCGATAAATTCACCTTCAACTCCTTGGTGGACCAGAGTGGCTTCGGAGATCTGAAAAGAAACCATTCCAGTGTGGGGCTGAAACCCAAGAATCTCAATGTTACGAATGAAAATACCATTTCCGAGTTTTGAAAGGAGATCAGAATCTCGCTCAGAACCAAATAGGGCAGGTTCCCAAGGGGCTGTAATGGGAAATTCACGAGCGGAAATCCTTCTTGAAAAACCGGGCATTTGTTCATTGAACGGACAAAGCTCTGCACTTCCGTCGATGAGTAGGGTTTCTCGTCGCGGCTGTCCTTCAACATCGATGCGCTTGCAGGGTTTCCAGTTGTCGATCACTTGAAAAGACAGTTTGGGGAATCGGCTTTCCAGGGCTTGAAAAGATTGGGAATTGCGGGATGCAAACTCAATCTCTTGCAGAAAATGGAGCAGGAGTTTTGCCACGCTCGATTGCGACCAAAGGGCACTCACTCGCCCCCGAGGCGCGGGCCAAGGTTGCTGGAGAGCTCTTTCAATGTACTCTTTCGTGATTAGGGGTTCCTCGAGATCAGCCATTAAGGAATCAGAATCCGTTCTCCCCCGCTGGATGGAAAACTTTCTGGATAAGTCACCTTTTTGGACAGTCAGTTGTGCGGTGAAAGATGCAAAATGCTCGTTTCCCTCCTGAGGCTCGTTTCCAGATTTGGCGAAAAGAAAAGTTCGATTTGATTCTTCGAAAGTGGCTCGAAACTCAGTTGGATTGCCCGATTCCAAAATAATTCGGCGGCAGGCCTGCTCAATTTCATTGTTTTTAGTCCAGGCTTTTCCAGCGCTGTCTGTTCTGCGGAAAGGCACATCAGGAAAAGAAAGGGGCTCTTCTTTGAAAAAAAGTTTTGAAAAAGCAGATGGATTTAAAAGGGCTGAGTGAAAAGTCAAAGGGCCCGTGGCTCCCGGAACAATTAATTGGGCACCGCCCGTTTCGAAAGTCCTGAGACAGGAAGTCTTTGGTTCAAATGAGAAACTGCGCCTAACCTCTGAATCCGAGAAGAATTCAAACGAGGGGTATTGTTGTTCCAAAGGGTGCTTGAAAAAGTTTTCCCAAATTGAGTGGTTTAGCATTTGCGTCGAAAGTTGTGTGGCGTGCCGCGTCCAAATGAAACGTTACCAACTGCGAAATATCCTCGATACCGCTCCGAGCCACCGGATAGAATAATAACATGATTGACTCCCAGTCACCTAAAGCAAATTTAGCGCGTTTGGGTTTTTCGTTGCTTGGGATTTCACTTCTAGTGGCACTCTGCAATTGTGCCAGTACCAAACGTTGTGATGGAAATCCGAGCAGGGTTTCATTGGAAAAAAAGATTTTTAATTTGGAAGATCAAATTGAATCCCAAAAGAAAAAGATTAAATCTCTTCAAAGCGAGTTGGTCATTAGGAAGCCAGCCACTTCAAACCTCGAAGAGATGATGGGAGATACCCTCGTTGATTCATCTCTTGGAGACATGAGTGGCTATTATGAAGCCATTCGATTCAGGGATACGGGCAATTACGATGAAGCCGTTGAAAAACTAAATCGGTTTTTGGTGGAAAATCCTGATCATGTTTATTCTGATCGAGCTCAATTTCTCATCTTGGACTCCCACTTTCGAAATCAGGAATACGGCATGGTTCTGATGGACTCATTTCTTCTGGAAACGAAATTTCGAGAGAGCAGAAAACTTCCCGAAGCCCTGCACAAGAGGGCCTTGTCTTATCTCAAGTTGGGAGACAAACAAAAAGGGGTCGAAACTCTGAAAATGCTTATCGAACTTTTTCCCCAGAGTGCGGTCTCTCCGGTGGCAAAAGAATCCTTAGTATCTCTTCAATCGAGCGAGATAAAAGAATGAAAATAAATATCGTAATCCCTTTGTTGGTTTTTGGAGCAATTGCAGTTGCGGGCTCGCAAAATTCAGATCCTCTCCCGGATTCGAAATGGAAAAACGTGATTGGCGACAAGAACAGTACTTCTTATACTGTGAAGCCCGGGGATACGCTTTCGAAAATCAGCAGAGATCAATTGGGCAAGTTGGATTTCTGGCCCAAGCTTTGGGAAGTCAATCGGGATAGTATCCACAACCCCCATTTGATTGAGCCTGACCAAAAAATTATTTTCAGTGGAATTCCGGGTGTTACTTCGCGACAGCCCTCCAGCGAAAACCCCCTTGGCCGGAAAAAGAAAGATGACGGGTTAACCGATCAATTAATCAGAGCAAAGTTGGCGCACCAGCACCGGCTTCGATATTTGATCTTGGAGCGGGAAGAGGTACTGGGGATTATCACCGGGTCTTACGACACAAAAAATTTGCTGGGAGTTGAAAGTAAAATCTACATTGGACCGATGAATAAGAGCCGCTTTGTTGTAGGCAAGAGGTACGCAGTGGTTCGAGAGACGAAGGGCCCCGTAATTAATAAAATAGATTCCAAAAAGCTTTCCCAGCAGTTGATACAGATCATCGGAGAAATTGAAGTAGAGTCTTTTGGTAGCGAGTTTGTTCGTGCAGCAATTGTTTCAGCCTATGACATGATCGAACGGGGCGATCGAATCATGGATATTCCAGCTGTTTCCATGCAGGATCCTCCTCAAACGCCCCCAAAACAACTGGTGAGCAAAGTGTTGGTTGGGGACAGTTTGGACAACGATCTTTTTGTTGAAGGGCAAATGTTGGTTTTGGACAAGGGATTTTCAAACGGAATGCAGCTGGGCTATCTGTTCCATGTTTTTGATGATACCGATCCAGTTTTGAAAGAACAGAGTTTGATTGAACCCCGTTCAAAGGGTGAAGTAAAAATCGTTCATGTGAGCCGTTACTCCAGTGTCGGTTATATTCAGAAGAGTCGAGAAGGGATTGAAGTCGGAGATATCTTGCTTTCTCATGCTGAGTTGCCGAACCCCGTGGTTCCTTTCACTAAAAGTCGACCAAAAGTACTGATCGAATAAGCTGTGTCCTGATGCGCCCTCTGTTGGATTGTCATCCTCTTTTTCTTTCTCTAGATAGTTTCGATGGATGTTTATCAAAGACTCTTGAAAATCTACTCCTCCTCGAAAAGAGTTGAATCAATCCTCGATTGGTGTTCCCGCAACCGGGCAGAAATCCTCTTCTTGGAATCTTTTGGGCCCCTTTTAAAAGAAATCAGCGATCCTCCAGAGATTCTGTTCCTTCGAGGCAACCGGGAGTGCCTTAACGAGCTCTCTCTTGCAGTTGTGGGTGCCAGGAAAGCGAGCCATTACGGCCTCGCGTGTTCCTACCGCTTCGCCAGAGAGCTTGCGGCTTGCGGTTATTGTATTGTGAGTGGATTGGCAAAGGGGGTGGATGGCGCGAGCCATCGGGGCGCCTTGAGTGTGAAGGGTAAAACAGTAGCGGTTATGGGTTCCGGATTTGCGAACCTTTATCCTGGAGAGCATAGGCGTTTGGCTTTTGAAATTTTGGACAAAGGCGGAGCGTGGGTTAGTGAATATGCTCCCTTCGAGCCTCCCTTGGCTTTCCACTTTCCGAAAAGAAACCGAATCATATCAGGTCTCAGTTTGGGTACCCTCGTGATTGAGGCTGGAAAAAAAAGCGGGTCTTTGATTACCGCTTTGTCCGGATTGGAGCAGGGGAGAGAAGTCTTTGTTGTCCCCGGACCCGTGGATTCCAATTTCTTTATGGGGGGACATGAGTTGATTCAAAACGGTGCAAAACTGGTTTCCAATATCAAAGATATTTTGGAGGAGTTCCCCTTGGAGGTTGTCACACGAACTATTTCTGAGGAGAACCTTCAAAACCCTTTCAAGTTTGGCCACGCCTTTTCTTTTGCAGATTGGCTCTTGGTGAGAGGGGAAAAAGCCATCGGCGAACTTCCTTTGCTCATAGAACAAGGACAAGTCTTCGAGATCGCTCCGCAGCGTTACGTGTCCACAAAAAATGAAAAACAGGAAGACGCTTGCCAAATCAAATTTTCTTAAGAAAAATAGAATCAGGTTTAAAAAAACAAACTCAATACATTGCGACAAAAAATACTCAACATCTTAGGGTATCTTTGCCAGAGTTTAGAAAAAGACAAAGATCTTTTCTATGATTCTGATCTCATTTGGGAGGAACTGAGTTCCCAAGGTTTCTCGGAAGAAGAAATTCTCGGAGCGCTTTCACACATCGAAAAGTCCACTTTGGAAGAAATCGGGCCGTTTTGGAGTTCTGAAATTCCTGTTTGCAGAGTTTATTCGCCAAAGGAAACCAATCAAATCAGCCGCCAAGCACGAGGTTATCTGTGGAAATTGAAAGTTCGTGGTATTATCGATCACGCTTTGGAGGATGAAATCATTGAAAAAGCGATGAATTTGGAGGGAGAGACAGGGATTCGAGAAATAAAAACCGTTGCAGCCCTTACCCTTTTCGGTTATGAGCACAAACTCCACGGTGAGTCCCAAATTGGGTTGACGGATTCATTTTTGATTTAAAGTACTTGATGGAAACAGCTAAAGTAAAAAAAAGAGCAAGCTCCAAAGCAAAAAAAACAACGGGTGATGAGCCTGTTGTGCGTTCCGGGCCCGCAAAAGGCTTGGTGGTCGTAGAGTCTCCGGCAAAAGCCAAAACATTGAAAAAATACTTGGGCAGGAATTTTGATGTTAAAGCATCCGTTGGACACATTTTAGATCTGCCAAAGAGCAACTTGGGTGTGGATCTAGAGCATGATTTTCATCCCACTTATGAACTCATCAAAGGCAAGAGCAAAGTGGTTGATGAACTTAAAAAAGCCGCTTTGAATGCCAACAAAATTTATCTGGCAGCGGACCCTGATCGCGAAGGGGAAGCCATTGCATGGCACATTATCGAAGTTCTTAAGCTTAATGAAGACCAAGTCCACCGAGTTTTGTTTCATGAAATCACCAAACCTGCCGTACTGAAAGCAATTGAGAATCCTGTCAGAATGTCCAAGGAGCGGTATGAGTCTCAACAGGCTAGACGGGTTCTGGATCGTTTAGTGGGTTATAAAATATCTCCACTTCTCTGGACGAAAGTCCGCAGAGGCCTTTCTGCGGGGAGAGTGCAAAGCGTTGCAGTCCGGATGATCGTGGAGAGAGAAAAAGAAGTTCTGGCGTTTCAGCCCAAGGCTTATTGGACCATCGAGGCTCTCTTGGAGACCGAAGGGAAGAGCTTTCCTGCCCGGTTAATTAGAGCAGAAGACAAAAAAATTGAGAGAACCGATATAGACAAAGAAGACTGGGCGAACGAGATCGTAAAAGATGCTCTCAGTGCTGGTTGGAAGATCACTGGAGTGACCCAAAAACAGCGCAGAAGAAACCCGGATCCTCCTTTTATTACGTCCACTTTGCAACAAGAGGCTTCAAAAAGACTTTATTTCAGCGCAAAGAAAACCATGACCTTGGCTCAGCAGCTCTACGAAGGAATTGAGTTAGGCGATTTGGGAGCGCAAGGGTTGATTACCTACATGCGTACCGACTCAACCCGTTTGTCTGATGATGCCGTCAAGCAGGCTAGAGAGGTTATTCTAAAGATTTTGGGCAATGAGTACTTGCCAAAAGCACCCTTGGAGTACCGCAATAAAAAGAATGCGCAGGATGCTCACGAAGCGGTCAGGCCTACTTCAGTGGAGTTTACTCCTGAAGTGGTTAAACCCTACTTGGAGCCGGATCAGTTCAAATTGTATGAGCTCATTTGGAAACGCTATTTGGCTTCTCAAATGGAGCAAGCGGTATTTGATCAAACCTCTGTAGATATTGAAGCCACGGCTAAGAACGGTAAAAAATATGGCTTTAGAGCCAACGGATCCATTTTGAGATTTGATGGTTTCTTGGTCATGTGGCAGTCGGATGATAAGACCCCGGAGGATTCTGAAACCGTTAATCTTCCCGACCTTACCGAGAAATCCCAGCTGGCAAACAAAGATGTCAAAAACGACAAACATTTCACTCAGCCCCCGCCCCGCTACTCCGAAAGCTCGCTGATTAAAGAACTTGAGGAAAAAGGAATTGGAAGGCCGTCCACTTATGCATCTATTTTGAGCACGATTCAAGATAGAAAATATGTGGAAAAAAGAGACAACCGGTTTTACCCGACCGAGTTGGGAAATATTGTAACGGAATTGCTCATCCAAAGTTTTGCCGAAATCCTGGATGTAAAGTTCACTGCCAACTTGGAAGATCAGCTCGATCAAATAGAAGAAGGCAAAATCAATTGGGTAAAAACCCTGAAAGATTTTTATGTTCCGTTTGAGAAGGAGCTGGCCACAGCCGCTGAAAAAATGCGGAACGTCAAACGGGAAGAAACAGTCACCGAACTCAAATGTCCCAAATGTGACAAACCCGTTATTTTAAAGTGGGGCAAAAACGGAAAATTTGCTGCTTGTCAGGGGTATCCAGACTGTCGCTTTACCAGTGAGTACACTTTGGACGATGACGGCAAAGTAAAACTCGTGCAGCAACAGACGACTGATGAAAAATGCCCAGCTTGTTCTGCACCTATGATGGTTAAAACGGGACGTTTTGGAAAGTTTTTAGCTTGCTCGACTTATCCCACTTGCAAAACAACCAAAGCGATTACAACGGGGATTCCTTGTCCCGAATGCAACAAGGGGGAACTCTCGGAAAAGAGAACCCGGTTCGGAAAGGTTTTTTACAGTTGCACTCAATACCCAAATTGCAAATATGCCATGTGGGACAAGCCTATTAAAGGTAGGGAGTGCCCACAGTGCAAACACCCCTTCTTGGCCGAGCACTATACAAAAAAAGAAGGGGCTTCCATTCGTTGCCCAAACAAAGAATGTGGGTTTGTTGAAAAAGTAGAGAGCTCTGGCGCTCCTGCTTAATCTAGTTTCTTCTCTCCTTATTGCCTTTCTTTCCAGGGGTGGGTTAAACTTTAGAAATGATGAGATTATTTGTTTTTATTGCTTTTTTTCTAGTCTCTTCCTCACATGCTTTGGACGGAATTTATTTGGGGGGGCAAGTGGGGCAGCTTGGGTTAACCGGGACTTCGCAGACGGTTTCCGGCAATGCTCTGGGATTTGGTCTTGATCTTGGGTTTAAAACGGGGCTGCTCTGGGACATCACTTTTAGCTCCCAAATGAGTTCTCACACAGGAGGAGCCCAAACTCTTAAGCTATACAGTCAAACGCTTGCGATGAATCTGCATGCCGATCTGGGAGAGTTTGATCTCTCTGCCGGAGTGGGGCCAGGTTTTTACACGTTTAGTCGGGCCACCAGCAATACTTACTTCGGGCTTCATTTGGATGCCGCTGGTGATGTAGTGCTTTCGGATCATTTAAGAACTGGTTTGGGTTTTAGATACCATGCTCTTTTTGGGGATGTGGGAGCGGACGATTTTTGGTCGGTCATGATGAGGTTGGGCTATCTTTTTGATGTGGGTTAAAACAAATGGCATCTAAAATTAAAAGCAGCATGGCAGGAACACTCTTGGAAGTGGTCGTAAAAGTAGGAGACACGGTCGCTGTGGGTCAAGATGTGGTTATCTTGGAGTCGATGAAAATGGAAGTCGCTATTACCAGCTCTGTGTCTGGTAAAGTGACTGCGATTCTGAAAGCCAAAGGTGATTTCGTGAATGAAGGCGAAACTGTAATTGAGATTGCGTAGTGCGAACTCCCTCCATTCAACTCACGGATGTTACTTTACGAGATGGATTGCAAAGTGAATCCCTGATTCTGGATTCGGAAAAAAAACTCCAACTTTTCCACGCTCTTCTCAAGTGTTCTTATTCCCGGATCGAATTCACGAGCTTTTCCCACCCTAAATGGATTCCCCAGTTGGCGGACAGTGAAGTTCTGTGTCAGTCCTTGTTTCAAAACCCTGATTTTGGCCGGACTGAATTAATGGCGTTTGTTCCCAATGAGAAAGGCCTCGAACGGTTTTTAAAATACCCGATTCAGTGGGCCAGTTTTTTCACAGCTGTGAGTGAGAGCTTTCATCAAAAGAATGTTAACTCATCGATTGACGAAGGTTTGAGTCAATTGAGTGGGTTGATAGAGACGGCAAAAAAACAAAAGAGAAAATGCAGACTTTATGTTTCCACCGTATTCGGTTGCCCCTACGAGGGTGAAATGCCAATCAACAAAGTGGAACTCATTTTGAAGAAAGTAGTGTCGATGGAACCCGATGAAATCGCTCTGAGCGATACGATCGGAGTGGCCAGTCCAGATCGGGTCAGAGCAGTTATTGAGAAAGCTTTGGGTTTCTTTCCAGCCGAAAAAATCGCTCTCCATTTCCACAACACTTATGGAATGGCTTTGAGCAATATTGCCTCGGCCATGGAGCTGGGGGTTTTCAAATTCGATGGAGCGACTGGCGGTGTGGGTGGGTGTCCGTATGCAAAAGGAGCGTCTGGCAACGTTCCGACGGAGGAAATTGCTTATTTGTATGAACGGAACGGGCTGCGGGGTCATATCGAATGGAAGTCGGTGATCCAGACGATCAAACTAATGGATCAATTTGGATTGCATTTGGACAGTCATCTTGCATCTGTTCTAAAAAAAGGGGGCTCTTGGTATGGCATCTAACCATGTTCTGTTGAAGAGGGAAGGGCCAGTAGTCATCGTGACCTTGAACCGCCCGGATAAAATGAATGCTCTGAACAAGGAAATTCTTGAAGAATTTAAAAAACTGTTGGATGTGCTCGAGACGGATAGGGTGGCCCGGGCAATTATTTTGACAGCAGCGGGAGATAAGGCTTTTTGTGTTGGAGCTGATTTGAAAGAGCGGCAAGGCATGAATGAAAAAGATGTCTTGTTGAGGTTGGAAATGGTCCGATCTCTTTATTTAAGATGGGAGAGATTGGCCATACCCAGCATCGCTGCAATGAATGGGATTGCTTTGGGGGGTGGTTTGGAATTGGCTTTGGTATGTGACTTGAGAATTGCCGCTGAAAATGTCGTTTTGGGGCTTCCAGAAACTGAACTAGCCATTATTCCCGGAAATGGGGGAACTCAGAGGTTGACCCGGACTGTCGGGTTAAGTCGTGCTATGGAGATGATTCTCCTCGGTAAGCGATTGACTGCGACCGAAGCCCTCCATTGGGGCATTGTGAATCGGGTTTCAGCTCCTGCACTGCTTATGAAAGATGCCATGGCATGGGCTGCAAAAATATCTGAAGCTGGCCCGATTGCCATCCAACAGGCAAAGAAAGCTATTCAGAGGGGAAAAGAAAAACCCTGGGAAGAAGCACTCCAGTGGGAAGTGGAATGTTACAAGCCCTGCTTGTATTCAAAAGATCGCCTTGAAGGCTTGAGAGCTTTCACAGAAAAGCGGAAACCCGCTTATCAAGGAGAGTGATATGCAAGATTCTGATCAGTTTATAAAAGAGCGCGAGCGGATCCTCCTCGGGGGAAATGAGAAGTATCACCAGAAAAACTCAAGCGAAGGGAAACTGTTTGCCCGAAAACGGATTGAACTTCTGGTGGATTCGGGGTCTTTTGTTGAAGAGGGGCTGTTTGCGAATTGTTTAAATGAAGAGCTCCCTGCAGATGGGGTTGTGACTGGTTTTGGAAAAGTTGCCAATCGGTTGGTTGCCATTTTGGCGAATGATTCTACAGTGAAAGCCGGATCGTGGGGGGCACGCACTGTCGAGAAAATGATCCGGCTGCAGGAGAAAGCCGATCAGTTGAAGATCCCGGTATTTTATTTGGTGGATAGTGCGGGAGCTCGAATTACGGATCAAGTGGAAATGTTTCCCGGAAGAAGGGGCGCCGGAAGAATTTTTAGAAATCAAGCCATTCTGTCTGGTCAGATTCCTCAGATCTGCATTCTTTTTGGACCCTCCGCTGCGGGGGGAGCTTACATACCGGCGTTTTGTGACGTATTAATCATGGTTCAGGGGAACGCCAGCATGTACTTGGGGTCTCCTCGAATGGCGGAGTCTGTGATTGGAGAAAAAGTAAGTCTTGAGGAAATGGGCGGGGCACAGATGCATTGTACCCAGAGCGGTTGTGGGGACTTCCTGGCAAAAGATGAGAAGGAAGCTATTGAACTGGGTAAAAAATATTTATCTTATTTCCCACAAAACTTTCAGGAGCTACCCAAAGAGTGCAAAAGCACAAAGAGTAAACGCCCGGCAAAAGACCTGAAGGCGCTGATCCCGGAATCTCCAGCTCGGGCCTACGACGTCAAAGAAGTCATTGAAGTTCTTGCAGATGAAAACACTTTTTTTGAAATCAAGTCTCTGTATGCCGCTGAATTGGTAACGGGGCTTTGCAGGATTGAGGGCAAAGTAGCAGGGATTGTTGCGAATCAACCAAAAGTAAAAGGGGGAGTTCTTTTTGTTGAATCCTCTGACAAAGCAGCTAGATTCATTCAAGTCTGTGACGCTTTCAATATCCCCATTTTATTTCTCGCTGATGTTCCTGGATTCATGATCGGATCTAAAAGTGAGCGGGAAGGAATGATTCGCGCAGGCGCTAAATTTATTCATGCCATGTCCAATGCAAGTGTTCCAAAGCTCACTCTGATTATCAGAAAGGCCTTCGGTGCCGGTTTATATGCGATGTGTGGACCTGCTTTTGATTGTGATTCCGTAATTGCTCTTCCCTCTGCAGCCATTGCAGTGATGGGGCCGGAGCCAGCGGTAAACGCCGTGTACTACAACAAGCTTGCAGCCATGGGAGAAGATGAACGCAAAGCTTTTTTAAAAGAGAAAATGGTGGAGTACGAGAAAAACATCAATATCTACCGAATGGCTTCCGAATTGGTGATTGATTCTCTGATCGATTTCGATGAGGCGAGATCAGAAGTGGCCAAACGTTTCGACTTGATGAAAACGAAAAAGAAGAGCGTGAAAGAGCACTCTTCGATTCTTCCCATGTAAGCCGGTCTCAATCCAAGGGGACTGGATTTGTTATTGCTCTAGGAGGGCGGGCCTTGCCTCCTGCCGTGACAAGAATCAACAAAGCCAACAAATAAGGCAGGATCTGAATCCATTGAACTGGAACTGAAAATCCCTTCCACGTCAGGCCCTGAAGAGCCAAAGGGAGAGCGTCTGTGAATCCAAAAAACAAAGCTGCCAAGAAAACGGGAAGAGGGCGCCAACGACCGAAAATAATCGCTGCTAAAGCAATAAATCCGCTCCCCGCAGTCATTTCTCTAAGGAACTGGCTCGAATGGGAAATCGACAAATAAGAGCCACCGAGTGACACAATAATCCCCCCGAGGATCAACGCCACAGTACGGGTGCGGGCAACTGAAACTCCGGCTGTTTCGAGAGCTTCAGGACCCTCTCCAGCGCTTCTGAGCCTTAACCCGAACCGGGTGCGCTTAAGCAGGTAGGATATGGTGATCGGAAGAGCCAATGCCATAAAAATAAAAACGTTCTCGTTCAACCGGGCCCCGGTGGGGAGTGAAGGGGTATTGGTCGAACTACCAAACCACAGTTGTGAAAGCAGCGGCGGCAAACCGGCTGCCAAGATATTGATAACCAACCCGCTGATGATGTGATCCGCATGAGCTTTTTGGGTCAGAAAAGCGTGGAGTCCCATGAGAGCCGCTCCGGTAATCATGGCGGCTATTAAGCTAGAAAACGGGCTCAAAGTAAAAGAGTCAGCCGCGGCAGCGGTAAAAGCTGAAAGGAGCAAAACCCCCTCGAGGCAAATGGTTGCGACTCCCGAACGTTCACATAAAAGCCCGCCGAGCGATGCAAAAATTAACGGAGTTGCCAAACGTAAGGATGATTGGAGGAGCTCAGTCATTTTTTTAATCCTTTTGTCCAAGACTCGCGAGTCGAGATCAAGATGATCAAAAAAGCTTGAAGGATCAGCGACATTTCCTTGGAAACGTTCTCACTAAAAAATTCCAATTCCCGCGAAAAGTTCTGAAGACTTCCAAAAAGCAAGCTCGAGAGTAGGATCCCCAGAGGGTGGTTCTTGGCCATGATTGCCACTGCAATTCCTGAAAAGCCATATCCCGGCGAAAAACCTTCAATCAGTTTGTGTTCATTGCCCATCACATCGTTGGTAGCCACCAAACCCGCCAAGCAACCTGACAGAAAAAATACCAACAACGTACGTTTAAAAAGCGGGACTCCAGCGAAAAGTGCAGCGCGTGGACTGGCCCCCATTGTGCGCAACTCGAAACCAGCGGAGGTCCTAAAAAGATAAAAGTAGACCAAAAAAGCTATAAAAACGGCTCCGATAAGACTGGCATTCACTGGGGTGGTGGGGAACCAAAGGGTATTCATCCGAAAAGCTTCCGGAAAAACGGGCGTTTCTGCCGCTTGGCTTTCAGGATTTTTCAAAGGGTAGAGAATCAAATAATTTACAACAGAAACGGAAACGAAATTGAGCAGAATAGTGGTAATCACTTCGTGAGTGCCTCTCTTTGCTTTTAAATAACCGGGAATCAAACCCCAGAGGCCACCGGCAAGGGCTGCAACCAAAACAGACAAGGGAACGGCAATCCCCGAGGGCAGATTGGGAAAAAGCTGAGCGAGAACGGCGACTGAAACCGCCCCCCAAAGAAGCTGCCCTTCGGCTCCGATATTGAAAAGGCCGGCGTGAAAACACAATGCTACAGAGAGTCCCGTCAAGATCAGGGGAGTGGTGTAAAAAAGAGAGTAGCCAATTCCAAAAGGGTTTAAGAACGTGTGGGTCAGAGCTTGAGTTAAAACTGAAAGAGGTTCGCCCATCAAAAGCAAAAGCCCTGCCAAGAAAGCAAAAGAAACTGCAATAGCCGTCAAACAAGACGCGAAATACTTCATGCTTTGGCTCCCGTCATCCAAAGGCCGAGTTCAGTTAGGGATAAATCGGGTGTTGTCCCTTGAAAAACGATGGTTCCTTCCCGGATGACAGCTATTGAATCAGACAGTGCAAACAGTTCATCGAGATCCGATGAAATCAAAAGAATCCCGGCACCTTCATCTGCCAACTTTAAAAAATGGGAATGGATGAATTCGATGGAACCGATATCAATCCCACGAGTTGGATGGCAAGCTAAGAGAAAACGAACCGAAGAATGAGTTTCTCTGGCAATGATCATTTTTTGTTGGTTTCCCCCTGAGAGATGTCGAGAAAAAAGATTCGGATTTGGGGGGCGGACATCAAAACGATCCATTAATCCTTGGGCTACTGAACGGATTTTGGAGGGGTTCAAATGCCCGCGCTGTTGAAAAACAGGTTCGTGTTGGTGTCCCAACAAGAAATTGTCCGCATTGGAAAAGCCCAAAACAAGTCCCTCTCTTTGACGGTCTGGCGGGATCAAAGCGAACCCGTTTTGCCTCTTTGAATAGGCCGGGCTGGTCTGGAGGAATTGGCCAAAAAGAGAAACGGTTCCCGAAAAGGGTCTTAGCTGGCAGATAACATCCACCAACTCTTCTTGGCCTTGCCCTTCGATCCCGGCTAGTCCCAGAATCTGGCCTGGGCGGAGGGATAAAGAAAAGTTGCTCAGCGGCTTCGAAGTAAAAGAGCGGGTGGAAAGGGAATCGATTTGTAAAACGTTGGATCCTGGGTGAGGCGTTCGGTTCCTTCGAGGGAGTTCGGTCTTTTGTCTTCCCATGATTAATTGAGAAAGACTTTGTTCGGTGAGCTCTTTTGTATCCACAGTGCGAATGGACCGACCACTTTTCATGACTGTCACTCTTTCAGAAAAAGTCAGTACCTCTTTCAATTTGTGTGTGACTACGAGAATGGTTTTTCCACGGTGCTGCAATGCTTTGAGTTTTTGAAAAAGCGTTGTGACTTCCTGTGGAGTCAAGACAGCGGTCGGTTCATCCAAGATCAGGATTTCTGCTTTTCGGTACAGCAGTTTCAGGATTTCTACTTGCTGTTGTTGTCCCACAGGCAAAGTCTCAACGGCTGCCATGAGGTCCAGGTTAAAACCAAAATCTTTCTGAAGGGAATCCAGAGTCGGAAGGATTGAAGGAGCATTTAAATCAAATTTAGACGGTTCCAACCCCAGAATGATGTTTTCCCAGACAGGCAGAGTGGGAACCAGCTTGAAATGTTGGTGAACCATTCCGATCATTCTTTTTATGGCATCAGAGGGGGAGCGGAACTCCACCGGCTTCCCTTTAAAGTGGATTTTTCCGGAATCAGGTCTAATGAGGCCAAAAAGAAGTTTCATCGTAGTAGATTTGCCGGCACCGTTTTCTCCCACAATAGCGTGAAAAGTGTTGGCGGAGACACTGAATGAAATGTTGTCGTTGGCTTTCACAGTCCCAAACGATTTGGAAATACCTTCAAATTGAATCAGGGGAGAGGAGTTCACTTGGGATTTCTCTTTGATTGGGCTGAAACATAATAGTCAGGAACCCGGATTTGGCCTTTCAGTATTCGTTCACGTACTTGGAGGGCTTCATTCTCGATCGCAGGGGAGAGGATTTTGCGATTGAAGGGGTCTACAGAAAAAGACACTGCTCCTTCTTTCAGCCCCATGCGAACCAACCCGTGCTGGAATGAGCCCTGAACTTTTTCCCGAATCGCTTCAAAAACGGCTTGATCCACCGCTTTCACCATGCTCGTTAAAATAAATCCCGGCTTTAACCAGTTTTGGTTGGAATCCACTCCAATCACCAAACGGTTCTTTTCTTCGGCAGCATCAAAGACGCCCAAGCAAGAAGCTCCAGCTGCGCAGAAAATAACGTCGGCCCCTTTGGAGAACTGAAGCAATGCCAATTCTTTGGCTTTGGAAGGGTTCCTCCAAGAATCAGAAGAAGCTCCTACATAATGGGTCAGAACTGTAACAGGAGCTAAACTCGATTGGGCTCCAGTTCGATAAGCCAATTCAAAGCGTCTGATTAAGGGAATATCCATTCCACCGATAAAACCCACGGTTTTTGTTTTACTGGTGAGCGCAGCAATGACTCCGACAAGATACGAACCCTCGTGCTCTTCAAACAGAACTGACCGAACATTGGGAACACTGCTGGGGGCATCAATGAGCAGAAAATCCGTTTTGGGAAATTGCTGAGCCACTTGTTCGATGGCTGATTTTTGAACAAAACCGATCCCAATGATCAAATCATATCCATGTTGGGCAAAAGTGCGAAGGGATGGGACAAATGCCGAATCCGTTGAGCATTCCAGAACTTTAAGGTGAATCTTGAGAGTGTCTTTTGCTTGAGTGGCGCCTCGGTAGGCAGATGCATTGAAGGATTTATCGTCTTTTCCTCCCCGGTCCAAAACCAAACCGACTTTCAAAGGAGACGAAGGGGGCAAAGCAACCACTGCACAGGATAAAATCCCTGCCAGCAGCCAAGTAATCCGATGAGGAAGAGGCATGTTTAACTTCTTAACTCATATCTGAGGGGCAATTCAAACTGAAGTTGCTGGGAAGTCAAATGCGTTGGAGGAATCGGAACTCGCTCAAGTTTCTGGAGAAATTTGATAGCTTCATTCTGTAGAAGTTTTGGTGCTTCTGATTCCATCAGATGGATTTCCGCCAACTTTCCTTCGGGAGTCACTTGAAAACGTACTTTAACGACGCCTGACAAGCCCAGGTCCTTCAACGAACGAGGGAAAACTTTTGCAGAATCCAAATACGCATGCAAAATCGACGCATATTGGACGGAGGTTCCTCCCTGACCAATCCCTCTCGAAGGGATTCCACCCGCCGCATTTTTGTTTTCGGTTCCCGAAAGTGCTTTTTCACCGCCCTCCCGCCGGGTGGGCAATTCAAGAGATTTGGAACGTGGAGTTAAAGTTCCTTGAGCCGGTTTAGCCAAATGGGGAAAAAAAGAAACCTCAGTCGCTGTTTTCAATCCCCCGCTGCGCCCGAGAAGCTTCTGAAAAGAAGACTGGGAGAGCGGCCCTTTTACTTGATAGAAAAGGAGTAAATGGACAAAAATACTGACAAAACCCGCCAAATAGAGTTTGATCTTCTGAAAGCAAAACAGATGAGTGAGTTCCATGTTCATGGCGCGTCAAACCTTAATGAAATTCCTCGAAAGGAGCAAGTTTTGGTTAACTTTATTTTAGGGCTTTTTTCTGTGGGCGCAATGGCGAGTACTGAGGCCCCTCGGACTTACCAAGGAACTGATAAAGGTCGCCCCTGTTTTTTGTATATCCATTCTGAGACTTCTGAGGGCTCCAAGTATCAAGTGGAAGTTTCCACAAGTTATGAGCATGAAGGGCAAGGGGTAGGAAAAGTTCTTTTACAGTTTTTAACCGATTCGTCGGGAAAAATATTGGAATGGCAAAATAATGAAACCAAGGAATTCTTAAGAGTACTGCTGCGAAACCCTTCAAAAACTCTGGAAAACCCCGCAGCTTTTCGATTGAAGTGGATGCATTTTGATCACCTTCACGATTCAACCTGTAGTGAACTTCAAAGGTTGGGAATGGAATGAAAAAGCAAATTCTTGCCATTTTGATTTTATCAGCGGGCTTGCTCTTCGCTGAGGGGCAGGAAGTAGGAGAGCTTCCGGAGATTTTGGTTCAGGATGAGGGCGGAGGCACGGTATCGGAGTTGGATAAAGATTCAGTCGTTCCCACGATCAGACTTCCTAAGAAAAAATTGGAGCAAACAAAAGCTCCCAGTTTATCAGAGGCGATTTCCGGTGAGAGCGGAGTGGACAGTCAAACTTCGTGCGCCACTTGCGGCTCCAAACGGGTCACAGTGAATGGCCTCCGCGGTGAGCACACAACGATTTTAGTCGATGGGGTTCCTCTGCATTCAGCTGTGTCGAGTTTTTACGGAGTTGATGCAGTTCCGTTGTCTGGCGTCGAATCTATCGAGATCAGCCGTGGCTCGGGGGCTTCTTTAGTGGCTCCAGAAGCGATCGGTGGAGTTTTGAACATTATTACGGAGACTCCGCACAAGAATGAAGTGGGGCTGAATATTTCTTCGGGAACTTCACAAAATTGGCTTTTGAGCGGTTCTATTTCAGATACTTCTTTTACAAAAAATTCCAGACTGTTTGTTTCCGGTCAGTGGAATCGCCAAGGGTATTGGGATTCCAACGGGAGTGGTGTGTGGGATGTCGACAAGAATGGCGTGGCGGATGCTCCATTTTTTTCAAATGCAGGTCTTTTAGCGAAAGTGTTGGTCGATTTGGGGGCAAAAGACGGGCTGGAGTTGCGCTATGGTTGGCAAAACGTATCCATTTTGGGGGGAACTGTTAACGGTTCGAAGCCGAGCAGTTTTCTGACAACCGTTGAGTTGCCTGCTTTTCAAGACAATAACGTTCAAAAAACTTACTTGGGAGATCAATTAAAAATAGCTGACACTGTCAATCTCAAGCGGCACGAAGCCGTAGGACGTTGGCGCCACCGTTTGGGTGAAAGCTCGCAACTTCAAGTGACTTCAAGCGCTGCGTGGCAGAATCAGGATTCTATTTATTTTCACGGCTATGATTACCGAAACACTGATTTTCTGGCATTTCAAGACGTGAGAGTGGCCACCCCGATTTCTTCCGAGCATGTAGTTACGATCGGAGCTGATGGGCGCTACGAAGAGATGAATTCATTCTCTCAGAAATTGTACGCCATTAAAGGTCTCTCGCCGGACGATTTTAGATTTAAAAACATGGCTCTGTATCTTCAAGATACTTGGTCCCCAAGTCTTTACCATGAATTCAGTCTTGCAGGCCGCTTGGATTATTTGGATATTGATTGGCCCTGTCAGAAGTCTCAACAGCATCGAGTGAGTAGAGTCCTAGGATCTCCCCGACTCTCTTGGAAGTGGACTCAGACGCCTGAATGGACAGCCCGGGTTTCTTACGGACGGGGGTACCGTGCTCCTCTGAGTTTCTTCGAATCCCAACATGGCCTGAGCGAAAATGGGTTTACCATCGGTCTGACAGAGATTGAGACTGCCCACTCTCTAGGATTCTCAGAGAGCTTTTCCAAAGGCCCGTGGGAATGGAATGCTAGCGTGTATGGGACTCAGTTGAATCACTTGGCCTATGCAGCAGATCCGGTAGATGAGTTCAGCCCGGCTACTTTCGAAAACCTGAAACAAGATGTCACAGTGGTTGCATCAGGAATCTCAGGAACCTACCGTTCGGGCTCATGGCTTTTCGAAGTGGGCGTTGAAGACTTTCGCTTACCAAAAAACTACAAACGACTGCTCCCAGTAGCTGCAGTGGAGCAGCGTGCGCGCTTTAGAGCCGAGAAAAAATTTGGCCCGGCTTGGGACCTGTTTGTCTCAGCCCAAATGACTGGTCCTAGAAATCTTTCAGATTACGGTTACGACAAACACTATGTGAATTATGAAACGACTGATAACGGGTTGGGTCCCACAGACACGGTAAAAGAGTTGAAGAACCAAAAGGCTCCTTTATTTGCAACTCTTGATTTGGGAACCAATTACCGTCCTTGGAAAAACTGGGAATTTTCGCTCTCAGTCTTGAACTTGACGAATTTTACTCAAACGGGTTGGGGCGACTCTCCATTGGCCTGGAACCAGCATGGTTCAGATCCAAACCATTTTCATTTGGATAATTTGCATGTGTGGGGGCCTCTGCGAGGCCGTGTTTTCATGGTCACAGCTCGAGCGACTTTGTAATTTCCGAAGGGGTGGTGTGAAACAAACCAGATGGCTTTTCCTGATGCTTGGGTCTCTTATCGGGTTGGCTTGCCCACAAGGGGAAGTGTCAAGCTTGATCCCCGCGACTCAAGCCGTCCGTTGCATCTCCAAGTGGCGACCCGATAGAATTCTCTTGGTGGCAGAACTGGATTGCATCCCTTGCCAAAAGCTCTTGGAGCGAATGAGAAAAGAAATGCCCGCTGCTAGGAGAAAGGCCGTGGAGGTGTTGTGGCTGAACGCGGATCCCGCCTCTTGTTTGCAGGCCTCACTCAGGGGGGCTGAATTGGGAGAAGTGGGGTGTGCCAAGAGACAAGAAGTGGAGCTCCAATGGGGAGTTCATTCGACTCCAGTCGTCTTTTGGTTGGAAGGGGAACGAAAACTAAGAGTAGATGGCTTGATAGAAAAACCAAAAAAACTTCCTTGGCAATGAATCCGCTCATGAACGAAACAGGCCTTTCCATTTCAGATCTCGCATTCAGCTTTAATGCTTCAGACGCCCCGATATTGAGCTCAGTTAATTACCAAACCCAAAGGGGTGAAAAGACGGGAATCGTTGGGCCCTCTGGTTGCGGAAAATCAACCCTTCTGAAGCTGATGGCCGGTCTACTGGTTCCCAGTCGAGGCGAAATCTATGTGGGTGGGAGTCGCGTGGAGAGAAAAACGTTAAAACAAAGTCGGGAACTGTCTCAGAAAATAGGGATGAGCTTCCAAAAGGGCGGGCTTCTCGACTCCTACTGTGTTTGGGAGAATATCGATTTTGCTCTAAGAGAGTTGACTCGGTTTTCAGCGGAACAAAGACGGGAAAAGATTTCGACTGCATTGGAACAGGTAGGGCTGATAACTGTGCAGGACAAGCGTTTGAAGGAGTTGAGCGGGGGCATGCTCAAGCGCGTGTCTTTGGCCCGATTGTTTGCTTTGTCTCCTCCCGTGATGCTGTTGGATGATCCGACCGCAGGTCTTGATCCTGTTACCGCAGGCGAGATCATTCAGCTGATTCAAAAACAGAGTGAACAGAAAAAAACAATTTTGATTTTCTCGACATCGGATCTTTCAGTTGCTTATCGCTTGGCAGACAAAATAAGTTTCTTATGGCAAGGGTCTTTGAGTGTGCCGCAATCGTCAGAGGAATTCCGAAACAGCTCTCATCCCGCCATTCGGCAATTTGTTTCAGGAGAAGTAACAGGGCCATTGACTGGGGACAGCGATGCTTGAGCTCAAATCCATCAGCAAAAACTTCAAGAACAAAACCATTCTCGATCAGCTCAGCCTCGAATTGCCGAGAGAAAAAACGGTGTTTGTTTTGGGCCGTTCCGGAGTCGGAAAGTCAGTTTTGTTGAAAATTATTGTCGGACTTATTTTGCAGGATAGTGGGGAAGTGTGGGTGAATGGAGAAAGAACGACACCGGATGATGACAACCGGATGGTGCATTTTCGAAAGCAATGTGGACTAGTTTTTCAAATGCCGGCTTTACTTGACTCGATGACTATTCAGGAAAATCTGCAGTTTGGACTGGAAAAGAACGGGGCAGAGGAGTTTGCCACAGGTTTGGATTGGGTCCGGTTATCGAAGTCAGTTCTTCAGAAGTATCCCTCTGAACTGAGCTTTGGAGCGCAAAAGAAAGTGAGTGTTCTGAGAACGCTTCTGCGGGCACCAGAATTCATTCTCTTTGATGAGCCTACAACCGGCCTGGATCCAGTGGCCACGGAAGTGACCAATAAAATGATACGGAATGTGGTGAGAGAACGCAAAACAGGGTGCTTGGTGGTATCCCACGATGTTAAGAGCGCTTTGGAACTTGCGGATACCATTCTTCTTTTAGATGCGGGAAAAGTGGTGTTTAAGGGAGGCCCCGGAGAATTTCTAAAATCCGAACTTCCTTTGGTGCGAGCTTTTTGTGCAGGCACGGTGACTCATGCTTGAATTACTAAAAGGCTTTTTCGACGGGGTGGGAAAGTGGTTTCTTTTTTCAAGGAGAGTCATTTCTGTTTGTTTTAAAGAGGGTGTCGATAAGAAGCAGCTGGTTGAGCAAATGTATCAAGTGGGTTCCCGTTCCATTCCACTCACTGCGATTGCAGGCCTTTTTGTGGGAGCCATTCTAGCCATCCAGATCAATTTGCAATTGAAGGATTTTGGAGCTCAAAGCTTCCTGGGGGGATTGAGTACTTCCACCACTCTGAGAAATCTTGGGCCGGTATTGATTGCTTTTATTTTGGCCGGAAGAGTCGGTGCTTTCTCGACTGCGGAATTGGGGACCATGTCCATTACAGAGCAGTTGAATGCCATTCGATGCCTCGGCTTGAATCCGTTATCTGTGATCATTGTGCCAAGATTGGTGGCACTAACTTTGTCGAGTTTTCTTTTATTAGTTTTGGGCTTGGGTTTGACCGTTCTGGGGGGGATCTCCATTTCTGCGGTTGCCTTGAAAGTAAATCCACTTCAATTTACTTCCCATATTTCGCAATTTGTATCTCTCTCCAGTATTTCCATGGGGATGATTAAGAGTTTTCTCTATGGTCTGCTGATTGGAACCATCTCGTGTTTTGTTGGGTACCATACGAATGGGGGAGCCGAAGACGTGGGGCGTTCAGTGAGGAGGACAGCTGTTGTCACTTTGGTCAGTATTATTGTGACGGATTTCTTGGTCTCAGTTGTTTCGGAAGCTGTGAAAACCTTTTTTGGGGGTTGAAGGAAAAAAATGATTCGATTCTTAGGAGCATGGGGAATCCGAGAGACCCTACAAATTGTTAACCCGGTGAGACTGTTTGCTGCTTCGGCCGTGCGTTTAGTGGGATCCGCTCTGAAGGGCGAGTGGCGGGGACAGGAAATCCTAAAGCAAGTATTCGAATGCTTGGTGATGAGCGCTCCCATTGTTCTATTTTCGCTTTCAATTGTTTCCTTAATGAGCGTGCTTGAGTTTTCGTGGCACATGAAAGTAGTTTTGAAACAAGATGCTTTGGTCCCTGGATTCTCAATGGTCCTAACAGTCAGAGAAGTGGCTCCGGTAGTGACTGCTATGTTGCTGGCATCTCGAATCGGAGCTTCGATAGCTGCTGAGATTGGAGCAATGAAAATTACCGAGCAATTGGATCAATTAAAATTATTGGCAGTTTCGGAAGTGGATTATTTGCTGATCCCGCGTTGGATTGGATCTGTCGCCGCAAATTTTAGTTTGACCATTTTATCTCTTTTCACGGCTGCTATGGTGAGTTGTTGGTTGGGCTCCCATTGGATGGGGTATCAACCGGGTGAGTTCTACAATACTCTGCTGCTTTTCACGAAAGGGCATGACTTAGCGGGGTGTCTCATAAAAACGATTGTTTTCGGCACCCTCATTCCATTCGTATCAGCCAGCTATGGATTCCAGTGTTCGCAAGGGAGTCGGGGAGTGGGGGAGGCAGCAACGCAAGCTGTTACCAGAAGCAGCTTGATGATTATTATCTGGGATTTATTGATCAACTCACTTTGGTGGATGCCCTGAGTTAAATAGCCTGCTCCGCATTAATTTTTCCATTCAGTGACCTTTCCCCTTTCAGGTATAATTAAAGAGTAAGTTCAAGCCTCTCTTCTTTTATCCAACAGAAACTTCCATGGAACAACAGCGCAAAGAATTTTGGGTCGGTGCTCTCGTACTCATTTCACTGGGCTTACTGCTTCTTTTCGCCTGGCTTTTGGGGATTGTCTCACCGCCGGGATCCAGTATTCGGTTTCATGTCTTTTACCAGTTTGCTGGGGGGGTTGAAGTGGGAGCCCCTGTCCGCGTGAGTGGGGTTAAGGTTGGGAAAGTGGAACAAATCGAATTTGTAACGGCTCCCCCCGCTGGAAGCTTGGCTGGAACCTCTGTAAAAATCAGAATTGGTGTTAATCCAGATGTAAAAAGTCTCATACGAGAAAATTCCAAATTCTACATCAATATTGCTGGCATCATCGGTGAACGATACCTCGAAGTTACTCCAGGCAGCGAGGAGAGTCCCTTGTTGGCATCCGGGGCGGAAGTGCGCGGAATGGATCCTCCCCGTGTGGATCAGCTCTTGTCGCAAGGCTATGGCGTCTTTGGAAAAGTTCAGGACTTTTTGGAGCGTAATGACCAAACGATGCAGGAGCTTCTATCCAGCGTTCATTCCCTGATGACCGATACAAATAACATTCTAAAAAAGCTGGACAGAAAAAAAGTGGGTCAACTCATCGAAAACCTCAATACTGTCAGCTCCAATCTTGCCTTCTTGTCACAGCAGTTGCGGACTCAAAAAAGCAGTAAATTTGTTGACCAGCTGGCTGATCTGGTGGATCGAGCGCATCAGATAGATAAACCCGCCTTGCAAAAATTTCTTCAGGAAGAAGGCGTAAGGGCCAGAATTTTTTAGTCAAGAAAACGAGGTAAAGAAATGAAAACTCTCCTCCACGTTATTTTATTGGCCAGTTCCCTTGGTTACGCTGGATTCCTGGAAGATTTTAAAAATGAACGTCGTTTTGGAGCCGGAGTCAGTGCGGGAGGGCCGTTGAGTTCCTTGGGAATGGAGATCGAATTCAATTTGGAACCCGAAATTTCCATTGCGGGAGGGCTCGGAACCGGGGGAAGTTACTCGACACTTGCAGTTAAGGGACGGTATTTTCTTTTGGGAGATCAAGTGAGCCCATACTTTTTGATGGGAATTGCACGTTGGTGGAGTGATGGGACTTCGGAGCGGGATATCGGGCCATCTGTTTTAAAAAACATCTTCCTTGAAGGAGCTGATCCAAGAAGTGGTTTTAGCGTGTGGACTCTTTACCCGGGAATTGGAGTTCAATTCATCCATGACTCCGGATTTTCGCTTTACTTGGAGGCTCATTACTTTTTCAAAATTCCCAACTTCGCCAACGGAACCTATGCGGGGATGGGAGCATCCTGGTTCTTTTGAAAAACTTGCACCAACCAATGAAACCGATTCTTTCCCATTTCAAAGCAAGTACCCGGAGTTTCAAGACCCAACTTGCTTTTTACTTCGTGCCTGCCACCCTGATTCCGATTCTGGGACTGAGCTATTATGCAACTCATGTATTTGAAAAGAGCAGCCAGCAGGGTCTCTACCGTCAAGCCACTTCTGAAAGTACTCTCATCAAAAACGAAATCACAACGAGCCAGAAAAATCTCCTGAGCCAGATGCGCCGGTTTTCAAGCCAGCAAGCCCTTGTTCGGGCTGCTTCCAAAAGAGAGAGCAAAAGCATCAGTGAGGTCCTGTCCAGTTTTCGGAGCATTGGCAGGCTGCGAGTTTATGATCCAGAGGGCGACTTTCTTGCTGAGGGCCCAGGTGAAAAAGGCGGGCGGCCTCGAATCCACTATATTCCCAGAGAGAGTCTGAAAAAGCTGAAAAGCCAAGGGGTGATCGTTGAAAGCTATTTCACCGAAGATGGTTCAGGCCTTTCGATCCTCGGCAGGACTTTGATCCAGGATGACAACAAACTCTACGGGGTTTTGGAGCAGGAATATTTATTTGGTGTGAACCAACTCAGTGAACTCAGGAATAAGCGACACTTGGAAGCTCTTCTCATAAAAAGGGACTTTAGTGTGGCTGTCTCAAGCATGGCCATTGGAAAAACCCAATTGAACACACTGGCAAAAACAATGGTGGAGCCTCCCAATGAAAAATCGGGAAAAGTAAACCCCATCTGGTTGGGGGAAACCCGCTATGCTGCATACCTTTACGACCTTCCCGATGTCTCTGGAAAGAAACGGGATTGGGGGTATCTCGCACTTCTCATGCCTCTAAGCCAGACCGACGAAATGACTGGCAATTTGAGGTGGAACATCATCTATATTGCAGGCTTTCTGATCTTGGGGTTTGGCTACCTGATTGTTGTAGTTTCCAACCGCGTGGTGAAGCCCATTGAAGTCCTAGTGACTGCTATGAAGCGTGTTAAAACCGGGAATATGGAGGAGATTCCTTCGAGCGATTCGAGTTATGAAATTGATTATTTGATCAGTGCGTTTAACGACATGATTCGGAACGTGAGCGTTACTAGACGAGCGTTGGAGCTCAAACTCGAGGAGCTAAAGAAAGCAAACACGGAGATAAAAAACACCCAAACTACTCTCGTTCAATCAGCCAAAATGATCTCTCTTGGGCAGATTGTTGCGGGCGTTGCTCATGAATTGAACAATCCAGTGGCGTTTATCTACAGTAATATGCACCATCTATCGACCTATATCGAGAAGATCAGTCGTGTATTGTTGGAGTATCGCCAGAGCCGTGCACTTCTTCCTGCCAAGGACAAAGAGAAGCTGGAAGGCATGGAAAAAGAGTTGGATATTGACTTTATTTTAAACGACATGGGCGATCTGACGCGTAGCTGTTTGGACGGTGCAAACCGTACGAAAGATATTGTCACTGGCCTTAGAACCTTCTCCAGAATGGATGAATCCTCATTCAAGTTTTCGGATCTCCATGAGGGGCTTCGCAGCACCCTCCGGCTCTTAAATACCGAACTAAAAAACCGCATCAGTGTTCATTTGGAATTTGGCTCAATCCCAAAAGTTGAATGTTCAGCTTCCCAGATCAATCAAGTGTTTATGAATTTACTGGCCAATGCCGCTCAAGCGATTTCGGGGAGGGGAAACATTTGGATTCGAACTCGCGACGTGGGGGATTCGGTTGAAATTCAAATTGAGGATTCAGGTTCCGGAATGAGTGGAGAGACATTGAATCAGATCTTTGTCCCGTTTTTTACCACCAAGAAAGTAGGAGAGGGAACGGGCCTTGGGCTTTCCATTGCCTATGGTCTTATTCAAAAGCACAATGGAAAAATTGATGTAAAAAGTGAGTTGGGAAAAGGAACGGTGTTTACGATTACCCTTCCTGTGTCGCAGAAACTTGATAAAGCCGGATGAAGCCAGCATGAAGATTTGGAACATAGGTTATCCAAGAGTGGGGTCCCGAAATGAATGGCGGGCTTGTGTGCATTCGTGGGAGTCCGGCAAGAGTACCAAGGAATCAGTTCTCGAGAATGGGAGCCGTATCCTGAGAGCCAGATGGACCGCACAACACGAGTTGGGAGTCGATAGTATCCCTCTCAATGATTTCAGCCTCTGGGATCCGGTCTTGGATACCGCTTGGCTGTTCAATTTGCTCCCCCAAAAGCCGGAAGAGGGAATGGATTGGGTGGATGCGCAAGCATCTTTGACCCGTACTTTAGCGCAGGTCCCGTGGTTTCGGACCGGGTATCTGTGTTATCAGCCAGAGTGGAACGGTAAGGTCCCTCTTCGATTGAATCGCGAGAAATTAAATTGGGAGATCCAAAATCAGAAGCAAGTTCCTTTTAAATTCCACGTTACCATTCTGGGACCTTGGACCATGGCCAGCCTGACAAAGCTTCAGGGCCGGACCAGATCCGAGTTGTTGAAAGAGCTGGCACCTCTCTACTTGGAACTCTTAAGAGAAATGAAAAAAAAGGGGTTTGAGTGGGTGGTCCTTGAAGAGCCAGGTTTCTGTCTGGATCTACAAAAAGAAGACATCAAGCTCATCCACGGGGCCTATGAACAATTCAAGGGCCAGCTTCCCAAGCTGGTGATTTCAACTTATTACGATTCACCCGATCCTTGGTTGACTGAATTTAGCCAGCTCCCAGTTCAGGGATTTCATTATGATCTGGTGGCGGGACCTGCCGTTCTAAGTTGGATTAAAACGCGATCCTTTCCCAAAGAAAAGTTGTTGGGATTGGGGTTGGTGAGTGGAACCCAGATTTGGGCTGCATCCGTGGCAAGCCTTTACAAGCAAATTGAGATTTTAAAGGGATTTCACCCGGTTGACCGCTTGTTTTTGTCCCCGAGTTGTCCGTTAAGTCACTTACCTGTTACCAAGCAAAGCGAAAACAGGCTTAAGAGCGAAACAGCCATTTTTGAAAGTCTTAGTTTCGCGAATGAGCGGCTCGAGGAGTTGGGACTTTTGAAGCAGTTAATGCTCGGAAGTGTTTCCTTGGATTCAGTGGAAAAAATGGAAAAAGAAAAAAAGGAAAACCTGCTGGCTGCAACCAAGAGGTCTGAGGCTGTCCGAAGTCAAATCCAGCGAATGGATCCCACATCGAGGAAAAGAACCTCTTCTTGTACCAAAAGAGCAAAGACTCAAGCGAAAAAGATGGCACTCCCGCAGTTACCGGTGGTTCTCTGCCAATACCCGCTCGGAGCTTCGACCCAAAAGGAGATGGGAGTCGATGTCGTTTGTTCCCCTCAGTGGACGTACTCTGACCGGTTGCAGGATTATGCCACCCGATGGAGCGGCTTTATGCCAACTGAAGAGGGGTGGGTACAAAAATCAGGGAGAGCGAGTGTAAAGCCTCCACTGGTTGTCTCAGATATTGAATGGAAGCCATCGGCAAGCGATACCTCTTTGACTAAAGAGTGTGTTTTAGGTCCCATTTCAATTGTGAATTCCTCTTTCGTTCGGAATGATCTCCCGAAAGAACAAGTCTTGCTCCAAGCGGCTCTGGCTGTCCGGAACGAGATCAAATCTTTTGAAGGAAAAGGGGTTTCCATTATCCAAGTGGACGAACCGGCAATGGCAGAGTGGCTTCCAGTGAAAAAACAGAAAGTAGCTATTGTCCTGAAAGTGATCTTGGATGGTCTGAAAATGAGCACAAGCGGAGTAAAGGATGAAACAGGCATTCACTTAAACATCGATGCTTCAGATGTTGAGATTTTGGGCGAGGTTCTGACGAAATGTGACGTGGATGTGCTTTGTTTCAGCTCGTGTGGCAATCTCAGTGAAAAAGCAAAGCAGCTGAAAGAGATAAAAATGGAGTTTAGCCTTGCCCCCGGTGTTTTGGGACAAAAGCAAATGGCCAGTGTTTCGCTTAAAGAAATAGAACAAAATATTCGGAAGTGTTTTGAACTGGTTGGGCCCGAAAAATTATGGATATCTGTGGATGTCCCCAAGGAACCTGTTTCCGAAAGTGAAGCTAGAGCTGCTTTGGAGAAACTCATTGAAGTGACCCGCCTCTTCCGAACCGCTCTGACAAGAAAGCCCTAAAAGCCCGCAAGTTCCACAAAAGCAGTTCCCAGTTCCTTCTCCTCCATCGCCTGCATTTCCAAAAGCGTTGTTCCAGATTGAAACGGGTTCTCTGAAAGCTGGAGAAAGGGTGAGTTTTGGAGAGCCTTCATCCAGGGTGTTTTCAGCTTGTGATACTCTTCGAAAAGGTGAATGAGACGGAGTGTCTTGAGCGCATCAAAAGAGGTGTGAAAATGGCGGATCCTCGCTTCTGCAGTCGACCTAGTGGAAAAAGCCTGATCCAGTATTCGTGGAACCTGGAGGTCTGCGAGGATCTTATGGGTTAGGGGAGCCTCCTGCACTAAACGAGTTTCAAAAGCTTTCATTTGGAGCCGGCCTTGTTCAGGGGCGTGGGCGAGCGCATTGGATACCTCAAAAAGCAGTTCTTTCAGAAAAGAAAACGAATCAGGCGAGTAGAGTGTGAAGGGTTCTCCTCTGCTCAGAGACTCGTTAATTGAGATCGTGGATTGCCCAGTACCGAAAGGGACTCGTCTTGAGAACCTCCCTCTTAAGACGATGGGGAGCCCCCTGTGATAATGGAGAGGGGCTACTTTTCGCAATTTGTTAAGCAAATGAAAATCTTCGCCTGCTTCTCTGTCTTGAAATCCTCGAACAGTGACATAGGCTTCCGGCGCGATGGCCAAACAACTTCCGATGGTGGGATAAGCAAACGGGGAGTGGGTCCAGAGCAGGCCAAGAAAGTAATAACGAAGGTGTATCTCATACAACGAAAGAGCTTCAGCCCCGTCAAAGCCATTGCAGTCATGCCGGAAGGGGTAATGAATTGCGGATGCGCGGGAACGGGGAGAATCGAAATAATCTGCTGGCAGGCAAGCATCGGCATCTGTGGTCCACAACCACGGCGTCTTGAGGATCCCATCCGCTTGCAAACGAATTAAAAGATCGCAACCAATTTTACGCGCAAGCCCGACCCCTTGCTTGGTTTGAAATGGCCGCTCAACGGCCCGATCCACCCAGGCCACGGTAAAATAAGGGGATCTGTTTTGAACTCTAAAAATACCGGAGGATCTTCCGCCTTGGTTCTTCAACTGCGTGAAAAGTTCCTGGTGTGATCTTCTGTACTCAGGATCGGTGCTGTCTGTTCCATTGACTACTGCTACGACAAGCAAGCGTTTTTGCTTCAAGAGTGCAAGCTCACTTAAAGCGCTGATTCTTTTTTCGACTTCAGCGGGATCTTCACCTCTCAAGGGAAGAGCCACGCCCAGATCAAATGAAAGGTCTCGAAAAAGCTGAGGGGGCAGTTCACGAGCTTCAGGTTCGGCATAAAGAGAAAGGTATTTGGAACAGGGATCAAATGGCATCAGTGTACAGCCGCTCTAATCGGGCTTTGTGCGACAATAGACGCTTCCAAATCCAACCAAAAGTCCAGCCGCTTTTCGACAACTTCTTCTGAAAAAAAACGTTTGGCCATGTGGTGAAACAAGTGCAGGTGGTGGTACTCAGCCTTTGCCAGTCTTTGGTAGAACTGTTTCAGGTCTGGATCAGTCAAATGTTCAGATAACAGGGAGAGCCGTTCCGTTCCTCGGGCTTCAATAACCCCCGAAACCAAAAGGCGGTCCAAAAAACGTTCTTCTCGTCCAAAGCGCACTTCTTTCATCAAAGCATTAACATAAGGATCTTGTTCGTCAGGAGCCAGCGGCACTCCTCGCTTGGTCATGATTCGATACACTTGGTGAAAATGTTCCAGCTCTTCCCGGGCAAAAAGAATCATGGGTTCCAGAAGGCCCGGGCGATCGGGATAACGGACCACAAAAGACATACCGACGGCGCTTGCCTTGCGTTCGCATGAAGCATGATCAGCTAAAAATGTATCAAAGTTGCCCAGCACGCATTGGGCCCAATCGGGGGTAGTCCGAATCCGTAGTTCCATGGTTGAATGGATAGCGGTTTGGGGGTCTGCGGTCAATATTTTGGAAGCCCCAGAGCAATCCCGAAAGAATCAAAATGGGAAAAACAAAAAGCCACCAGGCTTCCGGGTGCTCTTGGTATTGACGAAACATCTCAGCAAGATTGGGAACCGGGATGGGGAAGGCAAGGCCAAAGTAATCCAGAGAAGCGATTGTTAAGAGAGAGGAAAACACCAACAGAGGAAAAAAACTCATAGCGAGCGGAATAAGGTGGGGAATAAGGTATTTGAGAGCGATTCTAAATCTGGTGATTCCTTGAGAAAGAGCAGATTGAACCATCGCGCCCCGAATCAAGATATCACTTTCCATCCGGATGACTTGGGCAAGAGAGCCCCAGCCGAGGCAAGCCTTCAAAAGTCCAAGGACGGTGATTTGTGAAGGGAAGAAACTCAATGCGATCAGAGCAAGCGGAAGGAAAGGGAGTGCTGAGATCACATCCGTTCCCGAGTTAAGAAAAGCTTTTAAAGTGCGCGAAGTGAAACTAAGGGCCACTCCAACTCCCAAGCCGATCAAACAAGTAATGAAAGCAACGCCGACGCTAAAGATCAGGGAATACCCGGTTCCGTAAAGTAAACGGACGAGAACATCTCTTCCCAGTTCATCAGTACCCCAAATATGAAGCAGAGAAGGGGATTGGAGGGGGGGCAGGGAGTTGTCTATCAATTCAGGAATGAAGTGGGGCATCCACAGCGAAAGGGGTGTTTTGAAACACACTACCAGAAGGGCCACTCCTATCCATGTTCCCCAGAGAGAACGAAAAAGCATTCTCATGATACCGTCCCCCGACCTGAAGAGGAGAACCGCAAGAAAAAGAGATCACGGATCGAACCCAAAAGGAGACGAACCCATCCAAAACAGAGCGAAATCCCCAGCAGGACGTTAGGGTCTTGGTTTCTGAAAGCTTCGAAAGCCAAAAGGCCCAATCCGGAAATTCGAAACAGGGGTTCAATGACGATCGATGTGCCGACATAAGCCGACCACCACCAAGGGATCAGAGACAGAAGAGTCGGCACACAAGGGGCCAGGAGGTGTTTTCTCAGAAGCAAAAAGCGGCTCAATCCCCGCGCTTTTGCAGCTTGGGCATAGGTTTTTGATTCCTCCTCAAGGAGCCTGTCCCTGACAAGGCTTGCAAGAGTGGGGCTCGTGACAGCAGTGTAAATGATAAGAGCTAGGAACTCAGGGGAAATGGAATGAGTGAAGCGAAACAAAGCAGAGGCTAAAGCAAAGCCAGGAAAACAGAGAAAAAGGGTGTTGAGAGATTTCAGAAAAAAGCCCGGTGCGGAAGAAGAAGGGCCCAAGAGAGCTTGAAGAAATCCCCAAACGGTTCCCACCAAAATGAAAAACAAAAGGGATCCCAACGCCAAAAGGCTGGTGATTCCTGCCTGTTTAACAATCAGCTTTCCCACGCTTTGGCCGGTCCAAAGCGAAACGCCCATTTGTCCAGTGACCAACTGGTGGTAAAAAGAACCCAGCTGCTTGCCCAAACTCTGGTTCAGGCCTAATCGACTCCTGAGAGCGCTCCGCTGGGATTCCTGAACTTGGGGTGTAAGGGAAAAACCGGATTGTTTCTCAATCAGAACATTTAAGGAATCAGAAGCGAGGGACTGAAAAATAAAAAAGAGACAAGTGGCAAGAAGCAAGCACCCCGTCCCCAATCTTAAAAAGGGAATCGCACGATCAATCTTTCTTTTGGGGCTTCCATCGCCAATCATGAAATAGCTGGTTCCATCGTGAGTAGTTGTAGTAACCCTTCCCATTAAAGAGGTACTGGTTCCAAAAAGCAATTCTTTGGAACCGTGGCTCCCAAGAAAATGCGATGGGATATTCATCGGCTATCAATTTGTCTAATGATTGGATGAGTTTGATGCGGTCCCTGCCGGACACAGTCTTGGCGAGCGTGCTGAGAAGGGCGTCTACTTGCGGGTGAGAGAAACCGGTCACGTTGCCGGATTGAGGATCGGAAGCATTCTTTCCGTTCCAAGTGAGGTCCAGATCCGTCATGAATTCATCGCGATTTCTGGAAAAATCAAGAGCATCGAAAGTGCCTGAGTTTCGTAATTTTAAATAAGTGGCCCAATCCACCACTCGAATGGACGCTACAATTCCTGCTTTTCTCAAGTCTTCCTGATAAAAAGCCAAATACTTTGCAGCAGGTGGGTTGCCAGTGAGGATCTCAAAAGTGAATGTCTGTCCTTGGCGCTCAAGAACCTTTTTGGAATTCAGTTTCCAGCCGGCTTGAGCTAAAAGCTTTTGTGCTTGAGTCGGATCAAAAAGAATGGGCTGGTTCTCCGGGTGGTGGAATTCGGATGCAAATGGTGCAATCCCCGTAGAAAGGGCGTACTGGTCATAAAAAAAATCATGAATCAAGCGGCTTCTGTTGAACAGCAGAGCCAAAGCTTTTCGAATGTGCTTGTTCTGAAAAAGAGGTTTTCTGAGATTCCACGCGATTCCGGCCATTGCGAAGGGGGTTTTGTTTTTCACTTCAAGTTTTTGGATTTTTCCCTCTTTAAAAAGTGGGTGGGCAGTATCCACGGCCCAGGATTTTGCAGAGAGAAAATACAAGTAATCAATCTCGTTCTTCAGGAGCATTTGAAAGAGGATGGCCGGATCCGATTGCGTATGGAATTCGATCTGTTCCAGTAAATACCGGTCCTTAAGGGCTGGTTCGGTTCGAGCCCAATATCCGGGGTTTTTGTTCAGCAGGACGCTGTGGCCCCAAGTTACTTTCTTAAAAACATAAGGCCCGGAGCCCATAAAGGTATCATTGAAATCGGCTGTCAATGAACCAACAGAAAAAGTTTTTTTGGGGAGAACGTAGAATTTAGAAAAAAGCGACAACCCCGCCGGAATAGGGGAGTGGGATAGAAAAATAATCTTTGAGCCCGAAAGTTCGCAAGTGACGAGATTCTGGAATTGGGAAGCGTAAGCTTGAATAAGAGCTTCCGGAGATTTCAATACCTTCCAAGTGTATTGAACATCTTCAAGCGTTACCGGGGACCCATCTGAAAATTTGGCTCTGGGATTCAGTTCAAATTCAAACCGGGTACCGCGATCATTTTGTGAAAAACGTTTCGCAAGGGCAGGTTCCGCTTGAAGGGTGTCCTCATTCAAACGAACCAAGGGTTCCAAGACCAAGGAAGTAACCGCTTCAGAATAGTCATCGTAACCCAGATAAATTAAATTGGAGGTGGGGTAACCCGCAAGCCCTACCCGGATCCTGTTTTCAGAAGGGGCATCCCCGAAAACTAAAAAAGAAAGGCAACTCCAGAGAAAGAGAAAAAAAAATCGCATCTCGGTTGGATTATAGAGACCTTCTTTGGGGTCACAAGGGGAAAAAGGAGGGGGTTTTCGTCCTTGGAGTCGGGTTCTTGCCGCCAAAAGTGTCTGGCTTAGCTCAGAATTCTTGGGGCGGAACTTGCACTCGGCCTCCCTCAAGAAAGTGAGGAAAACATGAAACACTATCAGTTGAAGAAAGAAGAAGTCCTTCGGATTTTGGGGGATCAGTCTCTCAAGAAATGGTGGGTAGCTGAGTACGCCGGGGTCCATAAAACGACTCTTCGCCGTTGGCTCCAAGGAAAGACCCGATATGTTCTTAATAAAAACGCGGAGAGGTTGGCCCAAGTTCTGGAGACCCCTATAAGCCAGATTGCAGAGCCCGCCAAAAGGTTCCGCTCCAGAAACTGAAAAAGTAAGTAATTACATAAACATATAAGCCATTAGACGTGGCTTGACGGCTCAAGGCCCTTCTCCTAGGCTCCTCTGTTTCAGGCAAAACTTAGGAGGGGGGCGATCTCTTATGAGGAAATTTTACAGTACGGCTGGGATCCTGTTTTTCTTTTTAGGGACTCTCCCAGTTCAAGCAGCAGATCATACTTCGTTGGATCTTTTCAGTGTCCGCAGAGATTTATTGGAAGACCACCGGGTGTTTGAAAAAGTCATCGAAGGAAAAAGCGAATGGGAAAGCTATTTCTGCAAAGGGGTTTATTCTTATCGAGTGATGCTTCGAACCCAACTCAAAGAGTTGGATATTGATTTAGCTCAAGACGGATCTGTGGTTCTTAAATCGGTTTTGCATGAGCCCTATGTTGGGTTTCAAGGAAATTATCAGGGAGCTTATTCATTTTGCTTCCCAATATCCCAATGGACCGGGCTTTCAGCAGAAAATGCCAGAGTGGAAGCAAAAGTAGAGTTTAGCGAGAATGAAGATGGGCGAGTGAGTGTGAAAATCAAAGTGAATTCCGTGGAATTTGGCCGGCTCATGACTGAGAGTTTCTCAGATCCCTGGGAAGCGAGAATGACGGATTTGTTGAATCGGGGACTGAGCCAAGTGTGGGCATCTCAATTGGGAGACTGGTTTAATTCCAAAATCTCGACGATAGTAAATCAACACATTCCGGGGCACCCCTAAGGAGAGTTCAAATGATAAAAGAATTTTTGGATTGGCTCCGAACGGCTTCACCAGAAAAAAAGACAAAAGCCTTGGCTCTTCTGGGCGCCGGCGGAGTGATTTTGGTTGTCGCAGCGATTTCAATTGTGGCCATCTTGAAAGCACAAAACCCGGGAAGTGCTTTAACCCATAATACCCCTGAAAATCATGAGGCACTTGCTGAAGGGGTTCATGAGAAGGAGGGGGCTAACGGGTTTCCTTACGAAATCAATCAAGTCTCCATGGCAATCATGAATAGAAAGGGCACTAAAACGGCTTATGCCCAGTTTAGTCTTGTTTTGGAGTGCCCTTCAGAAGAAGTGAAAAAAACAATGGCCTTGAATCGGGCCAAATTATTGGATGCTATTTTTGTCGTGGGAGGAAATTTTTACTTGGATGAATTCCAAGGGGAAAACGCCTCAAAAACCTTCGATAAATTCAAGGCAGACCTTCTTGCCCAGTACAAAACAGATTTTAAGACAGCTTCCCCCTCTCATATTTCCATTAAAGACTGGGTGATTCATTAGCCTGAATTTGTCACTCCTTTGTCTCGCTTCTATCCACTAAGAACCCGTGGACTTAATGAATGCGATGCCTAAGCTATTTGGCATGCTCTTGCAATTAAGAGTGAGGCCGGGTCTTTATACCGGCCGAATACGGAAAGTCGGAGCATGTTGAGTAGAACAGTCATTTTTTCAGCTTTCGTTTTCTTGCTGCTAAGCTGTGGCAAAAACGATGGCATTCGAACGGCTGGAGGGCCCTATTATCCTGCGGGACCTTCTCAACCTGTTTTGCCGCCCTTAAGTCCTACGAGTCCCTATCCCAGTTATCCCGGAGGTTATGGCCCGGGCGGCGGTGGCGGGTACGGCGGTGGTTTTTTTCAACCCAGTTTCTCCCAGCCCTATGGGCCGCAGTTTTATCCTTGGATGCCCATCTACGTTTATTACCAACAAGTCGTTTATTTACAGCCGGTGTTTGTGACGCTTTGGACGGGCTGGCAGAATTATGCAGTAGCGAATCAAATCCCGGTCTATGACTTTACTCAGTTTTGGTACAACTACTGCCCCCAAGCAATGCCCACTCAACTCTATACTTATTTCTCGAATAACTTTTATCCGTGGATGACCCCTACCACGTCGTTTTACCCAACTTATTCACCGCAGGCTTTTTGGCAGAACTACTCGGGCATTCCTTATAACGTTTCCTGCAATTCCGGTTGTTATTGAGTCCATTCTAAGAGCTTGTTATCAAAGCCGAAATCAAAATAAGGAATTTTTGACACAATTAATCAGAATCAACGTTTTGCCGATATAATAATGGTATGCGGGACGTTGTGCTTAAAGGCCTTTCGGGCTTTTTCTCTTTTGTTTTCTTTGGAATTCTATGTGGGATTCTCTCATCTTGTGATGCACGGATTGTTGCGGATGCTGAGAGTCCTGAATCAAAAAAGATTACAGTTACGGGGGTGGCGCAAGTAGACCGAGTCTCTGGGGCCAACGTTAGTTTTTTCTCTGTGGGGGAGAAAGGAATTCTGACTTACTTGGGGGAAACAACCACCAACTCCAACGGGGAATACTCCTTCGCTTTTACGGGCCCTTCAGTTGTTCCCGTTAAAATTGTTGTATCTGGAGGAACGTACACCGATCCATCCAGTGGGCAGATAGTGACACTGTCAAGCCAAGATCAATTGTCTCAACTTCTCCCGCCTATTTCCGGGGACGTGCAGGCCCCCGTGACTCCCCTAACAACTTTGGTGTCAAGTCGAGTTCTTGCTCAGTTGCAAACGGGGGCTGTTCTCTCGGATATAGAAAACCTGCGACTAGCAGCCCTCGGAGCGGTTGGAGAAATGTGGGGAGTTTCTTCCTCTGCGATTGATGCTCTTCCCGGTAAAATGGATTCTCCGGGTCCTTCCAGTATTCAGGGAGCGCAAGCGACTTTCGTGATTGCCACTTTTTCCGAGTTTGTAAAAAATCTTGGGTTGCCCCCGTTTAAAACTGTCGAGATCTTAAATCTTTTAGCAAAAGATTTTTCTGCTGATGGAATGACTGACGGAAAGAATGCGGGTCAAAATTTAACGGACTCGGTTGAGCAATCTCCCGGTCAAACACTTGGGGCTCTTTTTGTAGCTGAAAGCTGGAGTTCACAGATGCAGATAGCTGCGACTTCAGTCTCCAGACGGCCTGCTTTCACAGGCTTCGGAACAAATATTAATTTTGTTTCTTCAGTGATAGGAAGTGGGGCGAGTACTCCGGTCGTCACAATCGGCACCCAGCCTTCGAATCAAACCGCCTCTGGTGGGATTGCAAGCTTTAGTGTGAGTGCGAGTGTCACTCAAGGCGCTACGTTAAGTTATCAATGGCAGAAACAAGAAAGTGGAGCGGGAAGCTTTACGAATATTAGTGGAGCAATAAGCTCTACGCTGGATCTTTCAAACCTCACTAACGCCAATGACAATGGCGATGTGTATCGAGTGGTCGTGAGTGCAACGGGTGGTGCCACAGATGTTCATTCGAGAAGTGTCTTATTAACGGTTCTTGCTGGTCCTTCATGCAATAACAATCTTTTTGATTCATCTATTTGCAACCAATCAGGTACTTGTTTGAATCAGGGAGGGTGTGAATGCGGAGTTTATAACTTTATTAAATCTGGAGACACCTGCAATTTACCTGGTAGTAGCATTACTCCGATCATCACGATCGATGCCCAACCCATGAACCAAACAGCTTCAGGTGGTTCTGCCAGCTTTAGTGTGAGTGCGAGCGTCACTCAAGGCGCTACGTTAAGTTATCAGTGGCAGAAACAAGAAAGTGGAACGGGAAGCTTTACGATTGTAAGTGGAGCAACGAGCTCTACGCTGGATCTTTCCCATCTAACAAATGCAGATGACAACGGCGATCTGTACCGAGTGGTCGTGAGTGCAACGGGTGGAGCTACCGATGTCAATTCGAGTAGTGCAACTTTGACGGTTTCAAACAGCTCCGGCACTCCCACATCAGGAACACTCTTTGCGTGGGGTGCAAACCCACTCGGCCAACTTGGGGACGGAACAACCACGGACCGATACACTCCCGTGCAAATTGGGAGCGATACTTGGATTGCAATTTCTACTGGTTATGTCGACACTCTAGGTATTCGAAGTGACGGAAAACTCTTTGCGTGGGGTGGAAACCCACTCGGTCAGCTTGGTGACGGAACAACCATCGACCGATTCAGTCCCGAGCAAATCGGGAATGATACTTGGACTGCAGTTTCTGCCAGTGATGTCCACACTGTAGGTATTAGAAGTGACGGAAAACTCTTTGCGTGGGGTAGAAACCCACTCGGCAACCTAGGGGACGGCACAACTACTGACCGATTCAGTCCCGAGCAAATCGGGAATGATACTTGGACTGCAGTGTCTGCCGGTGGATACCACACTGTAGGCATCCGAAGTGACGGAAAACTCTTTGCTTGGGGTTATAACTTATACGGCCAGCTTGGGGACGGTACAACTACCGACCGAAACACCCCGGTGCAAATCGGGAATGATACTTGGACTGCAGTTTCTGCTGGTGCAAACCACACAATGGCGATTCGAAGCGATGGAAAGCTCTTCGGTTGGGGTTATAACCTATACGGCGCGCTTGGGGACTCCACAAATACCAACCGAAGCACCCCGGTGCAAATTGGGAATGATACTTGGACTGCGGTTTCTGCCGAATTTCATACTGTAGGCATCCGAAGCGACGGGAAACTCTTTGCTTGGGGTTATAACTTATACGGCCAGCTTGGGGACGGCACAAATGACAATCAAAACAGCCCTATGCAAATAGGGAGTGACACTTGGATCGCTATCGCCATCGGTTACTCCCACACTGTTGCCATTCGAAGCGACGGAAAGCTCTTTGCTTGGGGTGCGAACACCTACGGTGAGCTAGGTGACGACACAAAGACAGATCGAAACACTCCAGCGCAAATCGGGAACGATACCTGGACTGCAGTTTCTGCGGGCGAGAACCACACTGTTGCGATTCGTGCTCCAAGCACGACTAACCAATGTGCTTCCAATGGGTGGTGTGCGGATGAATCGATGTACTATGTGAGCGGCGTGCAATGTCCAGGCGTTAATTCATCAGGAGATGGCTACTGTGCCGGAACGGGGACTTATTATTTAGCCGGGACGGGAACGACCCTCGATAGCTCAGGAAACGGAACCTATAATGGTCAGACTTACACGAATGGCTGTTTAAAGTCTGTCATCACGATTGGAATGCAGCCGACGAATCAAACCGCTTCAGGTGGCAGCGCAAGCTTTAGTGTGAGTGCGAGCGTCACCCAGAGCGCTACGCTCTCTTATCAATGGCAAAAGCAGGAAAGTGGAGCAGGAAGCTTTAGCGATGTCAGCGGAGCAACGAGTGCGACCCTGAATCTCTCAAACCTAACCAATGCAGATGACGATGGCGATGTATATCGAGTGGTAGTGAGGGCGACGGGTGGGGCAGATAGTGTCAATTCGAATGGCGCAACGTTGACGGTGAATGCAAGCGGGGGATCCTGCCAAAGCACAGATGCTTCGGTCGCTTCATGTAACGGCGATTGCTACAGTGGAGCTCAGAGCTTAGCGATTGGCACCGAACGGCAAGGACCCGGCGATGTTCTGATGAGTCTCCAGTACAATGGAAATCACACGTTTAAGATTTGGAAAGAAAAATGTGGCGATCGAATTCTGAATGCTTCAGGTCTTGTGGCAAATGGTTGGCAAAAGAAATTGGATCGTCCGGGGACCTCGTTTGGTGCAGATTTAACGGATTCAAATTATATCCAAAAAATTACGGGCGTTGTTTGCCCCACAAATGTTTTCGTCAATTACGACAATATGGCTACAACTAATCGCTGCCTCTATTATTTTGTGGGATTTGATTACGCGTGGGAACACGGGCCCTTCGCTCTGAATTATTACTCAAATGGTGTTTTAGGTGAGGATTATTTAACTCAGTGGTCAATGGCGGGAACTGGAAATGGCACGGGACCCTCTTGGTATGAGGGCAATGTGAAACCTTGTGCTGATGCGGGTTTCAGAATGCCCACCCTCTACGAAACAACCGCGACGGGAATTGATTCGTATTACCATTTCCCCCCCACTGACGCCACCCCCATTTTTGGTGGAAACGGCATACCGTTTACCACCTTTACATGGACTTCGTCTGCTATGGATGGGAACCCTGGCGATTACTACTCTTGGAGCGGAACGGGTGATACCGCAGATCACATCTATTACAGTACTCAGGAGGTTTTGCTTATGTGCGTCCTCCCTTCGCATGGAGTTTCGTCTCCGCCTCCGGATCCACCAGATTGCGCAGGGACACCGGGAGGATCAGCTGTGGTCGATGCTTGCGGAGTGTGCGGCGGAGATGGGTCGTCGTGCATGGGTAGCAATATGGGTGGCTCTGGCTCTGACTGCAGCTCGTACATTAATGGAGGAACGAGCCTTAAATTTACCTTCGATCTAGCTAAGTATAATGCAGATCATGGGCGAGCTTCTTGTACTTGTGGTGGATACCAGAATCAGGGTATCGAAAATACACTTTGGTATGACGGTAATGGAAATGCATCGTGGAGAGTGGACATGACCTGGTGTTCTAGTGACGGAAGTGGAGGGCAATCCATCGGTGTCATCGGAGCGTGCACAGCAGAAGGCTATAAATATACAGTTTCAGTGAGTTCAGTTGGAGGAACAGAATCGTCAGGGGGCTGCGATGTCAGCTACACGACGAGCACTCCTTTGGCACCCACTACTCCAAATTGGCCTGACGCCGATGGAAACCTTTACATGAAAGTCTACGATGCCTATCTGAGAGTCTCTGCACCGAGGCCTTTTAATTCAAGCTGCCCCTCGGGCTATCAGAGATATCTTGCTTGTGACGCCCCCTCTGCTCCTGGCTATAACCCCACTATGATGGTCTGTGGGTATTCCACTCAAGTGAATTGCTACAGCACTTTGGACGGGGAGAGCATTCCTAACACGATAAACCAAATCATTTCAGGACAGAATTGCGTCTCTTACTGCGATAACATTTGAATCCAGCCTGATCGAAACTTCCTCTCAGTTCAGTCAAATCGCTGACGCTCTTTTCGCGAGACTGACGTCTGTCGCAGCGCTCTCTCCCACAAAATGCGGCATTTTTCTGGCACCCACTTTGCACAAAGCAGCTTCATTCACACCATTTAGCAGGGGGAGTCTATGGCCGACGCAGCCAAGAAAATTCAAGAAGCACCTAAAAAATTGGAAGCCGTTCCAGCAGGTTCTGCTGCTCCAGCTTCGGAGAAAAAGAAGTTTGACGTGTTGGGTCTCGTTTCAGTTCTGATCATTGGAATGAATCTGGCCGCCGTCATCGGACTTGGCGTCTACATGAAAAAAATCTGGGCCAAAATGATGGAAGTGGAATCCAAGATGGAAACCGTCATGGAAGCTCAGAAAGAAGAAGAAGCTCCCATGGCTAAAGAGAAGGCCGCTACCAGAAACGTAACGACTCCGGTTCCCACGACTCTTTACCCACTCGAAAGTTTCCTTGTAAATATTTCTAGCGATCAAGGTCCGAAGTTTCTCCAGACTCAAATGGAGTTGGAACTGACGGACTCTGCCACCGAAGATGAAATCACGAAAAAGAAAGCTGCGATCAGAGATGCAATCATCGTGTTGCTCAGCAGTAGATCGTACAAACAAATCCGGGAAACTTCCGGGATGATGGCTTTACGTCAGGGTATTTTGAGATCTGTAAACAATCTTCTGACCAGCGGCCAAGTGCGAGAAGTCTATTTCACACAGTTTCACTTCAACTAAGGGGAAAAGAAATGCCTGAAGTTCTGAGCCAAGCGGAAATCGACTCCCTTCTGAGCGCCATCTCCACTGGAGAGGTTGAGACTGGATCAGAAGCGAAACAGCCCGCCCCAAAAGAAAAAACAGGGACCTCTTCCGGAGGCCCCAACTGGATCGCATACGACTTAACTTCCCATGAAAAGATCGTCCGAGGAAGAATGGTCGGGCTTCAGGGGATTCATGAACGGTTTTCCCGGTTGTACCGAGCATCTCTATCAAACTATTTGAAGAAGCCTGTTACAGTGAATCTAAACCGGGTGGATTTCATGAAATTTGGGGACTACCTCAATAATTTGATCCTGCCCACTTCTGTCAACATCCTCAGTATCAATGAGCTGAAGGGCAGTCTCCTCTATATCGTTAGCTCCAAGCTCACTTATGCTCTTGTCGACGCTTATTACGGTGGAACCGAAAGGCCATTTTCAAAGATCGGGAATCGAGAAGAATTCACAAGTATCGAAAACAACATGATCAACAAGGTCTCTCGAATGGCGATGGTTGATCTGCAAGAAGCTTGGAGATTGAATTACCCGTTGACCTTCAACTATTCCCGAACCGAGACAAACCCCCATTTTATTGGCACGATTCACCCATCGGAGCTTGTGGCCGTTCTCACCATGGATGTCGAATTTGAGAGCTTGTCCGGGCCCTGCCATGTTGTCATCCAAGTGGAGCCCCTCAATAAAATTCAGGAATACCTCGCCTTCAATGTGACCGGAGATTTTAATTTTGAAAATGAGGAATGGCGGGATCATTGGATCCGCGAGGTCCTATCGACTGAGATGGTTGTTTCTGTTGAGCTGGGATCTACTCAGAAGACTCTGGGGGAGATCGAGCGGTTACAAAAAGGAAATATCCTTGTCCTGTCGCAAGACTCCGTTGCTCCGCTTTCCATCTATGTTGAGGGGTTGCCCAGAATGGCAGGGATGATGGGAAATTTAAGAGGAAATTTGGCAGTTCGAATGACACAGACACTCGGACCCGAAGCTACACCAGAAGGAGAGATCAATGATCAAAAGAAAAGTGCAAATGGCTAATCAAGAGCAGGGCGGTGGCTCCAATGGCCCCAACCTGAAAGTGGTTGAAGAAAAACCAAACGATTCCCAGCAACTCGAATATGTCTTGGACATTCCTCTGAGAGTCAGTGTCGAATTGGGCCGGACAAAAATCCTTGTCCAGGATCTTATCAAATTACACAAAGGGTCTGTTATCGAGCTGCAGAAAATGGCCGGTGAATCCTTGGAAGTGCTTGTGAACGACAAAGTCGTGGCAAAAGGCGAAGTGATTGTAGTGAATGATAAGTTTGGCGTGAGACTCACTGATGTCGTGAGCAGCACTCAGAGAATCCGTCAATTGGGAGAAGTGGCATGAGGCAAATAGTTCTCTTGGCTTTATTCTTCATTGGGTATTTGGCTTTGGGTTATCAAGTGGATAGCGTCAAAGTCGGAGGAGAAGACCGGGCCCAAGTTGAATTTGTCGGGCAACTACCTGAGGCAGCTCCTTCGTGGAGAATTCAGGATAACACTGTGGAGCTTTCTTGGTCTGGAACCAAACTAGCTGCCCAACACGGTGAGAAGCTCGAACTGTCCGCTCCGCACACTCTGATAAAAAGAGTGACTCTCATTCAAGGAGCCGGGGATACCCTTAAAGGTCGGGTTGTCATGAATGGCAGTATGGAAGGCATACGGGATCGCATCAAACTAGTGCCCTCTGGTGCTAGTGCTGTCCTCTCGATTGATTACCCAGCTCAAAATTCCACTACGATGAAATTGCTCCAAGAAGAGCAAACCCCATTTGCTCCTTCGGCTTTCCTCAAAAAGAATGAAAGCAGCTCCAGTTACCGGACTGTGGTTGGTATCGTGGCTTTGTTTCTGTTGATTTGTTTGGGAGGAGCTTATCTCTTTTTTCGGTATGTCAAGGGAAAGGGTGCTTTAAGAGGCGCCCGACGATACTTGATCGAGCAATTAAGCTTTTGCCCGCTGGGAGCAAAATCCGGAGTGAGCCTATTGAAAATTGGCCGGGAATTCGTTTTGGTCGGGATCACCCCCAATCAAATCAGCATGCTTTCCCAATTACCCAAGCTTCAAGAGCAGTATGAAGAAGAAACTGGTTTTGAGCGGGGAGTGTTTCAAGAAGCAGTGGCTGAGGAAGTACACAAACTTCGATAAGAGCTTTCTATGATTCCATCTCTTGTAAAAATAGTATTGGGGACTCTTCAGAGCGGACTGGTCCATGCTGCTGAAAAAGGGGCGCTTCCACCAGTGCAACTCTCATTTGGTGCCGCTAATTCGCCAGAGCAAACTGCAGTTGCTCTAAAGATCATTGCTCTTCTTACCATTCTG
>Ga0214917_10000087_pt1 | contig 102087 bp, 101 predicted proteins | sample LL_1208_BB_MetaG_FD_177983 | JGI IMG/M metagenome (GOLD analysis project Ga0214917, IMG submission 177983) | Freshwater microbial communities from Lake Lanier, Atlanta, Georgia, United States - LL_1208_BB | ecosystem: Environmental > Aquatic > Freshwater > Lake | place: USA: Georgia... | reverse complement strand
CTGACTTGCCGTTGTTGCAGTGCTTTTTCCATATTATCTCCAATCTAGTTTTATTCTAGACGAGACCCGCTGGATGTCACCTATCTATCCGAATTCTACATTTGACCTTTTAAATTCTGTTCAATCGCGCTTGGCGATCGCCTCTCAACTCCAGGGTCTTAAATCCAAAGCTTTCCCGAATGAACTCAAAAGTTTTCTTGGAATACGCACAGCGATGGGTGGGATCTCTTAAGTAGTACCACGTACTCAAGTCCGTTTGATCCTCATGTAAGAGGGTCATCAAAAAGAGTGAAGCCCCTGGTTTTAGAAGTTGAGCAAGCTTCTGAAATTCGCAATGAGGTTCTATCAAATGTTCAACCACTTCAGTACTGACGATGAAATCGTAAGTTGCTTCTAGTGCTTTCTCATTCGGCCAAAAAAAGGGATCATAAAGCTCAACGGAGTATCCTTGTTCTCGAAGCAAATGCGCTACGACGGGTCCTGTGCCAGCTCCAAAATCGAGCCCTTGCTCTGATTTCGAATGGGATTCAGTGATCCAATCCACGATGGGACGGACAAAGTTTTGGTAGTTGGGATCGTGAATATCATTATGATGTGTCTCATACCGTGCTTTTTCTTCTTGTGGACTCAGTTGATAGGAGGGCTCTGAAAAAACGAGATCGCAAAAGCGGCATCGAAAAAAAAGTCTTGTATGGTTTTGTATGGGGTTGGACTGGGACTTCTTAAGGCACAAAGGACACTGCATCGAGGTTAACCGAGCTGGATGGGGTGCGAGTCGAAACTCAACACTTCGGAACCATCTGACTCATAAACAATCTGTATGGGCCGGCAACAAACTTCACAATCTTCGACATATTCCTGAGCCCCCTCCACAGAGGTATCTAAGACCATGGAAATATTTTGATGACAGTATGGACAAGTAAAAAACATTTCATGTCCCTGAATCATAGACTTTGAATAGAGAGCTTATTTGGGGCTGACATAATCAGCACCGGCTTTGACCGCCATTCCTTCGTATTTTCCGCTCACATCAATCTGTGCCGCACTGAGAACTGGCAGTCCTGGGTAAACATGGAGGAGCGCTTTCAAATCCTGAATATCCGCTTTGGCTTCCGTCGGGACTAAAAGGGCCAAAAATCCGGCCAAACCACTGCGCAGAGGAGTGTTGAGGGAATCTTTGATGTCATAAACCAGAATGACATCACAATGGGCATAGAATTTTCCTTCCAGTGTTTTGACATCTTTATAGCCCTGATGGATGGCTTTGAAGTTTTCGGATTCATACTTCCCATTTTTTCTAAGCTCTACCAAAAATTCGGGAGTGAAGTATTTTTGGTCAAAAAAACCAGTTTCCACCCCCTGTTGTTTACCGACGAGTTGAACATCGAATTCATAGTCCAAATCGACTTCCATCGCAGGCCCACCCTCCGCATTGGGATGATAATCCTTAATGATAGCCACAAAAGTTCCATTCTTGAGCATGGAGGTGGTTCGCTTGGGGTTCTTATCTAAGAGGTAATGAGCTTTTTGGCCGATGAGAGACTCGGGATCCGTTGCTGATATTCCCGGAACACTCAATAGGGTGATGAGAAACAGAGGTAAAAGCACTTTCATAAAAGGCTCCTTTTTCAATTCGAGCTGGCCAACTCCTGATTCCTATTTTACCTTTGTTTGATTCTTTTTTCTAAACTAGTTTTCATATGGAACGACAAACACTCAAACCAATCCTCAAGTGGGCCGGAGGGAAATCGAGTCTCATTCCCCAGTTGTTGAGGCATTTTCCAAAAAAGTTTGATCGCTACATTGAACCCTTTCTGGGGGGGGGGGCCGTTTATCTATCCTTAGGATTGAAAGCACCTTCCATAGTGAATGATTTGAATCCTGAGATTATCAATCTCTACGAAGCGGTTAGAGACACGCCTCAGGACTTAATGACGGAATTGGATCGCCTCGGGAAGCAGTATTCAGAGCGCTTCTACTATGCTTTGCGAGCAAGCCAGCCGAGGTCCCGGGTTAAAAAGGCTGCGAGAACTTTGTTTTTAAATAAAACCTGTTTCAACGGCTTGTACCGACAAAATTCTAAGGGCGAGTTTAATGTTCCCTTCGGTAAACGCCCTCGGCTTCCCAAACTCTATGAGACTCATCAGGTATTACAACTTTCTCGACAGCTCAAAAAGACGCTTCTCCTGAATAAGGATTTCGAACGAGTGATTCAAATGGCGGGCCCCGGAGACTTTATATACTGTGATCCCCCCTATGAGCCGGTATCAGTCACGTCTTCCTTTAACTCCTACACCGGAAGTGGATTTACCAAAAAAGACCAAGTGCGGCTTTTGAATGCATGTAATGCCGCCGTCGAACGAGGGGCTCAAGTGGCTATTTCCAACTCAGCGGTTCCTTTTATCAGGAAGCTGTTTCGAGATTGGAATTTAGTCACCGTGATGAGCAGAAGAGCGATCAATTCTCGTGGAGACCGACGAGGTTGGATCGAAGAAGTTTTGGCAAAATCGTATTAAAAAGAACAAGCGGGAGACTTCTTTCGAAGCTCCCGCTTGTGTTCCTATTTCCTGTTGAATTGAGATGTTAGTCTTAGCTGCCGTTTCTAGATGAAAGTTCAAGTTGATAACAGAAACCAGGAAAAACTATGGGGTTACTTCATAGAGATGAAATAACAAGTTGTGGTTAGTAACCCCAAACTTACAAATTTTCAAATACCGAAACCGGTTACAGATATATGTTAGTGTATTGTATGTTACTGTCAAAGAAACAATACGACTTGATGCGCAAGAATGAAGCGTTGCGACTTACCAGCGATGATAGGCAGGATGTCCCGGTTTCACAGCTACAAAAACTCCCTCACAAGACGCGCACAGCTTGCCACCCACACGAAGTTCCGCATGTGTCTTTACCCTATCGCCTGTGATTTCAGCGGGCTTTGCGATCAGCTCCATCAATTGATGGCTTGGCGTTGGACGGTGGAGCTTCACTGAAAATTCAGATGTGACAGTGCAGGGAGGAGCCTTTAAGTTTTGGGCTTTCATCAACGAAAAAGCCGCAGTCCAGTTGGAGTGACAATCCAGAAGTGCTCCTAAGATTCCCCCATTGACTACCCCTGGAAACGCTTCATGCTCTGTAGCTGCGGTCCATTGAGCAACGACTTCAGAATCTCGAGCAAAACTGCGGATGCGTAGGCCCTTTGAATTAGCTGGGCCACACCCAAAACAAGCATTATGGGGCGCATAGGTTTCTTGAAGAGACAGTTTCTGCGTCATAGTGAAAATGGTGGGCGGTAAGAGATTCGAACTCCTGACCCCATGGTTCGAAGCCATGTGCTCTATCCAGCTGAGCTAACCGCCCTTTCGAATTTAGGCCACACCCTTCCATACTTAGCTGCATTTGAAAAGTTGGAAATCGATGGAAATAGACGTAGATTAGCGAACTCGCATGCTCTCTTTTTTAGCCATTTTACTTTGTTACCTAGTAGGAAGTTTTCCTACTGGAGTTGTTATTTCAAAACGAAAATATGGGCTCGATGTGCGTGAAGTGGGTAGTGGGAACATTGGAGCCACGAATATTACCCGGGTGTTTGGTTGGTATGCGGGATTTCTCACTTTTTTAATCGATTTTTTAAAAGGGGCTGTGCCGCTCTGGTTGATGCAATTGTTTTTCTCAGAGGCGCCCTGGGTGGTTACGGCTGGAGGGATTTGCTTAGTTGTGGGGCATTGTTACAGCCTCTTTTTAGGGTTCAAGGGAGGCAAGGGTGTGGCTACAAGTTTAGGCTGCCTCATGGTGACTCTACCGGTGTGTGCGCTCATTTACGGACTTGTTTATTTGGTCCTTCTTAAGCTGAGTCGGATTAGCGCGGTGGGCTCGTTAGGGGGGGTGGTTGCTGCCATTATTTATTTAATTTTGCGTTGGCCCGGAATGGCCCCTGGAAGCCTGGTTTTAATGCTTTGCATTATTGTTTTAATCAGGCACCAAGAGAATATTCAACGATTAATAGAAACTTTCAAATCGCGCCGTAACTAGTCTCGGATTTCTTCATATTCGCTTCACAGTTGTATCAAGTTTCGGCTCTCGATAACCGAAATTATAATAGGTACTGGGAAGGTGGAATCATGACATCTTGGCTCTGGTTAGTTCAAAAATCACAATCTCCTTCGGCGGCTACCCAATCATTTATTTCCAACCTCAGACAATTGGGTATTTCCCTCACAGTTTTAGAATTAAGCCATCAAATCCCAACTTATGATTGGCTTTCGCAACATGTTCGAGAGGATCATCAGGTACTCCTATTCAGCGATCCTGATATTCAATATGTCAAAAATATCAGAGCTGTCGTTGATTTACTCCCTTCAAGAAATGGCCGGATTGTAACGTGGCTTTATGAAACACTCTCTGACGAGCAATTGGGGGTTTTGGATAGTGCGGGATTTGATGAATTGATTTCGGTGCAAGATGCAGTCTCAACCCTTCCATTACGTTTGGAAAGGGCGGCCCTTCGCACCATCCATCAGAATGATCTCAAGCGACAAATCCGGGAATTCCAAATGAAAGAGGCAAAGGCGGAAACTACTGTCGCTCAAAGAGAAGAATTTCTCAGTGTGTGTGCTCATGATCTGCGTTCGCCTCTTGGGTTAATCCATTCCAGTTTATCTCTTCTTGCAGCTGAAAAAAGTGCTCTGACCTCGGAGCAACTGGAGTTGATGGAACGGGCCAAACGACAAGCAGAACACGGAATTCGGTTGGTGAATGATTTGCTAGATGTAATGGCCTATGAGCAAGGTTTGAAGCCAGAGTATCAACTGGTGGATTTAGAAAAGTTTTTAAAAACTTTCCATCAGGATTATGTTTTTCAAGCCAAGCAGAAGAATATCCATATACGTTACGATAATCCCTTGGGTGATTGGCGAGTGTTGATAGATCCCGATCGGATCCAACAACTGTTTCAAAATTTAGTCGTGAATGCCATTAAGTTCACGGATCCCGGAAAGAAAATTTTTATTAATGTCCTTTCGTTCAAAGGGAGAAGAAAAAACGATCCTCCTTATCCTATGGTGATTGTGAGTGTGAGAGATGAGGGACGCGGTATTCCTGAAGCAGAAGTGCAACGAATTTTCAACAGATTCAGTCAAATTAAAGACTACAGTCGGTTGGAAGGCCGCGGTTTGGGGTTGAGTGTAGCCAAACAAATTTCTAATCTTCATGATGGTAACTTGTGGGTAAAAAGTGTGGAGGGTGAGGGGTCCACATTCTTTGTTCTGTTTCCACATGTTCTGAGCGAACCTAAAAAACAGGAAAAATCTGTGGGTTCGAGACGGACTCTAAAAGTCCTCATTGTGGAGCCCCATCCCGATCAACAAAGTCTATTATCCGCCTCGGTAGCGCGTTGGGGTTTTGAGCCTCTGGTAGCCAAAGATGGTATCGAAATGGTGACGCTTGGGTTTTATCATCAGCCTCAATATATTTTGGTGGGGTCTGAGCTCAGCAAGCTCAATGAAGAACAGGCTTCCAAAATACTCAAGCAGGATTTGGGAATGGATCAAACGCCGATATTCAAAATTATGGGCTCGGAAACTCTGGTCCCCCATCTTTCAGAAGATACTGAGCTGGATGGCATGCTCAAACTGCCGCTCAATCGAACACACTTCGAGCGGGCAGTTCAAACTTTCCTAGAAAAAAAGAGACTCTCTAGAAGAAAGACCGCTTAAGCAAAGAAAAAAGCGGTTTCTCTCTGGGCAGATGTCACGCTATCAGATCCGTGAACGCTATTAGCCTCGATGCTATCCGCGAAGAGTTTTCTGATAGTTCCAGGAGCCGCCTTGGCGGGATCCGTAGCTCCCATGACTTGACGCCACTTCTCTACGGCGCCATTTCCTTCCCAAACAACTAATAATACTGGACCGCTCGTCATGAACTTTACAAGACTTTGAAAAAAAGGCCGTTCTTTATGTTCTGCATAGAAGCCACCCGCTTCCGCTTGTGAAAGAGTCTTCATTTGCATGTTCACTAACTTGAGCCCTGCTTCTTCTCCCATCGTGAGAATTCTTCCGATGTGATTCTTGCTGACCGAATTGGGTTTGATAATTCCTAATGTTCTTTCCATGATTCCTACTCCTATTTGGTTTTTAAAGCTTTTTCCATTGTCTCTCCCAATGAAGCTGGGCTGAGACTTACAAATACGCCGGCTTTTTCCAGAGCAGCGATTTTGTCAGAGGCTTTTCCACTCCCTCCGCTAATAATCGCTCCAGCATGACCCATACGTTTTCCAGGAGGGGCTGTTTGTCCGCCGATGAATCCCACCACAGGCTTTTTTATTTCAGAGCGGATCCACTCAGCAGCTGCTTCTTCAGCTGAACCGCCAATTTCACCGATCATGATTACTGCCTCGGTATCGGGATCCTGGTTAAAACGTTTTAAAACCTCTATGAAGGTTTCGCCTTGAACCGGGTCGCCTCCAATACCAACACAAGTCGATTGTCCAATATTGCGTTGGGAAAGTTGATGAACAGCTTCATAAGTGAGTGTCCCACTTCTGGAGACTACCCCCACTTTCCCAGGCTTGTGAATATACCCTGGCATAATTCCAATTTTACACTGCCCGGGGGTGATCACTCCTGGGCAATTAGGACCAATTAAAACGCTCGAGGAAGTCTTTAAGTATTCCTTCACTGCGATCATATCGAGAGCAGGAATCCCCTCGGTGATGCAAACAATCGTTTCAATTCCCGCATCAGCCGCCTCTAAAATAGCATCTGCTGCAAACGGTGCAGGAACATAAATCATGGTAGCATTTGCGCGAGTGCTCTCTACAGCTTCTTTCACTGAATTAAAAATAGGGATTTCTTCGAAGCGTTCCCCACCTTTACCCGGAGTAACTCCTCCTACCACTTGAGTGCCATACTCTTTACAAGCTTTAGTATGAAAAGCACCCGCTTGTCCGGTAATCCCCTGAACAATCAACCGAGTATTTTTATTTACGTAAATAGCCATCAGTGCCCTCCAGCTGCTGCTACAGCTTTCATAGCGGCCTCTTTCATTCCGGAGGCAGTGATAATTTTAAGTCCCGATTGCTCTAGGAGCTGCTTTCCCTGAGCCACATTCGTACCCTCTAAACGGACCACTAACGGAACAGTTAGGTTGAGTTCACGAGCAGCACCCATAATTCCTTTGGCGATCACATCACATTTCATGATGCCTCCAAAAATATTCACCAAAATGGCTTTTACTTTGGAGTCTTGAAGAATGATTTTAAAGGCCTCTTTTACCTTTTCTTCTGTAGCCCCTCCGCCGACATCCAAGAAGTTCGCTGGATTGCCCCCTTCGAGCTTAATGATGTCCATCGTTGCCATGGCTAAACCAGCGCCATTCACCATACAGCCGATATTGCCGTCTAGAGCAATGTAACTGAGGTCAAATTTCTTGGCGGCTGTTTCGCTAGGATCTTCTTCATTGAGATCTCTGAGTTCTTGAAAACTAGGGTGTCGGAACATGCCGTTTTCATCGAAGTCCAATTTGGCATCTAAAGCCGACAGCGTCCCTTCCTGACTCAAAACCAGGGGGTTGATTTCAGCTAACGTACAATCATTTTCCATAAACAATCGCACCAGCTTTTTTAGAATATCCTGAAATTGCTTGGAGGCAGGACCCGTAAAGCCCATTTGACTGGCTAGAGTTCGAGTTTGAAAATCTCGCAACCCCAGAGTCGGATGTATCCATTGTTTAAAGAGGCGATGGGGTGTCTTTTCAGCTACTTCCTCAATGTCCATTCCGCCTTCAGGGCTAGCAATGATACAGAGCTGAGAAACGGCTCGGTCCAGAGTGATAGCAACATAGTATTCCTTGGAAATTCGAGCCCCATCCTCAATCAAAAGGCGTTGAACGATTTTTCCCTCAGGCCCCGTTTGAACGGTGACCAATTTCATTCCTAAAATATTTTTTGAGTAGAGAGCGACCTCGTCCATTGTTTTGGCGACTTTTACTCCGCCGCCTTTGCCTCGACCGCCAGCATGGATTTGGGCTTTAACTACCCAGGGGCCCTTGTCAGAAAGCTGCTTCGCAATGGCAATTGCCTCGTCTACCGAGAAAGCGGGCTTTCCATTAGGAACTGGAATTTGATATTTTCGAAAGAGCTCTTTAGCCTGATACTCGTGGATTTTCATGAGGCAGCTCCTTCTAAGACAGCCACCAAGGATTTTACGGAGTCCGCAGATTTTTTTAGTCCTGCTTTTTCTGATTCATTGAGGTCCAGTTCAATTACTTTTTCCATTCCGTTGGCACCCAGTTTTGCTAAGACACCCACGAACAGATTAGAAATGCCATATTCGCCTTCCAGCCAAGCAGCGCATGGAAGAATTCTTTTTTTATCTTTAATAATCGCTTCTACCATCTGAACAGTAGAGGCTGAAGGGGCATAATAAGCAGACCCTGTTTTCAGATAATTCACGATTTCAGCTCCACCATTTTTGGTGCGTTCCACGATCTGAGCAATTTTTTCTGAACTTAAGAATTTTTCTAAGGGGACTCCGGCGATTGAGCAATAACGAGTCATGGGGACCATCGTATCCCCGTGGCCTCCATAAACAAAACCATGGACGTCTTCGACACTCACTCCAGCAGCTTCTGCCACAAATGTACAGAAGCGTGCTGAGTCCAAAACACCTGCCATACCGATCACTCGATTACGAGGAAACCCTGATACTTTTTTTGCAACGTAGGCCATAGCATCCAGAGGATTTGAGACCACTACTAGAATGCTGTTCGGAGAATATTTACAAACTTGCTGAGTGACTTGGGTCACGATATTTGCATTGGTTTTCAACAAGTCATCACGAGACATCCCAGGTTTTCGTGGAAGTCCCGCAGTGATTACCACTACATCTGAATTTTCGGTAGGACCATAGTCGTTGGTTCCAATCACTCGAACATCAAAATCTTCTACTGGGCCAGCTTGGGATAGGTCCAAAGCTTTTCCCTGCGGAATTCCCTCGGCTACGTCTACCAAGACCACATCGGCCAATTCTTTGGCCGCAATCCAATGAGCCGCAGTGGCTCCCACGTTTCCTGCACCGACAATAGATACTTTGGGTCGTCTCAACATAAGTGATTATCCTTTTATAGGTTGCTAATAATTGCGTCGCCAAACTCAGAGCATTTTACTTCTTTAGCTCCGGACATGAGCCGCGCAAAATCATAAGTCACTACTTTCTGAATGATGGTTTTTTCCATAGCTCGAGTAATCGCATCGGCCGCTTCGTCCCACCCCAGATATTCCAACATCATTACGCCACTCAAAATAACGCTTCCGGGGTTCACCTTGTCTAACCCGGCATATTTAGGGGCAGTTCCGTGAGTTGCCTCGAATACCGCACCTCGATCTCCCACATTGGCTCCAGGGGCTATTCCCAGACCGCCCACTTGAGCTGCCAATAAATCGCTCAAATAATCGCCGTTGAGGTTCGGAGTAGCGAGTACGGAGTATTCCTCTGGACGCAAAAGAGCCTGCTGAAACATATTATCTGCTATGCGATCTTTAATGAGCAGTTTTCCCGCGGGGGTTTTGCCTTGATGATCCTTATAAACTTCATCTTCCGTAATGGTTTGTTTGCCAAACTCTTCTTTGCTGAGGGCATAACCCCATTCCTTGAATGCACCTTCCGTGAACTTCATGATATTGCCTTTATGAACTAAGGTGACACTCTTTCTACCTTTTTTAAGGGCATATTCTATCGACATTCTTACGAGTCGCTTAGTTCCTTCAGGAGAAATCGGTTTAATTCCGATACCGGCAGACTCTTTCAAGCGAGTTCCCATTTGTGAGTTGAGAAAATCAATGACTTTTTTGGCTTCTGGAGTCCCACTTTTCCACTCGATGCCAGAGTACACGTCCTCTGTGTTTTCCCGGAAAATGACCATATCCACTTTTTCTGGTTCTCGCACGGGGCTAGGTACACCCTGAAAGTAACGAACCGGGCGGATACAAGCGTATAAGTCCAAAAGTTGTCTGAGAGCTACATTCAAGGAACGGATTCCGCCCCCCACCGGAGTGGTTAATGGGCCCTTGATAGCAACAGAATAGGTTTTGATAGCTTCAAGAGTCTCCTCTGGCAGCCAATTTCCTGTTGCTTTAAACGCTTTTTCTCCGGCTAGAATTTCTTTCCAAACAATCTTTCTTTTGCCCGCGTAGCTTTTTTGCACCGCAGCATCCAAGACTTTCTGTGAAGCTTTCCAAATATCGGGCCCAGTTCCATCTCCTTCAATAAAAGGAATAATGGGATTGTTAGGAACTTGGACTTGGCGATTGGCACCAAAGGTTATTTTTTCACCGGTTTGACTCATAGAAACATCCTTGAAAAACAGTACAATAAGTAAAATTTACGTCCCGGAGTCTAGTGAGGACACGGGGGGGTGTCAATCGTAGTGACTCATCTATTGGAGTAATCTTATGAACTTTCGTGGCATTTGGATCATTGGCTTATTCACAACAATCCAATGGGCGGGGGCCGTCTTACCGGATGAGAAAAACAATATTGAAGTTTATCAAAAGTGCCACACAGCGGTAGTCAACATCACGGCAACCACCTTAAGACGGGATTTCTTTTTTGATATCATTCCGCAACGGGGGGTGGGGAGCGGAGCTATTATTCGCGGTGACGGCTATATAGTGACAAACGACCATGTGATTGGTGGAGCACAGAATGTCGAAGTAACCCTGTTTGATAAAACCTCCATTCCAGCAAAAGTAGTGGGCTCCGACCCCACCACTGACCTAGCGGTCTTGAAAATCAATCCTCCAGCTCAAATGAACGTTTTGGAATATAACCTCAATCCGCTCAGTGTTGGACAAAAGGTCTTAGCAATTGGAAATCCCTTTGGTCTGGGGGGCTCTCTTTCTGTAGGAATCATCAGCTCTCTTGGGCGAGATATCAGAACTCCTTCAGAAGGATTATTAAAAGACGTTATTCAAACAGATGCAGCGATCAATCCCGGCAATTCTGGAGGGCCCCTCCTTGATAGTTCCGGTAAGTTGATAGGAATTAATGCTCAGATTGTGTCAAAAAGTGGGGGGAATGAGGGGATTGGTTTTGCGATTAATGGAAGAACAGTAAAAAAAATTGTAGACCAGTTGATTCAGTTTGGGAAAGTAACTCGGCCGGAACTGGGCCTTTACGGCATTAGTTTAGATAAAAGAGTGCTTTCCTATTTAAAAATTCCAAAAGACGCTGGTTTAATGGTGACTCAAGTCGCTCAGACAGGATCTGCAGCACAAGCAGGGCTTCGGGAGGCTACCAAGGAATTGATCGTAGGCTTTTATAGAATTCCAATTGATGGTGATGTGATTTTTCAAGTGGACGATACTCCCGTGGGTTCTCTCAGGGACTTGCGTGATTATTTAGGTGAAAAAAAGGTGGGAGATACTGTAAAGATCCACTTTTACAGAAATCAAAAAGTGAAAGTGGTAAGTTTGATATTGAAGAGCAATCAGGACAAAAAATATCTAGACCGGTCTACTTAAATTAGCGCTTTGCCTTTCGGCCTGAAAATTTAAAAGTTTCTGAGGTTTTTGAAAAATCACTGTCAGCGAGTGCCTGTTGAAGCATTCTTTTGAAATGAGGGATGAGAACGGGCTCTAGAGGGGGTACTAGTTTCAAATTGGTGATAAAGTCTAACTTGGGCAGAAAAGCCCCCACCCATCGAACGGGCAATTCAGGGTTCTTCTCCTGTAAGGTGGCTACTTGACGAAGAATAGGGAGATTGTTTTTGAGTTCATCGGATATAACAATCGCCGACCATTCCTGTGCCATGAAATCTGAAGCGATGCCATTTTTGGTCAGAGCAGGACAAGAAGCAGAGCAGTCACTGAGTTCTTCGATAGTTTGTTTGATCAGGATTCTAGATGAGGCGAAATCCGTAAGAACCAATATATTGAACGATGGCTTTTGATCGGGACTGCGGTCACGAGCTGTTCCGGTCGATAAAAAATAGGCAGCTAAGTTTTCAGACCGTTGATGGTACTGAATGCCTACTTTTCCATTCGTGCAATCGACGGCTACTTCGCTGGGAAGCGCTTGGCTGAGATCGCTGGCCACTACTGGAAGATGATGTTGTTGGAGCCAGTTTTTGAGACTTAAAAGTAAGGGCCCATTTTTTTCAGCGCTACCAAAAACCTTACAACGGATTAAAGCTCCATCAACATCTGGTAGGTTTTTGTACTTTTCAAAAAGAGTTTCGAGCTTATCCAAAAAATCTCGTCGATGCTCATGATTGCCTTGGATGACTATTCCGGTGGAGGAACTTGAGGGAGAGTGAAAGGTGATCAGGAGAGATTCTCTGATGAGAACCTGAACAGTTTTCTCTCGAGAAAAAAGATAAATACCTGGATTTTTGATTGAAGATTGCGTGGAGTTTTTCATAGGGAGTTATAAGAAGTTAACTCCTCTAGTTTACCACAATTCGGGCAAGGCTCGTGTCAGGGTGCGTTGCCCTTTACTTACTTGAGAAGATTGAGTGCTAAGTAGGGGGTTTGATTTGCTTGCGTCAAAACCGCCACTCCTGCCTGTCTCAAAATTTGCTCTTTAGCTAAGTTTGCTGTTTCTTGAGCCACGTCAGCATCTTTCAGTCGTGAACGAGCTGCAGACAGGTTCTCTTGGAAAATACCTTGAGCAATCTGCGTAGAGTTCAGACGACCTTGGATGGATCCAATTCTGGATCGGACATCGTTCACTCGAACCAAGGCTTGGTCGATGACACCGAGGGCGTCTTGAGCTCCTTCTTTTTCTCCAACTGATAGCCCATCAATTTCAAGGGCGCCAGCAGTTAGGTTAGTATCGCCTGGGTCAAAAGTGATTCTATCGACGAGGGGATCGTTATCAATGCCCACTTGGAAATCCAAGCGGATTCTATCCCCCGATAAAAGTTCGCGACTCGCATACTTAGTGGATTTAGCAACCCGATCGACTTCCATTTTAAGCTGCTGAACTTCGTTATCGATCATGAGCCGCTCTTTATCACCCACAGTATCCGTAGCGGATTGCATGGCGAGTTCTCGTAAGCGAACTAACATATTGTTAATTTCGTTGGTTCCACCTTCGTAAACTTGGACGAGGGAAATACCATCTTGAGCATTTCGGATGGCTTGTCCTAAGCTTCGTACTTGAGCATTTAAACTGTCTGAGATGGAAAGGCCGGCGGCATCATCAGAGGCTCTCACTATGCGACTTCCGCTAGCGAGACGCTCTACCACAGAATGCATGCGCCGTTCGGTTTGTTCTAAATTGCGCTGAGCCGCAAGGGCTAGTTCGTTGGTATTGATTCGTAAACCCATGGGAGTAACCCCCTCTTACTTCAATGCACCTCCTTCCTTGTGAATCGCTCTTACAGATTTGTTCAGAGCGCTCTGCTGTTTCCTTGCAGAGTGAGCAGATGGCTAGAGAGTTATTCTCTAAAAATTATCCGTCTGCCAATGACTTCTTCGACGCCTCAGAATATAAGTTTAGCAAAAAAAACAACATGTTGCGTCTTAAATTTTGGTGCTAAGCGTTAAAGTTGAGGTCTTAAATGCAAAGACTTTGTTTTTACATAATTTTTTTTTAGTTAGACGCGATACGCAAAAAATTTTAACGCAACGAATTGTCTCAAAAAGAAATTTGATTCAATGCTCACACAGAGCTGAGTTGGACTCAACTTTTTAACTCAAACGGATCAAGCGGCCTCAGAAGTGAGATTTCGAGGAGATGCGCCTATAAAGGTATTTAAATCTTCAGGGGTGCCAAGTCCATGCATGCTTGTAGACGGAATTGAGAAGATCCCAATTGTTTTTCCTGCTTGAATCAGCTCATTGTAAACAGGACATGCGTAGAACTCGCCGTTGGTGCGAATATTTTTGCGAATCATGGATTCACAGCCCCAAGTGAAGAGGTCTGCTCGTCTAAAAAAATAAATTCCTACTGTTGCATCATTACTAATGGGTTCCTTCTCAGCGACTTGAATTACCGTTCCTTGAGCATCTGTTTTCGCATAACTCCACTTACTTTCATGTGCGGGAAAAGTCATGATGAGGCCGTCTTGTCGTTTCAACATGGCTGAACAAAGAAAGGTATCAAAGTCTAAATCTACATATTGATCGGAGTTAGCTAGGACAAGGGGTCTATCGGATGGAATGTGATCCATCGCAAGGCGCACAGTGCACGCTGCACCTTCGGTATAGCCTGGGATAGGGATAATGTGTGAACCGGGGGCCAACTCAAGCAGTCTCTTTTCAACCTCATAGAGTTCAAAGTGAGTTTTATTGACTACAAAAGTGAACCGAGTGCGATAGCAACGGCTATTTAAATTATCAATCACCCATTGGATCATGGGTTTACCGAGCACCGGTATAAACGGTTTCGGATCTGTATACCCCGCTTCTTGAAAACGAGACCCTAAACCTGCCATTGGAATAATAATTTCGATGGTTTCGGGCTCAGGGAATGAATTTTGTTCAGAAACAAGTATCCGGTTTTTGATCCAAGGGAGCGTGACTTCTTGAACTGACCTTACTTGAACCACATGGGAAGAAGCGCCTTGAGCGGCTATTAGTCCCGGCTTTGAATCTTCCAAAATCAGGCATTCATCGCTTCGGACTTTCAAAAGCTCCAAGCACTTCCTATAAATTTCCGGGTCGGGTTTGGGCCGAGCAACTTCTTCTCGAGATAAAACAACATCAAAAAAACGGTTGATATGCAATTTCTGGAGAACCAGATCAACAGTTTGACGTGTACAATTCGAAGCCACCGCAAGTTGATACCCGTGCGCCTTCAAATCTTTCAGCATACTGATTTGAATTTGAGAGGGGATGAGCGTCTTTTCAAGAGCTTCTTGAGTATACTTCTGTTTCATTTCATTGATAAAAGTATGCAGTCCACGGGGTAAATTAAATGTCTGGCTCAGCATTTCTAGTTTGGAGGAGGTCGGCAACCCGTTGTAAACACTATTGTGAAGAACTGGCGGCACACTAAAGCCAAAGAGATGTATCGCCTTTTGAAAAGCTTGATAGTGAATATCGACCGCATCTACTAAGACACCATCTAAATCAAAAATGACTGCTTTTATCATTGGGTAGTCCTTAAATAATCAAACGAACGATCGGTACAAAGCACACTTGAAGGGTCTGATGAAAACCCGTTCAATTTCAGTTGATTCCAAAAATGAACAGGGTCTCGCGAATGAAGTTCGGGAGATACTAAAGCTAAGTTTAACTGATTCTTGGTTTTCAAATTTCTAAGAGCGGCGAGTTCAGGATCTAGCTGAAAGCCGTCTACCCAGAGCCAGGAGCATAATTCGATGCCAGAGGGGTTTCTTTCGTATTCGGAATAGCGAGTTGCTAAATGCGAGGGTGGATAGATGCGCGAAAACTGAACTAACTGTGGAACACTCATATCAAAAAAGACAACTGGCCATTCAAGGAGCTGTTCTCTCCAAGGATTGAGCATAGGGAGAAGACCATCTTCTTTTATATTCAGAAACAAAGGAAGGTGAGGCGTTTTCTTCCATAATTGGATGAGTTGTTCAAATCGGACGCAACGATTGGGTTGAGTGATCGCATCGTGGGACAAATAGAGTTCACCCTGAAAAGATCGTAAGTCAGTCTCTAATCCGAAGCCAGCTGCTTGACTCGATGCAAAAGCCTCTAATGAATTTTCTTCGGAGGGCTCTTTCCAGAGACCTCGATGAGAAATGATTTTCATGATTGCAGAATGAAAGATTTAGGAAAGTTTCTGTCTCTATGATCGCATTTGTTGCGAAGCTCAATCTAGGCTTTATGAGTCATTTCCAGTGGCGAGTTGGGCGCCGCGCATCAAATGCTTCAAAAACCTTGTGGTTCTAGCTGAAAGTGCTTTTTTAAATAAGCTAAGAGTGTGATAATTCTTGTCAAAAATGAATTCTCACCAATCGGAAAATTTGAAGCGCGCAAAGGCATTTTACTACGACTTAAAACTGGCCGAAGCCTTTCCTCTCTTCAAAAATTTTTTTGAAGGGAAAACAATTGAAGCATGTTGTTTAGAAGATTCTTTCTCCCTTTGGATCCGAACCTTGTATGAGTTGGGAGAAGAGGAAGCACTTAAAAACTACCGGGACCAACTTCAAAATGTACCTGAGAAAATTCGAACGCCTGAGCTTAACTATCAACTTGCACTTTCCCTACTGACTCAAGAGGGGTGTGCTGTTGAAGATGCGAAAAAATGTTTCGAAAAAATTTTATTTCAAACTAAGGATATTGATCTCCTCGCTCGAACCAAAATGGGATTGGCTACTTGCCATGACATTTTGTCAGGGGATTGGAAAATTTGTGATTCCATCATTCAGTCCATTCAAGAAGAGACTCTGGATCCGTACCTTTTAGATCTGGTGGGAGTTTGGAAGGCCAAAATTTTGAGAGACTCGGGTGATCTTGAGGGAGCAGAGCGTGCTGTTGGTATTCTATTGGCTAAAATAAAATCTCATTTTTACTGGCATGCCTATCTATCTGCAAAAGTAATCCTCGGCGGAGTTTATTTCAGACAAAACGCCTTTGACAGACTTCTTGAAATTATCAAAGAGGTAAGAGGCTATTGCGACCAAGTACCCTTGCGAACCATTAAGAGACAAATTGATCACTTAGCTGAACAAATGCGCGGACAGCAAGCTGCTGAGCCAATCGTGCTTGAGAGAACTCTGAGTTCAAGTGTTCTGAGATACCAAGACAAAACCTTACATTTATCAGGGGATAAACCTTGGCAACAGCTACTGATGGTTTTGATTAAGGAAAAAGTAATCCCCAAAAAAGATATTATTCAGAAGCTCTATCAGAGATCATATCGACCTAAAACCGATGATAAATTGATTTACGGACAACTTCATCTGCTGAAAAGAAACTTATTGAAATTAGGACTTTCTCAAAAGCTAATCACCAAGGAATCGAGGGGCTATCGATGGATTGCTCAGGTGTCAGAAGTTGAAGAGGGGGCATCATGAAAAGATTGCTGTCTGTTTTTTGTTGGAGTTCCGTTTTACTGGGCATTCTTTCATTTGGATTTGATGGTGGGAGTGACGGCCCCACACCGTTTTCAAAAATTTCAGCTCCTAAAAAGCTTTTCATACCTACTAAGCGAGCCATTTCTGCTTTTGCGATTTTAGAAAAAACTGAGCAGGTGGCCTACTTAGATGTTCAAGGCGAACTCCGGTTGAATGACGTGCGATCTGGAAAAGAAAAAGCAATGGGGCATTTTTTACCCACGCTTCTTCCAATTGCGGATCCGACAGAAAAATTTTTGATCTCCCGAAATTTGAGATCTCTTAAGGAGTTAAAGGCCGAGGGCCAAGCCAGAGAACTTCAACTTCCAGTAGCTAATGATTTTCTGTTTTGGAATGACGACCAATTATTCCTTTCCAAGAAATTAGAAAAGACTGGTAAGGGAAAGTGGCAGTTAGGGTTCCATCGAGTTAATTTGGCCAAAAACTTAGTGATTCACCACCACTGTGACTTTAAGCTTCCTCCGGAAGTTACGAATCTGACTGTGGCTCAAGGACATCGATATCCCAAAGTGTTGATGTACCAAGTAGAAAACCATGGTGAGACGACACGCCTTACTTTTTTCCAATTGGGCTTGCGGTTAAGGGATGACCAATGTGAAGTGGAAACGTTAGGAAGTCAGACTGTCTTGAGGGCGCAAGTACAGTCAGTAGCTCAAGTAGGCAAAGAGAATTTTCTTGCCGTGATTACGGACCATGCTGAAGAAAATCTATACTTTGGATTTCCCGGGACTTTTAAGTCAACACAATTACCCTCAGGAGTTTCCTACATACCGAATCCTGAGCGCCCAGTAGTAGTGAATTTGAACAGGAAAAAAGGGGTTGGAGTTTATTCACTTGAAACAGAAAAGTATTTCACCCTCGATATTGCTTTGGACCGGGGACTATTATTTGGAAATCAAATTTGGGTAACCTCAGATGGGGGAAGCCTTTATTTAAGCACTCGAGACTCAGAGGACGGGCGGGGAGAACGATCATTGCACATGTTGACCCTCGAAGGGCTGTATTAGCTTTTTTGGAACTCAGCTTTCATAAATGATCGATAAACAGAAAAAAGAATTAGAACGCGCTAAAGAACTATTCTTTTCGTGGCAATTGCATGAGGCTTATGCCATCTTTAGGCGTTTTTTTGATCGGCTTCCATTTGCTCCTCAAACGGAACACGCGCTCTATTTGAGTTTCTTTATTCGCTGTATGCTCGAATTGGGTAAGGAGAGAGAGCTTGATTTTTATTTGAATCAAATTGAGACCCTCTCAAACAAGTGGAGAACACCTGAACTTCGGTATCAATTGGCAGAAGCGAGCCTATTAGGACCCACTAAGAACAAAGCTAGAGCTAAGGCACTACTCAATGAAGTGATTGCTGATCCGCAGGCTTTGCACCTCCATGTGAAAGCCAAAATGTTTCTAGCCTATTGTTACGATTTGGAAGGTGCAGATATTGCTTCTTGTAAGCAAATTATCGATTCCATTCCAGACTCCGAAGATAGGGTCACCCAACTCAATGTTGAACTCTGGCGTATTAAAATTATTCGAGACAGTGGGCAGCCCGAATCCGCTGAGACGCAGCTTAAAAAATTTATCGCTAAAATAGATCCAAAAAGAGATTGGTATGCCTACTTTTCAGCAAAGATCCTTTTGGGTGGGGTATTTATCTTATTGGGTAAAATAGAAGAAGCCCAATTCATCATTGCAGAAACCCAAAAATTAGTAGAAGCGAGTCCTTTTAGAACTCCCAAAGTTCAACTCAAGGCACTTGAAGAAAAATTAAATGTGGCTCCACCAGTTCCTGAGTTTCTCTGTGAGCAAGGAATTCGGTCTTGGAGACTGAGTTTCCAAAAAAAGAGTATTGAAATTAAGCATCAAACAGGCGCTGCTAAACTTTTTGAGCTTTTCTGTAAAAAAGAGTGGGTTGATAAAAATCTGATGGCCAAAAAGCTCCTGAAGAAAGAGTATGTGCCTTCGGAAGATGACAACAGAATACATTTTCAAGTGCATACATTAAGAAAAATCTTATTGGAACTGGAAGCCGGTTCTGATCCGATCAGTTTTGAAGATGGGGGCTATCGAATGATACCTCGATTAATTATTCGTGAGGGGGAAATATGAGACAGTGGGTAGTGTTGGGTTGGTTTTTGGTAGTCTCGATCACTTCGGCAAATGCTCGAGATTTAGGGTCCATTAAGTGTTTTGGTGGTGGAGATGGACCTAATCCATTGATGGATCTGACCCATTTACAGGATTTGGGAGTAACCGGATTTGAGACCCAGGGCGAAATACAGGAATTTGTACTGTGGGAGAGTAAAGGCTCTGTAGTTTATCGAAATTCAGAGGGGAAAATATACCAATTAGCTTTGAATGGTGGAAAGAACACCTTGTTAGCAAAAAGTCGTTGGCCGATATCACGAGTGAAAGAAGATACAAATACATTCCTCGCTTTGAGGGATCGCGCAGTTACACTAGATACTGGATTTTCTCCTCCGCGTTGGCAGACATGGGCTTACAAAAATGGTCTGAGGCACCTCTATTGGCATCGATTTTTGGGCACCGAATCACTTTTCAGCGTGGCCTCTTCGTTTGTGAGACCCCACCAACAGAGAATTGAAGTCTATTCCTTCAGTCGTAAAGGGGTGAAGCCTCATATTTGTAATCTTTTTTCCAATCAGGGCGAGTTCTTTCATTTAGGTGAGGGACATCAATATCCCCACGTCTTTCTTTATAAAGTGAAAAAAGAAGGCGATTCGACTCGATTGAGTTACTACAATATTCAAATTGAAGGAGAAATTGCAAAGCTGCCGGTATGTCGGTTGTACCAGGCGGGACAGTATTCAACCTTAATTCCTGGAAACGTACGCGAGGTTTATTCATTTCCAGATTTAATGACCACTAACACCAATCTCTTTGTTGTTAGAACCGATCATCCAGAGCGAAATTTGCTTTGGGATGATGGCATTTACGGCTGTCGTTACTATCATCTTGAAAACCGCGAGCCGATTGTACTGAATCCCAAACACGCCATGATCGCTGTATGGTCTGATTCAGAGGGTCTCAGTATTATTTATACTCGAAAGTTTGAAAAAGGTGAGCCGATAGTCATTCGACCATTACGGGATCTGATAGAAGGCCCCATCAAAAAAGAGCATCTGGCACTTTCTAATAACGGCAAGGAATTGTTTGTGTTAGCGCGTCCTAGAGGGAGTCAAACAGGTACAAAAAGACAGTTGATGCGAGTTACTTTGCCGTAGTTTGGCGTTCGCGTTTAGCCCAAAATAGAAACAAACTGCAAAAGCCGACAATCATTGCGGCTACTAGAAACAACAGGATCCATATCCCTTCCCGGATAGCCATTACGAGTGGAGAATCCGGTGTTTGAAATTGGCAAACAGAGCAAGCCCAGGTCGAGGGTGAATGTAAAATCCCCAGAAGAAATAAAAGGCTCAATAAATCAAAGCCTTTCGTTTTCTTGAGAAAATGAATCAAGTAATAAGTGAGTCCCCCAGTGCCTGCGAGTGAAATGAACCCAAGAACAATTCCCCAAGGTTCGCTCTCCCAACTGTAGTTCTGTAAACACCAAGTTCCAAAATAGAGTGATAAGCCAATCGAAAATACGATGAAAAAAAAGTGTACAACTTTAAGAGACAAACCAGCCTCGCACTTCTGCCCATGGAATCATCCACGGAATTACAATCAAAAAGACGAATAAAACTGCCGTTAAACCTAGAGTTAGGTAAATAGCCGTCTTTTCTGAAATCAAATGCATGAAGTAGAGCGCAACGAGAGAGGCTTTAGTACTGGCCACCACCAGCGCCAAAACAACAGCCCAAAAAAACGGGAGGTGAACGTACGAAATAGCTACGGTAACGGCCGTTAGTACCAAAAGGGCACCAAAAATCACCCAGTAGGTTCGAGTGTGTTTCTTTACTTCTTCAAGTGTCATGTGTTCCGATGCCATAGTGCCTCTCCTTACAGAAGATAAAGAATAGGGAATAAAAAGATCCAAACCAAATCCACAAAGTGCCAGTACAATCCTGCGCATTCAATGCGACCCGTGAAGCGTTCAGGCTCGACCGACCACATTTTGGAACCGGGGCCCAACAGGTAAGCATTGACTATAATGCCCCCAATAATGTGCAACCCGTGCAGCCCTGTGATTACAAAGTAAATAGCATAAAAGTTACTAGTCGCAGGTGAAATCCCATGACTAAATTTACTGCCATACTCAATCGCTTTCACAATTAAGAAGATGAAGGACATCAGCAGTGTCAGCGACATGTAGGTTTTAAACTGCTTCAAATTATTCATTTTTAAAGCAGCCCAAGCCATTACGACCGTGACCGAAGAAAAGATCAGAACTACAGTGTTCAAGGTGGCCAGGGGCACATTGAGAACTTCGTATCCGTGGGGCCAATCGTTCACCCCCAAGCGAAGCGTGATCAGAGCTGAAAAGAGCGCTCCAAACAGCATGACTTCCGAAGCCAGGAACAACCAAATGCCTAATTTTGCATTAGTAACTCCGGTGACTGGATTGGGTTTATCAATATAAGGAATATGTACTGCCATTTAACCCTCCTGGGGTGCGAATTGGGGTAATACTTTTCCAGTTGTCGGCGAATAAGAATATGGGTCTCGATACACCTCAACAGGAGTTGGAAAATTTTCATGGGGGGGAGGTGAGCTAGCGGCCCACTCCAAAGTGGTTGCATCCCAGGGATTGTCATTTTCCACTTTCTTACCCGTCTTCCAAGCGGTGAACATATTGTAAATAAAAGGAATTTGCGCAAACAGCAGCACAAAAGCTGCAGTCGACATCACGACGTTCCAGCTTTGAGTAGCGGCACCGTGGGTATAAACCGTTTGGTCGTACATACGGCGAGAGACCCCTTTAGAGCCCATGAAGAACATCGGCATGAATACAAAGTTGATAGCTACGAATGAAGTCCAGAAATGAATTTTTCCGAGTGTTTCATTCATTTTTCTGCCACTGAACTTGGGATACCAGTAGTAAACTCCTCCCATCAAAGCGAAGAGTGTTCCTGGAGCCACCACATAGTGGAAGTGGCCAATCACGTAGTAAGTATCATGCAAATGGATATCAGAAGCTGTGAGTCCCAACGGCAGCCCCGTTAATCCACCAATAGCAAACATCGGCAGAAACGCAGTTGCAAACAGCATGGGAACTGAGAACCGAATTGATGCTCCCCACAGGGTCAACAAGATGGTCGTTAAGATGATGACCGAGGGAATCGAAATGATCATGGTGGTGGCCTGGAAGAAAGAACTCAAGGTCACGCCCATTCCTGTCATGAACATATGGTGGGCCCAAACAATGAATGACATGAAGCCCAAGAAAAGGATGGAGTAAACCATCGTCTTGTATCCATAGAGGGGTTTGCGCGCATTAGCGGTAACAATTTCACATACAACACCAACTGCTGGGAGGATCAATACGTAAACTTCGGGATGTGCTAAAAACCAAAAGAGATGCTGCCAAAGTAAGGGATTACCGCCTCCTGCTGCTGCCCATTTTTCACCAGAAACAACCAACCCACTGGGTAAGAAAAAGCTACTGCCAAATACGCGATCTGCCAGTTGCAGAACAGCAGCTGCTTCCAAGGGTGGGAAAGCTAGAAGCAACAAGAAAGCCGTGGTGACCTGAGCCCAAACATGAATTGGCCATCGCATAAAGTTTTGGCCTTTAGCTTTTAATTGAATGGCTGTGACGATTGTGTTCACAGAGCCCAGAAGAGACGATGTGATCAAGAACACCATAGAAATCAACCAGACCGTTTGGGCGTTATTAGAAATAACCGAAAGAGGCGGATAAGAAGTCCAACCGGAAGCTGCAGCTCCCCCTGGCATGAGGAAGCTCGCCATCATGATGACACCGCCAACAAAGTACACCCAGTAACTCATCATGTTCAATTTGGGGAAAGCCATATCACATGCCCCGACTTGTAAGGGCACTAGATAGTTACCAAACGCACCTACACCCATGGGCACTACACCCAAGAAAATCATGATGGTTCCGTGCATAGCTCCGAGTGCGTTGTAGAGCTCCGGAGTCATGGCGCCTGTTTCGGTCAATGCTTTTCCAATTAAAGGAATTTCTGCCCCCGGATAAGCAAGTTGCCAGCGCATGAGGATCATTAAAAAGAATCCGAAGAGCAAAAAGAAAGTTGCCGTGATTCCATATTGCAAACCGATCACTTTGTGATCAGTCGAAAAAATATACTTTTTCCAAAAAGGCATTTCGTGATGAGCCATGGACTTATTCTCCTTCGGTCAGCGCTTTTTCTTCTTCTAAAAGCCAGTTATCAAATTCTTCTTGGGTTTTTACGTTAAAGTAGCCCACCATTCGGTAATGCCCCACTCCGCACAGTTGTGCGCAGGCAATTTGAAATTCGCCCGTTTCTTTGGTCTCAAACCAAAGGGGGAAAACCATTCCAGGAATAGCATCATGCTTCACTCGAGCCGTGGGGAGAAAGAAGCCATGGATCACGTCTTTAGCACCCAGTTCTACAATCACTGGTTTTCCCACGGGGACATTGAACTGATTGATCGATACGATATCGTCTTTGGCATCGGGGTCTTCTCGGTCCAACCCTACTGGATTAGTCCCATCAATGAGGTCGATATTGGTTTTTCCGAACTTTCCGTCTCGCCCTGGATAATGGATGTTCCAAGCAAATTGTTCTGCTGTGATCCGCACCACTAGAGAGGAAGCTCTATCTGGAAAGTCTGTTTTGAGCTTCGCCCACACCGGGTAAGAAAAAAACACCAAAAGGCAAGCTTCAAAGATCACAATACCTATCTCTAAGTATTTAGGAATCGAGTAATTTTTTGGACTGATATCTGCTTTATGTCCGGGTCTTTCACGAAATTTGATGAGGCAATAAACTAAGTAAATGCCCCAGCCGATGAACAAAAGGGCCATAAAGTAGTGCAGAGTACCAATTAAACTATCGATGGCCGAGCCATGAGTAGAAATATCGATGGGGAGACCGTAATCAAAACCTACTCCCTCAAACACGTCATGCCACGCTTTGGCCAGTTTTTCCTTCATGAGATCTTGCCCCTCAAGTGATTTAAAGTGCCCTAAATATTTATGTTAAGGTTCTCACTGTCAATCTTAGATGACAAATTAAAATTAGCAGCGCAAACTGTTCCCCCAGTGAAACAGGAACTGACTTACCAATCCGGTTTTGGAAACCTTTTTGAGTCGGAAGCTTTATCGGGAGCACTCCCGAAAGATCGGAACTCCCCAAAAGCCCCTCCGTTCGGTTTGTATGCTGAGCAGTTGAGTGGCAGTGCTTTCACGGTTCCTCGCCATGAGAATCGGCGGACTTGGTTTTATCGAATTCGTCCTTCAGTGGTCCATGGTCCTTTACAGCCGTCCATGATTGCGGGCTGGAAAACTTTGCCAGAACAGCTCAAACCGGCGCCTCAACAGCTGAGGTGGGACCCACTTCCCAAGCCAACTGAACCTATTGATTTTTTTAGGAGCTTTTTTACTTTGGTGTGCAATGGAAGTCCCCAAAGCCGTCAGGGGGTTGCTGTTCATAGTTACTCGGCGAGTCAATCCATGGAAGGTACCTTTGCATCCGTTGCAGATGGAGAACTTCTGATTGTGCCCGAAAAGGGGACTCTGTTAGTTCGCACCGAATGTGGGGATCTTCAGGTGGAGCCTTCCGAAGTTGTATGCATCCCCCGAGGAATGAAGTTTCAGGTAAAAATCGAAGAGCCTTGGGTTCGTGGGTATGTGTGTGAAAACTTTGGAGAGCCTTTTCGATTGCCGACCCTAGGTTTGATTGGTGCTAACGGGCTTGCAGATGCTCGCCATTTTTTAGCACCCACGGCCCGTTTTGAAGATCAAAAGGGTCAGTTCCAGTGGCTTTTAAGGTATCAGGGCCATGTTTATCAATCCCAACTCGACCGCTCTCCTTTGGATGTAGTGGCTTGGCATGGGAATTATGTGCCCTACAAATATGATCTTCGACTCTTTCAACCGGTGAACACTGTCCGCGTGGATCATCCAGATCCTTCGATATTTACGGTACTTACTTCCCCCAGTGCTTTGTCTGGGCTTGCAAACTGCGACTTTGTTATTTTTCCACCCCGATGGATGGTAGCTCAAGATACTTTCCGTCCCCCGTACTACCACCGAAACATCATGAGTGAGTGGATGGGGTTAGTTCATGGTCAGTACGATGCTAAGCAAAAAGGATTTATTCCCGGGGGAAGTAGTTTACACAACTGCATGGCCCCTCATGGGCCGGATGCTGAAACGGTGCAAAAAGCCCTGGCGTCCGCCAACACACCACAATTTTTAGATAATACTCTGGCCATCATGTTTGAGAGTTGTTATCCCTATTCGGTACCAGATGAAGCGTTGAAGAGCTCTCTGGTCCAAAAAGACTACTTAGCCTGTTGGAAAAATATTGAGGTAACTTTCCGCCAAACACCGTGAGTTTCATCTTTATGCGCTTCAACCTCTTATTTGTGATCCTATTTTTAGCGAACCTTGGTTACTCCCAACCGCAACCTCAAATTGTGGGTGGATGGGAAGCTGGGGAACGTTTTCCTGCGATCTTTATTTTTTCGGAATTCCGGAAGCAGTTAGCTGAACAATTTTGTACCGCTACAAAAGTTTCTCCAGATCAATTTCTAACAGCTGCTCACTGTGTTTTAGCGCTGGGACAAAAGCGCTGGTATGTGCCGCAAACTTCTTTTGCTGGGCAGCAGTTCTACTATTCTTTTGGTCGTGATTTGTCGAAACCCGAAGCGGTTCATGCACTCACCATTAAAAAAGTGAGTCTTCATCCCCTTCTGAACAATTGCTTACAAAAAGCCAAATATTCGCCCGCAAAATGCCACGCCGGAGGATTACCGACTCCCGACGTCGCCATTATCACCGTTGAAAAAAGTCATGGACCATTCTTTGATGCTCCTAATTTACCTTTTGATTTTGCCCCTAATCGGGCAGGGGACGAAATTGTGATCGCGGGCTATGGGTCTACGCAAGATGGCGATAGTAAGCCCCCTATCTTAAAATACGGTATGACCCAAGTGGCAAGTAAAGACGAGCTGACTCAAGCGATAGCCGGAACCTCGGCAGCCGCGATGGGGTTTATGGATACTGGTTTTTTCTTTGGAAGTCTGGGACCACTCGTTCACAAAAAGTTTCCTAATTTAGGAAGCGGAGACTCAGGTGGACCCGTCATTAAAGAGTCTCCGGATAGAATCGTAGGTATCAACTCCAGTGCTGTTTGTGCAGATGGCGCTGCGAGTGATTGCGAAGTCACCAGCAATAACTTTTTCGCTCGTATTGATTCAGAAGCAACTATTCCTGTGGGTCAGTGGATCCGTTCCATCCTTCACCGAGATTGATGCTTCGGAAACTTTTGAGCATATAACTGAAGTGATTCCTGAATAACGCTGACGGCTTGGTCACGACTCAAAAAGCTTTCTACCACGACCTTTTTATTTTCCAGGGACTTATACTCTTCAAAAAATTTCTGAACTTCGGCCATCCGATGAGGTGGAAGTTCTGATAAAGACTCATAGTGATTGTACTCGGGATCATCTGCGTGGACGGCAATGATTTTATCGTCGGCTTCTCCTTGATCTACCATTTTCATGACACCAATCGGTTTCACTCGAAGAATTGAAAGGGGAACCACCGCAAGCTGACCTAGAACCAAAACATCTAAAGGATCTTTGTCATCGCAAAAACTTTGAGGAATAAAGCCGTAGTTAGCTGGGTAGTGGACGGAGCTGAACAGGATTCGATCCACTTTTAAAAATCCTGTGTCTTTATCTAGCTCGTATTTGATCTTCGAATCCTTGGGAATTTCAATAACAGCATTGAGATAATTTTTAATATCTTTGCCGGGATGGATATCGTGCCACGGGTGCATAGTTACTCCTCTTCACTTAATTTTTTTTCCAGCCCCAGTTTGGTCTGAACTGTTTCAGCTTGAGTCCGAGTTAACCCGGCATCTACCAAACTGTCAAAACTTGCGGATGCAATCGCCTCTAAACTTCCAAAGTGAGAAAGCAGTTTTTTGCGAGCCGCTTTTCCTAAACCTGGGAGGTCCAGGATTTGGGAATCCTCCAACATTTCCTTTGTGCGTCTTTTTCGGTGACTCTCTACAGAAAATCGATGGGCTTCATCCCGAACCTGTTGAAGAAGCCGCAAAGCGGGATGGGCCTCACGTAAAACGATGGGATTTTTTCGGTCTGGAATGAAAATCCTCTCTTCTGACTTTTCAACTGCTTTCCGAGTAAAAGCGCTTTGAGTCCGAGACTTAGCGAGCGCCAAAATAGGAATTTCAATCCCCAGCTCCTCCAGAGCTTTTTCGGCAGAGGCCAATTGTCCTTTGCCGCCATCGATCAAAAGCAGATCGGGTGGAGGCGGATCAGGTTTTGAAAAACGCCTCAAAACCACTTCATAAATCATTGCAAAATCATTTTGTCCTTCCACTGTTTTTGGATAGTACAATCGGTAACGGCTTTTGAGGGGCCGTTCGTCAGAGAAATGAACCAAGGCTATTGCAGGATTTTTTCCTTGGAGATTCGATACATCGATACCTTCAATGGTTTGTGGAGACTCAGCCAGATTGAGCACTCGTTGCAGTTCCTCAGAAGCTGAAACACCCGTTTTGTTTTTTAAATCGTGATAAACCAACTTGGCATTTTCATAGGCCATACCCAAAAGGCGCAAAGGACTCTCAGTTCTCGGAATTCGAATTTTAACTTTTTTCTGCGCTTTTTCCTGAAGGAGGTCTTCCAGTAAGTTCTTCTCAGGCAAATCATTGGCCAGCCATACTTCATCAGGAACCAACGAAATCAAATAAAACTGTTGTAGGAACTCCAGAATAGTCAGCTCTGTCGAGTCCAAGGTGAGAGGAACCTTTACAACCCTGCGCCCTGTGAGAAAGCCATTTCTAATAAATAAAATAGCGATGGAGAGTTCGTTTTCTGCAGGGTAGATACCCACCACATCAATGTCGCGCTGTTTGTCTGTGAGAACCGCATTTTGTTTCTCGGTGATCCGTTCTATAGCAAAAATTTTATCTCTTAAGAGTTTCGCTTTTTCATACTCCATCTGTTCGGAAGCTTTTTGCATTTGCGTTTTTAGATTTTGAATGAGGTCCTGTTTTTTGCCCTTCAAAAACAAGGTCGCTTCAGCCACTTGTTTGGCATAATCATCTTGGCTTACCAGGTCTACGCAAGGAGCAGTGCAAGTGCCTATTTCGTAATTTAGGCATGGGCGAGTTCTGTTTTTGAATTTGGCGTCAGAGCAATCCCGAATTTGAAAAGTTTTGAGTAGGAAGCGACTGATTTCTCGAATGCCCCCGCTGTAGGGCCCAAAGTATTTATACTCCGGGGATGCCGTCACTTTTCGAGTCACTCGAAACTGTGGAAAAGGATGAGTAAAGTCTAAAACAACGTAGGGGTAGTTTTTATCATCCTTGAGACGAATGTTGTATCGGGGGCGGTGCTGTTTGATGAGATTACATTCCAGTAACAATGCTTCCAGCTCCGTGTGAGTCACCGTGAATTCGAGTTGATGAATTTTTTTCACCAGACTTCTGGTTTTGGGAGAGAGCTTCTCGGAAGCTTGAAAGTAAGACCGGATGCGATTTCTCAAGTTTTTTGCTTTTCCCACATACAAAATACGACCCGCAACGTCGCGCATCAGGTAGACCCCGGGCTGGGTGGGCCAGGTCTTGATGTTTTCAACCAAAAGCGCCTTTTGTTCTGCTAATTTATTCACGGCTGTCTAGGCTAACGGAATTGTCCAAGAATCTCAAAATCATAGTGAAAAAGTCCCCAGGGGTAAAAAACCCGTGGGTTGAGGGGGACATCCCCCGATTAGTCCCTGAATTTCTTATATAATATGCCTTGCCCCTATGCTCTACCCATGCTATCCCCTTGTACCAATTACACACGCTCCCCTTCATGAGTAGGACTTCGGTCCCTTTCAATGGAATGGAATTGAGAAGGGCACTGGGAGCGGAGGCTTAACCGGAGGGAAAATATGCCTGAAGTATCCATGCGCAATATGTTAGAGGCTGGTGTTCATTTTGGTCACCAAACTCACCGTTGGAATCCTAAAATGAGACCATTTATCTATGGTCCTCGAAATGGGATTTACATCATTGATTTAGAAAAAACTGTGAAACATGCCAAGGAAGCTTGCGCATTCATTAAAAACACAGTGGCTGATGGCGGCAAAATCTTATTTGTTGCTACAAAGAATCAAGCAGCATCTATTACCAAAGATGCGGCTAACCGCTGCAATATGCCCTATGTGTCCGAACGATGGCTAGGGGGTACCCTGACTAATTTCGCGACGATTCGAAGAGGTTGCGAAAAGTTGGATGAAATGGATCGCTTTCGTTTGGATGGCACCTATGATTTGCTCAAAAAGAAAGAACGCGTTGTTTTCGATAGAAAACAAACGAAATTAGATGCGAGCTTGGGCGGAATTCGACAAATGCGTCAGTTGCCAGCTGCTCTTTTTATTATTGATCCCATGACCGAAGAAATTGCGGTTCGGGAGGCAAATCGTCTGGGCATTCCCGTTGTTGCTTTAGTAGACACAAATTGTGATCCGGACCGAGTGGATTTCGTGATCCCCGGAAATGATGATGCGATTAAATCGGTCACACTTTTCGTGAATCTAATTGCTGATTCCTGTTTAGAGGGTGCGGCAATTTACGAAACTAAAGCTCGAATTGCCCAAGGACAAACAGCTCCAGAACAAGCAACTCAAGAGGCAAAACCAGCTGAGGTTGAAAAAGCTGCAGGTCCAGTGGTTGAGAAAGTAAAACGGCCTAAGCTGTTGAACATTCCCACTGAAATCGATTATCGCGATTCAAGCTTGTTAGAGGAAGAGGAAGAGGTTTCTGATAAAGAAGCTGCCTCATCCGCTGAAACTGAAAACAAAGAATAGTGGAGAGAAAGCAGTGAGCGAAGCACTTTTGGTAAAAGAACTCAGAGAAAAAACTGGTGCCGGTTTCATGGATTGCAAAAAGGCACTTTTGGAATCGGGAAATAATGTTGAGAAGGCCATGACCTATCTCCGTGAAAAGGGACTAGCTGCAGCTGCTAAAAAGGCAGGGCGAGCTGCTCACGAGGGCAGGGTTCAGTCCTACATTCACGGTGAAGGAAAAATTGGTGTTCTGGTCGAAGTGAACTGCGAGACTGATTTTGTCGCGCGGACCGACGAGTTTCAGGCATTGGTTCGAGATATTGCCATGCATGTTGCGGCTGCTTCTCCCCGTTACTTGGACAAAGACAGTGTTCCTGCTGAGGATCTCGAGAAAGAGAAAGCCATTTTTCGTGTCCAAGCCGAAGAGTCCGGTAAGAAGGGGCCAGTGGTCGAGAAAATCGTTGAAGGTAAAATCGGCAAGTTCTACGAGGAACATTGCTTGGTCCACCAGAAGTTTGTAAAAGACCCCGACTTAACTATTGAATCTCTGATAAAGAATGCGATCGCCAAGTTAGGAGAAAACATGGCAGTTCGTCGCTTTGCTCGGTTTCAAGTAGGGGAAACGCTTCCGACAAAACCGACCCAGTGTTCAGTATGAGTTCTGTTCAAAAGCCCTGTTATGAGAGAGTACTTCTCAAGCTAAGCGGTGAGGCTTTGGCTGGAGATAAGGCTTTTGGGATCAGTCCTGAAGTTATCGAACGCATCGCTCGAGAAATTCGTTCGGTCCATGAGTTGGGAGTTCAAATTGCTATCGTGATTGGCGGTGGCAATATTTTTAGGGGTATCGCTGGGACTGCTCAGGGAATGGACCGTGCCACGAGCGATTATATGGGAATGCTCGCTACTGTCCTTAATAGTTTAGCGCTTCAAGATTGTCTGGAAAAACTCGATGTTTACACTCGGGTTATGTCTGCTATCGAAATGCACGAATTGTGTGAGCCCTATATTAGAAGGCGAGCAGTTCGCCATTTAGAAAAAAACAGAGTCGTCATTTTTGCAGCAGGTACAGGAAACCCCTACTTCACTACAGATACTGCCGCTAGCCTTCGTGCAATGGAAGTAAATGCAAACGTTATTATGAAGGCAACCAAAGTAGATGGAGTTTATGATGCGGATCCCGTAAAGCATCCTAATGCGAAGCTCATTAAGCGATTAGATTATTTGGATGTACTGAAAAACAATTTAAAGGTTATGGATTCTACTGCCATTTCCTTATGCATGGACAATGAGCTTCCGCTCTTGGTTTTTAATTTGAACACTCCCGGCAATTTTAAGAAAGTTGTGATGGGAGAAGATATTGGGACTATCGTTCGGAGGGAAAAATGACTCCTCAAATGAATGAAATAAAAAAACAGATGGAAAAAGCCGTCGAGCATCTTCGCACCGAGCTTTCAAAGCTACGCGTGGGACGAGCTTCAGCTACAATGGTGGATGGAGTAAGAGTCGATGTTTACGGGAGCCAAATGAGTTTGAAAGAAGTCGCGGCTCTGGCAACACCAGATGCAAAAACGATTACTATTCAACCTTGGGATCGAAGTCTTTTTGGAGAAATTGAAAAGGCCATTTTGGCTGCAAATCTAGGCCTCACACCGATGAATGATGGCAAAATCATTCGAATCAATATGCCTCCCATCACAGAAGAACGACGGAAAGATTTTGTGAAGCAAATCAGCAAAGAGGGCGAAGCTGCTAAGGTCTCTGTCAGAAATATACGCCGTGACGCGATGGATGCATTGAAAAAGGATAAGGCCCTTACGGAAGATGACCAGAGACGTACCCAAGATGAAATTCAAAAGCTCACAGATCAATTCATTCAAGATGTCGATAAGTCTGTGGATGCTAAGACCAAAGAGGTCATGACCATCTGATCATGAGCTCTCAGCAAGCCATCCCGCGCCACATCGCTATCATCATGGATGGTAACGGCCGCTGGGCCAAACACCGGGGATTAAATCGTACTCGCGGACATGAAGAGGGTGCCAAGCGCGTTGATGAAATTGTGACTGCTTGTCGATCTCTGGGCGTTGAGTTTCTGACTCTCTATACTTTCTCGACTGAAAATTGGCTGCGTCCTAGCTTAGAAGTCAACATGTTGATGCGTCTATTAGTTCGCCAGCTTCGAGCCATGGACAAAAAACTCAAGAAAAATAATATTGTGCTCTCTGCTCAAGGTACTTTATCCAAGTTACCTTCTTTTGTTCGAAAAGAGCTTAATCGAGTGATTGAATATACCCAAACTGAGCAACCGAAAATGCATCTGAGTTTAGCCCTCTCCTATGGGGGGCGTCAGGAGATTCTGGATGGAGTGGAGCGGTTAGCCCATTTAGTCAAGTTGGGGAAGCTCAAACCCAGTCAAATTGATGAAAAAATGTTTAGGCAGCAGCTCTACCATCCCCATTTTCCAGATCCCGATCTTCTTATCCGGACCGGGGGGGAATCTCGAATCAGTAATTTCCTGCTGTGGCAGCTCGCTTATTCAGAGATTGTAGTTGTTCCCGAATTGTGGCCGGATTTTCATGAAGATGAATTAAAACGAGCGGTTGAGCTTTTTGCGGGAAGAAATAGAAGATTTGGAAAGACTCAGGAGCAGGTGGATCAAACGAAATCTCGCTCCGGGAATAAAAAACAAAGTTTAAATGAGGGAGATCGGCTGTGAAAACTCGGCTCCTAACAGGTATTCCAGCGGCGCTAGCCCTATTGGCCTTGATTGTGTGGGGTCCCTCTGGACTTCTCCAAACGGTCACTCTCGTGATGGGCTCTCTAGCCTATTGGGAATACGATACTCTGATGATTCAGAGGAAATCGTGGATGCGAAAAATACTACTGGCGCTCAGTATTGCTTTGGAAATTTATTTATTGGGTTCAGATCCGATCTTAGCCTTACACGCTTTTTGGATTGTTGGCGTTCTCATATTCATAACCGCCGTAATGGGCCAAGCACGCATTGGAAATTTTGAGACTGCATTGAAGGAGCTAGCTTTAGAGTGGTTAGGATTTTCCTATATTGTTTTTTTGTTTGGGTTTCTATTTCCGATTGTGGGATGGCCTGAAGTAGGGCGCGCCTATCTTTTGCTTCTCTTTTCAATTGTTTTTGTTGGGGACACTGCTGCTTATTTTGGAGGAATGCGTTGGGGTCATAGGAAGCTTGCTCCACAGATCAGTCCCAAAAAAACGTGGGAGGGAGCCTGGGCGGCAATTATATCTTCGGTCATCGTCGCGATACTTTGGGCGCGTTGGATCTATCCCAATGAGGTACAGCCCGGTTTTTACTGGAAAGTAGTGTTGATTGCCCCTGTGCTGAGTATGCTTGCTCAGTTAGGCGATTTGTTTGAATCAGTTTTGAAGCGAAGCCAAATGCAGAAAGATTCCGGAGCTTTTCTGCCAGGACATGGCGGTATTTTGGATCGTATTGATGGCCTGGTCTTTTCAGCCCCTATTTTTTATCTCTTTATGTATTATTTTTGGGAGACTGCTTGAGCTTAAGAACTAAAGTGTGTGTTTTGGGTTCGACGGGAACCATTGGCACCTATACCCTTGATTTAGTCCGTTCCTTTCCTGAAAAGTTTCAAGTGGTGAGTTTAGCGGCTGGAAAAAATCTCACAAAATTACGGGACCAAATCATCGAATTTAGACCTACCCATATCAGTCTGCAGAATGCTGAGGATGCTTATCAGATTCAACAAGAGTTTCCCAACATCAGCGTTGGGCACGGATTGGAAGGGGTCAAACAATGCGTGGATACTTCCGGCGTGGAAGTAGTCGTGGTGGGAATTGTTGGTTTTGCAGGGCTCGAGCCTGCTTTACACGCCATCCGTGCGGGCAAAAAGGTGGGCTTAGCCAATAAAGAAGCTTTGGTAACGGCCGGTTCATTGCTGCAAGAGGAAATTAAAAAATCATCTGCATGCGTAATCCCAGTGGATAGTGAGCACAACGCTCTTTTTCAGCTTTTAGCGGGAATTCCTCATCAAGACGTGGAGACCCTAGTGCTCACGGCAAGTGGTGGGCCCTTTTTAAAGAAGCCGGATTTAGATTTGAGTACCGTAACCCCCGAAATGGCCACCGCCCATCCCAACTGGAAAATGGGGCCTAAAATTTCGGTTGATTCAGCGACCCTGCTCAACAAAGGACTCGAGCTCATCGAGGCGCACTTTCTTTTTGGATTTGCTGAGAATCAAATCGAAGTTTGGATTCATCCTCAGAGCATTGTTCATGGGGCTATTTGGCTGAAGGACCATACCAGTCTTGCTCAGTTATCAGTTCCTGACATGAGGTCTGCAATTGGTTACGCCCTCGCATATCCCGAAAGGCTGATTCACCCAATCAAAAAGCTGAGTTTTTCGGAAATGGCGCGTTTGGAATTCTTTGAGCCCGATGTGAATCGATTTCCCTGTTTGAAGTTGGCTAGAAAAGCTTTGCAAATGGGCCAAAGTCATGTGATCGCCTTAAATGCTGCAAACGAGGTGGCAGTAGAAGCGTTCCTAAACAAAGAAATCCGGTTCACACAGATTCCACAACTCATTGAGTCTACGCTAGCGGCTTTTTCAGGACAGAGCATTAAAGCCCTTGGAGATGTCTTTTCAGCTGATGAGCAAACGCGAAGTCTCACGCGGAAAATTCTGAACACGAAATTCTCCCATTAGGTATCGAGCAAAGTGTTGTTAGCCCTCTAAAAATCGAATATGATTAGACAAATTTTGGAGGTTCAGTGTTAACTTCTTTTTTCGGAGTCGTGATTTTATTGGGCGGGCTTATTTTTTTTCACGAGCTCGGCCACTATCTGGTTGCAAAATTTTTTCATGTAAAAGTTGAAACTTTTTCTTTGGGTTTTGGAAAAAAGATTTTTAAAAAAAAATGGGGAGAAACTGAATACTGCCTATCTCTGATCCCTCTTGGGGGATATGTGAAACTGATGGGGGACGATCCTTATAAGCCTGTTCCCCCCGAAGATGCGGCCCGGGCCTTTTCAACTCAAGCGCTCTATAAAAGGTTTGCGGTTGTGGCAGCAGGTCCTATTGCGAACTTACTTTTAGCTTATGTCCTTTTTATTTTGGTGTTTTCACTGGGACAACCCCAAGTCAGTAGCCGGATTGGTTCTGTAATCACTCATAGTAGCGCCTGGAAAGCTGGGCTTCGCTCCGGAGATAAAATCATCGCAGCTGGTAACGATCCTATAGTCACATGGCAGGATATTGAGACTTGGGCTCGTACTCGAGAGGGCCAAGTCGCGGAATTAACTGTCGAGCGCGGACCTAACCAGATTAAATTGGCTGTTCCCGTCACCCGGGTTTCTGCTACGAACCCGTACGGGGAGGAAGAACTCGTCGGAGGCATTAAGGGAATGAGTCCTAATCCCGTTGCTGCTTCGATTGGAATATCAGATCCCGAATCGGCGGCTTACCGCTCAGGACTTCGCACTGGAGATTTTGTAAAAAAAGTTGGAAATCAAGAAATCAGTACTTTTGATGAACTTTCAAAAGAACTGGGTCAGCAATGGAAATCAGGCGCGAAAGTGGAAGTTGCGTATCAGAGATTTTTGGAAGGTCAGAAAAAACCTCAGGAAGGCGTCGCTGAATTGCTTTTTCCCAAGGAGCGATCAGAAAATTTAGATGTCGCTGTGGGTTTGTATCCAAGTGAGATGTTTGTTCGCCAAGTGTCAAAAGACAGTCCCGCTGAAAAGGGCGGATTGTTGAAGGGAGACAGGATTGTTCAAATCGGTGACGATGTTTTGCAACACTTTGATACGGTCGTCGATACAGTCCAGGATTTGGGTTCTAAAGGCGTTGCTGTCAATCTGATGATTGAGCGAAGCGGAAAAAAAATGAATTTGGCTCTCAAGCCTATTGAAACAACTCAAGAAGATCCGATCACTCACCAAACATTTAAAAAATATATGATCGGCTTTGCTCCGTACTTGGTCTACAAGGAGCCAGAATATACTTCGGTGAAAGTGAGTGGTTTTGGAAATTTAGTCACTCGGGCGGTAGGTGAAACAAACGAGCTGGCGCGAAAGATGGTTGTCAGCATTGCAAAACTAGCTACAGGAAGTATCTCCCTTAAAAATCTTGGAGGGCCGGTCCTTATAGCAACTGTGGCGGGGAAGAGCTTAGACGCCGGCATTGTTCAGTTCCTCCAGATGATGGCTCTCATCAGTATTAATTTATTCCTCTTGAATCTATTTCCTGTGCCCATCTTGGATGGCGGGCACTTGTTGTTTTTTACTATTGAGGCCATCAAGGGCAAACCAGTCACCATTCGAACGATGGAAATTGCGAATCAGATCGGAATGGTTTTCATTTTAACCCTGGTCGTGTTAACTTTATTCAACGACATCTCGAGGATTATACTTCATTGAAAAAAACATTCGTTCTCGATACCAGCGTCATACTCTACGACCCTCAGTGCATCTTTAAATTTGAAGACAATTTTGTGGTGGTGCCCATCACCGTCTTGGAAGAGATGGACCGATTTAAGAAGGATCTCACAGAAATAGGAAGAAATGCCCGCCATTTTTCCCGGTACTTGGATGAAATTAGAAAAAAAGGATCGCTGACGAACGGCGTGGAAATTGGGAAAAAGGGAACTTTAGTAGTGGACTTATTTCGGGATGCCGAAAAGTACCTTCCCAGTGACATGTCCCACGAAAAGAATGACCATAAAATTTTGGCGGTAGCTCTCAAGTTCAGGCAGGAGAAACGAGATACGAGCGTAGTCTTTGTTACTAAAGACGTAAATCTCCGCGTTAAGGCCGATGCTTTGGGAATCAACTCAGTTGATTATGAGCCCTCTCGAGTGAGCATTGATGAACTCTATGGGGGCATCATTACGATGGATGTTCCGTCGGATGTTGTGGATAAGTTTTTGATCGATAAACGATTGCCCATGCAGCAAAAAGAACTTCTACCGAATACCTATGTTATTTTGAGAGATCAAAAAGATCCCGAACATTTTGCAACGGCTCGGTACAGAGCTAATCTGAATGAATTGGTTCCTTTGAAAACACCTCCTCAAGGAGTGTGGGGCATTCGGCCTCGTAATGCCGAGCAAGCTTGCATCATGGATGCTCTTCTAGATGATGAACTCGCACTGGTGAGTCTCGTGGGAAAAGCGGGCACTGGAAAGACTCTCATGGCTTTAGCCTGTGGTCTTCAAAAGACGATTGATGATGGAAAATATCAGAAGCTGTTAGTTTCTCGTCCCATTTTTCCATTGGGTAAAGACATTGGGTATTTGCCGGGTGAAATTGAGGAGAAACTGAACCCATGGATGCAGCCCATTTTTGATAATGTGGATTATATTGTTTCCTTCAGTGCTGGAGAGAAGCCTCAGAAACGTCCCAATCGAAGAGCTTGGCAAGAGTTGATCAATCAAGGAATGCTGCAAATCGAACCTTTGACTTATATCCGAGGAAGAAGCTTGGCCTATCAATATCTGATTGTGGACGAGTCTCAAAACCTCACTCCACACGAAATGAAAACCATCATTACTCGTGCGGGGGAGGGTACAAAAGTGGTACTGACTGGGGATTGCTATCAAATTGATAATCCCTACATTGATTCTTCAAACAACGGACTGACTTATGTGGTTGAGCGTTTCAAAGCAGAGGAAATTTCAGGTCATGTGACTTTGTCGAAGGGAGAACGGTCCCAGCTTGCTGAACTGGCAACCAATCTTCTATAGTCTGTGACGCCACGAGTTAATTGACATATATATATGGCTATGTATTGTTGAAGGCTCTTATGGAACGAAAAAAAATTTCGACGACTGTCTATATCACTCAGGACCAAAATAACCTGCTGAAATTATTGAATCAAAAAACAAAGGTTCCGATAGCCGAATACATTCGGGAAGGAATCGACTTAGTTCTTGAAAAACATAAGCAGCATTTACCCGGTCAACTTTCTCTGTTGCAAGAAGACGAGGCCCGAAAAGATTTTCGCGAACCTCAGCTTCTAGATATTTAAACGGCTTATTTGTGACCGATCCCAAACGCATCAGAAATTTCAGCATCATTGCTCACATCGACCATGGAAAATCTACGCTTGCTGATCGCCTCTTAGAAGTCACAGGTGCGCTGACTCAACGTGAAATGAGAGATCAATTCATGGATAAGATGGATATCGAGCGTGAACGTGGGATCACGATCAAAGCGCAAACAGCGCGACTCCATTTCGAAGCGAAAGATGGTCACGATTATGTTCTCAATTTAATCGATACTCCAGGACACGTGGATTTTGTGTATGAAGTTTCCAGAAGCCTTGCAGCTTGTGAGGGTGCAATTCTCGTTGTTGACGCTTCTCAGGGCGTGGAAGCTCAAACACTGGCCAACGTATATTTGGCCTTGGATAACAATTTAGAAATAGTTCCAGTCCTCAATAAAATTGATCTGCCCGGAGCGGATGTAGATCGAGCAAAGCAAGAAATTGAGGACATTATCGGAATACCCACCGATCATGCGGTTCCTATCAGTGCCAAAGAGGGAATCAACATACGTGAGGTTTTGGAGAAAGTAGTGGAGCTGATACCTCCGCCGAAGGGTGATGCTCAAGCCCCCTTGCAAGCTTTGATCTTTGACGCCTGGTTTGATCCTTATCAAGGTGTTGTGGTTCAGTTTCGAGTGGTCGAGGGATCTCTGAAGCTGGGCGACAAAATTAAAATGATTTATACGGGTACAGAGCACGAAGTCTTGCGATTAGGAACATTCAATCCCCATCCGACGGACGTAAAAGAAATCGGGGTCGGTGAAGTCGGTTTTTTGACTGCGAACATAAAAACTATTCGAGATGTAAAAATTGGGGACACCCTCACCCATGTGAATCAACCTGCTCAGAAACCTCTCTCGGGTTTTAAGGAAGTAAAAGCGATGGTCTTCAGTGGTATTTATCCGGTAGACAGCTCGGATTATGCCAATCTCAAAGTAGCCATGGAGAAACTGAGCTTAAATGATAGTTCTTTCACCTTTGAAATAGAGACCTCTGAAGCTCTGGGTTTCGGTTTTAGATGTGGTTTTCTTGGGTTGCTCCATATGGAGATTATTCAGGAAAGGTTGGAAAGAGAATTTGGAATTCCCCTAGTAACCACTGCACCGAGCGTGGTTTACCGCGTGAACACTACTCAGGGAGAAACTTTAAGCATTTACAACCCTTCAGATTTGCCGGCTGCTCAGAATATTGAATCGATCGAAGAGCCGATTGTTCATGCCACCATTCACACTCCAGAAACCTACTTAGGGAATTTGATTAAACTATGCGAGGAACGACGGGGCACTCAAACTCGTCTTCACTACCATTCCCCGAAGCATATCGTACTCGAGTATGATATTCCCTTTAATGAAATCGTTCTTTCTTTCTATGACAAACTGAAAAGTTTCAGTAAGGGCTATGCGAGCTTGGACTATGAGTTTGTTCGATTCGAAAAAAGCAATTTAGTAAAATTAGATTTGCTTGTGAATTCTAATCCAGTAGATGCTCTGAGCTGGATCATTCACAAGGACAAAGCTTATTACAGAGGACGAGAGTTGGCTGCCAAAATGAAGGAGCTGATAGAACGTCAAATGTTTGAAGTGATCATTCAAGCGGCAATCGGCAGTAAAATTATTGCCAAAGAACGCATTGCGCCTCTCAGGAAGAATGTAACGGCTAAGTGTTATGGCGGAGATATCAGCCGCAAACGTAAACTTTTGGAAAAGCAAAAAGAAGGTAAGAAGCGAATGAAGCAGGTAGGAAGTGTAGAAATTCCTCAGGAAGCCTTTTTGGCAGCTTTATCGTTGGATTGATATGAAAACTGCTCATGTAATCAAAGCTTTTTTTATTGCAACTATTACAGCTCTCACTTTACGTCTCTTTGTAGTTGAAGATTACCGCATCACTTCTGATTCCATGACACCCAATCTACTCAAAGGAGATTTGGTTCTTGTATCCAAATCAGCTTTTAACCTGAGGTTACCTTTTTCATCTTTCGAGTTAGTGCGCACCGGCAAACCAGCCAGAGAAGACATTGTTGCTTTTTCAGTTCCTGGAAGCGGAAATGAAACCTACATTAAACGTATTGTCGGGGTGGGTGGCGATCGAATAGAGATTAAAAAAGGGGAGGTGTGGCTCAATGGAGAAATCGTAAAGCCCACATATTCTCTGAATGTCACAGATGCCGAAGTCCCTGACTATGGGCCTATTGATATTCCAGAAGCACATTTTTTTGCTCTCGGCGATAACAGGCCAGACAGCATTGATTCCCGAGTTTGGGGGCCTATTCCGTATTCTTGTTTGAAGGGGCGTGTGAGTTTGGTTTGGTTATCGATCAATCATCAAGGACAGATCAGGTCAGAACGATGGCTGTCCTCTATCCAGTAAACTTTGCTTCCCATTCTGTTTGGGTGCCTTTATCCATAAGCTCTATACCCTTCTGAAGTAGCTCGTCTCGAATGGTATCCGCTCGTTTAAAATCCTTATTTTTTCTGGCTTCAATTCTTTCTTCGATTAATTTAAGAATATCAGCTTCCATTAAACCTTGAGACTTTAGGAAAAGACTTTTCATTTGAGTAAGGAAAGCATCAGTGGGTTCTCCAAAAACATTTAAAACGCTGGCTAATTGTGCCATATGACTTAAAAATATTTTCAGCAAATTTCGACCATCTTCAGTTAAAACAAAACCTTTTTTATCGACAAACGAGTTAATAAGTTTCACATATTCAAAGACGAACCCCAGCACTTTTGCTGTATTAAAATCATCATTCATGGCTTCCTGCCACTTGTTAGTGAAGGTTTCACTGAACTTAAGCGCTGCTTGGTATTCTGCGCTTGAAGCTCCACCGGAGGTAGGAGATAGAACAATCAAGCGATTTGCCTTATCAAGAGTTTTGTAAACGCGCTGAAGAGCAGATTGATGGTCTTTGATTTGTCCTTCAGAAAAGTCGAGGGTGGAACGGTAGTGTCCAGAAATCAAAAAGAACTTCAACAGTTCAGCAGAATACTTCTCAATAAAATCTCTGGTGAGCCAGATGTTCCCTAGAGACTTGCTCATCTTTTCTGATTGAAAAGTAAGCATGTTGTTGTGCAGCCAGTATTTAGCAAATGGAGCAGAAGTGGCACCTTCGGACTGAGCTATTTCGTTTTCATGGTGGGGATGCATCAGGTCCATTCCACCACCATGAATATCAAAAGAATTACCCAGGTACTTGATGGCCATTGCAGAGCATTCAATGTGCCAGCCGGGTCTTCCTAATCCCCATGGGCTTTTCCATGCGGGTTCATTGGGAGCTTTTTGTGGCTTCCAAAGTGAAAAGTCGAGTGGGTCTTTCTTTTTTTCGTCTGGCGCTACGCGTGCCCCTACCAATAAATCATCCACTCTTTTTTTGGATAATTTTCCGTAATCCTCAAATGACCGAACTGAATAAAACACTTCTCCGTCATCACTGATGTAGGCATGCCCCTTTTTTATAAGGGTTTCAATCAATGAAATAATTTCAGGGATATGATCCGTGACCTTGGGTTGATGGGTAGGAGGCTCAATGTGTAGTAGGCGCATGTCAGTTTGGAATTCCTGAATATACTTTTCGGAGACTGCTTCGGAACTGGAACCCTCCTGATTGGCTTTTTGTATGATTTTATCATCCACATCTGTGTAGTTCATTACACGAGTGACTTCAAAACCAGCAAAGCGGAGATATCTGGCCACTACATCAAAGAAAACTAAGGGACGAGCATTCCCAATATGGATGAAGTTATAGACAGTTGGGCCACAAACATACATTCGAACCAGTCCTGGAACCTGAGGGACAAAAGCTTCTTTTTTCCCAGACAAACTATTCGTCACTTGAATCATGAAGCGATTTCCTTGAGTTGAACGACTACTTGAGCTGCGAGCGCACGGCGTTCTCCGATGGGACCTAGCCCCTCCATCGTTTTCGCTTTTACACTCACTAAGGCGAGTTCGGTGTCAAGCGCTTGTGCCAAATGACGTCGAATGCCATCCGTATGAGGTGAAATTTTTGGCTCCTCTAAAAATAAATTAGCATCAACCTGATAAACTCGGAAACCTAGACGTTTTATTTCGGCCAAAGCACTTTTCAAAAAGTCGATGCTTGGACGATCTTGATTTTCTGATGCAGTATCAGGAAACCATTGGCCAATATCTCCTAGCGCCAAGGCCCCTAGACAGGCATCCGTAAGAGCATGCAACAGCACGTCCCCATCTGAATGGGCTTGTACTCGGTAGTAGCAAGGAATTGGTAGTCCTCCTAACTGAATGCTTTCGCATTTCACAGTGGGAATTAGACGGTGGATGTCGTAACCGATTCCGATACGCATAAATCGTTCCTTTCAGTGGCGAGCACATACTTTTGAGCAAGTTCTAAATCGGACGCATAGGTGAGTTTGATATTTTTATCATCTCCCTGAAGTGTCACAATAGGTTCTTTGAAATACTCCAAAACGGCTGCATCGTCGGTAAAAACATGAGGAGGCTCTTCGGCCAGATTTTTGAAGCAGGTCAGTAATTTATTAAATCGAAAGACTTGCGGTGTTTGAACCCGGACGAGCGGAGTTCTGTCAACAGTTTCCAAAACATGATGATCTTGCACTCGTTTTAACGTGTCAGTGACCGGAAGTACCGGGATCCAACCGCTGGCCTCTGGAATCTTTTCTGTGATTTGATTCAATCGACTCAACAGAGACTTACTCAGAATGGGTCGACAAGCATCATGAATCCATACAAATTCTGCGTTTGGAGTTAAATGTTCCAGAGCCAGGAGACCCGAATACGAGGAATCTTGGCGTTGTCTGCCCCCTACAATGATTTTAATTGGGCAACTGGTTTGAGGAAGAAACTGAGCCACTAGCCGAGAGGTGAGAGATAGGTGCTCGGGGCTGACTACAATCACCAGTTGGCGCAGAGTGAGTGAATGGAGCAGGGCTTCTACCGACCAAATAAAAACGGGTTTCCCATTCAAGAGTAAAAACTGCTTGGGCTTGAGTTCAGAAGCGCTATCAGTTTGTCCCTGAGCATAGCGAGTGCCTGCCCCAGCTCCTAAAACAATGGCATCGGTTAGGCCGCTCATGAGCTCCTCGCTCAGGTTCCAAAAATTGCTTCCAGTTCTTTTTCTACATCGGACTCAAGAATATTCTGAGCCAGAGAGAGTTCTTTAACTAAAAGTGTTTTAGCTTGATCCAAGAGCTTGCGTTCACCGAAAGACAGCTCTTTATCATGTTTCAATAAGAAAAGAGCTCTGAGAACTTCAGCGATTTCCTGAACTTTACCAGTATGGATTTTCTCCATATATTCACGGTAGCGTCTATTCCACGTTTGATAATCCAAATCGCTACCATCCCGTTTTCTCAGAATTCGGTAAACTTCTTCTACTTCCTTCATTTTGATGATAGGTCGGAGCCGTTGTCCAGAAGACCCAATAGGTACAAAAACCTTTTTTGGAGCTCCGTTATCTTGAATTTCTAAGATGTAAAATCGTTGTTTGAGCCCTTGTCCAAATTCACGCTCTTCAATCCCACGAACAATACCCACTCCGTGAGATAAGTGAACAGCGTTATCCCCAACTTTGAATTCATGACTGGTTTGTTTTGTTTTCATAAAGCGTGAAGGCTTATACCATAGGCTTTGACATTTTGCACCAAAAAGTAAAAAAACCGCTTTCCCCAAAATGTCACACCAAAAAATAAAACAATAAAAACAATTACTTATATTCTAATGAAAAAAATAAAAAATATTTTTTGACCAAGGGATCGGACTTCGCTATGGTCGGCCCGCCGGAATTCTAATCACTATGGCTCCTTTACTCCCCCAACTTTACCTAGCTTCAGCGTCCCCGCGACGAAAGCAATTGCTCGAAGCCGTTGGTTTTACCTTTCAAGTGATTTCAGCTCCCGTTGATGAGCAGCATCCCAGCCATCGGACGCTTCGTGAGGGCGTGATTGAGAATGCCCGCTTAAAAGCGTTGGCAGCTGCCAATCGGGTTCAGGATCCTGGCGGAATTATTATTGCTGCTGATACGTTAGTCGTTTTTCAGGATCGGGTGTTGGGAAAGCCCATCGATTTGCAGCAAGCGGAAGAGATGCTTCAACTCTTGAGCGGAAACACTCATGAAGTGATGACCGGAGTCCATTTGCGTCGGTTCAGTGGTGAAGTTCAAGAGTTTGCGGTTGCTTCTAAAGTTACTTTTCGTCGCTTATCTCAAGGGGAAATCTCGGACTATATCCAAACTCGGGAACCTTACGATAAAGCTGGGAGCTATGCAGTTCAGGGTTTAGGGTCTCTCTTTATTGAAGGTATCGAGGGATCTTATTCAAATATTATGGGTTTTCCTATTGAAGAGTTCCTCAAGGTGTTGCCGAAGATTAGCGGTGTTCCTATACATCAATGGTTCATTTGATGGCTTCGATACAGGAAAATATTACCCAGATAAAACAAGAAATTTTGAAGCGCTCTCCAGTGCCTGAATCGGTGCGGATTCTGGGGGTCACCAAGTTTCAGCCCGTAGAAAAAGTAGTCGAGGCATTAAGAAACGGAATTCAAGTCCTGGGTGTCAATTACGCTCAGGATGGGGCCGCTCTGAGACAGAGCCTCGGAGGGCTTTCGTGCGAGTGGCATTTTATTGGGCACATCCAATCGAGAAAAACCAAGTTTTTATCCGATTATGAATGTGTGCAGAGCTTAGATCGGCTAGACATCGCCGAGAAACTCAATCGCCTCCTTCTTGAGCAAGGAAAAACGGTTTCTGTGCTGGTTGAAGTGAATATAGGCCGGGAGCCTCAGAAATCTGGAGTGATGCCTGAAGAGGTTCGATCTTTTTGTAAGGCACTCAAGGACTATCAACAGCTCAAGTTAACGGGTCTTATGACCATGCCTCCTTTCATTGATGTAGAGGAACGACGCCCCTTTTTTAAGCAAATGCTGAAAATTTATCAGGAACTTCAGGATATCTATGAACTCAACACGCTTTCGATGGGAACTAGTGATGATTATTCAGTGGCTCTTGAAGAGGGCAGTAACCTGATCCGTCTTGGAACTCAGTTGTTTGGTCAGCGCGTTCGCTCTCAAGTTTAGCGCGCTGCGCGCCTCTTTCTTTTTCCTTCTGTTCTATTTTTCTTTTTGACTTGGTAGAATTCAGAAATGAAAAAAACAGCAACTTCCTTCGATTTATCTCCAGCTGAAATCAAAAACAAAGACTTCAAGAAAATTATGCTGGGCTATTCTCCAGAGGAGGTCGTCGGATTTTTGGATAAGGTGGCTAAGCTCTGGGAAAAAGTTCAAAAACGAGAAAAAGATTTGGTGGCAGTCATAGAGACTTTAGATCGAGAGATTCAAGATTGGAAAAGTAAAGAAGCTGAACTGGATGTCATCAAAGAAAAAGCCCATCAGGAGGCAAAAAAAATAATTAGTCAGGCTGAAGAACAAGCGGCCACCGTTCGGTTGGAAACAGAAAAGTGGTTGGCGACTGTACTTGAAGAAGTCGAAACGGTAGAGAAAAGAAAAGCAAACTTTCTAATGGCATTCAAATCAGCTTTGGACAGTCATTATGAGATTTTGAATCAGGAGCAAGATGCTCAAGAGCCACTTACCTCGAAGCTGCAGGAATATTTAAAAAAGCCCGAAAAAAGACCCACTCAAATCCCATTGAGCTGAAGTGAAAGCCAACTTTCGGCTCTCTTTTTTAGAAATCCATCCCCCCAGGGGATGTTGAATAGAGATCCAGTCAGAATCAAGGTTTTCTGGTGTCACTAGAAGACCTGAAGGCAAGTCTGCCACTACCTCCTGAGATTCTGAAGGCGAATTATAAAGAATTACAGGGAGCTTGTTATTGTCCAAAACGACAGGGATAGGAGTCCTTTTTTGATTGAGTTCCAAAATTCCAACCAGAATCAAACTCAAAAACATTAAACTCAATGGAATCCAACGATACCTCGAAGTCTGGTAAACTCCGAATTGAAGCAATAAAAAGCACGTCACTGCCAAAGTAAAAAGAATACCCAAAAAATTTTTGAAAGCCGAATTGTAGAGCAGTGAAAGTCTGAGTCCGAAAGAGTCGATTGGGGAGGAATGATCAGCTAGAACACGTTGAATATCCGAGATGAGCTGAATTTTTTCTAAAATTTTAACCGGGTTGTTTTCCCACTGGATAGATTGGAAGAGTGCCTCTACTGTTGGTGCAACTTCGTCAGCCTCCCAGAAGGCTTGCGCTAAATTAAAATAGGCCTCAGGAGATTGGATATGATTTTCGCCCTGAGAAGCAATCCAGTTTTGCCAAGATGAAACTTTTTCCGAATTGGATTTTTGGAGTAACTGCTCCCAAGATTCAACTGAGTCCGCGAAAAGCCATTGAGTCAGTAGACAAGTCAGAATGAGAAAAAGCGGTTTCACGAGAACCTGCTAATAGCGAACTCCATATTTTTTTTCCAGGGTTTGAACAAGCAAAGACATTTCCTCCAGCTCTTGCTCTAACTGCTTAATGCGCAATTGCTGTTGGCCAATAATAGCTTGAGATTCCAATTGAGAGCTTGCCTGGCTGACTTGGTGTGAAGAAAAATCTTTGGCTCCATCCCACGCTTGGCTATTCCCTTCAAACAAAACAAGGTATTTACCTTTTTCCAGCTTGAAAGGAATGCTGTTACTTTTGATTTTGCGTCGAATGGTGCTAAGACTCACTCCACTCCGGATTGAAAATTCAATCAGGGGCAGCCACTGGCCAACACTCTCATGGTGCGTATCCTGGACTGGATGCGACATGAGTGTCTCCTAGTGAAGATGATCAACTCCCTTCATTATAAACTGAACTTGTCGCTTTCCCATATGCTAAAATATAAGGGTAGGGTGCATTTCGTGCCCACCCGCATCAATCTTTGAGATTTTCAAACCTTTTATGAAAACGTTTATTTTCAAATTAATTCAGGTAGGAGTCATTTTGGGGGTTGGGCAAATCCCTTTCAAAAATTCGACCATCGGAGCTGTTTATGTAGATACTCTTCGAATGGCATTTACCAAATTCAGAGAGCATGAAGTAGTGCAAGAAGCAAAAGAGTCTTTCGAAAAAATGGCACAGGACCCAGTTGAGCAACCGGCCCGAGCACTTGCTGAAAAAAACTTGAAAAATCGATTGAAGGTTTTAGTCGCCCCAGAAGATATAAGCCAAGAGGAGAGCGAAGCAGTCAAGTCACTTCTTGAGAGAGAGTAGATGAATGGAACAGCACTTTATCGAAAAGCGCCGATTTTATAGATTGCCATTTGGAGAGCCCCTCTTGGTTACAGATGGGCACCAGACTGTGGTAGGACAAGCGCTTAATATCAGTCGGGGCGGACTCTTTCTAAAGACATTGAGTCCGCTGCCTCTAGATGCCTTGGGCTATTTAGTTTTCATTCTGCCTGGAAATGAGAAGAGTATCTGTTTGAAATCGAAAGTTGCGCACTTAGTATTTGATCGCCAGCGAGCGGAAGTAGATTGTGGAATGGGTCTCCAATTTGTAGAAATATCAAATAATCACCAAAAAATGATCGATGATTTTATCGAACGGGAGAAGTCCGCTTATCTTGTCCTAGAAAAGGTACTCAAGGAGCGTCGGCCCTCAGTGAATGAAATTGAGAAGCATTTGAAGCAACTCACCCATTTGAAAGGTTTGGATCTCAGCTCGCTCCGATATCGAGTTTATAGAATCTGCACCATTTTTGAGAGTGTAATACCCGAGAGTCATGTGAGAACAGGAGGAATGGTATGAGGCGGCGATATTTTTTCTCTTATCTAGTCATGAGCTTCGTTCTTTTTTTTCACATGGATACTCAATCTGGGTATGCGTTAGAGCGGGAAAACACTTACGGATTTTTAGCTGGGATGAGCTCTTTCAACCAAAATCTGACAGATGGTAGTGGTGCATCAATCGATTTAGACCCTGCTAATGCCCAGGGAGCTTACGCGGGAGTTTTTGGGGAGCGATACTTGGGAAACGCTATAACGCTGAATCCTGGTGTCTATTTCAGCCAGAAGGGTGTGAAATTGAATATTGGGGGCAGTAGTGCCACATCAAAAGCCGATTATTTGGAGCTCTCAGCAAATCTTCGTTGGTATTTTGTGGATGATCTGGGAACAAGAGCCTACTTAGGTGCGGGTTTGGGGTTTGGTATTCTGATGGGCGGGGAAACTATCAGTTCGTTGGGGGCGGTCACTAATTCTACGAATCAATTGGCAAAAAATGAATTGTCCTTCCAGGGGGGAGCCGGAGTAGAGTTCGAATTAAATGCCGATTCGGGTTTGTTGTTTGGTTTAACTTATTGTCGAGGTTTGAGTAACCATTTAAATGTCAGTACTACCCAAGGGCGGAACGGACTTTGGAATGGATTTTATGGTTTTGCGGGCATTCGCTTTAAAAATCAAAGAGAGGCTAACACGCCTTTAGAGCGTGCCAGGGAATATTTAAGAACCAAGAATGGCTTTAGTGAACCAAATACAGTTTCAGAAGATGCTCAGTCTGCACCGGTGGAAAATTGGGAGGAGAGTCGTACGGAGGATGTAGCCCCTAGAGAGCCTCAGGTTCGGTTGGACACTCAGCCAGATGAGGATGGTTGGGGTGATGAAGCACCCGCGGAAGCTCCACTCAAACGAGAGCCCACTGAGGTACCGGTAGACGATGAAGAGGGTGAATGGTGATCAATGAGCTTCATTGGCTCTGCTCGTGACTCCATCGTCCTCTAGCCAACCTCTTCTTCGAGGAGCTCCAGGAGTGAGTGGGCTATCAGGAACCGGATAAATTCTAAGCAAGTAGCTATATTGCAGATTACTTCCGGTCTTTACACATTGAAATTCCCAATCTTGAGTAGCTCCTACTGTTGTTCCTGGGGTCCCTCCACCATCACTGCGATATCCCGTCCAACGATTATCCAAGCGGCTAGATGTATACGCAGAATTAGCAGTCCAACTGACCGTAAGGGCTCCGTTAGTCAGAGGAATATGGTGAAGCCCAACATTTTGAGGAAAGCCGGGAACCAAGTGCGTTGCCGGCCCACTGTAGCAACCGACAGGAAAAGCACCGTTGGTCATTGTTGAGCAATCGACTCCTCCAGGAGCCCAAAAGGGTTTGAACCCCTCAGTATTCAAATTGGAGACTCGGTAAAAGTAGGGATAAAAATAGATCACATCGCAACGTTCATCTTCGTTGAGACCACTCGGAGTTCGAATTTTGAATTTCAAAGAGCTGAACCAGAGCTGAGTTTCTGGAATTTCCACACCACATTCAATATTTCTGGCGGCTTGAGAAGAATTGAAGGTTACGTTTTTGTTGATGATACAGGGTGTGTTTTGGTCTAAATCAGCAGCGGTCCCTGTATTAGAAGTTCCAGAAATTCTTTTTAAATTTAGCGAAAAAGGATAAGTCTGCGCTTGATCCGAGTACCAATAGCTTTCTAAAGTGAGCAGAAATGGACTCCCAAGAGCTTCGAGGTCAGTCGCTCCACCCCCGGCTCCACCCCCAGCTCCACCCCCAGCTCCACCCCCAGCTCCAGCGCCTGTTGTACACGGAACAAAAGGGGAACACGCAGTTGTATTGCCCGAGAGCTCGGTTTTACAGCCACCTATGAGAAGAAGACCCAAGCATAATAATTTGTAGTATTTCAAATTCATCACCTGTAGTCAGTCTATCGAACAAGTATGCCGGAATTGTGTTCTCTTCATGGTGTTAAAACCATAGACACTTGAATAGTCTAAAACAACGACACTCTTTCGGCTTAAGCTATTAAATGCAAAAGGAAAAACTCCAGCTTGCTTGAGATCTCACTTTGAATTGTTGATCTGAATGAATGTTCTTCAGGGGGTCTGATAGTTTGTGCTCTTTCAGAATACACTGAATACTAGGCGTGACTACAGCTCTGGGCTCTCAATGGCAATCAATTTGCAGCGCAGAGAAGAGCAACTTGGGTTTCGGGCGTCAGTGTTTTTTGTTTTTGTGTAGATGGAGAAAAGAAATGAAGGGGCAATTGAAAGAGACTGTGAAAAAGTGGTGGGTTTTAGTCGTTGTTGCAACGCTTGCGCTTTCCCTCACTAGCTGTGGAAAACGACGGAGCTCGTACTTAACCGGCGGAGAAAATGTTTGCTCCGAAGGAAATCTCGGGGAGTTTGCTATTGAAGTGCTTCCTTATGGAAATGGGCAGCTGGAAGTTAGGATTTTGGTTTTGGCGGTTGAAGATGGCGCGATTATCGATATTGGCTTGATCAATGACCGCACGATTTCAGAGCCTAAGAAAGAACAATTAGTTGTTTTCAATGGAGATGAGATTAACTTTTATATCAGCCAAGCTGAGTATAACAAATACGATCATATCCTATTTAGCAGTACCCACGTGGGTTCAGGACAATACTATGCGGGATACGTGGCTCCAGAATCAACTGCCTGTGAGTATTAATCTGAATCACCCCGGCAATCAACTCTTCTGAGGCACCGGTACTGTGCGAATGAAAAGCTCTTCCAGTTGTTTTGGATCTGCGGGCGAAGGCGCTTCACTCATCAAGCAACTTGCTTTTTGTGTCTTGGGGAAAGCAATGACATCTCGGATGGCATCACACCCCGCTAAAAGCATGGCAATTCGGTCCACTCCCAAGGCAATACCTCCATGGGGAGGGGTTCCGTACTGTAAAGCTCGTAAAAAGAAGCCAAACTTCCTCTGAGCCTCTTCTTCATTAATTCCTAACTTCTGAAACATGCGAGCTTGAACTGCAGAATCATAAATTCTCAAGCTTCCGCCCCCAATTTCAAAGCCATTCCAAACCAGATCATAAGCGCAGGCTCGGATACGGGCAGTAGAATCGTGGTCCTCTTTGTTCATGAATAGATCGAGATCTTCTGGATGCGGCCTTGTGAAAGGGTGATGAGCAGCATAGAAGCGCTTATCGTCTTCATTGTACTCAAACAAAGGAAAATCGGTCACCCATGCAAAGCGGTCCTCTTCTTTATTGGTGTATCCAAAACGATCGCCATACTCGAGACGTAAGGCACTGAGCGCATTGTTAACGACTGTGCTTTTTGCACAAATGAGAAACACCATGGCCCCTTGGGTGAAAGGAAGTTGAGATTCAATTTCCTTTTTAAGGTTTTCGTCAAAAAACTTGGCCTGAGGTGATTGCCAATCACCTGGACTCTTGATGCGAATCCAAGTGATCCCTTTAGCTCCATAGGGACTGACTTTTTTGGGGAGAGCATCTAGCTCGCTCCGGGAAAGAGCTTCCTTCTCTTCAAAACACAGCGCTTTTAGAATCGAGCCTTGCCCCAATGCAGTTTGATACACTTGAAACGAACTTTTTTTGCCTTGTTCCGTGAGATCAACCAGCTTTAATGAGTTTCTTAAATCAGGCTTGTCACTTCCGTACATCGCCATCGCTTTCGGATAGGGGATTCTCTCAAAAGGTGTTTTCAATTTTTTTCCCAAAACACGTTCAAAAACTTTGGACATCAGTTTTTCGTGGAGATCATAAATATCTTCCTCAGTGATGAAAGACATTTCAACATCCACTTGGGTGAACTCTGGTTGTCGATCCGCCCGCAAGTCTTCGTCCCTGAAGCATCTGGCGATTTGTACGTATCTATCCATTCCAGAAATCATGCAAAGCTGCTTCAAAGTTTGCGGGGACTGGGGAAGGGCATAAAACATTCCTGGATGGACTCGACTGGGAACCAAGTAATCTCGAGCTCCTTCAGGAGTTGTTTTGTATAAAATAGGGGTTTCTATCTCCCAAAAACCATTTTCAAAATAAAATTCTCGAGCCGCTCGAATAAATTCGTGGCGGATCCTCAGGTTGTTCTGTAGCCCTGGTTTTCTAAGTTCCAGATATCGGTAGGTGAGTCTCAGTTGTTCATCCACTTCTCCAGCAGAAGGAGAGTCGTCATGGAGTGAAAATGGGAGCTGTTGAGCCCGACTCAGAATTTCCAACTCATGAACGTTGATTTCAATATCTCCAGTGGGCAAATTCGAGTTTTTCATGCCTTCAGGACGAGCTCTCACTTTTCCTTTAACACCAATCACAAACTCTTGTCGGAGTGTGTTCGCATCAGGAACGGGCTGAGTCGACGGATCAAAAACAACTTGCACGATACCGGAACGATCTCGAAGATCGATAAAAACAACGCCTCCATGGTCTCTCCATCGATCTACCCAACCGCACAGGCCGACTTCTTTTTCTAAATGCTGTTTGTTTAGTTCGCCACATTGATGTGTTCGTTTAGTTTTCACTTTTCACCTGTTTAAGAATGTGTGTCAGAGCGGAGTCCAATGGAAATTCTGCTTGAGTTTGAGCAGCCATGTTTTTCACTAGGATGACTTTCTTTTTCAGCTCATCTTCTCCAAGAATCACAGTAAATTTACAGTGGAGTCGATTGGATTGTTTCAAGTGCCACTTCAAAGATTTATCAGCCTCATAGCTTATTTCTGTTTGCACGCCCGAACTTTTTAATTGAATCGAAAGGGGAAATAAATGATCCATCGGGAGATTTCCTAGTGCTGCCAAATAAACATCAGGAGTTGCCTTGATTTCTGGAAATGCCCCTTTTGCTTCCAGAGCGATCACCAAGCGCTCCATGCCCAGAGCAAATCCTACGGCAGGAAAAGGCTTTTCACCGAACCGGCTTGCGAGTTGGTCGTAACGTCCTCCACCGCCTAAAGCACTTTGTGCTCCTAATAATGAGGAAGTGAACTCAAACGCCGTTCGGGAGTAGTAGTCTAGCCCTCTCACAATTGATGGATCATCAATGAAAGTGACATCAGCTTCGTTCAGGCGTTTCTTCAGTTGGTCATGATGAGTTTTACACTGGTCACAAAGACACTGATTGAGTTGAGGACTTCCAGCCACCGCGGTTTTACACGTTTCACGCTTACAGTCCAAAACTCGTAGCGGAGCTCTTTCAAATCTTTTTTTACAGAGCTCACACAAGTGCTCTAAACGGGGCTGTAGAAAATCCAAGAGTTGTTTTTTCATCCCTGGCCGACACTCTGTGCAACCCAGGCTGTTAATGCGGACTTCATACTCAGTTATTCCCAGTTTTTTGTATATCGCGACTAATAAGGCAATAACCTCGGCATCCGCTTCCGGGGAATCATCATTGATCAGTTCGGCTCCGAATTGATGGAATTGGCGAAGTCTTCCTTTTTGAGGACGCTCATGTCGAAACATGGGCAAGTAGTAAAAAAATCGTTGGTGGAGAGCATCTCGATGCAGTTGGTGTTCCAGAACCGCCCTGACAAAACCCGCAGTGCCTTCGGGTCGGAGAACTAGAGACTCAGACTCTTTTTGAACCGAATACATCTGTTTCTCAACGATGTCCGTTTCATCTCCAACGGTTTTGCTAAAGACTTCGACAGACTCCAAAACAGGAGTTCGAATTTCCTGGTAACCAAAGTTCTCAAAAACTTGTTTTACTTGAGATTCAATCCACTGCCATTTGGCGATTTCTACGCCAAACAAATCATGCATGCCTCTGACTGCTTTCAACTTGCCTCCGAAGGCGCCAGAATAGCATCGAAAAGTGAAAACTGCCTAAACCATTCTTGCGCTGTACAAAACCCTACTTATACCATAAGTAATTAATATTACTCAATTAAAATAGAGTTCCAGCCGGGGTGTATTCTAACTGTCCAAAGTTTATTCAGTTTTAGGAGGCGCTCCTCGCTGAACTGCGCGGCACTGAGGTTGCACTGATAGTCGTGTTGAAAGAGTCAACACGCATGCTTTGCAACAGGTTACGACATCTTGAATCCATCTTTTGCGCACTTCTCATCGTGTTCATTCTTTCGAGCTGTTCGATTCGATTGACCGATTGCGCAGGAGGACCTCTTGCCAACACGGAAAAGCTTTTACAGCTTCAACAAGATGAGTTTCCTGTCGGAGCCAAAGCGTATCTAGTTCTTCCCAATCCCATCGACTCTCCCAAATTGAATTTATTTGAGTTTTCTTCAAGTACTTTTAGAAATGCTCAAGATGCAGTTGGGTTGCCCGGGCTGTCCAGCACTGCGAGTCTTGAAAATAAATTTCTCAAAGTGCGACAGCACAGTCGTTTTGATTCTGCGGATTTATTAGTAAATCCCCAGGAGCTCTCCGAAGCATCTGTGGAAGTTAAAGACCCAAAATACTCCCAAGTGATGGCTTATCATGCCATCACTGCCATCTCTGATTTCGTAAAGTCTCTTGGATTTTCAGTGGATCAATCGCGGCCTTTATTTGTGATGGTTCGTTCCAATTTGGATCCTGAGAAGACCGAATCCCCTGTGGGAAAAGATATTAATGCCTATTACGTTCATAATACCCAACAACCCCAACTGCCCCGTTACATTCAGTTGTTTGGGGATGTTCAATATCCCTTGGGGGCGGACCGTGATGTGTTTTGGCACGAATTTGGGCATCTCTTCAATGAAAGTGTGAGTGCTAGCAAGGGTTTAGATGAAGCCACCGAGAGGGGCGCTATCTACGCAGAGTCCGGAGCTCTTCACGAGTGCTTAGCTGATTACTTGGCTGAAAGTGCCTCCGGAAAAGGGTATATCGGCAAATGGACTGCTAAAAATATAAAAGAAATAAAACCGGGTCAGCCCTTAAGGTGGGCAGTTTCACAAAATGATTCCAAAAATAACTTTTCCCAAGTGGGAACTTGGAACCCGCAAACACATGGTAACAGAACTTATCTAGTCGGAGAATGGTGCTCGCGAGTGCTGTGGGATATTCGGCAGCAGTTCCAAAAGGAAGACTCTCAAACTGGAGCCTTCTTCTCTGACCGAACTATTTTTGGTGCCGTAGCCCTTCTTGGAAAAAACGCATCCATGAGTGAGTTTCGAGCCGCTCTTTTGGAATCTGATACTCGACTCCACTGTGGCCTGCATCAGCAATCCATTCGAAAGGCTTTTACCTCAAAGGGCTTTGCAGAAAAAGTTGCCCCTTTGACTTCCAAGCTACAACTTCAGGCAGTGCCAGTAGGATTTAACTTTTCCGGTAGTCAGGCGATTCCCGTCGCCGCGAATGGATCAGCAAAAGAAATTCTCTTCAATATTCAAATTAAGAATCCAAACAGAGCAAGTGCCAGAAATGTCCGATTGGTCATTGAAACAGGGGATCCTGCAGTGGTTCCTATTACCAACTTTCAAGGCTTTGGTGATCTCGGCTCAAATGCAACCATTTCAATTGTAGGAAACAATTATTCAGCTCTTCAGTCTTCTGTTTCCTTATCCTTGGATAAGAAACATGCCAACGGCCGAACTAGAATCCCGATAGTTTTGAAAGTGATTTCTGAAAACGGTGGTGAATCCAGATTCAACTTGGAGTTGAGCCTATGAGAAAACTTGTTCTTGCAACGTGTTTCGGTGTTTTGATTTGGTTCCGAATGACCCCAGGAGAAAAGCAAGTTTCTATTCCAAGGATTGCTGCACGCCCAGCCCAGTGTTCAACACCGACTGCTGAAGGCAATCGAGCAATTGCCTCTGAAGAGCCACGAGTTCAAGCCCCAAGCTACCAGGATTTAAACGAAGAGAAATTGAGACAACAGTGGGGTGTGCAGGACTACCATCAGATGGAAGCCGAGGAATCCGAATCTCCCTTCGGTAAAACAGTAAGCTACCGGTTTGTTCAAGACGGAGTCCCTATACTAGGAATGGTAGTTCGAATGACTCAAAACACATCCGGTGAGTTTGTTGAAGAGGAAAATACTTACCGGCCTATTCCCCGGGTTGATTTAGACATTCAAGATTTGGCGGAGCGTGCAGAAATTATTAAGACAGATATGGACCGGTATCAAATGTCAGAGTTGAATACGGAATCCTTAGTGATTTTAGTCAGAGAGAGCGTCTCTGAAGGGGAGTTGGCTTTCTCCACGCAAGCCATTGATTCAGTTTTAAATTCCAAACCTACACAACTCCTCCTCCGAGTAGAAGACGGGCAACTGCTTCAAAAAGGCTTTTTAAGAGCAGAGTTTGGTCATTAAAAAAAAGGCCCAGCGCTCATTGAGCACTGGGCCGGAACTCTCGAGCAATTCTAGCTGAGAGATGGGCTCTACTTGAGAGCAATAGCGTCTTTAGGAATTTCTGCAGGGAGCGCATTTAAATCACTGAATACTCGTATTTCAATGGCCTCCTTAGCGACTTTCTCATCCGGTAAATGTTGATGATTTGTTTGAAACGCCACATCGGTTCGGCAAATATAAGATCGATTGAATTGAGAAAGTTTAGCTACTTCAAAACGACATGGAAGAATTTTCTTTCCTTTTCGGATCATGGTGAGTTCAAATGAAAAGCCGTCGTTTTGAATCACTGTAAAAGGGAGTTCGAAAGTGCGATTGATTTCTTGAGACTGGTTATTTCCAATGGACCAGTAATGCCCCCCCTCAGGAAGTTGAACTGCATGACCCCCTGGAAACTTGATCTCCAACTTCACATTTGAAATTGGTTTTGAAGGAATTCCGTTGTTTTCTAGATTATACTTTTTGATGGTAACAAAAGTTCTATAAGGTTTGATGAGAGTGGGTGTCACTCCGGTTTCTTGTTCGGCATATCCCTTTCCGATAAATAATGCTGTTCCTAAAACAAGGCCTACTTTTAACGTCCAAGCTGTCATTGAATCTCTCCCCCACGTGGATGTCTGAAACTAACTCCCGCCCTCTCGACCTTCGAGATCTCGGTCGGGCAAAATGCAAAGCAAGCCTTAGGCCAGACGTATTCTGTGAGTGAGCTGCGGAAAGTTTGGTTTTTTTGGGGGGGAATTCTTGGAAAGTAACACAAATTGTGTCTCCATTGCTCAGAAAGTGCCGTATTTCGCCTGCGGCGTTCCGGATTTGTCTAAAACCAAGGCGAATTCTCGGGGTCTACACCTGGCACAGCAATTGTAGTTAGTCTCCCCCGGGGACAAAAAGGGGGGGCAATGCTTTCTATCGCTCAAGAAATTCAAAAGAGAAAACGACAGATTGTTGTTTCAATCACACTCATTGGTTTAGGTATCGTATCTTTTTCCAGTACTGGTTATGCTTCCGGAATAGGGTTTCCAAAAACGAGAACAGTGAGAGACTCTAGCGATATGCTCAAGACTTATCAGGCTTACTTAGATTTTGTGGTATTGGTCGGTAAGCGAAGTCATTTATCGAGTACGACTCGGCTGGAAAAAGCCTTTCAGGATCTGAAGAACAAAAACCCTGAAGCCGCTGCACGGTTCTTAAAAGGGTTACGTTTTGAGATGATGGATAAGGCCGAACGCATGGGTAGAAACGATGGCACTCTGACCTCTGCTCACCCAGAAATTCAAAAGTGGATTGCACGGTTTATTGATGATTGGGCTAGAGAAGCGGATGAACATGTCTATCGTGTTTATAGTTCGCAATTAGCAAAAAAATAGTCTGCTCAGTTCAGCTCTCGAAATTTTAAATGGGTCCTGATAGATTCAAGCGCACTTATGTCTATCAGAGTTTCCTTAATTCACAACGCGTTGTTCCCCATCCAGAAATATGGGGGAACTGAACGTGTGATTTGGTGGCTCGCAAAAGGTCTCCACGAACTGGGCCATTCGGTGCAGCTTGTTTGCAATCCCCAATCTTCTTGCCCCTTTGCCGAAATTATTTCCTATGCTGATTTTGCTCAAGGTAAGAGCTCATTAAAGAGTGAAATCCAGCATTTTTTTTACTCTCCACCAGCAGAGCCGAAAACTCCCTACGTAGTGACTATTGAAGGGAATGGTCAGGTTGGAGAACGGTTTCTTCCAAATACTATTTTTGTGAGTGAAGACCATGCTCGGAGACATGGGGCTATTGCATTTGTATATAACGGATTAGATCCCGACGATTATATTTTCAACCCTGAACAAGCTACAAGAAGTGGACTTCTTTTCTTAGCGAAGGCTTCTTGGAGCGTGAAAAATGTGCGTGGGGCAATTCGAATCGCTCGATTGTCCAATAAACATTTGAATATTTTGGGTGGTAGCCGATGGTGGTTACCACAGTGGAGGGGTGTTTCTTGGCGAGGCATGTTAGGTGGATCTGAGAAATCGCAATGGATTGCAGGAGCCGAGGCTCTGGTATTCCCAGTCTTATGGCATGAGCCGTTTGGTATTGCGGTCACCGAGGCATTGGTTTCAGGCACTCCCGTTTTAGCAACTCCCTTCGGCTCCCTGAAAGAACTGGTGCCCGCTCAGGTGGGGAAATTATGTTCTACCTATGAGGATTTTATTCAACAGGCGGCAAATCTGAGCCAGTTCAAACCTCAGGATTGTAGAGATTGGGCACTATCCAAATTCCACTATTTAAAAATGACTCAGTCCTATTTGAGCTTGTATGAAAGAGTTCTGAACGGACACCAGTTAAACCCCAACCCACCGGTCACTCCGCCGTCGGCTCAGAAAGTACCTTTTGATTTTTTATAATATTAGAAGAGAAAAGGCTCGCAAAGACGGCTCTCAATCAGCTCCCCTTCCGGGGACCAGACGCCCTCTGTGAGATAACTGAGCGTTTTTTTTTCAAAACGCTTGGTGAGTTCGTTATAAATTCGGCATTCTTTGATGGGCCCAGCATATAAATGGACACTGACAGCTGGTTTTTTCGATGCGTTGGTGATTGCATGGACTGCAAGATCATCATCTATATAGATAGGGCTTCCTTTTTTCAAAACCTCACTTTTACCCAAGGGTCGCAACCCCGCGGAGTCCGAGGTGGGGGGGTGGTAATTTTTAAAAGTGAGCTCGCCCGATTCAACTAACATCCAGCACCTCTGATTCGCATGATCATGAATTGGGGTTCGATGTTGGGGCAGCCAGGTGAGCACTGCGAGTTCAAAAAACTCGTTTCGATACACCAGGTTTCGTCCATATGTGTCATCTCTAAAATGAATAAAAGGCAGAAAAGCATCTTCTGAAAAGGTTCTAGACTTGAGAAATTCATCCACTTTTTCTGAAACAAAATCAGACTTTTTCAAAGGAATGAGAAAGTCTAAGAAGTCTGATACGCCGATGGATTTCATGGAAGTCGACATCTTAACATGTGGGGTATTAAATTCACAGCGCGGGGTTGCTAACAGCTTTCTTTTTGCCTAGACTTGGGGAGTTAAAATTCAAGGAGTGTCTATGGCCAGTGTCCAACATAGAGGTTACAACAAACAATTGCTCGTGCTTCCCTTTGATCATCGGGGGTCATTTCAGGAAAAATTATTCGGTATAAAAGGTAAACCTACTCCTGAGCAGACCAAAATGATCGCCTCCTATAAAGGAATTATTTATGAGGGATTTGAGAAGGCTGTGAGAAGTGGTCTTCCTAAAGATATTATGGGTATTTTGGTCGATGAGCAATTCGGCCATGAAGTCATTCAGCGTGCTAAAGCCTCCGGATTTTCGGTTTCTGTTCCTGCCGAAAAAAGTGGTCAAGATGAGTTTGATTTTGAGTATTCGGATTATCAATCCCACATTGAAAAAACCAACCCTGATTTGGTGAAAGTTTTGGTTCGTTATAATCCCGAAGGGAATAAGGAAATGAACTGTCGTCAAGCGGGGCGGCTCGCGGAGCTCAGTCGATTTTTAGAAAAAACCAATCGCAAGTTTATGTTTGAGTTGCTAGTACCGCACACCGAGGAGCAACTTCAAAAATGTCAGGGCGATAAGAAGACTTATGATCGCGAAATGCGACCAGCCTTGATGGTGAGAGCCATTGAGGAGCTACAAAAATCAGGGATTGAGCCAGATGTTTGGAAATTAGAGGGCCTTGATCGCACTGAAGATTTTGTGAAGGTTTGTCAGGCGGCTCGCGCGGGTGGCCGGGAAAAAGTCGGCTGTATTGTTTTGGGCCGTGGTGAGAGCAGCGAGAAGGTGCGAGAATGGTTGCAAGCTGGAGTGAATGTGAAGGGGGTCATCGGCTTTGCAGTGGGCAGAACCGTATTTTGGGAGCCGCTCAAAGAATTCAAGGAAGGCAAACTATCGCAAGCTCAAGCTTCAGACAAAATCGCTGCGAACTACGCAGGCTTTTGCCGGATGTGGCTTGAAGCCCGACAGTGATGCGACTGCACCTTCTTTTTATTGGCGCTCTCTTCCTCAGTGGGGTTGCAACGCCTGTTCGTGCGGACTCTGAGATTCAAAACTGGATTCAACTCAACCAAACTTTTCCCTTAGCTGGGCAAGTTAAACTGTTTACTGAGGTTCAGCCGCGTATTTCGCTCACCCGGAGTGCGTTAGCAGTGATTCTGACTCGGTTTGCAGCTCTGTACGAAATTAGCCCAAACCTGGTCGTGGGGGCGGGCTTTCTTTGGCAACCCCAATATCTACCGAGTTTTTTGGATGAAACCCGGATGTTTGCTCAGGGAGCTTTCACCGCCGGGGGAGGTTCGGAAACTCAGTGGGTGCATCGACTGCGGATTGAGGATAGAAATTTGAGCAATACCGGGGAGGCGGCTTTCCGACTTCGTTATCAGCTACGTACGTTGCATCCCTGGTTCCAAAATGACGCTCTCAGAGGCTTGATTTCCAATGAGCTCTTTGTGAATTTGAATACAACACAACCGGCTGGGCCCAAATCGGGCTTAGATCAAAATCGCCTGTACTTAGGAATAAACTATCAATGGTCGCCGGGAATTACTTCAGACTTCGCTTATATGTTCAATTACGTTTGGCGTCCCAGGGCTTCTGAGAACCGGGTGAATCACGTGCTTTTCTATGCTCTAAATGCCAGTTTTTAGGATATTCCCAAGCTCTTTAAAAAGGCGTCTGAATTAGGTTTGCGTTTTAAGAAGCCGCTGATGAGAGTCAGTGGAGGCTGTTCTCCTCCGGGCTCCAAAATCCACTTACGATAATCGATTCCTGTTTCTGAATTGAGAAGCCCTTCCTTTTCAAAGCGAGTGAACATATCTTGTGCAAAAACTTCAGCCCACAGGTATCCGTAGTAACCCGCATCATAGCCACCCATCAAATGCCCAAAACTCGCTTGGGGCATGGTACCTTCGAGCACTGGGATTTCCAAAACCTCTCTCATGTGGCGCTCATAAACTTCAGACGAATCGCAAGAGGCTCGAGTATGGATTTCTAAATCAATCAGTCCGAATGTGATTTGCCGTAAGTAATGAAGGCCCGAGTTGAGATTCTTCGCAGCTAATATTTTTTCAATCAACTTATCCGGCAGTGGATTATGGGGACTTAAATAATGACTGCTCAATCGACGTAACATTTCCTTATCCCAAACCCAATTTTCAAACATTTGGGAGGGGGCCTCTACAAAATCAGTCTTTACACCAGTGCCAGAAAATGAAGGGTACCGAGCCGTAGTGAGCACTTGATGCATGATGTGTCCAAACTCATGGAACAAAGTTTCCACTTCTGTATGCAGCAATAGCGAAGGCCGATCTTGAGAAGGTGCACTAAAATTGGCAACGATTGATGAAAAAGGAATCTGATAGCTGCCATCTTTGTCCAGAAATGCAGAAACCAAAGTGAAAGCAGCTGCATGGTTATACTTACCGGGCCTTGGAAAAAGATCCATGTAGAAATGAGAAACCAACTGACCTGATTTCCAAACTTCAAACTTTTGAACTGAAGAATGCCAAACTGGAGCAGAGGTGGCTTTCAGGAATTCCACACCCAAAAGCTTTTGATATACAGCAAACATGCCTTCCAGCACTTTTTCCAATGGGAAATATGTCTGAACTTCCAAGGGATCGACATCAAAGTGGGTTTTTAATATCTGATTGTGCAAATACCGCCACTCAAAAGAGGTGAGGGGCTGCCCATTATTAAACAGTTTCTTTTTGACTTGAATCAACGCTTCTCGCTCTTTTTTACCCACTGACTTGAGCTTGTTAAATAATTCCTTTAGAAAGACCTCAACCGTTTTGGGATCCAAAGCCATGCGACGAGAAAGCACCAGTGACGCATGATTCTCGTAGCCTAACACCTGTGCTAACTCATGTCGCAAGCTAGCAGCTTCTTCAAGCAGCTTTTTATTCTGTAATCCCCCTCTGTTATTAAAGTGGAAACTCATTTTCTTCCGCGCAGCTTCACTCCGGACATTTTCCATGAAAGGAGTCACATGAGGATAAGACAATGTGACCTGATAAAGGCCATTGGGTGACAATGTCAGCGAATTGATGAAACTCTCGGGCAATCCGGTGAGTTCCTCGCGAGAGAATTCTAAAACCGTATTTTCCTTCAGTAGATTTTTGGAAAATTCAGCTTCTATCTCTACCAATCGCTTTTTGTTGTTGAGGAACAACTGTTTCTGTTCCGAGGGTAACTCCAGACCATTCCTCTTAAATTGAAACAAGTAATCATTCAAAAGCTCGATTTGAGTGGGGTCTAGTCTTGCGCGTTCTCTCTCAGCATTTTTTACAAGCTTGAATAAGTCTTCCCGAGCAAAAAGATCGACCATCCATTTTTGATGCTGAGTTTCGAGTTGGTCTGCTGCTGCTCGAACAGCATCGTCAGTGGAAACATATTTCAAAAAGATGCTGACACCGAGCGTGTTAGATACTTGGGCCAGGGCTAAGTCTAAATCTATAAAAGCGAGAGGTTCGTTCTTCGAGATCAATTCGGAAATTCGATGCTCCAGCCATTTCAGCTGTTCCTCGCCTATTTGTTGGATCTGTAGAGGCGTCAAATCAAATGCTAATTGAGAGATCATTTAGTTATGTAAGGATTCTAAATAGCGTTCAACATCAATCGCCGCTTGACAGCCAGACGCTGCAGCTGTGATTGCTTGTCTATATACTGTGTCCTGTACGTCACCCGCAGCAAAAACTCCACTCACACTCGTTTTTGTTGAGGGGCGATGACTCAAAACGATGTAGCCTTTGTCATCAAGTTGAATTTTACCTCGAAGAAAAGTGGTGTTGGGTTCATGGCCAATTGCCACAAAGAAGCCTTCACAGGGAACCTCTGAAGTTTCTTGTGTTTTAAGATTTTTGATTTTGCACCCAGTGACCGCATCTTGACCTAAAACTTCCACTACTTCACTGTTCCAAATAAACTGAATTTTTGGATTTTTCATGGCTCGTTCTTGCATGATTTTAGAAGCTCTCAGAGTTTCCTTCCGATGGATTACGGTGACTTGAGAGGCAAAACGAGTTAAGAAATGAGCTTCTTCCATAGCGGAGTCTCCACCACCAACGACGACGAGCCGCGCTCCTTTAAAAAAGGCTCCATCACAGGTTGCACAACTGGAAACCCCTTTTCCTAACAGGCGTTGTTCTGATTCAAGGCCCAACCATTTAGTGGCCGCTCCTGTAGTGATAATCACTGAACGACTTTGATAAACTTCTTTTTCAATGAAAACTTTCTTAAGGGAACCACTGAAATCGACGTCAGTCGCATTTTTTTGAATGAAGCGGGTTCCGAATCTTTCAGCTTGAGCACGAAAATGAGCCATCAGCTCAGGGCCTTGAATACCTTGAGGAAAGCCAGGGAAGTTCTCCACTTCGCTGGTGAGCATGAGCAGTCCTCCGGATTGATAGCCCTCAATCATCAGAGGTTTGAGATTGGCTCGAGCCGCATAAATAGCCGCAGTATAGCCAGCCGGACCAGAACCAATAATAATCACGTGCTCTTCAGACATTTTGTGCCTCCCTTAGGAGGTCTCAGTCTAGTGAATGGGGAGGCGGAATTCAACTGACGGCTTTAGGAGCACTTCCAAATATCCTGAAGGGTTTCCCTTAGGGGTCGAAATCGAAAGCTGGGGGCAAGTTGGTGAAATTTAGCGGTGGACATTTCGAGCCCATTAAAAGGATTGTGGGTGGTGGCTTCGCTAGACACGGCCAGTTTTAAGTGAGTTACTTCTAGGAAAGTATTCAAAAGCTCTTGTACCGATTTTTTTTCAGGATTGGCTAAATTGAAAATTTCGAAGGGGGTCGATTGATCCAGTCGAAGCAAAATACTCAACGCCTCCGCAATGTCCCGCTGGTCTGAAAATTGTCTGAAAGCATTTAGAGGACCCGTTGAAATTGAAGGTAAAGACTTTGTTTTGGCAGTTTTTAGTTTGGAACTGAGATCGCTAGCAACAAATCCTTTGGGTTGTCCGGGACCCAAACAGCTGGATAATCGGACTACTGTTCCCCGAAGGTGGGAGAAGGACTTGCTCGATTTTTTAACCGCTTCCTCAGCCAAAAACTTTGAAAATGCGTAGGCGCTTTGCGGATGGGGTAAGGCAGTTTCCTCAACCACTCCCGTTTGGTGGCCATAAATATGAACTGAACTGATTAAAACGAAGCGTATCGGTTTAACTAATGATTGGAGTTCAGTGAGCAGATTCTGGGTAAGACAGACATTCCCAAGAAAATAATCTTCAAGGGAAATTGCAGCAGATACTTTTGAAAGTCCCGCCAAATGCAGGACGATGTCCGGTTGAATGGTTTGAATCACCTGACGCACTTGTTGAGGTAGGGATAGGTCACATTCTTTTCTTCCGATTGGGTAAACTGTGAATCCGCTATTCTTTTGAAGTGCTGGGATCACAGAACTTCCGAGAAAACCTGTGGCTCCGGTGACCATTACTTTCAGTGAACTCATAGGTGCCCTATTGTAGCAGGTCTTCAGATCACCAAAAATAACGCGCCGAGACAAAAAAGAAGGCTTTTGTGCATCAAAGTCACTTGTGGTAACACGAAGCCTCTTAAAGGAGTCGATGTGAAGGTGTTAATTACTGGGGGAGCCGGATTTATCGGTTCGCATTTTGTTGAATATGTTTTAGCGAAGTATCCGCAGGCTGAAATAGTGAATGTGGATTTCCTGACTTATGCAGCCCATCCAGACACCGTTGAACGGCTCTCGGTTCTGGGAGGCAACCGATACCATTTTTATAAAATGGATATCTGTGATCCCAACATCAAAAATATTTTTAAAAAGCATGCGATTGAAGCCGTTGTCCACTTTGCCGCTGAATCTCACGTGGATCGCAGTATTTTAGATCCTCAAGCGTTTGTTCGGACCAATATTCAGGGTACCCAAAATCTACTTCAAGTAGCCCGAGCTTGCGGAAACCCTCGTTTTGTTCATGTTTCCACTGATGAAGTTTATGGCTCCTTGAACCCTTCAGATCCGACATTCACCGAGCAAACTCCTCTAGATCCGAATTCGCCTTACGCCGCTTCAAAAGCGAGCTCCGATCTTTTGGTAATCGCGAGTCAACGCACTTACCAGCAGGATTTGGTGATCACTCGATGCACTAATAATTACGGTCCTTATCAGTTTCCTGAAAAACTCTTACCGCTCGTGATTGCCAATGCCCTAGAGGATAAACCAGTCCCCGTATATGGGGATGGTATGCAAGTGAGAGACTGGATTCATGTGGTGGACCACTGCCGGGGAATAGATGCCGTTTTAAGAAAAGGAAAGGCCGGACAGGTTTATAATATCAGTGCACAATCGGAAGTTCCTAATTTGGTGCTGGTAAAAAAACTACTGGCCCTGTTGGGTAAACCAGAAAGTTTAATCACTTTCGTGGGAGATCGACCTGCCCACGATAGACGCTACGGTTTGAACCCTCAAAAAATCAAGAGCGAACTCAGCTGGAATCCTCAAGTAACTTTAGATGATGGTTTGAAACAAACGGTTCAGTGGTACCAAGTCAATCGTTCATGGTGGGAAAAAGTAAGAAACAAAGATTACTTTAAATACTATCAAGAAAATTATCAGCCCAAGACAGCAACATCTTCCGAGGTTCAATTATGAAGGGTGTGATTTTAGCAGGAGGAACCGGCTCGCGCTTATTTCCACTCACCAAAGTAACTAATAAGCACCTACTGCCAGTGGGTAAAAAGCCCATGATCCTTCACCCAATTGATAAATTGGTTCAAGCTGGAATTAAAGATATCGTTGTCGTTACCGGCGTCGAACACATGGGGGATGTGGTCAATCTCTTGGGCTCTGGGAAGGATTTCGGTGTGCGCTTTGGCTACAAGGTACAAGATGAGGCTGGTGGGATCGCCCAGGCCTTGGGGCTGGTTCAAGACTTTATTCATGATTCTAAGTTTGTGACTATCTTGGGAGATAATATTTTTTCGGATGATCTCACACCTTTTGTAAACTCTTTTGAAAACCAGAAGGGTGGCGCGAAAGTCATTCTGAAAGAGGTCAAAGATCCGGGACGATTTGGAGTTGCAGAGCTTGAGGGCAATCGGATCCGGGGAATTGAGGAAAAACCAAAGGCGCCGAAATCTAATTTTGCTGTAACGGGGATTTATTTTTACGAATCTAGCGTTTTTGAAGTCGTCCGGACGCTCAAGCCCAGCGGTCGAGGGGAATTAGAGATCACTGACGTCAATAATTATTACGTGAGACAAGGGACTCTTACCTGTGATTTCTTTAAAGGACCGTGGACAGACGCTGGGACGTTTGATTCTCTTTACTTAGCTAATCGCCTGATGTTTGAACAATGATGCTCTCTCACGAGCCCACACGAATTTTAATCACTGGTTCTCAAGGTATGTTAGGCACTGAGTGGGCTGTTTTTTTGGCTCATCATCATCCAGAGGTATCCGTATTAGGCACAGACTGCCGAGAGCTGGATATCACTCATTCGGCTCAAGTCGAGAGAGCAGTGAAAGAATTCCAGCCGCATTGGATCATTAATTCAGCAGCCTATACCGATGTAGATAAAGCGGAAACAGAACGAGACTTGGCTTACCAACTCAACGTTTTAGGACCTCAAAACTTGGCAGAGGCCGCCTCGAAAGTAAATGCGCGACTGATTCATTTCAGTACGGATTATGTTTTTAATGGTTTTGGTCATCATGCTTGGACTGAAAAAGATACTCCTAATCCCCTGCCTGGGAATTGGTACGGACAAACAAAGAAGTTGGGGGAGGACTTTGTCCTCCGGGAATCTAGTAATCTCATTTTTAGAATTCAATGGCTTTATGGGCAAAAAAAAGAACGGTTCAGTGTTTTGAAAACTCGGACTGAGTTTACCCCATTCATCGACCAGTTTGGGGCTCCTACGTGGACTCAAGATATTGTCAAAACGTGTTTTGAGGTGATGAAAAGAGGGGGGAATGGTCTCTTTCATTTAGCTTATGATGATTTTGCATCTTGGTACGATGTATATGATTTCGTGAAACAGGAATGGAATCTTGCGGTTCAGCTCAAGCCCAAAAAATCGGATGAGGTCCAGCTACCTGCAAAACGCCCCTTGAATGGAAGGCTTTGCAACCAAAAGTTAAAAAAATTTCTAGGAGTCTCTGAGCTTGGAAGTTGGAAAACTTCTCTGAAAAATTTTCTGGGTACCCTTAACAATGATTGATACGGACGTAGTTGTCATTGGTGGAGGCGTTATAGGGCTGAGTTGCGTCAACCAGATCCCCGTAGGGTTGAAAGCCATTCTGATTGAAAAAAATAGGCGCTGTGGTGAAGAGAGTTCCTCAAGAAATAGCGAAGTCATCCATAGTGGAATTTATTACCCTCATGGTTCTCAAAAGACTGAGCATTGTAAAGTGGGTCGGAATGAACTCTATCGGTTTTGTGAGAAGAACCAGATTCCATTTAAGCAATGTGGAAAAGTCGTAGTTGCCACTTCTCAGGACGAAGTTCAGTTTCTAGAAGGGTTAGCAGCTCATTGCGAGTATGAAATTGTTCCTTTCCAACGCCTCAGCAAAAATTTGATCCAGAGAAGAATCCCTTGGGTTCAGGGAGTCGAGGCTTTGTATTTTCCCCTTTCAGGCATTTTCGATGTGCACCAATACCTGCGGTGTTTAGAAATAAAGGCCCGAAGCAAAGAGGTTACTATCGCCACGAACTCTCGAGTCTCCAGGTTTTTGAGTCGCGATCCGTGGATTTTGGAAGTAGAAGAGGGCGACCAGAAATGGCAACTTCGTGCAAAAATAGTGATCAATGCGGCTGGATTAGAAGCAGCAACCCTAAGCAATGAGGCGCTTCAGGTGGATCGTTATGAACACAAACTGTGTCGAGGCAGGTATTTGCTGATCAACCATCTTTTTTCTGAACCCCTTTCTGTTTTGATTTATCCGGTTCCAGAAGAAGAGGGGCTCGGACTCCATTTAACACCTGATTTATCAGGTCAGGTGAGATTGGGACCTGACACCGAATGGTGGAGTCCCCAACACAAGAATAAAGCCAGCAAGTCTTTATATGATTGCGATTGGGACACTCTTAAAAAAGAATTTGTGGCTCAATCTAAGAAACTTTTGCCATCGCTTTCTGAGCAACACCTCAGTCCCGGGTTTGTGGGAGTGCGACCGAAACTCTATGTGGAAGGCAAGGCCTATCGAGATTTTCTTATTGAACGCCATGAGCGTTATATTCATTTATTGGGAATTGAATCGCCAGGTTTAACGGCTTCTTTGAGTATCGGAGCTCAGGTAGGAAGAGAAACAGAGGCCATAAGCTAGTGATTCCAACAAGATAGAAGGGGGCGTTGATTCATGGAGGTACCCCCTCTAGGATGGGGTTCCGTTTTCGAGGATGTATGAAGGTGGAAAGTCTGAAGCAAAATCTGCAACAAGGTGGAAAATCCAATCCGTTTTGGATTGTGGGCCCCTGTGTGATCGAAAACTTAGAGCTCTTGAAGCAAGTTGCTCATACTCTTAAAAATATTTCCGAGAAACATCACATTCCCGTAGTCTTTAAAGCCTCCTTTGATAAAGCAAACCGTACATCTCATCAGAGTTTTCGGGGTCCTGGCATGCAGGAGGGATTGAAGCAATTGGATTGGGTAAAACGAGAGTTTGAACTTCCCATTTTGACAGATATTCACGAAAGTGCACAGGCTCGACCCGTAGCTGAAGTGGCAGACATTCTTCAAATTCCTGCTTTTTTATGTCGGCAAACCGACTTGTTGGAAGCTGCTTGTAGCACTGGAAAGCCCATCAATTTAAAAAAGGGACAATTTTTAAGTCCAGCATCTGTATCCCAACTGGCGAGTAAATTGAGAAACTTTAACGCTTCGGATTTCTGGATTACAGAGCGTGGAGTGAGTTTCGGTTATCAACGGCTCGTTGTGGATTTTGCTGCATTCCCCGAGATGGAAAAAACGAATGCTGACTTGATTTTGGATATCACGCATGCTGTTCAACTTCCTGGAGGCGACGGAGCCACTACTGGTGGAATCCGAGAAGCAGTTCCCTATTTGGCGAGAGCGGGAGCCGCCGTGGGCGTCTCTGGTTTTTTTGCGGAAACTCATCCAAATCCGGCCGAAGCTAAGTCGGACGGGCCTAATGCGTGGCCTTTAGATCAATTGGAAAAGTTGATGGTCCGTTCGCAAGCTATTGCGCGAGCGGCTCACGCTGGAGCGAACTTGTGACGCAAAATGATATTGTATTGATGGGGCGAAAAGTTTTAGAGAGAGAGGCTCGTGCGCTCTCTGCGTTTGTCTCTGAGTTGGATGCTCAATTCTCCACAGCCTGTGAAAAAATTATTCAGTGTAAAGGAACAGTTCTGCTGACTGGTATTGGAAAATCAGGATTAGTAGCCCGTAAATGGTCGTCTACATTTGCAAGTACAGGCACAAAATCTTATTTCATTAATCCTGCTGAGGCTTCTCACGGGGATTTGGGAATCATGCACTCGGAAGATCTTCTGATTGCGTTAAGCTATAGTGGTGAAACCGAAGAATTGAGCTCTATTTTGAGACATGCGTGCGAAACCGGCGTTTATCGAATTGGAGTTTCTGGAAATAAAGAAAGTTCCTTGGCGAGGCAGTGTGATATCACTTTGTCGGTAAAAACAACCGAAGAGGTCTGTCCACTGAATTTAGCTCCTACTACCTCGACCACCCTCATGATGGCCCTGGGAGATGCATTGGCTGTAGTGCTGATGCAATTGAGAGGCTTTACTGAGAAAGATTTTGCTAGACTCCATCCGGGCGGATCGCTGGGCCGACGATTATGGCTTCGAGTAAAAGACTTAATGCATTCCGGAAATTCAATTCCCAAAGTGAATTTGAGTGATAGCTGGCAGTCGGTACTGCTGACAATGACAGAAAAACGTTTGGGGTTAGCTGTAGTCATGAAGGAACAAGAAGTGTTGGGAGTGATAACTGATGGTGATTTAAGACGCTTCCTGCAGTCGGGTAAATTTAAAGATACCGCACTAGCAGCCGATTTTATGACTCGCGATCCTAAGTTTATTTTGGAAGATGCTCTCGTTGTAGAGGCCAGAGAACTGGTAGAAAAAAATTCAGTTCAGCAGTTGTTGGTAAAAGACTCCAATGAAAAACTGACGGGTGTTGTCCACGTTTATGATCTTCTGAAGAAAAAGGTTCTCTAGTGAGCCAGCCTGCAATCTTTCTAGATCGCGATGGAACTCTGATTATCGATCAACATTATCCAAAAGACCCCGCCCGGGTTCAGCCACTTCCAGGAGTAGATACAGCTTTGATCAAATTACAGAACAAGGGCTACTTTTTATTCGTTGTGAGTAATCAGTCCGGAGTGGGACGAGGGTTGATTTCAGATGGGGAGTTCCAAAGCGTACACCAAAAAATAGCAGTCTGGTTTCGAGAGAAGGGAATTCAGATTCAAGAATTTGCTTACTGTTTTCATAAGCCTGAAGATGATTGCAACTGTCGAAAACCTGCAACAGGATTAATAACGGCGTTAGCGAAAAGCTATGAACTCGATTTATCTCGAAGTTATGTTATTGGGGACAAATGGAGTGATATCCAGTTGGCCTACCGAAGCCAGAGCACCGGAGTGTTACTAAATTCGCACTATCCGCCTGACAAACCAGCCGAGTTACAAAATGTTGAAGTACCTTGGTTTAAGGATTGGGATGCGTGTGAAAAATCTATTCCACCGTTACACTCTTAGCGAGATTTCTGGGCTTGTCCACATCGGTCCCGCGACCAACGGCTATGTGGTAAGCAATCATCTGCAGCGGTAGAGTCAATAAAATGGGGTTGAGAGCCCAAGTGGTTTTGGGAATACCTAAATAATAATCTGACTGGTCTTGTAGCTTTTTGTCCTCACCACTCCCAATACTCAGAATCATGCCTCCTCGGCTTTTGATCTCCTGTAAGTTACTCATCATCTTTTCATAAATGACAGCACTCATAGGATCTGGATTGATTTCTGTGCTGAGTGCTTGGGGAGAAAGAATCAAAGTAGCCACCTGCTTATCAATCAGCGCAATGGGACCATGTTTGATTTCCCCTGCTGGATAGCCTTCTGCATGGGCATAGCTGATTTCTTTCAGTTTCAGAGATCCTTCTAAAGCTATGGGGTAATTCACATCTCTGCCCAAGAAGAAAAAGAAATTCTTTTTTTGCAATTGAGTGCATAACTTCTCAATTTTAGATTCCATGGCCAGCGTATTTTCAATCAAAAATGGAAGTTTTTGAACTTCTGAAGTCAGTTCTCGGGCTTGTTGCTCTGAAAGAGAGCCTTTTAATAATCCTAATTGAACAGCAAATAAATAGAGCACTACGAGTTGAGTAGTGAATGCTTTTGTCGAAGCAACTCCAATTTCTGGACCTGCCTGAGTGTAGATCACAACATCAGATTCTCGAGCTAACGTACTTTCTCTGACGTTACAAATGGCCAAACTAGGCACTCCTTTGAGCTTAGATTCTTTTTGAGCTGCTAAGGTGTCAGCAGTTTCCCCAGATTGAGAAATTAAAAGTGTCCAAGACTTCGGATTTAAAATTGGGTCGCGATATCTAAATTCAGAACCAAAATCGACATCAACGGCTACTCGCGCAAATTTTTCCAAGTAATATTTACCAACGAGTGCAGCATGTCGGGCAGTCCCACAAGCTACGATAGAAATGCTGCTCACTTGTTTTAACTTTTCAAAGTGAGGAGCTAATTCGGGAATATTCACAATTCCCTGCACATGATCAATTTTATTCTCTAAAGTGTTTGATACAGCTTGTCCCTGCTCATAAATTTCCTTGAGCATGAAGTGCTGATACCCCCCCTTTTCCATCTGATCCGGTGTCCACTCGATAGTTTTAATGACCAGGGGAACGGGTTTTCCAGAAAAAGAAAATATTTCAACCTGCTTCTTTCGGCAGACAACATATTCCTCGTCGTTCAAGTAAATCACTCGATGCGTGCGATGGAGGATAGCTTGAACATCAGAGGCTAAGAAGTTTTCCTGGTCGCCTAACCCGACCAACAAGGGAGCTCCTTTACGTACTCCCAAGAGAAGCTCAGGCTCCCGGTCACTCATAACTACAAAAGCGTAAGAGCCGGTTAATTGGGGAATTACTTTACCCACTGCCTGAACCAGAGAAAGACCTTTATGCAATTCAATATCGAAGAGATGTGCAATCAGTTCAGAGTCGGTATCGCTCGTGATAACTCTTTTTTTCGCCTTCAGATCTTCTCTCAGTTCGAGATAATTCTCTATGATTCCATTGTGCACCAGAGTGATAGAACCCACTCGATGGGGGTGAGCATTGATCTCATTGGGGGCTCCATGAGTGGCCCATCGAGTATGCCCAATCCCCAAGGATCCTTTAAAATGTTTACCGACGAGTTTATTTTCTAAGCTCTGAATGCGACCTTTGGAGCGAAAAACATCTACTTTATGAGAGTCTTGAATCGCAATCCCAGCAGAGTCATAGCCGCGATATTCTAATCGCTTCAGACCATCAATGAGGATTTCTTTCGGGTCATTTGAACCGTTATAACCAATAATGCCGCACATTCCATTCCTCCAGCCCGAAACCTCATTTTCTATCGAGTTTGGGGGCCGATTTCAATACTTGTCTAGCTGCTGCCACAAACGGAATAAATATTAATAAATACAGGTAGTTAACCAGTTTTGGAACTGGAGCAGATCCCAAAGCCGATGCTCATGATTACGAGCCCCGCTCAAGTGCTCCCGCCAAAGCGTCTCCACTTGTTGAGGATTCAGATAGCCTTCGCGATGGATGCGCTCGTGATTTAACAGAGATTCAGCCCAATCTTTTAAAGGGCCGCGGATCCATTCGCCCACAGGAACACTGAATCCCATTTTCGGGCGTTGATAGAGAGTCTCTGGAAGGTAACGGTTCAACATTTTTTTGGTGATGGCCTTTCCTTCACCGTCCTGAATTTTAAAGTGTGGCGGGAGCTTCCAAGCAAACTCCACCAATCGATGATCCAAAAGCGGCATGCGGCCTTCCAAACTTACGGCCATAGTAGCCCGGTCAACTTTCACCAAAATATCATCCGGTAAATAACTGACTAAATCGAGATACATCATTCCTTGGGAGATGGGCTCCCAGAGCGGCAAATGTTCAGCATCCTTTATCTGCGTGGAGTATTCTTCAGCTGTAAAAGTTACCGAACTCGGCGGATTAAAATGAGAAGTAAGTGCCGTGTACAGTTCGAGCGGATTAGTAACTCGGAGAGCCTCCTGGAGTTTTTTTATTTTTTCACCTGGGGATTTCCAGTGCCAGTGAGGTGGTAAGAACGGTTCAAGGGCACGAAATCCTTGTTCCCACTGTTTGGACGGAATTAAATTCAGTAAGGTTGCTAGCGGTTTTTTTAAACTGATTGGAAATTCAGAGAATTTATTCCAAAAATTTTGTCCGTAAATATAACGATCATAGCCACCAAAAAGTTCATCTCCGCCATCCCCGCTTAGAGAGACAGTCACACTTTGTCGAGTGAGGTGTGCCAACAAATAAGTGGGTATTTGAGAAGCGTCCGAAAAAGGCTCATCAAACATCGAAGGCAACAAGGGAATAACAGACTGTGCTTCTTTGGCGGTTACTTTCAATTCGGTGTGATGGGTGTGCAATGCTTGTGATACTTTTCTCGCATATTCTGATTCGTCAAAGCGTGCCTCTTCAAAACCTATGGTAAATGTTCTGATGGGGACAGAGCTTTGTTTCTGCATCAATGCAACAATCAAAGATGAATCAATACCGCCGGAAAGAAATGCCCCCAAAGGAACATCAGCCTCCATACGTAATTTGACTGCGTCTTTCAAAAGTTCGTGTAGCTTCTCCTCGGCTTCTTCAAAAGTGCCAGTGAAGGGATTTTTGACTCCTTGAACGCAAACGTCTTGCGCAGACCAATACCTATTTATTTCAACAGTAGCAGGTTGGTTAGGGGACCATTTAAGAAAACAGCCAGGAGGAAGTTTTTTTACTTTTTCAAAAACAGAATAGGGCGCTGGAATGCAACTGTGACGGAAAAAAAGATTAAGAGCTTTTTTATCAAGGGTTTTTGAAAACTCCGGAAGACACATGAAACTTTTTAATTCAGACCCAAATATAAAGAGATCTTGAGCCCAACCATAATAGAGTGGTTTTTCACCGAGACGATCTCTACCCATCAATAAACAGTGCGATTCACGATCCCAAACCGCTAAAGCAAACATGCCATTCGTTTTCTTGAGAGTTGCCTCAACTCCCCATACTGTGAATCCGGCCAAAAGTGTTTCGGTGTCGGAACGACCCCGAAATTCGAAATGAAATTGATCGGATGCAATCACGGCTTGCTTGATCTCTGAGTGATTGTAAATTTCTCCGTTGAATACGAGGGTGTATCTTCCACAAGCTGATTCCATGGGTTGGCGCCCTTGGACGGACAAGTCCAATATGGAGAGCCTCCGAAATCCCATGGCGAGACCACGCTCTGCTTCAACCCAATAGGCGCTGTCATCGGGACCACGATGCCGAATAGCGTTAGTCATGCTTTCCAAACGCTGCTGATACCAGTCCCGGGATTGATTAGTTTTAGGATTGAGTAAGCCTGCAAACCCACACATAATAGGCATTGTGACATCAATACCAGCTTCGGAAAAGGTGAATGACTAAATCTCCTTTGTTTGAGCTTATTATTCCCTGTTTCAACGAAGCTGCCTCTTTGCCTCAATTGATTGAGAAAACGATTCGAGCAGCGCAATCGGTGGAGCTGACACCCGATGAATTTCAATTAGTGTTAGTCAATAATGGGAGTAGCGATACTTCACTTGAAGTGTTGAGCGGGTTTCAATCGGGTTCTTTCCGTGATTGGCTTCGAGTTTTACATCTTGAAGAAAATCAGGGATACGGGGGCGGACTTTCCGCCGGAATCACTTCTTCTACGGCCGCTTGGATTGGATATTCGCACGCTGATTTACAATATGATCCGAGAGATGTCTTCAGAGCGTTTCGGGAAGGACAAACGGTGGGTGGACCAGTGCTTGTGCGGGGTATTCGCTCTCAGAGAAACCGGAAAGACTGGATTGTGAGTCGTCTCTATGAGTTGGCAGTGGGAGTACTTTGGGGCTTTTGGTGTTTTGATATCAACGGACAGCCAAAATTATTTTCGGGTGAGCTCAAAAAATATCTTCAACGCTCTCCCCGAGGGATTTCATTCGATGCCTACGTCTTACTTCAAGCGAAAAAACACCAGTTCGTCTTCCGGTCTATCCCAGTGGATTTGAATGCCAGACTTCATGGCCAATCTCACTGGTCCCGGGGTTGGAAAAAAAAATTGACCACTTACTGGTTGGTTTTAAAGGAATTGAGAAAAACACCCGTCAGAGCTCATTGACGAGGGTTTTCTTTTTGGAACCAGTTGAAGCTGATTTGGAACGTGGGCCGCCGGTAATCGCTTTCCCTAGGCCCATGGATTGGTACCGTTGGATATCAGCGGCGACCATGCGCTCAATCATATTTTCAAAAGAAACTTCTCTTTTCCATTTGAGTTCTGTTTCGGCCCGCGTGGGATCTCCTAGCAGGCTTTCAACTTCTGCGGGTCTCAAAAGAGCAGGGTCGGTGACAACCCAATCCTGATAATCCAAATCAACCATTTCAAAAGCGAGTTTTGCAAATTCTCTGACGGTATGGGCTTTTCCAGTTGCTACTACATAGTCTGAAGGTTCTGGTTTTTGTAGCATCAGCCACATGGCTTTTACATAATCGCCGGCATAACCCCAATCACGTTTGGCATCTAAATTTCCCAAGCGCAGTTCTTGAGCTAATCCCAACTTGATTTGAGCAACTCCATCTGAAATTTTTCGAGTTACAAATTCGAGACCTCGACGGGGAGATTCATGATTGAATAAAATTCCTGAAACGGCAAAAAGCCCATAGCTCTCTCTGTAGTTTACTGTGATGTGATGGCCGTACGCTTTAGCAACCCCATAGGGACTTCTTGGGTAAAAAGGGGTTTTCTCTGTTTGCGGAATTTCGCGAACTTTACCAAACATTTCCGAAGAAGAGGCTTGGTACAATTTGGTTTTTGGGCAAGCCACTCGAATAGCTTCTAATAAGCGGGAGACCCCAACTGCCGTAAACTCCGCCGTCAGCACAGGCTGACGCCAAGAAGTGGGCACAAACGACTGTGCCGCCAAGTTATAAACTTCATCTGGTTTCACTTCAGCTAGAGCCTGAGTCAGTGAAACTTGGTCGAGTAAGTCGGCTTCAAGCAAAGTGATTTGATTTTGGATGTGGGAAATACGCTCGAAATTCTGGGTCGAGGAGCGACGAACAATTCCATAGACGCGATAGCCTTCAGCTAAAAGAAACTCGGCCAAATAAGAACCGTCCTGACCTGTAATGCCAGTAATGAGCGCTTTTTTCATGGATTTTCCTTGGATAGAGTCTTTTAAGTTTACCGGGCTAGGCTCGAATTAGTCTATTTCTTTTGAGGAGTTACTGTGAGTCACTGCATCCAAGCACCCAACTGTATAAAAGCGAAACGCTGTAAGCTCCTTATTTTTTAAGGGCTTTTTTAGTTCTGCTAATGGGCGTCAAAAAGATAGAAGGTGTCCATTTGGTTTACAGATTGTGAAAGACTCGCCAACTGGTGAACTTCATTCAAATTAGCGGCTGCTAGACGTATTCGTTGAGAGTGGCTTATGCGTTGCACTTTGGAGGGGTGAGACCTAAACAGGAGTGCCCTTTATGTTGAAACGCATCTTAGCTTTATTAGCACCCGGCATATTTTTATTTTTCACGGCTTGCGGTGGAGAGAGCAAACCTCCCCAGCCTAAAGACGCGAAGATTGATCCTGCAATTTTAGAAAACCTTTACCAGCATGCCCAGCAAGCCAAGAGCACATGCTCATCGGACTTAGCGCCTATAGTGGCTGAAATTGAATTACTTTATAACAGCTCTCCCGTTGTTCCTTGTGGTCCCGGTGGAGCAATCCCTGGAAACCCTGGAATGCCAATTCCCGGAGCCCCCGTTGCTGGAGCACCAGTGCCAGGAGCGCCCGTGGTTGGAGCCTCAGGCATGGCCTCTTTTGATCCTTTTTCAGTAGCGATTCAAGTTCCTGGCAGCGCAGTAATTCAGCAAGGCTATCCCACACCGGGCGCCCCTGTATGTGGCGTTCCTAACGTCCCAAATTTTCCAACTCCAAAACCTAAAACGGATGAATGTCAGAACGCTATTAAAAACTTGATTGCTTCTTTCATCACCATCAAGAGTGAAGATGGAAAAGTGCTTTATGCGAATGACCCAGCAGCGCAAGCATGGCTTGCTGAAACCTTAGGGTCCATCATGTTTTCAGCGGGAGGTTCTGGAGAACGCAATCCAGACCAAGCAGGATTTATGCTCGCTCAAGCTTTTAAAGTGGGTCAAGGTTTAGCTGAAAACTCAGGGTCCGCCCTGCCGCTGCAAATGATGATGTGTGCAGTGGAGCGCGGCTCTTGTAATTTAGGAGCGGGAGGAGCTGCTCTGCAAATTCCCACAATTTCATCAGTCCCTTTTGCAAATCCGGCATCTCGGGATATGTTTTTGAATCGATTCAACCGCACTCTTGCGGGAGGCGTTTAAAGAAAAGTTTCAGTAAAGTCAGTAAGGGCAAAAAGAACCCAATGGTTCACTCTTAAGTGAACATTGGGTTTCTTTTTTCTATAGCCTTGCTACTTTATAGGGATGTCGAAAGAATCCTGCCATCATTGCGCCCCATCCATAAAAAACAAGCCGGCTCCTGAGCCCAGTCTTCGCGTTCAGTTTTGGGGCTCATTACTTTGTACGGTGCCCGTGGCTTGGCTCGCTATGAAAAATCACTTAGGGCACGGAGCTATTCAGTGGGGGCTTACTTCCGTCAGTCTTTTTGGTTTTGGTGGGCCTATTTGGAAAAAAGCCTGGGTCTCCGTGAAGGCTCTTAAGCCTAATATGTTTACTTTAATTGCAGTGGGGCTTTTGAGTGCTTATGGCCTTAGTGTTTGGCTTTTTTTTCATTCCGATGCTTCAGGCTTCATGGGTTTTTATTTTGAAGGAGCTACCATGCTGTTGAGCATGGTGCTTTTGGGGCAAGTCCTTGAGGCGAAAGCGGGTGACAATACTCAACAAGCACTCGGTCAACTCACTGAGCTTATTCCCAGTAAAGCTCGTTTGGTGGTGGAGGGAAGTCCAGATCAAGAAATTGCTGTTGAAGCTATTCAATTGGGCAATCACCTTCGAGTGCTTCCGGGTACGCAAATCCCAGTGGATGGAAGAATCGTGGATGGCGCTAGTGCCGTAGATGAATCTTGGATGACTGGCGAATCTCAACCCATCGAAAAAAAAGTGGGGGATTTTGTTTTAGCTGGAACTCTCAATCAATTAGGAAGTTTTGTTTTTGTTGCTGAAAAAACAGGGACTCAAACGCTTTTGGCTCATGTGATTGATTGGGTGGCTGAACTCCAAGCACAAAAAGTACCTATTCAGAAACTGGTGGATCGGATCTCTGCGGTGTTCACTCCACTCGTATTTGTTTTCGCTGCTATCACTGGATTGGTTTGGTGGATTTTTGGGAGTGAGCCTGGCAATCCACTTCAAGCGATAGTTCCCGCTATTTCTGTTCTGATGGTGGCTTGCCCGTGTGCTTTAGGCCTTGCAACCCCTATTGCGATTTTAGTGGGGACTGCTAGAGCTGCTCGCTCTGGAATCCTTTTTCGAAACTTAGAGTCGGTTCAAATCTTTGAAAAAATCGATACGATTGTTTTTGATAAAACTGGGACTTTGACCCAGGGAAGACCTCAAGTGGTGAGTTCTCAACTGCTGGACAAAAATCTTGATACCAGAGTTGTTTGGCGCCAAGTTGCGAGCTTAGAGCGGGCGAGTGAGCATCCTTTAGCTTCCGCCGTTCTGGATGCAGCTGGGAATCAAGGAATTTCTCAACTCGACGCAGTAGAAAATTTCCGGTCTTTTCCAGGGTTGGGGATAACTGGAAGTGTAGGAGGTCAAACCCTTCTCATCGGGAATCCCGCTTTCCTTAAAGATCAGGGAATTGCTACTGAAGAGGTGCTGAGCAGAGCACGGTCCCTTGAGGATCAAGGACAAACGGTGCTTTGGGTGGCCATCGAAAAGCGGTGTGTGTTTTTAATTGGGGTTCAAGATCAAATTCGCCCTGAAGCTCCATCCATGATTCGAGCCTTTAAGCATCGAGGGCTCAAACTGTTGCTTGCTTCTGGAGATCAGCCTTCAGTGACCCAAAAGATAGCGACCCAATTAGAAATATCGGAATGGGAAGGCGGGCTACTCCCCCACCAAAAGGCAGAAACTATTCGCCGCTTACAATCACAGGGCAGAACCGTGTGTTTTTTGGGGGATGGAATCAATGATGCTCCAGCTCTTACTCAAGCCGACTTGGGAATTGCTATGGGAACTGGAACTGACATCGCTCGTCAGAGTGCGAGTATCACTTTAATAAAAGGAAACCTTTCTGCGCTCTTCAATGCATTTGAGTTGAGTCGCTTGATGATGCGAAATATCCGGCAAAACCTGTTTTGGGCGTTTTCCTATAATTTAGTTGGAATTCCTCTGGCCGCGGGAGCCTTTTATCCTATCTGGGGGCTCAAACTGACTCCGGTGTTTTCTAGTATGGCGATGACGATCAGTTCTTTGTTAGTTGTAGGGAATTCTCTCCGATTGCGCTTTCAGAAATTTCGCAACGCAGAATAAAAAAACTCGCTTTCTCACCTTTTTCTAACACCGCTGCGTGTGGTAAATTGTCTCTCATTCAAATTTTTCAGTGAAACCAAAACTAGAAAGAGAATCAAAATGAAAAAACTGTTACTGAGTTGTAGTTTTGTTGCTTTATTTTCACACTCCGCTTTTGGAGTGAAAGAGTTTTACAGTCTTTCAAAAAGTATCCGTTCCATGGGGATGGGCGGTGCTTTCTTTGGTCTTTCTGATGATGAGTACGCATTATTTTCTAATCCAGCGGGCTTGAGCTTAAGAAAAAGCGGAACGGAAGTGATGCTCAGGATGAACGGGCATGTTTCTGGAGATGCCATTTCTAGTTTCAACAAGTTCAAAGACATTGGGGGAGCTTCGCTACAGACTAAGATTGAAGCTTTGGATGAAACTAAAGGAAAACCGCTTTATGCCAATGCTGGGCTATTACCGTATTTTGTAACCAAAAACCTGGGCGTCGGCTTACTCATCGCTGATACGAAACTCAACTTCAATATCAGTAAAGGTAAGGCAGAAGTGGAACAGGCTATCATTGACAGTGCTTTACCTGGAGGCGGGGGAACAGCTGCTCTTCAAGCCCTTGAGATAGCCGATATGACTTTCATCAGTGACTCAGGTTTAGTGATTGGCTATGCCCAATCCTTTGCAGACCCCGGCCTCCATATTGGAGCTAATTTAAAAGGGCTCTTTCGAGCGGGTGGAAGAAAAGGATTTACTGCGGCTGAATACCAAGGAAATTCCAAAATTGATATCGACCCCAAACAAATTGGCGGTTATGGCATTGGGATCGATCTTGATTTAGGTGCCACTTATGAAATGTACATGTTGCCTTTCGGGGTTGTCAGTCGCGCATCAGTGGTTCTCAGTAACCTGTTAGCCACTGAATACTCCATGGGGGCTACGGGTCGAGCCCCTCGTCAGGTCCGGACGGCGAACTTAGGTTGGGCCACGGTCTTCAATGGGTATTCATTTGTAGATAACTTCAACGTGCTTTTGGATATTTCGAACATTCCGTTGGGCGGCGAAAGCAATCCCGATCTCGGAGCTCGAAACACCGGTTCCTTCCTCAAAAAAGTAAATTTTGGAGTGGAAGCTCCGATCGGTCGCCTTGCTCTCAGAGCTGGTTTGAATCAAGGACATATTACTGCTGGCTTTGGCGTGAATCTCTACGCAGCTCGAATCGACTTCGCGACTTATGCGGAAGAAACGGGGGATGCTACTAGTCAGGGGAGCCGTCGTTATGCTTTGAGTGCGGCAATTGGCTGGGGAAGTGCACCTCCAGCGCCAATCGCTTCTCCGAGCCGAGAAAAAGTGATGCCTGAAGCAACTCAAAAATCTGAAGTCCCAGGAGCCCAAAAAGCTCCCAGTCCTTCACAGGCACCGGCTGCTAATCCAGTAAAAAACTAGGAACTCTATGAAATCAGTGATGCGTCGTCCGTTTAGCCTCTTCATGGCTCTGCTTGCTTTGCCTATTTGGGGAGCTAGCTATGAAAAGGTTGCTGAAAAAAAACTGTTCAATGGCGAAGTGGTGAAAGAGTACAAATTGCCCAACGGGCTTAAAGTCCTCTTGCTTTCAAGAAGCCAAGCACCCGTTCTGACCTACCAAGTGTGGTTTGATGTGGGTTCTTTGAACGAAAAAACCGACCAAAAACTGAAGAAAACGGGCCTCGCTCATCTTTTTGAACACATGATGTTCCGAGGAACTAAGAAATATCCAGATGGTAAGTTCGATGAACTCACCTCTCGGATGGGCAGTGATAAACAAAACGCAACGACTTATTATTATCGGACGAACTACTTTGAGAGTGTGCCTTCCTATCAATTAGAAAAAATCATGGAACTTGAATCTGACCGAATGGCCAATCTCATCTTGGACGGAGCTCTTTTAGAGAAGGAAAAAGGAGCGGTGGTCGGAGAGTTGAGAAGAGCTTTAGATAACCCAAGTCGGTTGGCATGGGACGAGCTCATGCAACTTGTATTTAATGAAGCGCCTTATCGCTACACTGTCCTAGGAACAGAGGAAGAAATCAAAGGGTTCACTTTAGAGGAAGCTCAATATTTTTATAAAACTTTTTATGCCCCCAACAATGCTACGATTATTGTGGTCGGGGACGTTAAAGAAGAAACACTCCTCCCCCTTGTGGACAAGTTTTATGGTTCCATGAAAAGCCAGGAAATCCCCAAGTTGAATTTCAAAGAGGAACCGCCTCAGAAGAAGGAACGAAAATGGGACGGAAAACATCCGCAAGCTACTTCCGAAATTCTTTTGTTGGGGTATCGTATTCCCTCAGTCAATGATGCCGAGATCACTGCACTCTCACTATTGGCTTCCCATCTTTCTAATGGAATGGAAGGCCGATTGAGAAAAGCTTTAGTGGATAAAGGCATTGCGGTTTCAGCGAGTGCTGGGGTCAGCCACCGTCCCGACTTGTTTGAATTCAGTGTTGCACTCTCTGAAAAACATCCCGCAGAGGAAGCCCTGAAAATTATCGATCGAGAAATAGCACTTCTTCATCAGAGCAAGATCGGGAAAGCTGCTTTTGAACGTGCATTGAATCAGGAGCTCTTGAGCGCCTATGGCTCTGTGGATAACAATAATTCCTTGGCCAACATGTTAGGGGAGTATTTGATGATTTCAGGAAACTACATGCGAGGTATTGAAATTTTGGAAGGCTATAAAAAGCTCAGTGAGTCCGATCTCCAAAAAGCAGCAAAGAAGTACTTCACTAAAGAAAATCGTTCCTTGGTCATTGTCCGCCCCGCTAAGAAAGGAAAAACTTCATGAAAGCGCTTTTATTCCTTCTGAGCGTTTCGTTGGTGCTTAACGCCGCCCCCACTGAGGTGGAGCCGCGTCTCTTGTATGAGGAAGATGCTTCCGGGCTTGTTTCAGATATCCAAGTGGTTTTGAAAACAGGTTCTTCGGAGGATCCCATCGGCAAAACGGGACTCACTAATATTTTGGCTGAATTGATTCTTCGAGGGACCAAAAAACAAGATCGTCAGAAATTTCAAAGTGCCATCGAAAAACTGGGAGCTACTTTAGCTGTTGGAGTTTTTCACGATCGAATCATATTTTCTGGAACTGTAATTAAGGAAAATACATTTGAATTCATGAAGCTTTTGGAAGAAGCCCTTCTTCAACCCAAGTTTGATGAGACCGAATTTAACTCACTCAAAGTAGAGATGGTGAATCAAATTGCCCATATCAAAAATTCCAACAACCGACTTGGGGGATTGGCAATTCGCCAAGAGCTGTTTAAAGGAACACCTCTAGAAAAACCCTCCATCGGCACATTGTCCTCTGTGAGGGGCCTGCAGATCGTCGATATCCGAAGAGCGTATAACAATACTTTTCATAAACAGAACTTATTATTCGCAGTAGCTTCTCCTTTTAAAGAGACACAGTGGAAAACAGTTCTCAAGGAAATGTGGATGAAATTTCCCGATGGAGCTCAGAAAACCCGTCGTGTTTTTGAGCCCAAAGTTCCCGAGGGCCTTACTCTGATTGTTGTGCACAAACCTAAAACCTCCACGGGTGTTCTCACCTTTGCTCAGAAAGGGATCACCGCACAGGATTCTGAGCGATTCACCTTGGGAGTAGGAAATTTCTCCTTTGGCGGAGAACCGTTAGTGAGTCGATTGTTTCGCACGATTCGCGGAGAGCTCGGCTGGACCTATGCAATCAATTCAGGGTACGGATCCATGGGACCGCTCTCCTATCAGCCTGGAATTTATACGATCGCCTCGACCCCTTCGGTGGAGTTCACAACAAAAACTCTGTTTAAAACCCTATCGAGTTGGCAAGACTACATGAGGAATGGACTCAAAAAAGATGAACTAACATTAGCTCAGGAAAGTCTGGTGAATTCCTATCCTTTCGAATTTGAGTCTGCTGAAAAACGGTTAGGTCAAAAAATTCACAGCGAACTTTATGATGTTCCCGTCTTGAGTCAGGAAGAGTATCAAAAAACGCTTCAAGCAGCTGGCAATAAAGAGCTGAAAAAAGCTCTGAAAGATCGCCATACTGAAAAAGGATGGGTCATTGCTTTAGTGGCCGATAAAGATGTCATTGCCACTCAGTTGGCCGAGGAACAAAAAGGCACTGCTCCTGAGCATCAACTTAAAATTTACTCCGTTGTGATGCCGACTGATTTGATCAAGTAATAACGCAGCTCGTTAATACTTACAGGACTGATAGGATCTCTTTTTTAAGGCCTGGTCCACAACTGATGAAACTTTTCCCGTGGATAGTCTTTTCACCGTGAAAATCGAAGTAGAGCCCCCCTGCCTCTTCAATCATGCAGGCCAAAGGTGCGATATCCCAAATCGAAACGACAGGATCGACCATGGCATCTAAAGCACCCCGCATGACTAAGGAGTGCCCAAAACAGTCCGTATAACCGCGACAAATTTCGGTCTTTTCTATCAGTGATTTCAGTACTTTCTCTTTTCCAGCTTGTTCAAAAGCGTAAACATCTCCCACCGAAGTCACTGCGTTTTTTAGGTGATGGGCTTGAGAAACGTGGATTTGATGGCCATTACAGAAGGTTCCAAGCCCCGTGCCGGCCCAGTAAGTTTCTTCCAGGGCGGGAAGTACCATGATCCCACCGATGGGCTTTCCACGATCCAATAAGCCCACTAGAGTACCAAATAAGGGGATACCCCGAATAAAACTGCGAGTGCCATCAATAGGATCTACCGTCCAAACATACTGATTGTGAGTGGACTCTTCTCCATATTCTTCTCCCAAAATCCCGAATCCAGGAAAATCCTCCAAAAGGGATTTTCTAATAAATTCCTCGGTCTTCTTGTCTGCAACCGTTACTGGGGTCTGATTTTCTTTTACTTCAATGAGAATGGGTTGCCGAAAATACGAAAAAGCCATTTGGGCGGCTTTTTCGGCAATGTCGGTAGCGACTTCTAAAATTTCGTCTAGGTCCTGATTCACGCTCCAGGTATCGCACAGCTTCTGCTATCCGGCACTAAAAATAATCAAAGGGAATTCCATTGTCGGGCTTACCAAAACCCCATATATATAGAGCGTTTAAACCAAGACCTTGCGCGGAAAGGACCTGCAGTGAAAAAGACCAAAATTGCAATCAATGGCTTCGGCAGAATTGGACGTGTCACTACCCGTCTTTTGATGGATCGACCTGAATTTGAACTCGTGGCGATTAATGATCTGACTCCCACGGACCAAGCCGCCCACTTATTAAAATACGATTCCGTCCACGGGGTTTGGGGTAAGTCTGTTAAGGCCGACAAAGAGAGTTTTGAGATCAATGGTCAAAAAGTTCAAGTCTTTGCAATGCGAGATCCCGCAGAGCTTCCTTGGGCGAAGTTGGGAATTGATCTCGTGATTGAGAGTACCGGGGTGTTTACAGACTATGCGGGTTCCTCCAAGCATTTAAAAGCAGGCGCTAAAAAAGTAATTGTCTCAGCCCCGTGTAAAGATAACGATAAAATCAGGACATTTGTCGTTGGTATTAATCACGAAACCTATAACCCAGCGCAAGACCACATTGTTTCCAATGCATCCTGCACTACCAATTGTTTGGCTCCCGTCGTGAAGGTTTTGAATGATAATTTCAAGGTACAGCGTGGACTGATGACAACAGTGCATTCTTATACGAATGATCAGCGCGTTTTAGATTTAGTGCACTCTGATTATCGCCGTATGCGGGCAGCTGGATTGAATATGATCCCCACGTCAACGGGCGCTGCTAAAGCAGTGACGTTAGTGATTCCGGAGCTGAAAGGGAAGCTCACTGGAACTGCAGTTCGAGTGCCTACTCCGAATGTTTCATTAGTCGATTTTGTTGCAGACTTGGGCAAAACAGTGACTGTGGAAGAGGTCAATGAAGCGTTTGTTCGAGCGGCTCAAACCGGACCTCTAAAAAACATTCTCAACGCAGTCAAAGAAGAGCTGGTTTCCTCTGACTTCAATGGAACTCACTGGTCTTCCAGTGTGGACCTCCAATCTACATTGGTCATCGATGGAAGCATGGTGAAGGTATTGAGTTGGTATGACAATGAAACCGGTTTTTCTTGCCGAATGTTAGATTTGGCCCGTTGGATGACTCAGAGTTTGTAATGCAAAAAGCTCTCAAAAAACTACAAGATTTGGACTTGCGTGGAAAGCGCGTATTTGTTCGAGTAGATTTCAATGTTCCTCTGAAAGCCGAGGGAAAGCACTGGGTGGTTACAGATTCCAAACGCATTGAAGGCGCATTAGAAACTATCCGACACATCATTGCAAACGATGGAAAATGCATTCTCGCTTCTCACTTGGGACGTCCCAAAGGAAAAAAAGATGCAAAATTCAGCTTGGAACCGGTAGGTGCCAAATTATCTGAGCTTTTGGGCAAAGATGTGATTTTGACGGATGACTGCATTGGCGATGGCGCAAAAAGCCTGTCACTTCGAATGAGGAGCGGAGACGTTCTTCTCTTGGAGAATTTGCGGTTCCACGAAGGCGAAGAATCCAACTCCGCTGATTTTGTGGCCAAATTATTAGAGCTCACCGATGTTTATGTGAATGATGCTTTCGGCACTATGCACCGGGCTCATGCTTCTACAGTGGGTTTGCCCAAACTAGTGGCGGACCGAGGAGCTGGATTTTTAGTACAGAAAGAAGTGAAGTATTTGACGGCATTGAAGGAAAATCCTGAGAGGCCACTTGCGCTGGTCATGGGTGGATCCAAAGTTTCCGATAAAATGGGAATTTTGGAGCAGTTTCTTCCGAAGTTAGACAAAGTCTTTGTGGGTGGAGCCATGGCCTATGCCTTCTTAAAAGCAAAAGGACATGAGATTGGAAAAAGTTTGTGCGATGACAAACAGGAACAATTAGCCGCTCGAATTGTGAAGGCGGCAGAGGCACGGCATATTCGCTTAGTACTTCCTGTGGACCATGTAGTGGCTTCCAGCATTCAAGATGTTCCAGGAAAAAAAATCACAGCGGGAGTTGATATTCCAAAAGAACTTTTGGGAGTCGATATTGGTCCTCAAACGATTGAGTTGTTTCAGAGAGAGCTTTCGGGGGTCAAAACGATCTTTTGGAATGGACCGATGGGAGTTTTTGAGGAGCCAGCTTTTGCCGGGGGCACTTTTGCTTTGGCGCGAGCTATTGCGGCGTCTTCGGGATTAAAGCTTGCGGGTGGCGGAGATTCCGCTGCAGCGATTTCTCAATCAGGCACTGAAGCTCAATTCGATTTTGTGAGTACGGGCGGCGGCGCAACTCTGGAGTTTCTAGAAGGGCATGAATTCGCGGGTCTCAAAGTGTTGGAATTCCGTAAGTCGGGGGAAGCATGAGAATCCCCTTGTTTGCGGCCAATTGGAAAATGAATCAATCGATTGGTGAAATCTCTCCATATATTGAAGCTCTTTCAAGCCGGCTTCAAAAGTTTCCGGGTCAATTGGGAAAAAATTATCAAGTAGTCATTGCTCCGCCGGCCACTCACTTGCAAGCCATGGGAGCGGTCATTGGGGGTAAGGGGCTTGAACTAGGCGCTCAAAACTGTGGACACACCGCGAGTGGGGCCTTCACAGGGGAAATATCACCAAAGACGCTTCAAGAAATGCAGTGCAATTGGGTCATCGTAGGGCATTCGGAGCGACGTCATATTTACCTGGAAACAGACGCCATGATTCAAGGTCGGCTGCGGGGGGCATTTGAAAATCAGTTGAAGCCCATCTTTTGTGTTGGGGAAACGCTCGCTGAGAGAAAAGCGGGAAAAACGGAATCCGTAGTAGAAGGGCAGCTGTTGGTATTAAAGGAACTCAAAAACCACCTGACGAACCAGGATTGGGCGATTGCCTATGAACCTGTTTGGGCTATTGGTACTGGGGAGAATGCCTCCCCCCAGCAAGCTCAAGAAGTCCATGCATTTATTAGGAAATGGGCAAAAAGCCATCTTTCTGGGCCAGTTGCAGAAAAAACTCGAATTCTCTATGGGGGCAGTGTTAAACCAGACAACTGTTCCGATTTGAAACGTCAGCCGGATATTGATGGGTTTCTTGTTGGAGGGGCCAGTTTGCAGGCGGACAGTTTTGGAGCTATTGTAGAAAACAGTTTAAAAATAAGGAGTTGAGTGTGACAGCCTTAATTGCGGTACATTTTGTTATTTGCTTGTTTTTAGTTTTAGTGATTTTGCTTCAACCCGGAAAAAGTGATGGTGGCGTGGGTTTTGGTGCAGCATCGGGCAGCAGCCAAAGTATTTTCGGAAGCCGAGGCGCTGGTAATTTTTTGACAAAAACAACGACAGTAGCGGCCTGCTTATTCTTGGTCACTAGCTTCTTCCTCACTCGGGGAAGAATGAAGGAATTCAGTAGCAGTGTGATCAAGGAAGAAGCTCCTGCTCAACCCGCTCCTGAGACCAAAAATCCTCCTAAAGAGGGCAATCAGGATCAGAAGCCGGCAGCTCCAGCAACTGAGAAACCTGCTCAGAAGTAGTTCGGTGTTTTGTCCAAGTGTGCGGCGGTGGTGGAATTGGTAGACACGCATGTTTGAGGGGCATGTGCCGCGAGGCGTGGGGGTTCGAGTCCCCCCCGCCGCACCATAAAACACCCTTTTTCTAGAGAGGGTGCTTAGCTCAGTTGGTTAGAGCGCTGCCTTCACACGGCAGAGGTCATAGGTTCGAGTCCTATAGCACCCACCATTTCAATAAAATTTAATTTCTTCCTGTCCCCTTAAAACCGAATATCTGAGCTGCGCTCAGGGATCAGTTATTACAGCTTTTAAAACAAGTGCTGAGCTGATCGAGTTCCTCAATCCCTATCTTTTAGACCCGCCCAATGAAAAGGCAGTCAGTAAGAAAGGGATTTCTCACCCGAGTTGTATGATCAATGAACTACATCTTTAGTCGCAGCAGTTTTTTTCGGCACCATCTGTTTTCTTTTGGATCAACTTGAAAAATCTTTTCAGTTGTGCAGGTGTCAAGGTTCCCACTTTTTTTCTTATTTTATCATTAAAAAAATTATGAATGTCATAGCTCACTACCTCCAATTGACTTTCTGGTGTTTGGGGCGCCATTACTTTTGATAATAACTGCGGATCTATTTGAATATCCTCTACAGGGTTTTCCAATTTAGCAGTGTTCTGAGATTCAATAAATTCATATTCATATCGCAAAAGCGCAAGATCGTACTTAAACTGTCGGAGATAAAATTCAATGACTGGTTTTAAGTCCTCCGGAGCGTCGGCGAGATCGGTCTGAATAGTTTTCAGAGTTGCTTCCCCCTTTTTTAGGTTCATCGCAGCAATCCTAGCTATATTGGGAAATGTTACTTCTCGTCTGGAGCAATTGGAATAAGCAGGATCTCCCTCGATACACAAAAGCAATTGTGGCAGAAAATCTTTTCTGGCCTCATCGTTGTCAGGATCATATTTTGCAAATCTTTTTAGTTGCTCATTAGATAACCGGCTAGAAGTTAAAGTGGTAAAACCACAGTCTTCGCATGGACCTGTTGGGTATCGGTACTTGGCTTTCAATTTTGCGTCTGCCGCAGGAAACAAAATGAGTAAGATGAAGAGGAAAATTTTCATTTGGTTATTATAGCTAGGTTCGGAAGTTTTTCATTACTGAAACGGTGCTCTCTTGACCTAGGTTACCCCTCCGCCTATTCTTCTTCAGCTGCAATGCATTGGAGAATTTCATCATGAAAACACAACAAGTTTGGAAGTTCCTGTTTCTGATTACTTTCTTTTTTTCGGGACTGATCCTAGCGGCAGATGTGAACGAGCCACCTAAAAATCCCTTTTTAGCGGATTCTCCTTGGCCCATGACGCATCGGAATCCTTATTGCCAAGCTTCTTCTCCTTTGCCGGGACCCAATCGAGGAGATGTTGAACGCGGTCTTTATAAAGCGCGTACGGTTTCAGAAGAAGCAGTGGCAATCACCCTCAATTTTTCGCCCAAAAACTCGAATGGAAACTTCAGTATTTGGGGAAGTGCTAGGAACACAGTTTATAAGCTCAATGGTATTGGAGAGAAATGGCGAAGTGCTCAGTCGGTGAGAAAGGGTGGGAAAAGCTCCCAAGCTATTTCCGGGGCTTACACAGTACTGGACTCCAATGGCATTTTGTACGTTCCCAAAGGGACTTCGGTTTTGGTGTATCGAGAAGAGGAACTGGGAGAGCCGCGCTCTTCCATTCGAAAAATTCATGAATTTAAAATACCTTCCAAAGCCCTACTCAATGCTGAAGAAGTGATCGTGGGAATGAATCTCACCTATGATGGTTACTTAGCCATGGTGACGGATCGTTCATTGGTGATTGTGATGAATCGGCAGACTGGGGATTCGGTTTCTTTAAGATTGAATCCAGAAGAGGAAGTTTCCAATTCGTTAGCACTTGATGAAAATGGCGGGATCTATGTCGTGACCCACAAGAAAATGTATGGCCTTCAGTGGGATGGCAAAGCATTGCGTGTGCGTTGGGATGCTTCTTATCCAACGAATGATTTGGTGATGCCAGGACGTCTGGGTCGTGGTTCGGGAACTACTCCCACTCTAATGGGAATAGGAAACCAAGATCGCCTAGTGGTGATTGCTGATGGCGAAAAGAAAATGAGCATTGTTGCTTTTTGGAGAGATGAAATTCCTAAAGACTGGCAAGGGATCCAAGGCTATTCCCGCCGGGTGGCCGGAATCCATCCGATTTGGTTTGGAGATCCTGCTCGAGAGCGCTCTATCACAGATCAATCTTTATTAGTCCGTGGTTATGAGGCGGTTGCAGTGAATAATGATTACGGTGAACACCCCTCGGATGTGTGGAGTAACTTTTGGACAATTCTTTGGTCTAACTACAAAGAATATGCTCCTTACGGTATTGAAAAATTTGAATGGATTCCTGGAAAGCGGGTCCTGCGATCGGTATGGGCTAATCCCCATTTGAGTGTTCCTAACGGTATCCCCACCATGAGTGAGGCAACTCAGCTGATTTACTATTTAGGACAACATGATGAAGTTTGGACTATTGAGGCAGTAGATTGGAAAACAGGAGAACTTGCTTTCAGAGTGCCGTTACAAAACGCCATTAAGTACAATAGCTATTATGCAGGAATGGAAATTGGTTATGATGGAGCTTTAGTCAGCGGCACTGTGGGTGGAGCGATTCGTTTTAGTCAGTAATAATGGTACCGAATTCAGGAATCTCCACGCGGTGATTTCACAGGAGTATTCAAAGTCACCCGAATTTGGCTAAAGCCTTGCGACCCTGAATTAACGCCTAAGCTCTTCGTGTTTGAAAGCGGGGTCTGCGAGAGCGATAAATCACTTTAGCTTTTGGTTTTCTACCCGTGAAAACCATTTCTCCGGCAATATCTCCATCCACTAACAAATTGAGGGCTTTCCCTTTTCTACCAAATCTGCCCGTTCGACCAATCCGATGAATGTAATCTTCTCGGCTTTGTGGAGGATCGTAATTGATCACATGCTCAATGTCTTCCACATCAATTCCTCTTCCCGCGAGGTCGGTAGCGACCAAAATGCGATGTGAGCCTTCTCGAAACTTCATGAGGGCTTGTTTTCTTTGCCCCTGAGTTCGGCCGCCGTGAAGACAAACTACTTTGTGGCCCGCATCATACAGAATGCGCGCTAAGCGCTCGGTGCGATTCTGTGTTTTTGCAAAGATGATCATTTTACCTTCGCGAGAGACCACTTCTTTGAGTACTCGACTGTTTTTTTCGGTCGGAGAAACATGGACGGTCTCTTCAGTGACTTGAGGAGCCGGCTGATTAGATTTTCCAACATTGATGTAGATGGGATCTTTCAATAGGGACTCCGCCAGAGTTTTAACCTCATGAGGCATGGTGGCTGAGAAAACTAACGTTTGGCGCTGTTTGGGAGTGAACTTGAGAACCTGTTTAATTTGAGGCGCAAACCCCATATCCAGCATCCGATCCACCTCATCTAGAACCAGAATTCCAACGTTGTTGAGATGCATTGTGTTCTCAGACAAATGATCATTCAGTCTTCCGGGAGTGGCTACAATGAAATCGGTCCCTCTGAAAAATGATTCTGCCTGACGGCTAAAAGATTCTCCACCAACGACTAATAGTCCTTTGAATGAGGTTCCTTTGGTCATTTGGTTAAGGACATCGAAAATTTGGGCTGCCAATTCTCGAGTGGGAGCCAGTACTAAAGCCTGGTGCTGATCCTGGCTCAGTAAGAACTGAATAATGGGGATCCCAAACGCACCCGTTTTTCCAGTCCCCGTTTGGGCAGTTCCTAAAATATCTTTTCCTGAAAGGGCAGAGGGAATGCTGGCCGCCTGAATGGGTGTTGGCGCGGTGTAGGCCATCGAATCTAGAGCCTTGTGAAGGGCTGATTTCAACTCGAGTTCTTTAAATGACGTGAAGGAGTTCATAAAATTACTTTAACCTTTCAATTGTGAGCAGCGAAAAAACACCATTCGAGGAAAAGAAAAAACCATTTAATTTCTGCAACCGAAGAATGTCTTCGGGAGTTGACCAAAGCACCCACTTTAAAAATCCCCCCGGTTGATTTAACGGGGCAAGGAATTCAATAGTCCCTGGTCGTGAAGACAGCGTAGAGCTCAAATACAAACGGTCTCCGGAGGCAAATTCATTTTTTTCCGGATTTCCCAAATCGGTGGCCTCAATCAAAAACTTTTTATTTTCTGAAGCTGACAAAGCATGTCGAAGAGTCACTAACCATTGGCGGTGCGTGCCCTTGGCGAGAAAACGCCCTTCTTCAACGGAGGCCGCATCCCCAGCGTTCAGCGCTGATTCCGGTGGGTTCAATTTTTGGCTCGGTAAAATTTGAGTACCTTTGAGTTGAATGTCTTTTAGAAAACGAGCATCTCGAATCACGCCGATTACTTCAAGTTGTTCTCCATTCCAGCCAAACTCAAATAGAGCTTCCGAGAAAGGAGCTGAGGCACTGGTATTTTTTAAAGCCGGAGTTCCGTAGTAACGATTACCCTTGAGATCCAGATTGTGAGAAATAAAAGTATAGCGACTTAAACTTTGTTCAGGGTAACCAACCCCTGCTACAATTGCATCCTCGGTTTGAATAACTGCTAAGCGAGCTTTTCTATTCAGTTCATTACAATTTGGATTGGAGCGGTCTTCACAAACCAATTGAATGTCATAAATGCCCTCAACCACATGGATTGAAATGTCAGCGCTAAAAACTATCAGGGCCCTGAAAACAGTGAGAACTAAAATGAATCTCTGTAGTGAATTCATTAAGGAATATCCATCGGACGAACACAAATTGGAATGTCAGTCATTCCAGCCGCCACTTTACTTTTCACAATGGAAAGTCGGGCTTCAGATTCTTTAATCTTTAGTTGCTGACGTTCTAGGGTAACTAGGGCCAATTTGTATTTGAGTTGCAGATCTTCGAGCTCATCTGCAGTGATGACTTTCTGCTGAGCTAGTTTTTCACCCCGAACCAGTTCAATGTGGGCATTTTCTTTAATGAGTTCCAATCGAGTCACTTGATTGTGGTCCAAAGCAACCCATTGTTCATAGAGTTTTACATAAGCGTTATTGCTGATTTCGTTGAGTTCATCGACGGTGTCTCCCCACGACAGAAGCGAGAGTGAAAACAACGTAGTGATCCAAAGGACGTATTTCATAGAGTTCCAACCCTTGAATTAGTTTTACAGTACGGTTTTTAAAATCGTCGGCACTGTACAGATCCGGATCGCAAAAAGCAAGAGAAATGACTGAAAAATGATTAAAATCAATAACTTAACAAGCAGCATCCAATTTTTTGGCTTTTTGGTCGATTTTTCAGCTATAAGGAGCGTCTCCATGGAGCTTTTAAAAAAGGAAAACTTAAAAGGGTTGCCGTTACCCGACCTCGAAAAACGTATCCTAGAGATGGGGCACCCGGCCTTTCGAGCTAAGCAGTTGTATCGGTGGATCTACAAGGAGCGCGAAACCGATTTCGAAAAAATGACCGATCTGAGCAAGGACTTTCGCAAAACACTCCAAGAGAAATTTGAACTTCCTCAAATTGAAGTGTCAGAAACTCATCCCTCGGATGATGGCACAATTAAGTATTTGGTGAAGCTTTCTGATGGGGAGCAAGTCGAGAGTGTCTTCATTCCAACCGAAGGGCGAGTCACGTTATGTGTTTCTACGCAAGTGGGATGTAAAATGGCTTGCAGCTTTTGTGCGACTGGATACCAAAAGTTTGTGCGGGATCTCAAAGCCTGGGAAATTGTGGATCAGTTGATGTCTATTCCCCATCCCAGACCCATCACAAATATCGTTTTGATGGGAATGGGAGAACCTTTTGATAATTACGAAGAAGTGATGAAAGCCCTCCAGTTATTTAATGATCCTCGGGGTCTCAAAATCGGAAAGCGACACATCACCGTTTCAACGGTGGGAATCACTGATAAAATTCAATCTTTCATCGATGCAAGTTTGGGAAAACTGGCCATCTCCCTCCATGGCACCACTGATGAGCAACGAGCGAGCATCATGCCCATCAACGCGAAGTTTCCACTTCCAGAACTCATGGATACGTGTAGAAAATTAAAGTTCAAAGGAACAGAACGCATCACCTTTGAGTATATTTTGATTAAGGACTTAAACGACTCTGATGCCGATGCGCTTCGATTGGTAAAACTCGTTCAGGGAATCCCGGTAAAAATCAATTTGTTAGCTTACAATGAAAATCCTTTTATTGATTTTAAAAGGCCTAGCGAAGAACGAGTCTTAAAATTTCAAAACATTCTTTTGAAGCATCACCTAACCTCTACTTACAGAAGAAGTCGGGGACGTGATGTGGCTGCTGCTTGCGGACAATTGCGAATTGAGGCGGAGAACCGATTGAAGAGAAAGGCTTGGGAAAAGCTTAAAGGAATTCCTCCATCACATTCTTCCACTTTTGCCCCAGAACCAGTTCTTGGGGCCTAGTTTTTAAAATTTCCTCCCGGTCCCCTTTCCATTGGGCTTTGAACCATTCTGTGGTTTCTTGGATCATCTGTGCAAAAGGTGTGGGTTTGAATCCTAATTCTCGCTCAGCTTTTTGGATGTCCACCACAATATTCACCATGGAGCTATGAGGTCCGCCTAATTCCCCGATAATTTCAGAGGGAACACTGACATAGTGTGGATCAACCCCTATGTGCTGAGCACTCTCATTAATAAAATCTTTCAGTGTCACTATTTCCCTCTGTGCAACATAGTAGGTCTGCCCAAAGGCTTGGGGATTAAGCGCTGCTCGTAAAAACACTTGAGCAACATCTTTGCTATAAGCTAGACGAAAGCTATTGACCCCGCCGTTAGCCAGCAAAATAGGCCCCCCGTCTAAAAGCCGCATCAGGTACCAAAAACCTCGTTGGGTGACATCATCAGGACCATAGACCACTGGAGGTCTGATGATAGTCCAAGGAATTTGACACTGCTCCAAAATGACTTTCTCGGCATCTAATTTCCCGCGAGCATATTTCCAATGAATGTTTTCTAGATTTTCCTCTGCCGGATGAGCGTTGTGGTCAATGGCATTTTCAATCAGAGGTTGTGGGTAAGCTTGTTTAGAGTAGCGATAAACTGAGACCGTGCTATTAAAAATGAGATGGCGCGCAGTTTTAAAAGCAGTGATGACTTTTTCTAAATCTTCAGCTTGATATCCAATATTATCGATGACCACGTCCCATCGCTTGCCTTTTCCTACTGTCATCAAATCCGTGAGAGAGTTTCGATCGCCGGTGAGCTTTTGATGTGGTGGAAGATCGGTAGGCTTTTTTCTGCCGCGAGTAAAAATAGTGACTGAGTGTCCTGCTTCAAAAAAAGCACGAACTAGTTCTTTGCCTATGAATGAAGTACCTCCCAAAATGAGGATCTGCATAATGGTCTCTAGACGCGTATTATAGCTTAAAAAAGTTAAGCTCGCCTTATTATAGGTGATAAACTGGAGATCCATGAAGGTGAATCGCCCAAACTTTACCCTCCTTATTATTGTTTTCTTAACCGTCCTGTGTGGTTGGTTAGTGATTGACCGATTAAAGATTGGAATCGATCTCGGGGATGAAAGTTACTATATCGCCTTGGCCCAGCGTTTTGCTCATGGTGATCAGCCTTTTCGAGATGAAATGTTTATTACACAGAGCTTTTCTATGCTCACCTGGCCTATTTTTTATCTGATAGAAAAACTTTCGGGCACTACCCAAGGCATCATATTAAAAATGCGCTTAGTCTTTATCGGTTTTCAAAGCATCATTGCAATGGGTCTCTTTGTCTTTTTGAAGAGAACGTTTTCAGTTCCTGTAGCATGGTTTTCCAGTCTCTCTTATATATTCCTTGTTCCCTTCGGTCTTTTTGGTCTGGGTTATTCAAATTTAGGGATTGGATTGCTGACCCTATCACTTATTTGTTTAGCTTGTGTCGAGGAGGTTCCCGCATCCACCTGGTTGTTGGCTTTGGGCGGTTTTTTGGGTGGACTTAGCATTGTTGCCCATCCTGGTATGGCGGCACCCTTGGGAATCTCGATTTTAGTAATCACTTGGAAGATAGGACGTTCAGGAAGCTTTTTTCCCAAAGCACTGATTGCTCCCCTGGTTGTTCTAGCAACGACGGCGTTAGTCTTTTTTTTGAATGGTGTCACCTGGTTAGATTACTGGTGGGCAGTGCAGGCTATGAACTATACCAATCAGGCCATGGGTAGCAACCAGGGAGTCATCCGTTTTTTAGCGGTGGTGAGGGGAATAGTCTCCCTCAGTCCATTCAATTTTCTATTTTTCACTTGGGGCCTCTGGTCACTTTTTGAGTATCGCGAGGGCAAAGGCAGTTTTTGGCGGAAGGGCCTATGGTTAGGGAGCTTCTTTATTCTCCTATTTTTTACTTGTCGAACAAGTCAGGGTGGATTGGGTGTTCTCGGATACTGCCATGTCATTGGTTGGGTCTGCCTTCTTTTGCTGGCCCAAGGATCCGCCGAGCGCAGGAAATGGATACTTTCGCTGTGGTTACCCTGTTTCATGGGTATGCTGACTCTGTCGAATTTGAGTAACAGCGGTTTATCTTCCGGTGCCGTTGCTTTCCAACCTCTGCTGCCACTAACTTTATGCCTGTTGTCTGAGCCCCTTCTTTCGGCTGTTTCCAAGAAAAATAACGGGTGGGCTTCTTTTTTAGGAATGAGTGTAGCGCTTCTCTTTATTTTTCTTGAGTTCCGTTCACTTATGGGAACAGCTTACAGAGAAAACAATTATCGTGCACTCACTGAAAGAGTCGAAATGGGTGCATTTCAAGGCTTGAAAACGACTCAGGCTAAGAAAAAGTTTATTGAACAACTGCAAGCAGACTTAGCTCGGTATGAATCAGTCGCAGGTCGTATTGAGTTCACCTGCTTTTTTCCGGCTGGATACCTTTTATCACCCCAGAACGCTGGTACACCGAGTGTGTGGACTACTCCCATGCTTGGTTATCCTCGTTATGAAGCACTTATAAAGAAAATATTACCCGAGCTTTCAGTGAAGGTCAGAGTTTATGATGAAACCTATTCCAAGTTAGATATCTGGCCTCAGCAATGTGAACCCTTAAAAGAAACTGATCTCACCAAGCCGGCGAAGTTAATTAAACGAGAGGGGTACGAACTCCTAGTCGCGAATTAAAACTTTGCTTTCAGCTCCTCTAACTCCTGGGACCACTTTTCCCAATCTAACATGCCACTGTGGAGCAAGCTTTGGACATGGCTCAGCCGTTCGTAGACTCTATTTCTTTCGTCTTGAGATAAAGTGCTGAAAGCTCCGTTCGCTATTTCTTTCTCCAGAGTTTCCTTCTCACTTCCCCAGGCTTCGAGTTCTTGTTCAAGGAGAGTCGTCTTTTTTTCCAGGGACTTGATTTGATTCTTAACTTTTTTCCGCTCTTCAAAGGTTAACGTGCTTTTGGGTTTGGTTGGTGTTTCCGATAAAGTGGCTTGCGGAGCGCGAGAGGGGGATGATTTTCCTTCGAGGTGTCTCACAAATTCAGGATACTTTTCAAAAAAGCTTTCCAGATCCCCTATGTGGTCAATCAGCCGATGATCGTGTGAAAGATAAAGAATGCGCTCTGCAATTTCCGACACGAATTCCCGGTCGTGAGATACTAATATGGTGGTGCCCTCAAACTCTCGAATAGCCTGCTTGAGAAGATCTTTCGTTTCTACGTCCAAATGGTTAGTGGGCTCGTCCAATAAAACCAAATTGATTCGAGTGAGCAAAATTCGCAACAAAGCAAGTCGAGCTCTTTCTCCTCCGCTGAGCACTTTGGCTTTTTTATCAACGTCATCTTGAGTGGGGAATCCAAAAGCACCCAACCAGCCTCGGACTTCTTCATAAGAGACACCCACTGCTCGACTCCTGAGGTTGTCGAGCACGGTATCATCTAAAGAAAGTTCATCGAGTTGATGCTGACCAAAATACCCCATCTCAACGGCATGTCCTTTTTGGAGTTCACCCGATGTGGGATTTAAACGTTCAGCAAGCACGTTCAGCAAGGTTGTTTTTCCGGTGCCGTTATCACCCAGAATGGCTACTCGTTGTCCCCGTTTGATGTCTAATGAAATATCTCGAAGAATTTCTGGAGAATCTTCCGAGTACCGAAAGCTCAAATTGTTAAGGGCGATCGGAAATTTTCCACCGGCACCTGCTAAACGAAATTTAAAATTAAAGTTATATGAAAATCCCTCAAGGCGCTGAAGCTTGTCTTTCATTTGCTTCAATTCCAATTGCATATCCTCTGCAGATTTTAGCTTGCTTTGTGCGCGAGCAGCAGTCTGTGCTTTAGCTCTGAACTTTTCAACAAAGGCCATGTTATCGGCAATTTTATCGGCAAGGCTAACAATCGCTTTTTCTAATAAGACCTTTTCCTCTTTTAATGAATCTCTAAACGATAAGTAGTCTCTAAAATTCGGCCGAAAATAAAATCTACCGCCGTGAATGATGGCGAGAGAATCCGTGACTCTTTTTTGGAGGGCTACGTCGTGAGTGACCAATACTAAGCTGCCTTCATATTCCTTTTGTAAAAACTCCTCCAGCCACTGAATAGAGGAAATATCCAAGTGGTTAGTGGGTTCATCCAGCAACAACACTTCGGGTCTCTGAAGTAATGTGTCACCAATAAAGACCCGAAGGAGCCATCCTCCACTGAGTTGACTCATCGGATTTTCCATCCATTCCTGATTGAACCCAAGACCGGAAAGAATTTTCTTGATTTCCCAATCACGATCTTCTTCGTAGTTATCCGGTTGCAAAGTCTCTAGGCGGCGTTTCAAAAAAGCTAATGGGGACAGCGAGTCCTCTTTTTTCTGAGTCACTTGAAGTACTGCTGAATCTAATAAGGATTGATCAAGGAATCCGATTTGCAGTTTTCGGCCCCCAACAATGTTGCACTTTCCTTCCGGAGATTCCATTCTTCCCGATAAAATTTTCAGCAGGGTAGATTTGCCACTTCCGTTTCGACCTGCCAGGGCCACACGCATGCCACTATAAAGCGTCCAGTTCACGTCTTCAAAAAGCACACGGTTGGGGTAATGGACTGCAACATTTTCTAAAACTAATTGGGCTGACATAGGGTACTTAGGTACCTTGGATGAGCGCGTCAGGCAAGGCTAAGAGACCAAATTCAAGCGGAGAAAGTTGATAAATTGCACTATAATCAGAAACCGTGAATTCAAAGGCATCTCAGTGGCCTAAAATCTCTGTTATTTTGGGCAATTTCAATTATGAACAATGGGTGGAACGCGCTGTCCTCTCGGTGGTGGAGCAGGACTATCCCAACCTCGAGTTCCTGGTGATTGACGATGGGTCTACGGACCGGTCCATAGAGATTCTTAATAAATATAAAGCCTCTTTCGATTATTGGAACCCCAGGGAAAATAAAGGACACTTCTCTTGGGTTCAAGAAGGCTGTGAGCGCGCTACCGGGGATCTCATCAATTGGTTGTGCTCTGATGATTATTTAGCCCCCGAGGCGCTTTGGAAGGTGGGTCAACAGTTTAAGGAAAAGCCTTGTGACTTGATTACAGGGGAGGCTATTCGTTGGACCGGGACAACTCCTCAACGTCTTAAGCCACAAGTTCCAGCGAGATTCTCTGAGATATTTTCAAAGGGTCTAGTACTACCTCAGCCAGCGACGTTTATTCGAACGGCACTCTTCAGGCAAGCGTTACCTCCCAAAGGAATGGTGGATGTCCTTGTAGATACAGCTCTCTATTTAAAACTTTGGGCACAATTAGACTCGCAGATCACTTTTCAAATTATTCCAAATACCCTGGCTCATGTTGAGAACCATCCGAATGCTCAAACCTCCAGAAAGGGCCTCATAACCAAAGCGGAAATATTACGTATTTATAATTGGCTGGAAGAGGGGTGTCAGGGCAAAAACAGGGAGCTCACTCGTAAACGAAAAAGACTTCATGCCAGATTAGACAAGCTGGAAACGATTGCCGCATCTTCTCAAGAGGGTCTGTCGAAACTGATCCATTTGTTGCTGCATGAACCCCGAATTATCATTGAGCGTTCTTTTTGGGGTGCAGTTCGTAAAAAAATTGTCTAGATTGAAAATCTCATCAAGAAAGGCCGTATGGAAAACTCATCCTACCAAGGAAAAATAAAAATTTATGCTGATGGAGCAGATAAGGCTTCGATGCTAGCTCTTTCAAAGAATCCAGTGGTCCAGGGTTTTACCACGAATCCTTCACTGATGAAAAAATCAGGGGTTAAGGACTACCAGGCATTTTGTTTGGAAATTTTGAAAGAAATCGTCAAACAACCGATTTCTTTTGAGGTTTTTGCGGACGAGTTCAAAGAGATGCATCGACAAGCGCTGCTCATCAAAGAGTGGGGAAGTAATGTTTACGTTAAAATTCCGATCACCAACAGCAAAGGAGAATCTTCACTAGAACTCATCCGAACACTGAGCCATCAAGGAGTGAAGTTGAATGTGACTGCGCTCTTTACGTGGGATCAAGTCCAGGGAACAGTAGAGGCTCTGCGAGGAGGCGCCCCGTCCATTGTTTCGGTCTTTGCTGGAAGAATTGCAGACACGGGCCGTGATCCCATGCCATTGATGGAAAAGTCAGCACAGTTGTGTAGAAAAACAGATCCAAAAATTGAGTTATTGTGGGCCAGTTCTCGAGAGTTTTTTAATTTGGTACAAGCTGAGATGGCAGGCTGCCATATCATCACTTGCACAACGGATATCATCAATAAATTGTCCATGCTGAATAAAGATTTAAAAAAACTCAGCTTGGAGACAGTTCAGGCATTTAAAACAGATTCAGAGCTGGCAGGATTTAAGTTGTAAAAAAGGGAGAGCCCAACACTGAGGCTCCCCCTGGTACTTTCACACACACCCAATTAAGCAGCTTTTAAGAAGCGAGACGTTGGAGTTGAACGATCCCAACGGCGACTCCATTTTTGATACGACTTTTTATCTTTGTTTACAGCACTTTGATATTTGCGGCTGTGCTGGGAAAAGCACTTCTCTAAAAAGGCATAATACGTATTGTACAAATGTGCAGAAAGGAAATGAGTAAACCAAGACTTTGTACAACCAGGTCCCACTTGGTATTTTTTTGAAAAGTGATTGATTTCTGAATTGAGCATAGAATACCAGCGGCGTGCTTCCCAGCTGTGCAAGAAATTACCTACAAATACAGTTTTTCCAGACAGCACGAAGCCCACTTCAAAACCTTCTCCAACACTTTTCAAATAGGTTTTTCCGGTGCTGTTCCCGTTACGATAAGTACGACTTGTCATTGATTTCCTCCGTTAGAAAATTAAGAGATGAAAACACATCGGAAGAGAGCCCGCAGAGGTTTACAAAAAATTAATTTGTTAGAAGAATTTTGATGGAATGGCTGAGAGTGTCAGACTCAATCGTTCCCAGAGTGACGGGAATGGGGTTTTTGAACAGGGGTCCATCGTATACAAAAGTGTGGAACTCACCGTTTTCGCCGCAGGGGTCCACGTGATTCGGTAAACTGTGTAAAAAAGCTTCATTGAAGGGTTGACCCAAATAGGTATTGGATAAACGGCTGGGATCTACTCCACAGACCAGTGCACTAAACTTTAACCGAATAAATTCATGAGCTAATTGGGTAGTATCCTCTTTCCATAATGGAAATAACAATTCAAAGCCCAACGGTCTTAAAAAATTCTCCCGATATTTTCTGATATCTGAGAGAAATAAGTCTCCAAAGACGAGATGGCTGACTCCAGCATTTTGATGGACTTTAAGCGCCCTGCTCAAACGGTTTTCATATTCAGTATTTGGACAAGCAGCAGGTATTGGGACCAGCGAGAGGGGAAGTCCAAGCGCCTGGGCCAAA